>MTBK01106429.1_pt1 | contig 11861 bp, 10 predicted proteins | sample 1535981 | NCBI WGS metagenome assembly MTBK01 (sample SAMN06109225, study PRJNA356200) | anaerobic digester metagenome | isolation source: biogas reactors fed with pig manure or primary and secondary sludge | place: Spain | collected 2016-06-30 | reverse complement strand
ATCTTATAATGCTCAAAGTTGGATCTGGAGTTGGTGTTGGTATTATCATTAATGGAAAGCTCTATTTAGGAGATGATTCTGCTGCAGGAGAAATAGGTCATATTGCGTTCTCTTATGGGAAAGAGAGATGTGCTTGTGGCTCTTATGGTTGCTTAGAAACATTAGTTACTACAAAAGCAATAATTCGTAAAGCACAAGAGTTATTCCGTAACAATAGATCGGCATATTTACGAAAAATAGCTCCAAATGAAAATTCAATAACTATAGAACATATCATTCAAGCTGCGAATAACAATGATGAACAAATAATCCAGTTGATCACAACAGTTGGAGAACAATTAGGTTGCTGGACAGCAAACATTGCTGCTTTATTAAATATAAAAAATATAAAATTATCTGGAGATATCGTTTCTTTTGGAGAAAGAATCATTACTCCAATCAAAGAAAAAGTAGAGATATTACTACCAAAAACATTGCAAAGGAATATAAAAATCTCCTCCTCTTCATTAGGGCCAGATATCGTGTCTCTTGGAGCAGCTACTCTATTAATAAAAAAACAACTAGGAGTATAAAAGTGTTTACAAACTGCTCATTATTAAACGACGGATATTTGGAAATAAAACTTGCTCGAAAAATGTTTAATAAATAATTATTTTGAATAGGTTGCCGTAATATATCTATTTATCTATGTTTTTCGTTTGGGTATTATTTGGAAAATGAAACTTTTTTGTTTTACAAATTAAAGAATTTTTATTTACAAAGGTAATCGATTGGTATTATTTTAAGTAATTTAGTTGACGAGTATTGAAAGAGAGGAGGAAGGATCTGTTGATTGTTAGATAAATTATTAGCAGCTTATATTAACCAAAGGAGAGTAAAAAACATCATGAAGAATAGTAGAAAAAAAATATTGCTCATTATGATTCTTGCTTTTTTGCTTGTTGGATGCAACAAAGGTGATAATACTGATAAGCCAACAGCAATCGAGGGCAAGCCTTCTGAAAAAAACTCAATTACATTTATGACTCCTCCATGGGGGGTGCCACCAAAAGAAGAGGCTTTGAACAAATTTACTGAAGAGACTGGTATTTCTGTTGAAGTAATTTCAGTTCCTATGGCTCAAATCTATAGCAAAGTACAAATAGCATATGCAGCCAATCAGAATGCTGCAGACGTCATATTTTTAAGTGAGGAAGCACCTTCATATATTGTAGCTTTAGGAGCTATGGAGCCGTTAGATGCTTATCTAGAAAGAGGCGACCTGGATATTGATGATTTTATGTTCCAAGAGACATGGTTGGTTGGCGATAAACCTCATGGGATTATTACCTATGTGCAAATGGTTATGATGGATTACAACAAAGCAAAGTTTGAGGAAGCAGGTTTCACCAATCTTCCACAAACATGGGAGGAACTTAGAGACCAAGCTCTTGTGATAAAAGAAAAAGGTGTGGATGAATACCCCATATCACTTGGCGTTTGGCGAACCTCATGGTTAATGATGTCATTGGGTATGGGTGACACTTTGTTTGACGAAGATTATAACCCCGTCTTTGCTAATGAAGGATCACCAGCAAGAAAAGCCATGGAAATGTTAATAAAATTCTTTACGGAGGATGAGTTAATCACCCCTTCATTACTAACAGAAGAATCGCCTCATGCAGTATTCAGGTCAGGTGTTGGAGTATTCCATCAAGGTTGGCAAGGATCTCTTGTGTCAATGAATAACCCAGAAACTTCTTTACAAGCTCCTAATGTTCATTATATGATCCTTCCTGGAACAGGGGTTACGTGGGGGTCAGATGCTGCAATTGGAATATCGAAACTTTCCGATAAAAAAGATTCGGCCTGGGAGTTTATTAAATGGTACGTTGCAGAAGAAAATCAAAAGGACATTTATGAGGCGTATGGCCTGGTTCCATCTAGGATTTCTGTACAAGATACCTTAGGACGAGAAGGGAAAATCGACGGCTATGAAGAAATTGTTGAACAATCAAAACAAGTAACAACCATGCCTCGTTTCACAAAATGGTGGGGATCATTCTGTACAAGAATTGGTGAGGAAGTACGATTAGGATGGCAAGGCAATAAAACTTCAGACCAAATCATTGATGATCTTGCTGAATATTGGAACGAGCTTAAAACTGAATATCAAGAATAATGACGAGTTGCAAGGGGCCGCTAAATATTGTGGCCCCTTATTGTACTAACTAACTATATTTAGGTTGATTTAGGTTGCAATATGAAGAGAATGTTTTCTATTAACAGAAATTCCGTCTATGCCTATTTGGTGCTATTTCCAGTTGTTTTTTTAATTAGTTTATTGGTTTACTACCCAGCTTTTAATACATTGATTACCAGTTTTTGGGCAAAAAACATCAGTATGCCAGGAGCAGAAAAATTTGTCGCGCTTGGTAATTATATTAAATTATTAAAAAGCCCATTGTTTTGGGAAGTCGCAAAAAGAAGTTTTACTGTTGTTCTACTGGTTTTACCACTAGAAATTATTTTGGGGTTAGGTATTGCTTTGTTATTAAACAAAGACTTTCCTGGAAGAGGTGTTGTAAGAACTCTGGTCATTTTACCTTGGGTGTTACCACCAGTTGTTAATGGTTTTTTGTGGGGGTGGTTATTGAATGGTGATTATGGCGCATTGAATGGATTACTTTATCAATTTGGTGTTATTGAAAAATATCATTATTGGCTTCAAGGGCAATCGCAACTTATTTTCTGGATTGTAATTGTGCAAATATGGACACGCTTCGCTTTTCCAATGATTATTATGTTAGCAGGATTGCAAGGCATCCCCCAAGACCTTTATGAAGTAGCAAAAATTGATGGATGCAATAAAGTCAATGGATTTTTTTATATAACACTACCTCTATTGATGCCCTCGTTGAGCGTTGCGCTTGCAATTGGGTTTATTTCAAGCTTTCAAATATTTGATGTTATTTGGACATTAACTGCAGGAGGAAGTGTAGGAAATGTAATTAATCCTAATACAAGAACGTTTATGGTTTACAACTATCAAACAGTTTTTGTTAATATGAGAATTGGAGAGGGTTCCGCGCTATCTTATTTAATATTATTAATTTCTATGTTTGCAGGTGTTTATATTGTTAAAAATTTTCACAACAAAGGTCAAGAACAATGAAATTTTCAAAGAAAACAAAAAGAATATTCGACTTAATAATAACTTATTTATTAGTTATCATTGTTCTGCTCTGGTCCTTAGGTCCAATTTATTGGGTCTTAGTATCAAGTGTTTCGACAAGAATTGAACTGTACTCAACACCTTATAAGCACTGGATCCCAAAAGAACCAACATTACAGAACTTTGTTGATTTAGTAACTTCAGGACAAAAATATCGAGGTGGCAGTTCTTCAGCAGGAAGAGATTTGCTGCTTGCGGGCATTAGAAACAGTATAATTATTAGTTTTGGTACTGCAATTATTGTCACTCTTGTTGCAACAGTCACAGGCCATGTGTTTTCCAGAATCAGATTCAAAGGTAAATCGTTTCTATTTTATTTTATTTTATTATTAATGCCATTGCCGCTATGGGTGCCTTTAATATCACTTTATTTTTTAATGTCCAAACTAAACCTTGTAGACACAAATTTCGGGTTGTTAATTATATTTATTGCATACTCATTTCCTTTACATATTTGGTTAATGTCAACTTTCATAAAAGATATACCTAAGGAAATTGAGGAGTCTGCACTTATCGATGGTGCATCAAAAATGCAAATATTAAGATATATTGTTTTCCCACTTTCATCTCCGGGCATGACATCAGTTTTTCTCGTTTCGTTTTTAAATACATGGAATTCATTTATTATTCCACTTGTTTTTAGTAACACAAGAAAATCACAGCCAATTACTGTAATATTAACCCAATTTGTTGGTCAATACGAAGTATCATGGGAATCAATGTCAGCTGCTGCAGTTATTGTGATGATCCCCCCATTATTGTTAGCATTATTTTTTCAGAAATATTTAGTTAGTGGTTTAAGTATGGGTGCTGTTAAAGGATAATCTAATTAAGAAAGGGAGCAAAAATGATAATAAAAAAGAAACTGAAAAACATGAGTTTGGAAGAAAAAGTGGGGCAAATGTTTATGCTTGCTTTTTCAAGACGTCGGTTTGATGAAGTTGGTATGCTAATAGTAAAGAAAAAAATTGGGGCATGTTATGTTAGCCAGGAGAATGCAACTACACCCAGCCAAGCAGTTGTACTTTCAAACAAGTTGCAAGAATTAGCATTGAAAACCGAAATGAAAATCCCGATGTTAATTTGCGTTGATCAAGAAGGTTCATGGGGTGTGGTGGTACCATACACATCCACAGGTCCAGGAAACCTTGCTTTAGGAACAACTGGTTCTCCGAAACTTGCTTTTGAAATGTTTAGAATATATGGTAAAGAATTGTCTTCAATGGGTTACAATACTGTTTTATCTCCCTGCGTAGATGTATATTCTCGGCCTAATAGACTGGTAAATGCAATGCGAACATTCAGCAACGATCCTGATTTGGTGGCTGAAATGGCTGCAAATGCTATTAAAGGTGCACATTCTGGAAGTATTATTTGTTGTGCAAAGCATTATCCAGGGCACGGGAACGCAGATGGAGATAGCCATCGCGATCTTCCTGTTAACAGTCATCAATTTGATGAATTTGAAAGAATTGACTTAATGCCTTTCAAAGCTGCAATTGATGCTGGAGTAGACATTATAATGACCGCTCATTTGATGTGTCCTTCTTTAGATCCACATTATCCTGCAACACTGTCCAAGATTATTTTGCAGGATATTTTACGCAAAAAGCTTCAATTTGACGGTGTAATTCTTACAGACAGTATGAATATGGGTGCTATCCGCAAACATTTTGAACCTGGAGAGGCTGCTATTTTGGCAATAAAAGCAGGGGTCGATCTGATAATGTTGGCCGAAGAGCATTACGATCATGATTCGGATAGATACTTAGAAAAACAATTACATTCTATTGATAGCGTTATTCAAGCTGTTGAAGAAGGGCGGATACCTGAAGAAAGAATCGACAATTCCGTTGAGCGAATATTAGAATTAAAATACAAAAATAAATTATTTGAATTTGTGAAAGCAAACTTGGAAGATACAGAAGTTGTAGGTTGTGACGAACATAGGTCCTTTGAGGTTTATGTGAGTTCTAAAGCAATTAAAATTATGAGGGGTAACACATCAGATATTTATCTACCAGAAAATAAGAAAATCTTAGTTATCAATACAATCACAGATAGTAAATATCATTTACTTACCCAAAGTAGAGGAATAGGGCCAAATCAATCAACTCCAGTATATGAAACTTTTGTCGAGTGTTTACAAGAAAAAAGAAAAGATGTTACTTCTATAAGGTGCGATGACATTGATATAAACAATGGATTCCCAAAAATATTATATGATTCAGATATAATTCTAGTTGTAGCTGAGGATTATCAAATACCTGCAACGGTTTTTTATGGAGATAAAGAAGGGAAATTTATAGCAAGCATAGTAGATACTTTTCCTGAAAAAACGATTGTCATTGCTTTCACTGATTCCCAAGATATTGAAGATTACCCTAATGTAAGAACTTATGTGTGTGCTTTTAGTAGCCGCCCCTGTGCAGCAAGAGCGATGGCTGAAAGAATTTCAAATAATGAGTAGCTGTTAATAGAGACCTACCATACTAAATGAATTTTTCGACAACACATTGCTCAATTCTTAATTAAGAAATAATGATTATAAATTGATCAAATTTCTTGTAATAATTATTTTTAGATACCGATAGAAATTCTTTAGCCTGCGTTTGTGCTAAAAGAAATTTTGAAATCAAATTTGACTCAGTCAATGAATTAGAATTATCATGGCTGTTAGTTAATATGAAAAATTTCTTTAATTGAGGCGATTAGAATTTCGACTTATGAAAACGAATGAAACGATGAGAACAAAAAGCAAACAAATTATTATTGGAATTGATGGCGGAGGCAGTGCTTCAGAATGTGTTATTACTGATACAGAGGGCAGACTAATTGGATCAGGTATTGGAAAGGGCTCTAATATAAATTTTGTCGGAGAGGAAGCAGCTTACGAAGCCATTGCTTCTGCTCTTCTTAAAGCAGGTTTTTCTGAGACACATGAAGTTTTAGCTGTTTGCCTGGGCGCCTCTGGTGTTAAAATTGACAGGGAAAATAAACAATGGATCTCATTAATTAATAAATTAATACCTTATGTAGAGAAAATATTTATTGTCAACGATGCAATGAATGCACTAGCAGGAGCGATAGGACTTCAAAAAGGAATTTGTGTGAATTCAGGTACCGGATCTTTTGGAACTGGATGGGACGATAATAGAAATTTTGTTTATGTCAGTGGGTGGGGTCCTTTTTTAGGAGATGAAGGATCTGGTTATTGGATTGGTTTAGAAGGTATAAAATCTGTATTGAGGGGAGAAGATAATCGTTGTAAACCAACGATATTAAAGAACTCTTTGAAATCTGTATTCCAAGAAGACGATATCTATAAAATAACTCAAAAAATAACAAAGACAAAAAAGCAACAAGAATTAATATCAAAAATATGTCCACTTGTTTTTCGGTGTGCAGAACTAGGAGACGAGATTGCCCTTGACATAATAAAAAGAGGGGCGCATGAATTGGCATTGAACGCTAAGGCAGTGGCAATACAACTTGGCTTTATGGACGTTGAAATTGATATAGCTATGGTAGGGAGTGTGTTGATTAGCAACCGGTTAATAGAGCATTTTTTTAGAATTGAGGTTCAGAAAATGTTGCCAAAATCAAAGGTGGTTTTTCCTCGTTATCCTCCTGTGATTGGAAGTGTTATTTTGGCTTTTGATGGAATTAATCTAATACCTGATAATAATAATTTCATTGATTTTGTATCAATGAAACCAGTAAAAAATTAAACCAACAAGGAGAATTGTTGCACTCTCTGGATAGAGAGAAACTCGATTATTTTTGAGGGTTTTGCATAACCTTAATATAGGTAAGGGAATTTCTAGTATGGAAAACAAAATATTCTTAACAAATGTGGATGTAATAACACCTAAAGAGTTGATACATAAACAAATGATCGTAATTAACGAGCTAGGGAAAATCGCATATATTGGGCCTAATACTCTTACACATATAGACGGAACGGTGATTGATCTTCAAAACATGACAGTTATTCCTGGAATGATCGATATCCATGTTCATGGTGGTAATGGAATTGTTTTTAATGAGGGCGATTTTGAAAAAAATATTTTATTTTACTCAAGCTGGGCGCCATCAAGTGGAGTTACGCATTATTTGTGCTCAATTGCAACACCAACTCCAAAAGACTTACTCAAATTAGTTTCTAGGGCTACAGTTGTATTTTCTAAAGATATTCCTGGGGCGAAGCCGTTGGGTTTACATCTTGAGGGTCCGTTTCTTAATGAGGAAAAGAATGGGGCTATCAACTCAAATTGGTTAAGAGCACCAAACATTAGTCTTGTTCATAAGATTATTGAGGCTGGAAAGGGTTGGATTAAACAGGTTACGTTAGCCCCAGAGTTACCAGGTGCAGAAGAAGTGTGTAAGGAATTTGATAAAAATGGCATTGTTGTTTCAATCGGACATACAAATGCAGATTATAATACAGCTAGAAAAGCAATTTCAGGGAATTATAAGAATATTACCCATACATTTAATGCACAAAGTGGTTTTGGTCATCGAGAACCCGGAGTAGTTGGCGCGGTCCTTTCTTCGGATGTGATAAAAGCCGAACTAATTGCCGATTTTATTCATGTCCATCCTGCAGCAATTGAAATTCTAATTCGATGTTTAGGTTATAATCGGGTGGTTTTAATTACAGATGGCAATGCTGCAGCTGGATTGAATGATGGAAAGTATGAATTTTTAACGCGTACAATTATTGTAAAAAATCAAAAAGCAACTCTAGAAAATGGCACTATTGCTGGAAGTACATTATTAATGAATCAATGTGTAAAAAATCTCCATCAGAAATTGAACTATCCACTAACTCGCGTAGTTCAAATGGCATCTTTAAATCCGGCGCAGTTATTACGTTTGGATCATGAAATAGGAGCTATTGAAGTTGGCAGAAATGCGAATCTTGTTGTATTAGATAAAGACATTAATATTGTAATGACATTTATAAATGGTAAAAGGGTTTTTGTAAATCAAAGTAATTAGAACAATTCCAAGAAAGCAAACCTGTCTAAATTGGGAGGGAAATGGTTGAATCAGCTCATAATTAGGTCAATATTTGTTACCTTTTCGGCTGTTTTCATTTCTTTTCTGGTCGTTTTTCACCAACATCGACAATTCTCCTTGGGCTAAGACACAAGGACGCATCTTGTCTTCAACACTTTTGCTGATTTGAGTAATACCTATTTTCTCACTTCGGTCGAAGTGGACCATTTCTTAGCTATGGCGAATGAACTTGACCCTTATATTCCAGAATTTCAAGCCCGTTGGAATTACGATTTTGATTGGGAGGAGAATAAAGCCCTTGCCCTTGATTTGATCAAAAATCGACGAACCCGTAGAATAAATCAAATGCTCGAGCATTTTGACGAATTGAGCGGTGTTATGGAAGTTACATTATTGACGGATGCAACGATGGGAAAAATTGTGATCAACAGTATTACAATCACCAGTGATACACCCGGGGTTACCGATCCAAATTATTGGCAAGGTAATTATTTTCAAGGTATTCCAATTAATATTCAAGCGATACCCAATCCGGGTTACCGGTTCGTCAATTGGGAGGGATCAATTGAGCTCGATTCAGATCTTCAAAGCATAACCATTCACACCAATCAAGACTTTTCACTAAAAGCAAACTTTGAGCCGATTAACAACTAGTTTAATAATGCCCCAGTCCATCCAAGAATCGATTTTTACATATTTCCAAGTACCGTTTTATTTTCAACCCCCATCACCTATAACAAACTGTTCGACACTCATATTTTATAGCTGAACCTCTGTATGTGACAACCCTGATGCGTGTACAGCGTCAATTAATTCCATGGTTTTAATCCCCTCTGCCAGGCTGCAACGCGAACGCCCACCATCTTTGATTAATGCGATAAAATGTTCCATCTGTGCCAGGAAAAGAGCGTTCCTCTCAAAACCCACCGGTGGGCTTACATCAGACCAACGATTCTTATCTGCGTAATAAATCCTGGCTGTTCCTGTATCATTGTCCCAGCGGATATGCCCCCTTGTTCCAGCGATTTCCAGCCAGTGAGCCGGTGGTCGTTGAAAATAATCCAGGTGGAGCGAACCAATCACACCGTTTGCAAACCGCAGGGTGATCTCGGCCATATCTTCCACATCGATCTCAAGATCAGAAACCCGATCAGTAACTGCATACAAGGAACTCACTTCGCCAAATAACCACCGCAGATAATCCAGTGGATGGCAAAGCGTATTTGTCACACCACCCCCCAGGTCAGCCCGGGCCGCGTAACCTTGACGGTAATCCTCCCAGGGGTGCCATTCTGGTAGATACTCACCCCAATGAGCGCGGAAGCTGAGCGGGCGTCCGATACCGCCAGCATCCAGGATTGTTTTCACTTGCGTTAATACCGGGTGAAACCGAAATTGGAACCCGATCAAAGTCCTGACTCCGACGGTATTCACAATCGTTTCTAACTTATAAATATCCGGCCCCAGCGCTTGGGCCACTGGCTTTTCTATCAACAGGTGGCACCCAGCCAGCGCCGCGGGGATGGCCACATCTAAATGCAGCGCGGTCGGGTTTGCCACAATAACCGCGTCGGGCTGCTCAGCCAGGGCAACAGCTAAATCCGCCTCAACCCGAAAAGGTGCCAGTTCATCATCTGGCAGCGTACTCAGATGTGTGCGGTAAAGCAAGATATTCTGCTCACCCAGGGCGATTAGGTTACGCAGGTGTCGCCTACCAATTGAGCCCAAACCCGCGATTAAGAATTTCACATCAGCGCTCCTGTTTAATACTCACTCAGCGATATCCGCTGACCGATCAATTCAGCCAGCGATAAATGCGGTTGACAACCCCTTGCAGGAAATACCTGATCCACCCCACCTTGGTCAAGCGTTGCAGCAGGCCTCTGGCAGCGGGTTTCACGATCGCAGCTTCAACCGAGAGCCCCGATTGAGCAGCCAGTGCCGCCACTTCTTCAGAAATGGTATTGCCCATCAACCGCATGGTTTGTTGGCGAGTACACAATCGCAAATATCCTTTGGCATCCATCAGATCATCTAACTCCACCATGCGCCCCATTAGTTGTCCACTCCAACCTTCAGGCAGCATCTCCGTTAGAACTTCCTGAAGTACATTTTTCGGGCACACCATCTGAAAATGATGCGCTGAAACCCAGGTTTCCAGTCCGCCGTAAGTAAGGATGACATCTTCTATTCCAGAAACTTCAGATTGGTAAACCTCCCAAGTGCGGCCACTATTTTCAATATATTCTTCCTCCCATTTGCGGGGCATCAGCAAACCTCGCTGGGTAATCAAGTCCATTTTTTCGGCGCATGCAATGGTGCTCGCCGAGCTCATTGCCACGCGCTGACGGATATAAAAGCCCGTCACCGCGCCGACATTAGGATAAGTGTCGATGATTTTCAGGTGTTCTGCCAACCAACCCGGCAGATGAAAGACGTCGTCATCAGTATATGCCACGATCTCACCCGGGGCCGAATTAACAATGATCCTGAGCGCGTTCAACTTGCCGATATTCTGCTTTGAAAGCAACAGGTAATCGATAGCGCCTTGGTCGTACAACGCTTCTAAGTAAGTCACCATTTCCGGGCAGCTGCCATTATCAAAAACCAGCAAGTCAAAGGGCTCAGCCGTGTTTGCCAGGATGCTTTCGATAGTCATGCGGGTTACATCCAAACGGTGTTGAAAATAACCTGCCTGGTGCGGGGCGTACACCAGCACTGCCACCGTTGTGCGCGCCGGGGAAAAACCCAGAGTTTTTCCCCGGGAAGGATTAATGCCAATACGAGCCATTATTTACTTTCTGTTTACTACTCATCGCCTCGCCGTTTCAGGCGTTTAACCTTGTAAGACACCCAGCCGCGCACCATATTAAAAGCTTTGACCGGATGAAATAACGCAAAGAATAACCAGCCCAACAAGTGCGAATGCAGTCTGACAAGCGGAAATATTTCCACTTCGCGCCAGAAGCCGTGCCAATCGAGATGTTTTTTTTGCAATCCATCAAACTTTAACGCATGCGTGACATCTTGAAGCGTAAAAATCGTTCGGCGTCCGCCAGCCAGGCGCACATTGACGCTGGTTTCCGGTTGGTAATAATGCACCACACCACCCGGCAGATGGCTGTAATCGTGGTTTTGATGCACAACCGTCACTGCTTCTGAAAGGTCAATCACTGGCCAGCCCTGCCAACGCGCCCGGAAAATCATCCAATTATCCCATCCTGCCCTGCCTACCGCAAAATCTGGGATATCTTGAAAGCTTTCGCGAGGAAAAACAAAATAATCACTGCCGGTTCTCCTGTGCAAAACGCCTTCTTTCCTGATGCGCGACAATAATGCCTGATCCCAGTCTCGATCAAATTCAATGGGTGCGTCAATATCCATGTCATAGCGTTGACCCACAGCTAAAAAGTGTTCTTTAACCTCGGCAAGGTTTCGCGCAGCATCCAGTAATTCGGGCAGGAAAAGGATATCAGCGTTGGCATAAGTCAGCAGTGGGGTATCGCTTACTTCGCGAGCTAACTCAAAAATCGAGCTGATCAGCGGCGTTCCCACGTCATTACAGCGCACATTCGGCAGGTGTGTTATCCCCAGCTCCTGACAGTGCTCAGCAATCCCGGGT
>MTBK01044693.1_pt1 | contig 11883 bp, 12 predicted proteins | sample 1535981 | NCBI WGS metagenome assembly MTBK01 (sample SAMN06109225, study PRJNA356200) | anaerobic digester metagenome | isolation source: biogas reactors fed with pig manure or primary and secondary sludge | place: Spain | collected 2016-06-30 | reverse complement strand
ACCAAAATGCTGTCCATCCAACTGTAACGCCAGGGTGTTGATCGTAAAATCGCGACGATGCAAATCCATTTTTATACTGCTGCGTTCAACAGTAGGCAAAGCTGCGGGTTTCTCATAGAACTCTGTGCGCGCGCTAATCAAATCAAGATGGTCTGGCAAAAGCTCAATATCATGGATGGCGTCACCAAAAATAGCTTCAGCAATGGTGTTTTTTTCCTCGTTGATAATCCACTTAGCGGTACCAAATCGGCTATGCGAAACGATACGTCCGCCTAATTTTTTTGCCAGGTTCTTTCCAAAAGCAATCGCGTCGCCTTCAATGACGATATCAAAGTCCTGGCTGGGCAAATCAAGCACCAAATCGCGCACAAATCCCCCAACAATGTAAGCGCTCACACCAAATTTAGCAGCGCGTTGGGCGATATCTCGAAGAAACTCGAGGCGGGTTTGAGGCAAAGCCTGCTCAAGCTTAGCAATAACCTCATCCTGTGAAGGGATATTATTTACCGGTTGGAGCGCGCCCAGTAAGTCTGTTCGGGTTACGATGCCAATGACCTCGCCACCGGGAGCGTCCAAAACGGGCACTTGTCCCCATCCACTAACTGTCATCAGCTCCTGCAACTTCAAAACACTATCGCCGGGTAAAACACTCACCTCGCCGCCATCCATCAAATCTCTGGCTGTCGTTTTAAGTTTGTGTTGCAAAGCACGGTCCACGTTGCGTCGATTGAGCAACCCAATAACGCGCCCGTCCTCAACCACAGGATAACCCTCAAAACCGTAACGATTCATTAAATCTGCCGCTTCCTGCACGGTCGTCTCTGGCACCAACAAAAGTGGATTTTGCGACATGATGTGTTTTACCTGCAAACTGGGTGTGACCACCCGTGGCAGAAAATCAATTACTTTCTTTTCATATTTCGCCAGAATAGCATCGCTCTGTTTCGCGTCCGGACGGGTTTCAAGGCGAATGAGTGCGGATGCAGCCCGCTGGTGCCCTCCGCCATCAAAATGTCTGGCTAACTTTGCCATATCCACGTGCGGCGAACTGGCTCGTGCGACCAGGCGTAAACCCATCCGCGTTAGCACAAGCACGACCAAACCATCTGGCTGCAAAAACTCTCGCAAACGATGCGCCACACTGGAAATTTCATCGTTTAGGTCAAGCGCTGATGCTGTGCCAATCACAAGGGTGCTTTGTTCAATCGTTAGTGTTTTAATACTCTTGAGCAAACGGTCATAGAGCTGTAACTGCGCGTTTGAAAGCGGTGGGTTAAGATAGTTCGCCATGATGTTAAGATCCGCGCCCATGGTCAACAACCAACTTACCGCCGCCGCGTCACGCGCGCTTGTACTCGGATAGCTGAGCGAGCCCGTATCCTCGTAAATTCCAAGAAGCAAAAGCGTTGCCTCTTCAGGGCTGACCCGCAAATCAGCGTCGATGATTTTTTCAACCAAAACAGTCGTGCAAGCGCCCGTCTCATGAACTTCGTAAGACCAGTCGGCTTGTTCCTGGCTCTTGCGCGGGTGATGATCAATCACACTCACTTTGGTCTCTCGCGTAATCCCACGTAGCGTAACCATCGACTGGGTATCCACCAAAACAATTTCCTTAATATCGCCGCGAGGTAAATCATTAATCCGCGAAAAAGCCAACTTATGTCCATATTTACGCAAAAAAGCCTGTCCGTTGCGATTGATTTGGCGTGGCAAAAGGGCGTAAGCATCAGGCGACAGGATATGCGCGCCAAGCAACGAAGCCAGCGCGTCCAGATCAGCTTGTTCGTGGGTCATGATCAGTCGCATCCTACTTCCTTTTTTAGGCTATTCAGTGTAAACGATGGCCTGCTGATAAGGATTATATGCATTATAAATGGATTGCGATAGTCGCGCAAAAAGAAGATTCCCGTGATCAAAGAGGATTTGGTTTTCTGAGTAGATGAAAATCACCAAAACGTAATTTCCGCCCGGAGAATAGACAATGCCCACATCGCTAATCGAGTGGATGAGTCCATCCAGGGCATTCGTCCAGCCATGCTTATGAGCGACCTGGGCTTCAACAGAAGTGCCAACTTCTATCAATGCTCCCATTCGGTTTGATAGCAGGTTATCAACCATTGTTCGGCATTCCTCATGCGTCACCTGACCGCTAAAAAGGGTATATTCAGCTCCATCAAAAGTCGCGCAACGATAGATCTTCGCCAACAAATCACCAATTTCTGAGGGCACGGTCTGGTTGTAAAGGTCGGGATTAATGTAAATATCTCTTCTCGTATTGGCTGGTGTTTCAATCTTTCGCAAAAGGGGTGATCCGGGTTCAAAAAAGCCTGCTAAAAACGTGTTTTGATAGCCAAGCTCTTTCATATCATCAGTTACCATCAAAGGCCCGGTATTATTATCCATATAGTTTTTCATCAGTCCATCAGCCGGAGGATTGAGTGAATCCTGAATCATGGATCTCATCCAGGTGCTGGCGGCTGCCGGGATGGGATCAGACAACCGGCGCATCGTTGAAACCATAATCGGAATCTTGACTGTGCTCGCTCCAGAATATGCCACATCCACAGGCACACCCACCCCACCGCGTGTGGCAAAGTGCATCACACGCCCATCCTGCAGATCTTGCAAATAGATTTCGACCAAACCGTTAAAGTTCTCTTCTCGAATCGTTTGGCGCAGTTTGATTTCAAGATTTTCCCAGGACATTGCCAAAGCAGGTGTTTCCTCAACATGCAATTGAACCACACGCTGATTAGGCGAGCGCAACGCAGCCTCTATTTGGCTAATAGCTTCGTCATACTGAACCATCTGCAACCCAGGCTCGCCCGGCACGACATCGTAGGCGTTAGCCATAGGTACTGTAGCGCTGGCGGCTTGGTCATAACGGTTAGGAAAGGTTTCCTCCAGCATTTGCTTAATAATGCCCTGCTCCTGACTGAACTGCATGGAAAGGGTAAAGGGTTTGGGGGTCTCTATCTTGCCCCACAGGTAATTCCACCAGGTGGCACCCGGGTTTTGATTATCAGCTTGATTCAGCACATCGTCTACGTTTAGCGTCAAACCCAGACTTTGCGGACTAAACTGCACCCTGGCGCCTCGATAATTCAACTCGACGGGAATACCATATGCCTCTCGCAAACGTTCTTCAGCCAGGCGACGCGAAAGCCCACCAACCGGAATGCCTCCAATCTCAGACCCATTGGGATAGACCACCGCGACAGATTTAAAGCGAATAAAAGTAATGACTGTCAAAACAATTGCCGCCAATATGAGCAATCCAGCCATCACAAACAAAGCACCGCCAGAACTGCGTTTTCGTGAATACGAGCTGTACGATCGGCGTTTTGGGCGTGAAAACTTAAACCTGGTTTTTCGTCGATTCAACATCACGGGAATTTTACCACCGCTTTCACAAGGACACGCTTTGTTTCACGCTTTATTTCACGGTAATACTTGTATATACAATTTTAAAACATTTTACATGCTATTCCTGAACCGCCCGCTTTTAATAAGCTATAATTATATCTGGAGATTTTATGAGCGAAAGCAACAATCGCAGAATTCATCCTCTCGCCATTCTTGGCGCGCTCTTTTTTGCCGCGGTCTTGCTGGGCTTAACCTATATCATTTTCGACAAAAGCGCTCAAAGCGCACTCAAGCCCGAAGAAGATACCGTTTACGATATCACCATTATCCCTGCGCCAACAGCAACCCCAACCGTTTTCGCGCCCACAGAACTGCCCACACCCACCCAATCCGCGCCCGACATTCTGCCTGAAGGAACTATCGGTATCGGCAGTTTTGTAAAAGTTATTGGTACAAAAGGACTTGGACTCAACATTCGTAGTAGTCCCGGGCGGGGTCAAGCGATTAATTTTCTTGCCATGGACGCGGAACTGTTTGAAGTCATCGGTGGACCTGAAGTGATTGACGACATCATCTGGTGGCAACTTGAAGCCCCTTATGACGCCACTCGTTCAGGTTGGGCTGCTGAAGACTACCTGGAACGCGTAAAACAGAACATTCCCTGAGTAATTAATTATTCTTGCAGAGGAGCAACGTTGTCATTATTCAATCGCAAACGAAAAAATAAAAGCTTAGACGAAATAAACGCCTTCACCAACAAAAGCATCCCGTTGCACTTGGAAGTTCAACTGGCGCAATCATTGGGCATTACCCGCAATCACATGGAAGACTCTATTTATGCGCTCAATATCAAAACCCAGCTCCCAAAAAGCCATACGACTTTGGGCATTTTTATGGTTGCTGACGGTATGGGCGGTCATATGTATGGCGATGTAGCCAGTAGTGTCGCCATCCAGTCTACAGCCGCAAGTTTGCACAAAACCCTCGTTGGTCCTTTGCATGACGGTCAAACAGAATTAAGCGACGAAGCCATCGCCACCATCCTTGAAGGAGCCCTCCAAACAGCACACAACACGGTTTTGGAAAAAGTAAAAGGTGGTGGCACCACGCTCACCGTTGCCCTTGTTCTCAATAAAAAGCTCTATTTCGCCCATGTCGGCGATTCACGCCTTTACATCACCAGCCCGACAAAGCCCCTGAAAGCGCTCACCCTGGATCATAGTCTGGTACAACGTTTGGTTGAACTTGGGCAAATCAGCCAGGATGATGCCAATGACCATCCCCAACGCAATGTTCTTTTCAGAGCCTTAGGGCAGAATGAAGGCTTCAAAGCCGACATCGGAAATATAGAAATTACCGAACCCTGTACCCTTTTACTTTGCTCGGATGGGCTTTGGGGACTGGTAAATCAGGAAAGCTTGTCAAAGCGAATCAACGATGGTGGCAGTTACGAAAAAATGGTCAATTCACTCATTGAAATGGCGAATGATGCCGGAGGCACTGACAATATCAGTGCCATTTTAGTCAAGATATCTTAGGAGGTGTTTGATGAACCCCAGTGGGACGAAGAAAAAAATATTGGTTGCCGATGACGAACGCGGTCTCGTAAAAGTCATCCGCCTTAATTTGGAACATGATGGCTTTGATGTCGTTGAAGCCATGAACGGACAACAAGCCATGGATCAACTGCGCACGACTCTGCCCGATTTGGTGCTGCTTGACATCATGATGCCGGATATGGATGGTTTTACCGTCTTGAAGCTCATCCGCGAGCAAAGTCAAATTCCGGTCATCATGCTGACTGCCAAAAGCGAGGAAGCGGATATTGTGCAAGGCCTTGAGCTTGGCGCGGACGATTACGTCACCAAACCTTTCAGCCCGCGCGAACTTACCAGTCGCATCCGCGCGGTCTTACGTCGCAGCGCTGCCAGAGGGGATGAGGAAACCGGTAAAATCGTCGTTGATGACCGCCTCACGATTGACTTTGATCGTCATGAAGTTTGGGTTGAAGGCGAATTAATCCAACTCCGTCCCACCGAGTATCGCTTACTATACCACTTGGTAAAGAACGCGGGCTGGGTGCTGACTCACGACCAAATCCTCAACAAAGTCTGGGGTTACGAATACGAAAACGAACCCCATTACGTGCGCCTTTACATCAATTACTTACGCAAAAAGCTCGAAAAAGACCCCAGCAACCCCGTTTATATCCTCACCGAACGCGGCACGGGATACCGATTTGTGGATTACAAACGCGAAGGTTTTTCCGCATAAAGTGAATGGATTAGTAAATGAAAATAACCGTTATCACGGGCACAGAAGTCAAAGGTTGCACCTGGCACCTAAAAGAGGCCTTTTTATCTGAACTTCGTAAAGGTAACGACATTCAGGAATTTTACCTTCCACGGGACAACCCCCAATTCTGTCGCGGTTGCAAAATTTGCTTTTTTGTCCACGAAAGTAAATGTCCGCATGCGGATAAAGTGATGCCAATTTGGGATTCAATGGTGAACTCGGATTTAATCGTATGGGCATATCCCGTCTATGTCTTACATACGCCAGGACATGTTAAAACCCTTCTGGATCATTTTGGCTGCCACTGGATGGTTCACCGGCCTGAACCAAAGATGTTCACCAAAACCGCGGTTGTTCTCACCCAAAGCATTGGCGCGCCAAACGGTAGCGCCCAAGATGACGTTGCCACAAGCATGAGCTGGCTGGGTGTACCACGCGTCAAAAGACTCGGTTTTGGTATGATAGATGGTGTTATTTGGGAGGAGTTAAAACCCAAACGACGCGAAAAATTCATCAGAAAAACCGAAGCGTTCGCTCGTTCATTAAAAAACCTCAAACCAGCAAAAGGATTAAGTTTGAAAGGTAAGTTCTTTTTTGAGATCTGCAAAGCCATGCAAAAGTACCTCCTCAAGAAAACGGATAAGCCCTCCGCAGACGCGCAATACTGGATTGACCAAGGATGGATTAGCCTATAAGACATACCCTCTTAATAGCATAGCTAAGTCATTTATGGTGTTATTTACTTGAATACTTCAAGGCTAACGTTCGAACTAAAGCGTCAAATATACGTTACAATTTGCCAGAGTTGATAATAGATAGAATGCAATAAAGAGTTAGAGGAAACATATGAAAAAAATTGAGGGCTCTCCGAAAAAATTAAAGCAACTTTTGCTAAATACTAAGTATTCCATTCACTATTATCAGAGGGAATACATGTGGCAGAGAAAGCATATCGAAGAACTTATTGACGACCTTACATCAGAGTTTTTAGAAAATTATGAACCTGGTCATGATCGTCAGGAAGTGCAAGACTATAGTGCCTATTTTATGGGCTCAATTGTTCTTGCGGGAAGAGAAAATGCTATTATTGACGGTCAGCAAAGACTGACTTCGCTAACACTTCTCCTTATGTACCTTAATAATCAGTTGCGCGCAAATAAACAAAGCTATAGCATGATAGAGCAAATGATCTTTTCTGAAGCATATGGGACAAAATCTTTCAACATCAATGTGGACGACAGATCAGACTGTATGAATGCAATTTTTAATGATCAGCCTTTTGATACAACAAATGTAGGCGAGTCTGTAAAAAACCTGTATGAAAGATATAACGATATTATCGATGTTTTTCCCAATGATGAAATAACGAAAAAAATGCTTTTACACTTCTGTGACTGGCTTGCTGAAAAAGTCCTCTTCATCGAGATAGTAGCCACTACAGAACAAGATGCCCACAAAATATTCATAACTATGAATGACCGTGGTCTTAGTCTAACATCAACAGAAATGTTAAAAGGATATTTATTATCTGAAATTAAGGACGATAACGAGCGTAAGAAGTTAAATGGTCTATGGAAAAATATAGTCTTTTCCCTAAAAAAAGACGATGACAAAGGGGACGAAACTTTTATCAAGGCTTGGCTTAGGGCTCAGTATGCTGAAACTATTCGTGAATCAAAAGCGGGTGCTGTTAATCAAGACTTTGATATCATCGGTGGCCCATTTCATAAATGGGTACGAGATGAACGAGATAAGCTAGGTCTCGCTACAACTGATGACTTTGAGCTCTTCATTAAGCACTTCTCCAGGTTTGCAGATATCTATATGAAAATTCGTGAAGCAGAAATCATCTATGCGGAAAAAACAAAGTATATCTATTACAATGCACAAGTTAATTTTACACTTCAACCACAATTACTGTTAGCACCAATTTGCTTTTCGGATACAGATTCGATAATTATCGAGAAAATGAATCTGGTTGCCCGGTTCATTGATCTATTGATTATTGCCAGAGTCACGAACTATAGATCCGTTGATTACAGTACCATCAAAAACTATGTATTCAATGTGACAAAAAATATCCGCCGTTGTTCTGTCGAAGAGTTAAAAAATCGACTTAAGCTGCAATATGAGAATCTTGATTATGATCCAGCAACTGCTCTACCTGAATTTGGGCTAAACAGCTTTACCAAGAAGTACATTAAAAACATGCTCGCTCGCATTACTAGCTACATTGAAGAACAGACAAAAGTTGCTTCTAACTACTGCAATTACATGAATACCCAAACAAAGAACCCATTCGAGATTGAACACATCATCTCAGATCACTATGAGTGGTTTACCGACGAATACGCTGAAAAGGAAGAATTTAGACGATGGCGAAATAATATTGGTGCCTTGTTGCTTCTTCATAAAAGCATCAACGCCAGCCTTAGTGATTCTAAATACGATTATAAGCTCTCTAAGTACTGTTCAAATGAAGGAAATATCTACACTGCTTCTCTTAGTGATCTGGCATATAAGAACAATCCCAAGTTCATAAAATTTATTTCCGACAATGGTCTGAATTTCAAACCTTATGCGCAATTTGGCAAAGCCGAGATTACCGAACGGATTCAACTCCTTGTACAGCTTGTGAATCTGATTTGGAATGACGAGATGTTTAAATGATGAAGCTGATGAAGACGTTTTTAGCTGACCTGGATTTTTAGACCATACAACTTAAACGCATTTCGCGTTGTTATTTCAGCAGTTTCTTGTACGCTCTTATGATGCAAGCGCGCTACTTCTTCAACAATCTTGAGTACATAAGCCGGCTCGTTGCGTTTCCCGCGCAGAGGATGTGGGGTCAGATAAGGGCAATCTGTTTCAATCAGGATGCGCTCCAAGGGCAAAGCCGCCGTGCATTCCCGTCGATCTGGGGCGTTCTGGTAGGTCACCGGCCCGCTCACGCCAAAATAGAAACCTGCCTCAATCAAGGGCTTTGCCTTTTCATAGCTATCGCTCCAGCTATGCAAAGCACCTGGTCTTGCCTTTTGGGGATGCTCCGTTGGCAGGTTAGTATGCCATTCCAACAGGATTTCAACCACATCATCAGTGGATTTTCGACTGTGAATCACAACCGGTAATTGCATTTCAGCTGCCAAATCAAGTTGCACGCGAAAAGCCTCTTTTTGCTGCCAGGCAGGAAAAGTATTCCAGTGATAATCCAGCCCAATCTCACCAATCGCTAAGACTACCGGATCTTTCGCCAGTGTTCGCAAACGCTTTAGAGACTGCGCGTTAAGCTCATTGATGCGGTTTGGATGAAAACCGATATTGGCAAAAATAAAGCCCTCGTTTTGTCGGGCAAGGCGCACCGAAGCTTCAGAAGAAGCCATATCAGCCCCGGAATTGATCATCAACACCAAACCTTCATCCTCAGCACGGCTAATCACCTTAGGCAAATCTTTTTCAAAACGGCGATCATCCAAATGACAATGGGTATCTGCAAACATGACTAAAATATACCATGAACATTTTTTATAAGCTCAAATCGTTTATAATCGGGCAATAATGTTATCATTGGATAGTGGAAATACGAACACAGGACTTGCCTCTATACTTCAAGCGGCAAGGTCTACGATTTAGAGGAGTACATGAACATCACTTCATTCTTTTTTGGATGGCTACTCGCTTCACTTTTTGGAGCATTGTTCCATCTATGGCGTGATGGGGGTTTTGGCCGACTGATATTGTATTTAATACTCAGTTGGGTTGGTTTTTATTTAGGCCATTTGGTTTTTCAGCATTATGATGTCGTATTTATGAATGTTGGCGGCGTGCAAATGGCTGGTGGTATTTTGGGTAGCCTCGTCTTCTTATTTTTAGGACATTGGTTCACCTATGTTCAACCCCAGGATTAAGATGACCACACCAGCCGTATTTACCGATAGCAACTTCGCCCAGGAAGGCGACCTCGTCCAACTCCAGGGCACCGGACACCGCAGCCACCTCATCGTGCTTGAGGCTGGCGCGGTGCTTCAAACCCATCGCGGTATCATTCGCCATGATGATATCATTGGCACTCCTTGGGGAACACGTCTTGAATCACACAAGGGCAACCCCTTTTACCTTTTGCAACCCAGCCTGGGCGACCTTATCAAAGGGCTCAAACGCGGTACGCAAATCATGTACCCGAAAGAAATCAGCTATATATTGTTCCACATGGGCATTGGTCCCAGTAAGCGGGTTTTGGAATGTGGCACCGGCTCTGGCGGACTAACCACCGCTTTGGCATACATGGTGGGCGATACAGGCCGGGTTTACTCCTATGAGCGCAAAGCGGAAATTCAATCCCTCGCCATCAAAAATCTGAGCAAATTCAGACTTCAAAACCGCGTCGAATTTAAACTTGGGCACGCTGAAGAGGGCTTTGAAGAGCGGGAACTGGATGCGATTATCCTCGATTTACCCAACCCACAGGACTACCTGCACCATGTGCGCCAGAGTTTGCGTGGTGGGGGCACCTTGGGCATGATTTTACCGACTTTCAATCAGGTGGAACTTATCTTAAAAGCCTTAAAAGAACAGAACTTTGCCTTGGTTGAGGTGAGCGAAATTTTACAACGCTTTTATAAGAGCGATTGGATGCGCCTAAGACCCGTTGATCGCATGGTCGCGCATACCGGTTTTCTCATTTTTGGGCGCAAAGTTGATCGTCTCGCTGGCGATGATGAATATGAGCAGGAATTAGATTCTGATGAAAACAACAAGCTCGATTAAGCAAGCTCTCAGTGCTTGTGCGGGTTTACCATTAGACCTCACCGAGCGCCTCGCCAAACAGCTCGCCAGCATGCCCAGTCCTATCATCGATGAACGCCTGCAGCTCAACGAAGCGCTTCATCCCGCGGCTGTACTCATCCCCCTCTTATGCCACGATGGTGAGTGGCATCTTTTACTGACCCGACGAACGGAAAAACTCTGGAGTCACCCCGGACAGGTAGCCTTTCCTGGCGGTGCCTGGGAAGAAGGCGACACAAACCTTATCCAAACCGCCTTGCGCGAAAGTTTTGAAGAAGTCAGCCTCTTGCCTGAGAGCGTCACCGTGCTTGGTACCATGCCAAGCTTTAGCACGATATCCCATTTTGAACTAACCCCCGTCGTAGGCATTATTTCATGGCCTCAGGAACTTTTTTTGAGACCTGAAGAAGTTGCCCGCGCATTTATTGTTCCTCTCTCTTTTCTAAAAGACCCAGTCAATCACTACTTCCAGGATTACATCCACGAATCCGAGTCGCATCCTGTTCTTTACTTCAAACGCTATGATGGTGAACTCATTTGGGGCATCACCGCCCAGGTCATTTTGGCATTCCTGAAAATTCTGGAAGACTGAACTCCTTTAAGTACGCCAAATCGCTTAGCTCAAAGATAAGCAAAAAGCCACTTTTCTCAAGTGGCTTTTCATGTTTAGACTTTTTCTTTGTAAATTACTATTCTTCGTCTTCTGATTCACGGGCAGAGATAACCTCGGGTTCCGCGGAACCTTCAAGAATTTCACCCTCTTCATCCTCGACCTCAGCAGCCACGAAACCAACGGTAACGATAACTTCGTCCTCAGGGGTGTGGATAGTGATCTTATCGCCAAGATTCAGGTCTGCGACAGTGATGGAGTCTTCAACAGTTTCAATACTGCTGATATCAACCTCGATGCGTTCTGGAAGATCCATCGGCAGAGCTTCAATATCGAGCTCAGTCAAAACATGGTTGATAATCGCGTCGCCCAGTTTCAGAACAGGAGCTTCGCCAACCAATTCAATGGCAACAGTCGCGCGCAGAAGTTCTTTGAGCGAAATTTCAAGGAAGTCAACATGCAACAACTCTTCGTAGATGACGTCGCGCTGGCGGTCACGCACAATAGCTGTATGTTTTTTTCCGTCAACTACCAGGGTGACGATGCTGGTACCAGTCAGTTTCGCCATAATCAGCCCAGTGCTGTGGGCATCCATTTGAATGGCGATAGGTTCAGTTTTGTGACCGTAAATAACACCGGGCAGGATGCCCTGTCGGCGTAAGGCTTTTACCTTCTTACCGATAACTTGTCGCTTTTCAGCTTTGATAATAATTTCTTGATGTGTCGTCATTTTTCCTCCGGACGCCTCTCACCCCTCCTTCATGGGGTTACCCTCGTCCAATATATTTTACCGGCTGGAATTTCCGGCAATCGTCAATGATACCCGTTGA
>MTBK01031114.1_pt1 | contig 11888 bp, 15 predicted proteins | sample 1535981 | NCBI WGS metagenome assembly MTBK01 (sample SAMN06109225, study PRJNA356200) | anaerobic digester metagenome | isolation source: biogas reactors fed with pig manure or primary and secondary sludge | place: Spain | collected 2016-06-30 | reverse complement strand
GGCTACATCCGTATGCCCTGCTATGGCCTCGGTTATGATAGCCACCCGGAAGGGCACCGTTGGAATGGACCCTGCCAGTACCACGGGAGGCACGCCGGAGAAAGCTATCCAATTGCCAAGTTCAACCTTCCAGGCGTTGTTCACGCCCGTCTTGAACTCCGCAAAGTACTCTCCGCTCATATATATCCAGTGATACTGTAGCTGCCGCCGCTTATGTTGTCATGCTGGCCCAAACTGAATTTCCTCGCGCCCGATGCAGAGCTGCTAGCCCGTGGGGTGAGCGTGGGGCTCATGGCCTGTGCTCGGAGGGCCATGGCCTTCTTTCGCCAGGCTTCTGCCTTCTGTGATAGGGATACGGAGGAGCCGCCCATCGACTTGTCGACCAGGCTGGCATACTGGCCGGCGATGTTCTCTGCACAGAACGCAGCTGCCAGGATCTTGTTGTTGCCCGCCCGGGTCAGGTTGTACGAAATCTCACTGTCGGTGAGCAGAGCGAGGCTGAGATCCTTGCCCAGCTCCAGGCGAACGGCATCTATGGGCCTGGCCGATGGGTTGTTGGTGTAGGCCGATACGTTGAAATCAGTCTCCATGACTTCCAGGACAAAGGGATCGCCGGGGTTTCCAGGAACCACCCCACCCCATTCGACATAAGCCACCACCAGATATAGACCGGACTGGTCGAGGTCGTCCGCATCTGTTGTGTAGGTGAGGCTCCCCGCGATGCCGCTTTCGGTGGCGGCCCATGTTGCTGTCGTGCCGTTTGGCTTAACAACATGGAACTCCGTCTTTGTGGCCCCGGTCAGATCTTGCCCGGTCGCCAGGGTAATTACCGCTTGCCCCTGATTCTTGTAGATCGTCATAGTCCTCCGATTATCGAGCTGCCGTCGACCTCGTTCGTGATCAGACTCTTGCCTTGGTAATGCATCAGGCAGCCCCTCTGCAAGACCAGGTCGCCGGGGGTCAGGCTTATGGCCGCCACGGCCACCACCACGCCATATCCCGCGCCGGCTTCGATGGGTGGAGTTATGATGACGATATCCGCCTGATCGACATCCACATGGCCTGGGATGGTCGCATCTAACCCGATGTCCTGAGCTTCAATCTCGATGGCCGCAGGCTCGACAGTGAGAGAGATGCTTCTCTGCAAGCCTGTTGCCTGTGGTGCAACTTCGACCCGTGCCGGATCGACCAAGACCACAGCGCCTTTCTCTGTGCCCACTGTCTGAGCAGCAATCTCGACTCCTGCGGGGTCTATCACCAGGCCGGTGGGGGATTCCAAGCCGACCAGTCCTGCTGAGAGGGAGATCTCCACAGACTCGACGGAAAGGACCTCCGCATTCTGAAGAGTTAGGGCCACTGGATCTAGCTTGACAGACGCCGGCGCTACGGACAGGGATATGACCTGCTCCAGTGATATGGCCGAAGGCGAGACGGTGATGCCTGCTGATGAGATGCCCACTTGGCCTGAGCTGGATGCATATGCGCCGATCTCTTGCGCCGTGACCTCGATTGCGGTGGGACTGACGGACAGAGATATGCTCTGTTCCACCCCAATTGTGCCAGGTACGACCTCCACCGACGCGGGAGATACGTCAATCCCGGTAGACCCTCCTATCGAGAGTTCAATGCCCTGGGCGGTTATCTCGATGGCTGCCTGCTCGACTGCCAGAGAGAGAGCCCTCTCCAAGTCTATCGGGCCGGAAGATGTCTCCACCGCAGCTGGTGAGACTGCCAGGCTCTTACCTTGCTCCGTGCCGATGGTGGGGGCGGTCAGCTCGATCTCCGAGGCCGCCACGCCCAAGGAGACGGTGCGCTCCAAGCCCACTGCAGACAGTGATAGCTCGATGGCTGCAGGAGAAACTACAACCTCCGCCGATCCGCCCGCAGAGACGTCTACATCCTGTGGCGTTATGGTGATGCTTGCAGCTTCCACCGTAATCGAGATAGTCCGCTCAAGTGCAATGTTCTGGGCGGTGATCTCTATCGCAGAGCTGGAGACCTCGAACGACTGCCCAACCTGTGCCGTGATTGCCTGAGCTGCCAGTTCGATGCTTACCCACTCTATGACCAGCTCTCTGGTCGCCTGGGTGGTGATCGCTTGAGGTGACAGGATGATAGAAGCCGGGGAGACTTCGACCTCGACCGGGCCGCCCGCAGAAAGCTCGATATCCTGGGCGGTCAGAAGTATGCTTGCCGGGGATATGACTAGGCTGACGCTCTTCTCCAGCCCCGCCGCCTGAGCGGTAATCTCGATTGCTGTCTGGATGACATCGACAGATGCACCTTTTTCAAGGCCGATCGCCGATGCCCCGAGTTCGACGGAGCTAGAGGAGATGTCTATCGATTTGGCAGATTCCAGGTCGATGCTCGTTGGTGATAGAGTGACTGATGCTGCCCCTATGGCCAGGCTAACCTCTTTTGTGAGGGACACGGCCTGAGTGGCTGCTTCGACCGCGGCCGCCTCGACGGCGACGAAGACTTCGCTAGACGCCGTTTCCGTGGTGGGCCAGCCGAAGAACCAGATCGAAGACATAATCACCTACTTCTGAAGATATTCGTCTAAGCTCTTCCTCCGATCTGCCTCAATACCTTATGGCATTCAGGAGGCAGCTGTCCGGTTATGCCGCGCCGCTTGCATTCCATCAGGCAGGTTGTAGCCTGCCCAACAATGTTAGTAATGGCTCCAATGTCATTAGTTTTACCTTTGATCAGGCTCGCCTCCCGGCAATACCTAACCGTGAGATGGATTAGCTCATCGGTGTCCTTGTTCTTTGTATCAAATGATCCATCATCCAGGCCGCTCTTTATCTCAGACCACATCTTAAGTTCTCTTATACGGTCCTTGGCCTGGATTTTCATTCCCTCGATTTCGAAGAGGAGTCTGTCCCGTTTGACCTCCAGCCGCTGTTTTTCGTAGCCCTCGGACCCCTCCAGCTTCTCCAGAGTCTCGGCAAGGTCGATTTGCTTTTCCCGGTAGTCAAATGATAGAAGGATGGTCTGCTCGTAGAAAACTAATTGCTCTCTTGTGGCCTGATGATACTTTGAGGCCGGGGTGGGGAACTTAATATCGTTTAGTACCGAATAATTAGCCTCAGTAAAAGTTCTCCAGACTACTTGATTATCCCAAGCTTCAGCGATCTCCTTCCGGAGACTGGCAAGATCCTGAGATTGCTCTTTTGTGAATAATCCCGAAGAATCAACAACAGCAGGTAAATTTTCAATGCAAGGTAATGTCTGCATAACCAGTCCTCCATACCCAACTGGTAGTTCTCGCACTAATATACATCCGGTACGAGTCATCCTCCGTTTTTGTGAGGCAACTCAGATATACTTGTGCATTCCCCCATCCGGTAAATTCATTCAAAATGGCGACAGTATCAAACATGATAGGGGCATCCATAGAATCTGCATATGCCCAGTACAGATCCGTTTGCCCATTGTTCCCACTGGCAGGATAAGCACAAGATAAAAATATATATTTATCTCCAAACTTATTCACTGAGATATGCCAAGGGATTAGTGTATTTTTTGTTCTTAATCCATCAGAAATATTGTAAAACTCCGGAAATGTTTGTCCGCTCCATACCAACCCATCTGTTGATACCCATTTTTGAAGTTTTACATCTTTGTCCAAAAACCACATTACCCAGTCGCCTGATCCATTACGATACACACAAGGCGACCATCCAACCGCCGTATCTGGAGTACACAATACTTTAGTGCCCACTGTCAAAGGATCTTCAGTTATAGGGAATCTGTATATATTTATTACACCAGAAGATAAATATTCTACATAATATAAATACAATACAGATGCATCATTATCCCAAACCAGACAGCAATCGCAGTTATGATGACTTGGCATCGGAGCAAGCGGATTGGTTATACCACTTGGAACTTCCCAGGTTATTCCATCATTTGATGCAAGTAATGATGGATTCTCATAATCATCATTGCCACCCGGATAAGGTGTTATCCCCATCCAGTATTTGTATCCGGCGAAACCTCCATCAATATAAACAACAGACGGATGAACAGTTTGACCACTTCCGTCATACGTTGGGGTGGTCAATACCGTAGGCGGGCTCCATAGTAATTTTGGCTTAAACCTTGTTATCCGACCGCTAGAACTTTGTCTGTTTTCAGATAATATTCTAGTTATTTCTTCTAGTGATGTTGTCCAAGCATAAGTTTCAACGGTTTGTACTATCCTGGTTGTATAACCAGCTATACTAATTCCAGAACCAGACGATCCCGTAGCACTCGCCCCGCCGCTAACTAATCTCCGGGCGGTATTTAAATTTCCACCTGTCGCCCAACTGGTGCCGTCATATTCTTCAGTACTATTCATGATTGACGGGCCACGCCCACCGAACGCAACTGCATATGAAGAGCATCCACCACAACCATGTTCATAACGAGCCATTGATAGACTATTTTTATTTGTCCATGAAGACCCATTATATACTTCGCATGTAGATTGATAAGTAGTGCTATTCAATCCGCATGTAGAAATAGCATCAGAACTATCTCCTCCGGATGCAGGGGATAAAACGGCGAATGTATATGTGGCAGCATTCGCCCAGGTAGACCCATTGAATGATTCTACTGAATCTAGTTTCCCACCGGTATTGTCACCACCAAGAGTGATCGCATCAGCCGAATCCCCAGATGTACTATGGCTCCACCTGATCACAGACATATCACCGACCCAGGACCATGATGTGCCATTATACGTCATCGCATTTTTAAGACCCGCCGAACCAGTATAACCTCCAGTAACCACGGCATCACTAGCATTTCCAGCATCTCCTGATGCACATCTCGTCCTCACGCTTAGGAGGTTTCCACCAGCACTCCAAGCAGATCCATTCCATTCTCGACATGTGGCATTGGCAGTACCACCGCCGCCGGCAGCGAAAGCACTAGCTTGACTTCCACCCGCGTTCGGCTGATAAGTAGCATATCCGACATTCGATCCCGCGCTCCAAGTTCCGGCCATTCAAAATCACCTATTAAATGGCACAACTTCGACAGTGCAGCTTGTGCCATCGACATCCTCAGTAGCCACAATCTTCGCATAAGGAGCACCACAGGGCCACATGATAACCCTGGTGGTATCTTGGAGCTGAACAGAGCACTGGTTAGCACCATCATACAGATCCATAAAGGTTCCGCCGCTGTTGGCAGCACCTTGGAGTTTCACAGTCCAGTTGTAGGCTCCAGCCACGGTGATGAATACAGTCACATAATTGTGGCTGCTCATATTGATTTCGTTGGATGTGGTAGTAGCCGTTACTGCACTCAATCCAAGAGTTGCAGCAGTGATGCGAGAACCTTTCCCCATCTTATCGACATCGATGGAGTCATTGCCGGAATCTAGAACCTCGGCAAAATGACAGGATACATGCAACCTGCCGAGGGCGTCCACCTCAAGCGGCGCATAGTCTCCAGCAGTTCCGGCTATGGCTTCAGCGGTATCCTTTCGCACCGCCAGGATCTGGATACCAGGATCTCCTGTTGTGTGGGCCGCATCCTCGGCTTTGGACAGGGCCGCTATTGTGGCGGAGTTGGGATCGAGAACATGGAGGCGGCCATTGGCATCGACTATGAGAGGGATGTAATCTCCGTCCGTGTCCGCCAGCGCAGCGGCGGTATCCTTTCGGACCGCCAGCAGCATCAGGCCCGTATCGCCCGATATGTGGGCCACGTCCTCTGTTCTTTCCGCATCAAGGACGATAATAGACGCATTGACCACATTCGGGCTGGCCTCCACTTGTTTGGAGGCAGCCTTAAAGGCGGCCCCATTTGCATCTTTTAATTCTACATAGTCGTATGCCATTTTATATCACCTAAGCCGCCACGGCGATGGTAAACCAGCTTGCCCCAAAGTTGATGGTGATAGGCGTCAGGACGGGTGTGTAGGTGGCGGTAATCTCTGATCCGAAGTCCACCCAGCCGATGAGGGCATCACTTGCGTGAGTGTCGTCATAGAACACCGCGTACCGGAAGGGGCCGAAGGAGCCACCGTCTGGGGTGAAGGTCACATCCACACCTACCAGGGTTCCTGTGCCGGCTGTCTCCGTGTAGGTGTTCTGGGTGTCCGAGCCGCCGGATGGGTAGCCGTTGACCGCGCTAATCTCAACCAGATCAGTCTTTACGTCATCGTCTGTTGCCGAGGGCGTTGCGTCCGTGAGGTAGACCTTAATTGTATCGGTGTTGAGGTCTATCTCACCCTTTCCTAACCTCTCGAAGAAGTTATTAAAGAAATTAAATGTTGCCATTTATATCACCTCAATAGAGCACCCAGATCTTGGTTACATGCCCGCCCGGTGCCGTGGCGGTGTCGATGGTGTTCTGCGCAAGGACTGTTGAGGACACCGTTACTGCAGGAGCCGTGGCCTCTCTTGCACCGTTGACTGAACAATAGACCACCGGGTTGACTGCGAACTTCTTGTTGAGGGCTAGCTTGTCAGCCGTGCCGATATCTACGGTCCGAGGGGTGGCTGATGTGGTGGTGGCATCGATCCGTGTCACGTTCTTGAATGCCTTGGCAGTGGTCTGGGCGACAGCGGACGCGGTGAAGGTCAGGTTTTCGGTTATCACCGCTCCCGAGATGTCCAACCCGGTGAACTTGATCTCGGTGGTTACTGCGCCTGATGGAGTCACTATGAGGCATCGGGGGACATCCGGATCATCTATGAAGTTCGAAGATCCGACACCAGTAGACCTTATCAGTAGGTTGGTGGTCGAGTTCAGGCTGGCGTCGTTCACGATCTGGTCGGTGTCGCTGGTTTCTGCGGCAGGTATGGTGATAACCGCGCCTACCAGGTTCTTGTTGTAGACGCCCGCGACGTCCGAAGATGCGGCACTGGCGGCACCCATGAGGGTCATGAGCACCAGAAGGATAGATATGAATCTCATTTCAGTGGCCTCCAGAGTAGCCAGATAGTACCGGCACCTGCCGTGGTTGATGCGCCAACTGCCAGCTTGATTGCAGTTGCGGCTGCGAACGGGATGTTCAGGGCGATAGGATCATGCATGCCTGCCGTCTTGGGGAAGTCTGCATCAGCAATGTAGGCATCTGCATCAGAAGCATTCCCGAGGGTTAGCGTGTCGTTAAAGCCTGTGGCGATGTTGACCACGGCGTACTCCAGGACGCTGTTGCCGGGCACGGTTCCGATTACATAGCTGCCCGCCGTCTTATCGAAGATGAGTTTAGCCTGGTTGGCGTAGAGCTTTGTGGCCATCAGGTTGTCGGCCTTCGTGGGCCCCCAGATATAATCAACTCTATGAGTCAATTGGTGTCACCTCTTCGGGTATGGCGAGTATGGCTCCGGAACTGAGCAACACCTCGATGGTACTCTGTCGCTTCTTCTCGGGCCTGACAGCCATCTTAGCGGCATCCTTCTGGCTGATGATAGAGCCCCGCGTGAACTTTCGCAGGGCTTTGCCATCATGCCTTTCGAATGCTCGCACTACTTTGTAGCGAGTCATCGTTACCGCCTTCAGGCTACCACGTTCTTCATGAACATGCCTGCAGTTTTGGCCATTACCACCGGGCACCAGCACTGGAAGCCCTGGTAATAGGTGGTGTGGGTGTGCAGATCGGGCACCTGGGTCAGAGCAGTATCGAAGCCGCCCAGAGGTTCGTTGAAGGACAGGTTCATGCCCGCTAGGGTAGTCAGAGGTCCGGGGGAGGTCACGTATCCCAGCCAGATGTGCTTGCCGAAGATCCAATCCAGAGCGACGGTATCACCGGGGGCGCTCTTGTTGTACATGGCCCTTGCTACCAGGATGTTGTCTATATCCAACGCGGTGGCGATCATCTGCTCGTTGAGCTTGGTGGGAACCTTCTCAGCACCCTGGGGGTTCCGGTAGAGGCTGACCAGCTGGTTGTTGATCCGCAGCTCTTCGTAAGCCTGTTCGCCTATGACCATCGTGTTGGGCATCAGGCCGCATGCTTCTTTGACCGCCAACCGAGAATCCTTGAACACGCCCAACGGGTCGCTGTCTGCATCATTGAACTGGCGGATGGTCTCGCTCGTGTTGATATCGCCTGGGGTCCAGGTTTCGCCGCTGGACACGCCAGTGACATCGATTCCCCAAACAGACTCCTTGAAGTAGTTGTTGGCGATGATCAGCTCCTTATTCAACTGGAGCACGTCAGTAACCATGTTGGTTGTCGCCTGCTCGATGGGGTAGCCCTGGTCGGCCACGTAGGGGATATCGGCCATGAGGGGCATCTCGAAGGCATACCTGCGGCACACATACGAGCCGGGGGTATCTACCTTGAGTTCTCCCTGAGGCGGGATGCTGCCGGGCCTCCACTCACCTGCCTTGTTGGTAAAGTGATTCTCCATAGCCCACTTGGGATAGAGACCGGCTATCTGGTTCACCGATATCATAGGGAACCATTTATCAGCCACAAAGTTTGAGGGTTCCTGCCTGTAGGCGAGAGACCACTCCGACTCCAGCCGGGCTACGTGGATCTGTGAATAGTCCAGGCCCTTGTTAACTACCTGCTGGGCCAGGGATGCTATAGTTTCTCTGTAATCCATGAATCATCACCTCAAATGTTCGCCTGGTACGTGAACAGTCTCACGGTAGCCGGGAGCCCCGCAGCAGCAGCGACTTCGCACTGTCCCACGATGATATCCTTGCTGGTGGGCGTGGCCTTGTCGCCGACCCCACCAGTTCCGACTTTCACCAGGTCACCTACTGCCAGACCACTGGATCCAGTCTTGACGAGGGCTTTACCCCTCCATTGGACCAGAGCGGTGATTGAGAAGTTGGTGGAAGTCGCGGTTTCCGTAGGCCTGTTGCACAGGACGCCTACCGGATGGCCGCTTGAGAATGCCTGTACTGTCCGGGCTCTTGTGGTGTCCAGCTGGACGAAACAGTACTCCAGAGCAGACATGTCACCGTCTGGATTGTAGGAGCTAATGTCTCCTGGTAGAGCTTCCCTGAAGGGGGCTGTCATGTCAGTCACTTCAGATCACCCCCATCTGGGCGCGCACAGCACCTGCCCTCTCCTCAGCCAGCACGGACTTAGCCAGAGCGCCATTCTCGCGAGTGGCTGCGGCTACCGCCAGAGCATGGCGAACCTTGGGATCTGTGGGGCCGCTACCGGACTTCTGGATTAGGCTCTCGTGCTTGGTTACCAGGGCTTCGAACTCGGCCATGGAGGTCCCAGGTGCGGGCCTGTCGCTACCCATCGGATGATAGAGCAGCTTGCCTGCCTCGGCCTTCATGGCGCTGGCCTGCTTGAGGGTCTTCAAGATAGTCTTGCGGGCCTCGGTCGGCAGAGCCTCCAGGCTCTTCAGGATCTCAGCACCCTCTTCAGGAGTCCCCAGGCCGGAGAAATCGGACTTGGCTATCTGCTCATACTCCTTCTTGCGGAGGATAGAGCGCAGCTTCTCGTTCTCCTTGCGGATCGGTTCGACTGCTTTCTGGACGATATCCAGCAGCTCAGCCTTGCTGACCAGAGCCCTTGCTCCGGCCTTGTCAGCCCTAGCGGGCTTGGTCTTTCTCATCGGTACACTTCCATTAGCTGATTTATATAATAAGAAACGCTTCCCATTAGCCGCTTTACCGACTAGGGAAACCTCATCCAGTTCTAAATCCGTAAGTTCGTTTGGCAATTAGAATCACCTCGGTCATCAAGAAAAGATTTCAGAAGGGGGTGCGTGTGCCGGTTCCCGCAATCGAGAAACCTGTTATGTCGCCCTTCTTCACTGCCTGCCAGAGAGCAGGATCGTGGATCTTGACAGCCATAACCCAGCTCCCGGATTTCACGACCTGGCCGTTGCACTTGAAGTCGGTTGGAGCGATATAGCTCTCGATGATGCTTGCATTTGCCACACCAGAGTGCTCTTTGCCGATCCGCTGGCTGTTCTGCATGAACTTGTGACAGGCCGCGCGGATCTCCGACTTGCTCAGGCGGTCACCCTGCAGGTCTATGACATTGGGCTCGCTGACGACTCCATAAACGATCTGCTGATCGCTGCCCTTGGCGACGATGATAGGCACCCGGTAGGACTTCATGACCTTGCTTACTTCGTCCTCGTCTTCCTCATCCTCATCATCTTCCTTTAGGAACTCGGGGAGGTCTTCATCCTCGTCTTCGTCCTCTTCAGGCTCTTCGTCCTCAGCCTTCTCTGCCTCATGCTCTGCCAGGACTTCCCGGATGTCGTCTATGAGGTCACTGGTAGCCTCTTCTTCGGGCTCGGTTTCATCACCGAAAAGATCCTCTTCAGATATGCCGTCGTCTGGGTCAGCATCGGCCTCGATCTGCTCTTCTTCGCCTTCATCGGGGTCTGGTGTGTCCTCGGGCTCAGGCTCGTCTGATCCGCCTTCGTCCTGCATCTCAAGCCACTGCTCAAGTGCTGCCTTGTGCTTGGATTCGTCTTGTTTGATGGCTTCCGCCATTTCTTTGAGCTGTGGGTCAGTGGCCATCTCGATCAGCTGGTCGATTTCATCTATGCCTTCGCCTTCACCAGCCAGTATGGCGCGAACGCGATCTAAATCGGAGCCTTTCTCCAGCTCCTCGTCTTCTATATATTCTTCTTCATCCATAGAATTACCTTCTAATCGGGGAACGTGGATGTCTCCGAAATCGATACCTTTGTTAATCATGAAATGCACCGAAAGTTATATATACGATTATAGCCACTATAGTTATCTATGCCAACATCTGAAGTGATTGATAAGATAATGTCTGGAAAGACGACCGAGAATACCGCTGCAGAGAACACTGACACAGACGAGTACTCTGAGAAGCTACAGAGAGCCGCCTTAAGCCCTGATGTGCCTGAGTGGGTGCGCAGGGCCGCTCAGAGGATCGTTGCCCTGTCTGTGAGACAAGGTATCGCCGTTGATAAGGTATCTTACGAAGCGGTCGGTCTCGGACTGCATGATAACATAGTAGAGAGTGCTGTAATAGGTGATGAGGGAGAAAGGTTCTTCAAGATCGTGATGAACTTTGAAGAGGCAATCAAGAACATGAGGGGTTTTTAATGCCGGCCCCCTGCAAGCACTGGAAGGATCAAGAAGATAAGTTTCATGGGTGGTGTCAACACCCAGAAGTTTCTGCGGGAACTCCCTGCATCCTCAACACCGAGGACCATTGCGTCCTCCGCGAAGAGTTCACGACTACGATACAGGTCTCGTATCGGAATCGTGACCGATTGCGGGCTGTCGCCCCTTCCATGAATCTAGCAGTTGAGAAGCTGCTTGATGGTGCCGGTTACTAAGCTGTGGTGGGGTCCCAATCCCGGCCAGTCCTTCTTTTATAATCCGACTCATAATCACTGTCCTTTGGCGGCTTGTACGGATGTTCTCGCATATATCGCTCGGTCTCTTCCGGCGACCTGACGCCATATCCCCTCGGTAAAGGATCGTGTAACGGATCTCCGGCGAACGGGTCATTCCCTGGGTTGCGCCGTGTATTCGCGGGCTTCTGTGATGGTGTGTTCTGTCGTTTGCTGGGTATTAATTCATACGACTTGATTTCCGCCGCGTCGATCATGACATTTGCCTGAAACATCAGGTCTTTCGATGATTTGAAATCTCCTTTGGCCTTTGCCGCACTGGCCTGCTCGTGCAATGACATGACGGCTGCAATCACCGTTTCTCTCTTCAGTTTTCCGGATTTGAGATTCTCCTGAATGGTATCTTTCGCAGATTTTACCTTATCCGCGGGTCTCGGCTTCTCCTCCGCCTTCGGCTTCTCGGGCTGCTGGGGCTTGCTCTCGGGTTTCTTCTCGGGCTCTTTTGGCTTGCTCGTGTTCAGCCATCCGATCTTGTCCAATGCGCTGCCACCACTCAAGAGTGTCTGGATAGCACCGGACACTCGTCCCTGGCTGGCTGCTTCCGCACGCCTTTCC
>MTBK01112295.1_pt1 | contig 11890 bp, 8 predicted proteins | sample 1535981 | NCBI WGS metagenome assembly MTBK01 (sample SAMN06109225, study PRJNA356200) | anaerobic digester metagenome | isolation source: biogas reactors fed with pig manure or primary and secondary sludge | place: Spain | collected 2016-06-30 | reverse complement strand
GAGGAAGCGCAGCGACTCGGCCGGCTGCTACGGCCTAAGCACGACGGTGGCGGTGCGGTCTTCTACTCTGTCGTCGCGCGGGACAGCCTCGACACCGACTACGCCGCCCACCGCCAGCGGTTCCTGGCCGAGCAGGGCTATGGCTACATCATCACCGACGCCGACGACCTGCTGGGACCGGCGGTCTGAGGGCCGGGCAGCACCGCCCGAAGCAGCGGGCGGGTCCAGGGCCAGCGATCTTCTCTTCCCGAAACGAATCTGCCGATGGCCCCCGGAAGTTCCGGTGCGACTCCGCGGCAAGCGGTAGCGTTCGACCCGTCAATGTGATGGTCGTCATAGGGGAGTTGCATGAACGGGTCAAGATTTGTCGGGCGAGTCGGAGGATTGGCCGTAGCGCTGGGGGTCGGCTCGGCCGTCTACGGGACGGCGGTCGCTTGGGCAGACACCTCGTCGGACAGCTCGTCGGCACGCGAAAGCACAAGCCAATCAGCCGGTCCGAGAGCGTCATCGGAGTCCGCAGGTCCGACCCCGAGGGGCGGAGCCAAAGCTGCTCTGGCCAGTCGCCCAGGGCACGCCGCACCGACTTCCACGGTAAGAACCCAGAGCACCCGGCCCCAGCCGGCGGCGACGGGACCCACCGTCACCAGCGCCTCCGACAGGGCAGCCACGTTGACGGCCTTGCCCGCAATCCCAGCCGCAGCCGGTCAAAGTCGGCAGCAAGCGCCCGACCCGGTCGCCGAAGAGTTGCCAGGTACGGCCGTGGACGTGTTGATGGCATCGACACAGTTGGTTCACCCCCGTCGGGAGACGGCCGTCGCCACCCTGCCTGCACCCGCAGCCACGGCCCTGATCACGCCCCAGCCCGCCGCAGTCGCCCTACCCGCCGCAGCGGAGAACATCGCCTTGATCATGGGCGGCAGCGGCACACCGATACCGTCGACCACCTACATCGAACTCGCGTACACCAAGTACGTGGAACCGCACAGCCCGGTAGGAACCATCCCGGAGCAGCTCGTCACCCCCGAGGGGCTGTACCCGATCACTCCCTACCCCTACGTGAAGGTCCTGCCGCTGAGCGTATCCGTGCAAGAGGGCAACCAAATCCTCTACGACGAAGTCCTGCGGCAGGTCGCCGATGACAACACCCTGACAATCTTCGGGTACTCGCAGAGCGCCATCATCTCCTCGCTCGTGATGGATCCGAACAACGCCGATTGCGTCAACACTCCCACCTGCGGGATCGACCCCGATACGCCGGTCAACTTCGTGCTGATCGGCAACGAGATGAACCCCAACGGTGGGTTCCTGTCGCGCTTCCCCGGCCTGAACCTGCCCAGCCTGGGCATCCCGTTCTACGGACCCACACCCGAGGATTCGTTCCCCGTCGCGAACTACATGCTGGAATATGACGGTTTCGCGGACTTCCCGCAGTATCCGGGGAACTTCCTGTCCAGCCTCAACGCCGCGTTGGGTATCGGCTTCGTCCATGGCACCTACCTGCAGCTCACCCCCGAGCAACTGGCTACCGCCATCGAGTTGCCGACCTCCTCGGAAACACAGAAGTACTACGTGATCCCGACCGAGAACCTGCCACTGCTCGCGCCGTTGCGCGCGATTCCGGTGATCGGTGAGCCGCTCGCCGATCTGCTGCAGCCCGCGCTGCGGGTGATCGTCAACCTCGGGTACGGCGATCCGAAGTATGGCTGGTCACAGGGCCTCGCGAACGTCGAGACCCCGTTCGGCGTCTTCCCCGACGTCGACTGGGGCGAGACCATCCAACTGTTCTTCGAGGGGGTCGCGCAGGGAGTCAACGACTTCATTGCCGACGTCACCCCAGGCGGAAGCATGTGGCAGGAACTGGAATCACATGCAAACGGCACGGTCACGGCGTTGGCCGCACTGCCCAGCCTCACGGCAGACGGGATCATTCCGGCGATCCAGTCGGTCATCACCGGTGTCTCGCAGTTCGTCTCCAACGCCGCAGCGTCGCTGTATGCCGCACTGCTTCCGACCGCCGACATCGTCAACGCCATCGTGACCGTGCTGCCCGCCTACGCCGTCAACCTGTTCCTGGACGGAATTGAGCAGATCCTCAGCGGCGACATCATCGGTGGCCTGGTCAATGCCCTCGGCAAACCGGTGGCGGCCAGTGTCGGACTGGTCACCACCGCCGCACTGATCGAGGTATTGGTCATCGTGAACGCCATCACCGGCGTCTTCACTCTGGAATAGGCGCGGCTCAGCGCCTCGACAGACCGCAGAAGGCCCCCGAAACTCCATTGTTTCGGGGGCCTTCGCGGACTAAAGCCGGCGGGCTACTTCAGCAACGACGCCGGAGGGTTGAAGCGGTCACCGTAGCGCTGCGCCAGTTCCTTGGCACGGGCCACGAAGGCCTCCTTGCCGCCGGGGTAACCGGTGATGAACTGCGCCGCGCCACCGGTCCACGGCGGGAAGCCGATGCCCATGATCGAGCCGATGTTGGCGTCAGCCGTGGTGGTGATCACGCCCTCGTCGAAGCACTTCTGGGTCTCCAGCGCCTCGGCGAAGAGCATCCGGTCGATCATGTCCTGCAGCGGCGGCTGCGAACTGCCCGAGTTGAACGTCTCGCGCAGGCCGGGCCACAGCTGGGTCCGCTTGCCGTCGACATACTCGTAGAAGCCCGCGCCCGACAGCCGCGACGGCCGGCCGATCTCGATCATCTTCTCCACAACCGCCTCGGCCGGGTGCGGCACGTGGGTGCCACCGGCCGCCTCGATGCCCTTGCGGGTCGCGACGGCGATCTTGTGCATCAGCTCCATGTTGAGCTCGTCGGAGAGTTGCAGCGGCGGTGCCGGATAGCCGGCCTGTGACCCGGCATGCTCGATCGACGCGGGCTCCACGCCCTCGCCGAGCATCGCCAGCGCCTCGTTGATGAAGGTGCCGATGACGCGGCTGGTGTAGAAGCCGCGGCTGTCGTTGACCACGATCGGGGTCTTGCCGATGGCCAGGGTGTAGTCGAACACCCGGGCCAGCGCCTCGTCGGAGGTCTTCTCGCCCTTGATGATCTCGACGAGCGGCATCTTGTCCACCGGTGAGAAGAAGTGGATGCCGATGAAGTCCTCCTGGCGCTTCACCCCCGTGGCCAGCCCGGTGATGGGCATGGTGGAGGTGTTGGAGCCCAGGATGGCGTTGGGCTCGACGATATCCTCGATCTCCTGGAACACCTTGTGCTTGAGTTCCTGGCTCTCGAAGACCGCCTCGATCACGAAGTCGACACCGGCGAAGTCCTTGGGATCGGCGGTCGGGGTGATCCGGCCCAGCAGCGCCTTGGACTTCTCCTCAGTGGTGCGGCCACGCTCGAGTGCCTTGGCCTCCAGCTTCTCCGAGTAGCCCTTGCCCTTGGTGGCCGCCTCGATGGTGACGTCCTTGAGCACGACGTCGAAACCGGCTTTGGCCGACACATAGGCGATACCGGCGCCCATCATGCCCGCGCCCAGCACGCCGATCTTGGTGATCGGGGTCTTGCCGATGCCCTCGGGACGCGAGCCGCCGGCATTGATGGACTGCAGATCGAAGAAGAACGCCTGGATCATGTTCTTCGCGACCGGACCGGTCACCAGACTGGTGAAGTACCGGCTCTCGATACGGCTGGCGGTGTCGAAGTCCACCTGGGCGCCCTCGACCGCGGCGGCCAGGATGGCCCGCGGCGCGGGCATGTTCGTGCCCTTGATCTGCTTGCGCAGCAGCGACGGGAACGACGGCAGGATCGCCGCGAGCGCCGGGCTGGCGGGGGTGCCGCCGGGCATCCGGTAACCCTGGGCATCCCACGGCTGGGTGTTCTTGTCCGGGTTGGCCTTGATCCACGCCTTGGCAGCGGGAACCACTTCCTCGGCCGAGCCGACGAGTTCATCGACCAGACCGACGTCCTTGGCCTTCTTGGGGTTGAACCGGGTGCCCTGGGAGAGGACGTTCACGAAGGCGTTCTGGATGCCGAACATCCGCACGGTGCGGGTCACGCCGCCGCCGCCGGGCAGCAGGCCCAGCGACACCTCGGGCAGGCCGATGGCGCTGCCCTTGACGTCGGCCGCGATGCGGTGGTGGCAGGCCAGGGCGATCTCCAGACCGCCACCGAGAGCCGCGCCGTTGATCGCGGCGACGACCGGCTTGCCCAGGGTCTCCAGCTTGCGCAGATCGGCCTTGATGCCTTCAACCTCTTCGAAGATCTCAGCGGCGTTCTCCGGGCCGGCGTTGATCATCGCCTTGAGGTCGCCGCCGGCGAAGAATGTCTTCTTCGCACTGGCGATGACCACGCCGGTGATCGAATCCTTCTCGGCGACAAGGCGTTCGACGGCGTTGTGCATCGACTCCTTGTAGTGCTCGTTCATCACGTTCGCCGAGCCGGTCGGGTCGTCGAGGGTCAGGGTGACGATGCCGTCGGCATCCTTGTCCCACTTGATGGTGTTCTCTGCCATGGTTTTCGCTTACTCCTCAGTTTTTCCGCGGGCCGTCAGACGCGCTCGATGATGGTGGCCACGCCCATGCCGCCGCCGATGCACAGCGTGATCAGCGCGCGCTTCGCTCCGCGCCGCTCCAGTTCGTCGACCATGGTGCCGGTGATCATGGCGCCGGTGGCACCGAGCGGGTGGCCCATCGCGATGGCGCCGCCGTTGACGTTCAACTTCTCGCTGGGGATGTTGAGGTCCTTCTGGAACTTCAGCACCACCGAGGCAAAGGCCTCGTTGAGCTCGTAGAGGTCGATGTCCTCGGGCTTGAGCCCGGCCCGGTCCAGCGCCTTCAGCGCCGCCGGGGTGGGGCCGACGAGCATGATCGTCGGGTCGGCACCGCTGGTGGCGGTGGCGACGATACGAGCGCGCGGCGTCAGCCCGTTGGCCTTGCCCGCTTTTTCACTGCCGACCAGCACCAGAGCGGCGCCGTCGACGATGCCGGAGCTGTTGCCGCCGGTGTGGACGTGGTTGATCTTCTCGATCCAGTGGTACTTCTGCATCGCCACGTCGTCGAAGCCGGCCATCGCGGCCAAGCCCTCGAACGCGGGCTTGAGCTTGCCGAGGCTTTCCACCGTGGTGCCGGGGCGCATGTGCTCGTCGTGGTCGAGGATCAGCAGACCGTTCTGGTCGCGCACCGGGACGACGGACTTGGCGAAGTAGCCGCCCGACCAGGCTGCCGCCGCGCGCTCCTGAGACTGCGCCGCGTAGGCGTCGACGTCGTCGCGGTCAAAGCCCTCCAGGGTGGCGATCAGGTCCGCGCCGATGCCCTGCGGGACGATGAAAGCGTCGTAGTTGGTGGCCGGGTCGGACATCATGGCGCCGCCGTCCGAACCCATCGGAACGCGGCTCATCGACTCCACGCCGCCGGCGTAGACCAGATCGTCCCAGCCGGAACGGACCTTCTGGGCGGCAGTGTTGACGGCCTCCAGTCCGGAGGCGCAGAACCGGTTGAGCTGGAATCCGCCGACGGTATCGGGCATACCGGCTGCGATGACCGCGGTGCGGGCGATGTCGCCGCCCTGGTCGCCGACCGGCGAGACGCAGCCCAGGATGACGTCGCTGATCATGTTCTCGTCGATGTTCGGATGCCGACGACGCATCTCGTCGATCAGACCAACGACCAGATTGAGCGGCTTGACCTCGGTCAGGGCGCCGTTCTTGCCCTTGCCGCGCGGGGTGCGGATGGCCTCGTAGATGAAGGCTTCTTCGGACATGTGGATTCCCCTAAGTCCTCTAGGTTTCGGATACGGGTTTTAAGACCCGCCACTCTGCAGACTAGTCGCCCCTACCGGCCGGTAACTAACGACCCTCGGCCAACCTGTTGGTTGGGAGGCTCAGCCCGAGTTCATAGACCAGATAGTGGTAACTCTCCGCACCGACCTCGAAGGTATCCACAACGGTGGCGTTGAGCTTCGAGGTCGTCGTCCGAAGCGATCGCGAGTTACGCGCGGAAACGAAAAGCATGCCGATCTCGTAGGTGTCGCGGTACGCCGCTTTGGTCACCGCGTTGAACCGCCCGTAAAGCCCGTGGCCGCGGAACCGCTCGTCGATGCAGACCGGCCCGCGCAAAGCGAGGCGGTAGGACGAGATCCGGCGGCCGCGGTACTCGATGGTGTCGGCGAGTGCGACCATCCGTTCGACGATCGGTGGCGGGGAGCCCTGGCAGGCCAGCAAAGGCGGCGCGAGGACGATGAACCCGACGACCGCCCCGGACTCGTCGACCGCGACGTGCAGACCGCCCGCTTCCGCGACCCGCTCGAAGCTTCCCTCAGGTTGGCGGATCGACAGGAAGCCATCGGCCCGCTGGTCGGGCGCGAGATTACCGATGAAGTAACGCGATTCGAGTGAGCGGACCCCGGGGACGTCATCGACGGTGCCGAGGCGGACGCTGGGTTCCGGCGATTCCACCAGGCGATTATGGCCCTTCCCGCCGATTAGGCTTCATCGCCATGACCGGATCAGAAGGTGGTTCCCCAGCGATGACGGTCCAACGCCTGCGCCCCTTCTCGGTCAACATCTTCGCCAGGATGTCGGCGCTCGCGGCGAGCCTGGGGGCGGTGAATCTCGGTCAGGGGTTTCCCGATGAGGACGGCCCGGCGGCGATGCTCGAGGTGGCCCGGCAGGCGATCGCCGACGGGGTCAACCAGTACCCGCCCGGACCGGGGATCGCCGAACTGCGCGCGGCGGTCGCCGGACAGCGGGATCGGCGCTACGGCCAGCGATTCGATCCGGAGTCCGAGGTGCTGATCACCGTGGGCGCCAGCGAGGCGATCGCGGCCACAGTCCTGGGCCTGGTCGAACCCGGTTCCGAGGTGATCCTGATCGAACCGTACTTCGACACCTACGCCCCGGTGATCGCCATGGCGGGCGCACACCGGGTGCCGGTGCCGTTGGTGTCGGACGGCCGCGGCTTCGCCCTGGACGTGGACGCGGTGCGCGCCGCGGTCACCTCCCGGACCCGGGCGATCATCGTCAACTCACCGCACAACCCGACCGGGACGGTGTTCTCCGATGACGAATGTCGTGCCCTCGCAGCGCTGGCAGTCGATGCGAACCTGCTGGTGATCTCCGATGAGGTCTATGAGCGGCTGACCTACGACGGCCGCGCGCACCTGCCGTTGGCGACGTTTCCCGGGATGGCCGAACGTACCGTCACGATCTCCAGTGCGGCGAAGATGTTCAACTGCACCGGATGGAAGATCGGCTGGGCGTGCGGCCCGGCCGAGCTGGTGGCGGGAGTGCGGGCGGCCAAGCAATATCTCAGCTACGTCGGCGGTGCACCGTTCCAGCCGGCGGTGGCCTACGCCCTCAACCACGAGGACGACTGGGTGGATCGGTTACGGGAGTCGTTGCAGGCCAAGCGGGAACGACTGGCGGCCGCGCTGACCGGGCTCGGCTTCACGGTGCACGACAGTGCCGGTACCTACTTCCTGTGCGCCGACCCGCGGCCGCTGGGCTTCGACGACGGGACCGCGTTCTGCGAGGAGTTACCACATCGGGCCGGGGTGGCGGCGATCCCGATGTCGGCGTTCTGCGACCCCGCCGGGGCCGCGCAGCACTGGAACCACCTGGTGCGGTTCGCGTTCTGCAAACGCGACGACACCCTCGACGAGGCGATCCGCCGCCTCGGCGCACTGGTCCTGCCTTAGCCGCCCTTCTTGATCTTGAGCACCTGCTTGCGCAACCCATCGGTGGCGGTCTCCATCGCCCCCTTCAGGGTCCGCTTGAGCAGGAAGCCCGGAATCGGCACCGATGGATCGACCGCCAGGTCGAAGCGGACCCTGGTCTTGTCCCCTTCCGGGGTGAGCGTGTAGGTCGCGTCCTGGGAGCGCAACTGGCCGGCCTTGATCAGCGTCCAACTGGCCGTGTTCTCGCCCCAGCTGTACTCGACCTCCTGCTCGTCGGTGAGCCCGGCGGCCTTGACCTTCATCTTCACCCGCTTGGGCCGACCGCCCTCGAAGGTCTCGAGCACATCGGCCTTCTGGTACTGCGGGGACCAGGTCGGGGCGGTCTCGACGTCGGCGATGACGTCCAGAATCTCCTCCGGAGTCGCCTCGATGACCACTTCGCGCGAATCGTTGACTGCCATCGCTCGACAGTAACGAGGCCGCCGCGGCCACGGGCGGGAATCTCCCGGCTCAAGGCATCAACAGCCGGTACTCGGCCACCACCGGCGCGAGTTCCTCCGGTGTGGCGCCGTGCATGATGACCGCATCCGCGCCGTAGCCGAACTCCTGGCGGACCCGCGCCGCGCACTGTGCCGAAGATCCGGTGGCTGCCGGTTCCAGCCACTCATCGGGGATCAGCGTGGCGATGTGCTCGATCTGCCCGGCCGTCGCCTTGTGATCGATCCCACCGCCGATCGACCGAACCACCGCATCGGCACGAAAGCGCTCCAATACGGCCGGATCCCAGTCATTGGTCCGCACCATCAGATCGCCGTAGCCCTGCAGATAGGTGGCCAGCCGGGCGACGGTCTTCTTCAGCCGCAGCTCGTCGGGCAGGTGGTCGCCGACGGTGGCCAGGCAGGACCAGACCCGCACCGCATCCGGGTCGCGGCCGGCCCGCTCAGCGGCCTCCTTGACGGTTGTCACGCTGCGTAGCAACGTCTCGGGGGTGAAGAAGGTGTGCAGGATGACGTCGTCGAACTCCCGTCCGCCCAGCGCCAGGGTGTTGGGCCCGAAGGCGACCAGAGCCAGCCGGATGTCCTCGTCGAAATCCGGATCGAGAACCAGCACCGGATAGTTCCCGATCGGTCCGTTGTGGCCGACGATCACCTCGCCGCGCCAGAGCCGTCGCATGACCCGCGCGAAGTCCTCCATCTGCGCGGTGGTCACCGCCGGCACCCCGAAGGCGTTGTAGATCGCGGCGATACCCCGGCCGATACCGAGGGTGAACCTGCCACCCGAGAGTCGGTGCATCGTGGTGGCCCAGGAAGCCGTGATCAGCGGGTGCCGGGTGTTGTGGTTGGTTGCGGCGGTGGCGATCCGCATCCGCTCGGTCACCGCGCAGGCCGCCCCGGTCAGGGATGCGGCCTCCTTGACGTTCCACCGTTCGGAGATGAACGCCGTGCCGAAGCCCAGTTCCTCACCCCGGCGGGCCTCGTCCATCAACGAAGCCGGACCCTCCCCGCCGGCGCCGGCCAGCAGGTAATAGCCGAGTTCGTCCAGACTGCGAGTCACCAGTCGCTCACATGCCTCTGGACTCATTGGCTTCGCTCGACTTCGATCGGCACACCGCTGAGCCAGGCCATCCCGGACAGCGACTCGACGTCTTCGGCTTCGTTGGAGGTCAGATCGTTGACGTTGACACCGCCGACCTGGTTGGCGACCCGCCACCCACCCTTGCCGTTGTGGCCCCAGCCATGCGGGATCGCGACGGTGCCGGCGACGATGTCCTCGGTCAGCGTGGCCGGCAGTTCGATCTTTCCGTACGGCGAGCGCACCGCGATCTCGTCGCCGTCGGCGATCCCGCGCTGCCTGGCGTCTTCGATGTGCATCAGCGCCCGCGGCCCACGGTCACCGCGCATGAGCAGCGGCGCATTGTGCATCCAGGAGTTCTCCGACCGCGCCTCCCGCATGCCGATCAGCCTCAGCGGGAAGCCGACCGGGTCCTGCCTGCGTTGCAGCTTGGCAATCTCGGTACCGATCTCGTTGTGCTGCAAACGTATCCGCCGACTCGGATAGGCCACGGCGCTGCCAAGAACCCCGGTGCGCAATTCCGGTTCGAGCACCGCGCCGTGCGGATGCTCCTCCGCGAGGCGGCGAAAGGACAGCCCGCCCCGGCGCAGTCCGAACCAGTCACCTCCTCGCCCCAACCGGATGATCCCGTCGATGAGGGGCCGTGGGCTGAGCTCCCGGCCCAGCAGGCCAGTCGACGCGCGCGCCACCGCGAGGGCGGCGAACGCCGGTGAACGGGTGGCCATCCGTCGCATCAGGTCGTCGACGATCTCCCACTCGGTGCGCGCCTGCCCGCGGGGTGGCACCACCGCTTCGGTGCTCTGCCGAAACGGGGTTGCGTGGAAGGGCTGGAACAGCAAGGGGAAATCGTCCCGCTCGTACATGGTGGTGACGGGCAGGACGTAGTCGCACTGCGCGGTCGTTTCGGTGAGATAGAAGTCGAGAGCCACCGACAGCCCCAATTGCGGCATGGCGTCGGCCAGTTCGGCGCCGTTGGGTACCGACAGCACCGGGTTGCCGGCGCTGACGAACAAGGCACGGATCTGGCGGTCACCCGGGGTGGTGATCTCTTTCGCCAGCATGGTGGCCGGTTCGGTACGAAGGAGGTTGCCGAACCCTCCTACCCGGGAACGATTCCGGCGGTGGTCGTAGCGCAGCAGTGCGCCCAGTGCGGTGAAAACCCAACCTTCGCCCGGCACGCCGAACGATCCGAACACCGAACCGCCCGAAACATCGACGTTGCCGGCGACGAGGTTCACCGCGTCGATGAGGTAGGACGTGAGCGTGCCGGATCGCCCCGCGCAGGTGCCGATCCGCCCGTAGATGGCTGCGCGCGGTGTGCGGGCCAGGCTGCGGGCCAGTTCGCGGACTGTTTCGGCGGGGATTCCGGTCGCGCTCTCGGTACGTTCCGGGGAGAATGGCGCGCATCGGGTTGCCAGCCAGGCCAATCCTTCGGCTTGTTTGTTCACTCGCTGACGGTCGACAAGGTCCTCGGCAAACATGACCTGGAGCAGAGACAGCAGCAGCAGTGCGTCGGTATCGGGGATGACGCCCAGCCACTCGAACTGGGCGGCGGTCTCGGTCCTACGTGGGTCGATCACGATGACCCGACCACCGCGCTTCACCACATCACGCATCCGGTCCTTGATACGCGGGGCGGTCAGCACGCTGCCGTGCGAGACAACCGGGTTGGCGCCCATCACCACCAACAGGTCGGTGCGGTTGAGGTCGGGGATCGGCACCGCGGAGGGGACGCCGTAGAGCAGTTGGCTGGCCATCAGACGGCTATGGGTGTCCTGCGAGGAGGCCGTGTAGAGGTGGGTGCCCAGGCCGAGTCCGTTGACGAAGCACAGCACCGCCAGTAGGTGCGAATAGCTGAAGGCGCCCGGGTTGCCGAAATACCAACCGACTGCGCCCGATCCGTGTCTCCGGTGAATCTCGCTGAGTCGCTTGGCGATATCGGCCAGGGCCTGATCCCAGGACACCTCCTCGAAGGTGCCGTCCGGGCGACGGCGCAGCGGGGAGGTCACCCGGTCCGGGTCATTGACCACCTCGGTGAACGCAATGCCCTTCTGGCAGGCGAAGCCCGCCGACAACGGATGGTCCTTGTCCGCGCGCAACGACACCAGGCGGTCGTTCTCGACTTCGGCGACCATGCCGCACAGCGACTCGCAGATACGGCAGTACGTGATCCTGCGTTCAGTGATCCTGCGTTCAGTGGTCGGGCGCTCAGTGGTCGGGCGCTCAGTGGTCGGGCGCTCAGTGGTCGGGCGCTCAGTAGTCATAGTCACATCCGATACTCGTCGAGCAATCGCTTGCTGATGATGGTCTTCTGGATCTCGCTGGTGCCCTCCCCGATCAGCAGAAACGGGGCGTCGCGCATCAGGCGTTCGATCTCGAATTCCTTGGAATAGCCGTACCCGCCGTGGATGCGGAAGCTGGCCTGGGTCACTTCCGAACAGAACTCACTGGCCAGGTACTTGGCCATCCCGGCGGCGAGATCGTTGCGCTGTCCGGAGTCCTTCAACCGGGCCGCGTTCACCATCATCAGATGGGCCGCTTCGACTTTCGTCGCCATCTCCGCCAACGAGAAGGCGATGGCCTGATGCTCGGCGATCGGCTTGCCGAAGGTGGACCGCTGCTGGGCGTAGCGGGCGGCCAGTTCGAAGGCCCGCAGGCCGACTCCGCATGCCCGCGCGGCAACGTTGACCCGGCCCACCTCCACAC
>MTBK01230947.1_pt1 | contig 11897 bp, 9 predicted proteins | sample 1535981 | NCBI WGS metagenome assembly MTBK01 (sample SAMN06109225, study PRJNA356200) | anaerobic digester metagenome | isolation source: biogas reactors fed with pig manure or primary and secondary sludge | place: Spain | collected 2016-06-30 | reverse complement strand
CCCCTCAGGGAAGCCGGATCTCGTGGTGACCGATATCTCCTGGAGCCCGGCAAACCCGGCCCCGGGGGATGCGGTGACACTCTCGGCGACGATCAAGAACCAGGGGACAGCCTCCACGCCTGCGGGTGTGAAGCACGGCGTCCTCTTCACGTTCGATGACGGCGCCGCAGGGCCCGGGGTCTGGTCAGACACCCACACGGCATCGATCGCACCGGGCGCCTGGGTGACGGTGAGTGCGAGCGGCGGCTTTTCCGGCGCAACCTGGAAAGCAGTCACAGGCACCCACACCGTGAAGGCCCACGTGGACGATGTCAACCGGATCGCTGAGAGCGATGAATCGAACAACGTTATTAGTAAGGAGATCAACGTCGGAACCGGACAGACTCCCACCAGGGGAGACCTCAACAGAGATGGCAGCGTTGACTGGGCCGACGTGACGATCGCCGCCGATATGGCGCTCGGGAAGATCCCCACCACCACGGCCGCTGATATCAATGGAGACGGTGCCGTGGACTGGAAGGATGTTGCCCTGCTTGCTGATTTCTTCTTCGGCAGGACATCTTCCCTTTAAACCACCGGGAGCAGGGGCTGCCTCCCTGATCCTGCCCTATTTTTGCCGCGGCTGCTGCCGCCCCGGGTCTCTTATGATCGCAGCGATGCGTTAAGCGGCAGGAGGCCGAAAAATTACATCTCAGAAGCCCGGGGCCGTGGATACATCTATATAGGGGCATTCCGATAATGGCGCCCGATGGCAGCAACATTACCCGGAAGCTTCAGCAAGATCAGGCAGCATCTGAGAGAACCGCTCATCAGGAACTCGTTCTTCATAATGGCGTCATCCTTCGTTGCGGCCGGCTTCGGGTTCTTCTTCTGGATGATTGCAGCCAGACTCTACTCGCAGGCAGAAGTAGGCATAGCAACCGCCCTGATGTCCTCCATGGGGCTCTTAATCCTCATATCCCGGCTCGGCCTGGATCAGTCGGTCATAAGGTTCTTTCCCGATTACGACAAGAACAGGGTGCTCGGGACCGCAATCATAGTGCCGACGGCGGCGGCGCTCGGTGCAGGGCTGATCTTCATATCCGCGGTGGACGTCATAGCCCCTGAGCTTGTGATCGTCCGGACGGTCGCCCCGCTCTACCTCGCCTTCCTCGGGGCCTACTCCGTCACCTGGATCCTTGAGGGGGCGTTCAACGCCATACGGAAGTCCGAGTACTACTTCGTCCTGAACCTCCTCTACGGATCGAGGATACTCTTCCTCTTCCCTCTTATATCTCTCGGGGCGATGGGCATATTCAGTTCGTTCGGCTTCTCGTTCGTCCTCGGGCTCATCCTGGCTCTCGCCCTCCTCTCCAGATGCTCCATACGGCCGGCAGCGGGCGTGGACGGAACCTTCATACGCGAGGCCTGGCAATTCTCCGCCGGCGCATACATCGCCGGGATTCTTATGGCCGCCCCGAACATGATCATACCGATCATGGTGCTCAACGTGCTCGGGGCAGAGAGCACTGCCAGTTATTACATCACATACGCGATCGTCTCGGTCCTCTTCATGATACCGTACGCGTTTACGACATCCCTCTTTGTCGAGGGAAGCCACGGGGGGGAGATGAAGAAGAACGTGTTCCGAACGCTCGCGAGCATGTTCACCCTTCTCATACCCGCGATAATCGGGCTCTCGCTCTTCGGGGAGCAGATCCTCAACCTGATAGGCAGAGACTACATCGAAGGTATGGCCCTGCTCCGGGTGCTCGCGCTGTCAGCCATATTTGTCTCCATATGCCAGACATTCATATCCATCGCAAAGGTCCGAAACGATATAAGGAGCCTGATCATGATAAGCGGCTTTGTCAGCGTCGCCCTGCTCGGGCTCGGCTACACCCTGATGCACCGGTTCGGCCTCATCGGTATGGGGTATGCCTGGTTTGCCACCTACGCGGCAGGCACGTTCCTTACCGGCGTGATCCTCTGGAAAAAAGGCTGGATATAGCCTCCCTTCACCAGTAATAGACAGCGGAACCGGCGTTATCGTAGATCCTGTCCCGGTTTCTGGTGAACCTCCCGGCACCGGTATAATCCGCCGATAAGACAGCATGCTCCTTCACCTCGATCCGGACACTCTCCCTCACGACGTTGTACGTGCCGAAGTAGAGGTAGGAACCCGGCTCCAACAGCGATGCGTTCGCCGGGAGGTAGCGCTGATGGTCAGGATCGAACCCGAGAAGGAGCCACCAGCGCATGCCATCGACGTATATGGGGCGCTTCTCCCCTGCGGCGATAAGCCACTCGGCCCCCATAAGCTCTTTGCCGTTGAAGACAGGTTTATCCCGGGTGGTCTCAAGCGCCATGGATGTCGGGCTGTCACCCGCGACCTGGTAGATTAACCCGGTGTTGAAGAGGAGGAATACGGCGAAGAACACCGCCAACGCCTGGTAGGCGGTCCCCATGAACGGAACGGACCTCGCTACCTTAATCCTTCCCACCACGGCCTCGTAAAGCGCCATGCCGCCTATGATCGCAAACGGGGCGAGGAGGATCAGGGTGATGTGGTAGAGCCTGCTAGTGTTGAGCGAACTTGCGAAGAAGGGGACTATGATGCCGGCCAGGTTGACCAGGAGGAAGACTATCGATATGGCGATATACTCAGGTTCGATCCGCCACCGCCGGCGCCCCAGAAGGGTTGCCAGCAGTCCCACGCCGATGAGCCCCTGTGTCGCTATGTGGATGACCTTTGCAAGGCTGTGCAGGGGCGTTACGGCCTGGCTGGTGAGTATGTGCATGCCCTGGGCGGTTGTGGGGCTGAAGGCCTCTGCAAAGAGGGCGGCTCCTATCTTATCCCCGATCTCGGCGATGGTGGCAAAAGCAGTGCCCCCGGCTACCGTCGAGTACCAGAGGTAGGCGAGGAGGATGAGCGCGAGGATGTAGGGGAGGATTAGCGTCCTGATATGCGTTCCGGCGGGCAGGTTGTGTTTCCGGGTGCCCCGGGGCCCGAGAAGCCTCTCCCCTATCCCGGCGGGCAGGCGTTCTGCAAAGACCAGCAGCAGCCATGCCGGGATGAGCGAGAGGAGGTAGATATACGATAAGCCGTAGTGTGAGACGATCATGGCAAAGCCGAAGATGACGAGCAGGATCGACCGCATGCCGCGATCAATGGATCTATCGACCATAGCAAGGATCGTCAACGAAAGAAAGATCTCGGCGATCTGCTGGCGGGCAAGGGATACCATCTCGGTGTAGAAGACAAAGAACGAGACGAAGAAGAAGACCGAGAGAAACCCGATCCTCGCGTTCGTCTGCCTCTCGACCACACTGTAGAGCGCGAGCGCAACGAGCGCGAAGAGGAGGGGGTAGATGATCTTGAAGACCCAGACAGGATCCATACCCGTTATGAGCGAGTAGATGGGAACGAGCATAACGACCGAGAGCATCCCGTTTGTGTTGTACGGGATGGTCGAATCCCAGAGTCCCGGCCCTAGCACGCTGTTTACGAGGTGAAGCTCGTGGTGGATGTCATAGCCCCATATGTATCCGGATATAAGCGATGTGTGGTAGAGGAGCGCGAGCGCTATCGAGTAGACCGCCAGCGGGTAACAGGATGCCGGGATGAACCGGTCGAACCCGGCGGCGAGACCGACCAGGGCGATGAGTATGAGGAGCAGGAAGAGATACGTAACCATATGATGCTCATTTCGCACGTGCGTCCCGATGATCGCGATAAGCGGGAGCAGTACCAGGAGCGGCACCGCCGGTGCGGGGGGGAAGGCCAGAACAAAGGTGCTGGAACCGGCATACTCCCGGTCCCTGGCGAGCGCGATTAAGAGCAGGATCTGCATGACGATGATGAGCATGGGAAAGAGCGCCTCAAGCGAGAACGGCCGCATATACCCGAGCAGAGGGTAGAATGTGTTTGCGGCAAGGCCGGTGAGCATTAGAACCGCAAGGCTCAGCCCTGCGGAGTAAAGCGTCGTCCTGACCGCGCCCAGGCCGTGGAGCCTGAGCGCCTTCAGCACAAGGATCCCGGGCATGAATGTCATGTAGATGAAGGCCAGGATCTCTCTAGCGATCGGTATGTGGAAGCCAGCGAGATCGAGGCAGATCACTCCGATGAGGGCGGCCTGGAGTACCTGGAATGCCCGGAAAAACCTCCTGTTATCCCAGTCATTCATCCGGAGCGGGTCTGGCAGCTGCATGGGATACCTTATGCCTCCGGCAGGGCCGGCATAAGATCTTCTATGGCCGCGCGCACAGGCCCCATATGGTCAGTCATATCTCTACCCGGGGCCGACTTAACGGCGGCCCCTATATCCTCGCAGGCGGTATGCGATAGACCCGTATGCCTCATGGGTCTGGGTTACTATCCTCACCTGCCTGATAAACATGCTGCCCCCGCCCTGGCCGGTCATCACCCGCCTCCACGGGCTGACACCAGATCGCTGTAGACCTCGACGAGGGATTTTGCTATCGCGGGCCAGGCCATATCGGTCTTCAGCTTTGCGTAGCCTCTCTCCCCCATGCGCCGGCACGCCTCCGGATCCCCGAGAAGCCTCACGATCGCGCCGGCGAGAGCGGCGGGGTCGCCGGGGGGGACGACATACCCTGTAACCCCGTCATCGACGATCTCGGGCAGGCTCCCCACATCCGTGACCACCACGGGTCTCCTGAACCCATATGCGGTCGGTATGACGCCGCTCTGGGATGCTTCGATGTACGGGAGCGCGACCACGCTCGCCTGCTGGAAGAGCCTGGCACCCTCCTCGTAGGGTACCCTGTAGTTGCGAACCTCGAATGCATCCCGGCCCGCCATCATCTCCCCGTACCTCCCGAAGTCTTCACCGGTGCCGGCGATGACGAACCTGGCACCCGGGATCTCCCGGGTTATGAGCGGTTCTGCCTGGATCAGGCAGTCAAGCCCCTTATACCGGTGGATGCGGCCGAAGAAGAGCACCCGGGGTCCGTCCGGCTCAAGCCCCTTCTGTTCGAACTTCTTAAACGGCATCACCTCGTGCTCGCCGAACGGGATGACATGCACCTTCCGGGCGGGGACGTGGTAATCCTCTACCAGAACCTCTCTGAGCGCATCCCCATGCACGAAGATCCGGTCGGTCAGGACGCGCGACATGAGCAGGGTGAGCCGGTAGAGAAGGGAGCCTATATCCAGGATGTGGTCTTCGCCGGGGTGCGGCCTGACGTCGTGGAACGTCGCCACCAGGGGATACCTCCGGAGCCTGGTGATGAGCGGGCAGATAAGGGGGTTGTTCACCTGGAAATGGACGACATCCGGCCCGAAGTCATCTATCGCGGTGACTATATCCCTGATCAGCGGGTAGCACGATGGACCGAACCTCCCGGCGTGCCGGGAGTAGCCGAAGATCCGGAGATCCACCTCCGGATCTATATGCTCCAGGTACTCCTCAGACCTGTAATCGGGGAGGAGTAGCATCACATCGGCATGCCGGGCAAGTTCGTTAGCCATCTGGATGGTGTAGTCGTAGAACCAGAAGGTCAGGCATGCCACACGCATGGGGCACAGTAAGCGGAGGTGCTATATAGATATTTGGGCCGGGGGAGAGCAGACCGGCGATGATGGAGCGAACAACAGCCGCCAGGGGTGAACCCCATAACCGCTCCATGCCGGGCGAAATACCTGAAACATACCGGCGCAGGGAGCCGAATATCCATCCGTGCCGCATGAGAGCGCCGCGAGGGGGGATGATCCTGCCGATAGCAGCCCGAGGGCGCGAGTATTAATATTTTATGATTTTAATTTAAGTAACAATATAATATGCTTTTGCCTTTAGAGATCTCTTATATAACAGGTCTTTTTGATTGAACCCCGGAGTTCATGGACTCTTATTCCAGAATATTTGATGAGATTAGTTTTATTTTCTGGAAAAAATATTTATGTGACTATAGAAAGACGATAGCTCAACCTCACAGAGAGGCTGAATGGCATGATAGACAGACGAAATATACTGAGACTGACTGCAGTATTCCTGGTCTGCTGCCTTGGTGCAGCACTCGTTCCGGCAAGTGCAGCCGGGTCTGCAGGTCCGGCCACGCTCACCGTGGCTGCAAGTGATAGCAGCGAACTCTCGAAAGCCAGTGCAGACTATGTCTGTGATGGAATTGATGACCACGTGGAGATCCAGGCAGCGCTCGCCGCACTGTCGGACGGCGATACGGTCGTCCTCTCGGACGGCACGTTCAACTGCGCCGGGATTATAGCACCAGGGGCGGGCACAACGCTCTCTGGCCAGGGTCCGGATGCGACGCATATATCGTTCACCCGTGACGGTCGCATCAACGTCGACCGTGAGTACGTGACCCTGGACGGCTTCAACGTCCGGGGCAGCGGATACAGCAGCGGCGTAAAGTGGCTCGGCACGGTGACCGTTCGCGCGAGCCACGCGAGCCTTCACAACATAACGGGAACCGCGGATGCGAGCATCCAGGCGGTCTTCCTCCTGATCCACGATCCAACAGTATATGCTCCTACACTTGAGGATGTCGAGTTCATCAACTGCTCCGCCGTGGACACCGGAACCTACGGGTTCCTCCACAATGCCTGGGGGGCGGCGAACAAGGTGATCAGGGACGTCCGCTACGAGAACTGTAGCGCGATCAACTGCGGCATGTATGGAGCCTTCAACCCCTGGGTTACCGGGTTTGACTTTGCGGAGCTAAACGATATCGAGGGGCTCCGGGTGAAGAACTGCCTCGCTGAGGGCACCCTTGAGTCAGGGTTCCACTTCGAGTTTGACCCCAAAAAGGTGGACTGCATCCTTGAGAACTGCGTTAGCAGAAACAACGGGCAGAAACCCTACCCGGCAAGACCCTACCAGCAGAGCGATATGTCGACCCACTACTTCGGGTGTGGCTACTACGCCCCGAACGCGGACGTGACGTTCGAGAACTGCATCGCGGAGTCTAACTCACTCTATGGGTTCTACACCACAAACGGCGGCAAACTCTACAACTGCACCGAGAGAGAGACCGGCGCCGGGAAGACCGACTACACCCATCGTAAGCCGGCGGGCTACTACGCCATCCCGTGCCGCTCGACCAGTCCAGCCCTTGTGATGGAGAACTGCACGAGCATCGACTCATGCGGCTACGGCCTGCAGATCGATCTCGCCAGATCCGTCCAGATAAAGGATTTCTGCCTGGAGAATCCTGCCGGGATCGATGGAAAGGGTGCAAGCCTCGGCGGCACGAACGGCCAGTTCAGTGACGCTACGGTGGATATCCACGCCTCGGGTGACCGGGTTGACACGCTGGTCTTTGCAAAAAGCAACCAGAACGTCCAGTACACCGGAGAGATCATATCTGACTCCGCCCGGGCGTTCCTGGTCGAAGGCGGCCAGAATGTCCAGACCGCAGGCATGAAAGTCATGCCTGCCGGCCAGATTAATAGAATCTGACCCCGATCTTTTTTTGCAGGCGTCCTCGCGCGCCCGGCCCCTCCAGAAGCCAGGATCTCATCCGGAGTGCGGGGGCTGCCCGGTTAATAAGGTTCATATTCCGGTGCCAACAATCTAACCCTGATCAGAGGTGCCCGGTTCAGTCGTAACAGGAGATGTCTTTGCGGCGCATGATGACCCCGACCACCCCGAGTCAGAGGCCCGCCTCGTGGCCGCCGCCGCCGGGGTGCCGGAAAGCACCCGGCGCATAGCGCCGGAACAGATCCAGCCCGGGGATCTGGCGCTGGTGCATACCCACAAGCACATATCCACAATCCGCTCGTTCTGCAGGGCTTGCCCCCCTGATAAGGCCTGCTACCTTGACCCCGACACATACGTCACCAGGGGGTCGTTTGATGCGGCTCTGTACGCTGCCGGGGCTACGTGGCAGGCAGTGGAGCAGGCGCTCGGCGGCGAACACTCTTTTGCCATGGTGCGCCCGCCCGGGCACCATGCCACGCCCAACCGGGCCATGGGGTTCTGCCTCTTCAACAACATCGCCATCGCCGCAGCCCGGGCACTCCGTGAGTTGGACCGTGTCGCCATCGTGGACTGGGATCTGCACCACGGCAACGGGACACAGGAAGCCTTCTACACATCTGACCGTGTGCTCTACTGCTCGGCCCACCAGATGGGGATCTTCCCGGGGACCGGGTGGCCGGAGGAACTGGGATCGGGGTCGGGCGTCGGGTACACCATCAACGCACCCCTCGAGTCAGGTTCGACCGGCGCCGACTACGCCCTTGTCTTCCAGAAGATCTTTATCCCTGCGATCCAGCGGTTCGAGCCCGACCTCGTGGTGGTCTCGGCGGGGCAGGATGCCGCGTTCGACGACCCTCTCGGGTCGATGCTTCTCCACCCCGAGGACTTCGGGGCCCTGACCGGGATTCTCCTGGAGGCGCGGCCGGGGAGGGGTCTCGCCCTCACGCTCGAGGGGGGCTACGGCGGGTCGCACGCCGCAGCCATAGGAGCGATCTTTGCCGCCCTCGACGGGACGCGCTTTGCGCCCCGGGGCGGGGAGGCGAAGGCGAGCACCCGGCTGCTCGTTGAGGCGTGTACCGCCCCCGCCCGACGAGGCTCCCGGTAGATACAACCGTATAAAATGTGCATCAGACCGCATCTCCCGGAGGCCTTCGAGTTCTATATAGGCGGGAGTACCGGCCCGTCCCTCTACGTCAGGCTCGTGGATGGCCGGCTCCTCTACGAACGGGCGGGTGGTGGCGGCTACTCAGGCATCGTTATGGAGGCCTCCCCCACACCGGAGGAGTGGGCGAGATTCCTGGATGCCGCGGACCGCCTCGGTCTCGCCGGGTGGAAGCCCGAGTACGTCACCGCTCACTCCTGCTGCGACGTCACCTACTGGCACCTGCGGCTGGAGATCGATGGGCTCCGCGTCGTCGCGCGGGGTGCAGACGCCTACCCCGGATCCCTCGGGGCAGGGGTATCAAAAGAGTTTGGTGCGTTTTGTGCGGAGGTGGAGCGGCTGCTCAGGGAGGGAGCGACCGCAGGTGCTCGATGCTCCCCTCATACTGATGAAACGAGGCCGGCTCGATGACCTTTGTTGCGCCCCGCGGGATGGCCTGCATCACGAGGGAGAAGTCTATACTCCCCTCGCCGCACCCCAGGTGATCGTCCCGGCTGCCGCAGTTGTCGTGCAGGTGGACGTGGATAGCCCCTCCTTCTTCCAGGAACGCCTCCAGGTTTCCGTTTACATGGGCGTGCCCCACGTCGAGTGCGAACCCGAGGTCGAGGGCGGCGAGGCGGTCGAGGAACCCGGGCTCCCGGAAGAAGCAGATATCCCACGCCCCCATGTTCTCGATTGCGAGCCGGACGCCCACCTCTCGCTGGAGGGTAGCGAGGTCATCGAAGGATCGGTCGAGCGCCCGGGCGGCGGCATCCCGCACCTCCTCCCCCCAGGTATACCCCGGGTGGATGACCAGCCGCGTGGCGCCGATGCGGTCGCAGATGATAGAGAGATCCGCAAGAACCCCGATGGACGCGCGCCGCATCTGTTCGTTGTCGGAGGCTATGTTGATATCGGCGACCGGGGCGTGGACGGTGTACCGGAGGTCAAAGGAGTGGCAGGTCTCCTCTGCGCTGAGGAGGGAGTGCGGGCCGTCCGAGAGTATCTCTGCGAGGTCCGTCTGAGCTGATATGAGGTCGAGCGCCTCATCGAGCGACCGGTCCATCAGGCAGCATGTGGAGCAGCCTATATGGTCATCGGGCGTGAGAACCAGGAGATTACCTCCTCACCCGGAGCAGGAAGGGGACGAGCAGTGCGCCGGCGAGCGGGATCACGCCGAAACCCGGAGAACTGACTGCAGAAGTGGTCTCCCGGGGGGCAGCCCCGAAGAGGTCAGGGTGGAGTATGGCCGCCACCTCTTCCAGCGCATCGACGATCCTCGGACCCCCGCGGCTGATTACGTCAGTGTCTACGACATGGACATGGCCGTCCCGGACGGCTTTCAGCCTCTGCATCCGTGGTTCGTTCATGAAGTAGTCCCTGATGACGTCATGCCCCTCCTCGGTCATGCCGGTGCCTGAACTCACAAGTATGTAGTCGGGATCCGCGACGATGAACTCTTCAAGGCTGATGATACCCCATTCCTCGATCGAACCGAACGCATTGACACCGCCGGCCATCGTGATCACCTCGTCCTGGAACGTCCCGCTGCCGCTGATCCAGATGGGGTCATGCCAGACGACGTGGACAACCGGGGGTTTCTCCGTCAGGGTATCCGTTTTTTTGGTAACCGCGCTGATACGGAGCCGGAGATCCTCCACGCACGCCGTCGCCTCCTCCTCCTGCCCGGTAGCCCTCCCGAGGAGTTCGATATCCTGCAGGACATCATCGATAGTCTCGGGATCGAGGGAGAGAACAGTCATGCCGAGAGCCCGCAGGCGGTCGACCACCTCTTCGGCGCTCCCGGGAGCAGCGAGGATCAGGTCCGGGTCAGCCGCGAGCACCTTCTCGATGCTTATGGTCTTGTATCCACCGATCTTCTGTATACCGGCGGCTGCCGGCGGGTAGTCGCAGTAGTCGGTGACGCCTACGATCCGGTCCTCAAGACCGATAGCGTAGAGGATCTCGGTGTTCGATGGCGCGAGCGAGACGATCCTCTGCGGTATTCCCTGTATGACGACAGTCTTCCCGACGTCGTCGGTCACCGTCAGGGCTCTCCCGGCATCCCCTGCCACCGGGCCGGCAGCGTTTACCGCGCCGATGAAGGCGGCCGCGAAGATGAACAGCCCGAGAGAGAGCAACAGGCATCTGTTTTTCATCATTACAAGTACATCTTATTTAACGTAATAAGCGTTTACAAAAGTGCCCTTTATTGAGAGGCGGTTGGTGCGCCGGCGGACTATACAGATCTCAAGCACAGCGGGCTTGATGGCACTGCGCGCACTTTCTCCTGAAATGCCCTTACGGTCACCACCCTCTGCCGGCCAGTTCGAGGTGCAATCGCGCCGGAGAGCGCCGGTCCATGGACCGGACAATGCGAGGCAGCCTGCTACAACAAACGGGAAAAAATACAATGCGGTCACTATCCCCCTTCTCCGGCCCTATATTCTCACCCTGAGCAGGAAGACAGCAGAGAGCGCGCAGATGAGTGCGATCACACCGAAACCTGGAGATTGGGGTACAGGGGCCTCATTTCGGGTGTTTCCTTCAAAGAGGCCGGGGTGGATGTCGGCAGCGACCTCTTCCAGGGCGTCGACCAGGCGCGGCCCGCCCCGGTCGATGAGATCGGAATCAATGACGTAGACACGGTTCTGCTGGATCGCCTTCATGCTTTTGAGGCGCGGTTCGTTCATGAAATAGCGGTAGATGAGGTCGACGCCCTCATCACCCATGCCGGTTCCGGAGTTGACGATGATCACCTCAGGATCGGTGGTTATGAACCGTTCCAGGCTGGCGATCTGCCACCCCTCCAGATCGGGAAAGGCGTTGGTGCCACCGGCAAAGGTGATCAGTTCGTCCTGGAAGGTGTTGCTCCCGCTGACCCAGATCGGGTCATACCAGATGACATGGGCGACTGTCGGGGGTTCGGTCACGTTCTTCAGCTTCTCCTTTACAGCGTCGATTCGCGCTTCTATCGATGCCGCCAACCGTTCCGCCTCTGCCTCCGTGCCGGTGGCCTTTCCGGCGAGCCTGATATCGTGGAGCGTACCTTCGACCGAATCCGGATTCAGGGCGATCACGGTCAGGCCGAGAGATTTAAGGCGATTGATCGCCTCTTCGGTGTTCCCGAAAGCAGCCACCACCAGATCGGTCTGCGTGGCCATCACGCGCTCGATGTTTATGGTGGAGTACCCGCCGATCTTCGGTTTCGCCGTTGCCTCCGCTGGATAGTTGCAGTAATCGGTCACACCGACCACCCGGTCACCGAGACCGAGGGCGAAGAGGATCTCGGTGTTTGCCGGGGCGAGGGAGAC
>MTBK01084873.1_pt1 | contig 11913 bp, 9 predicted proteins | sample 1535981 | NCBI WGS metagenome assembly MTBK01 (sample SAMN06109225, study PRJNA356200) | anaerobic digester metagenome | isolation source: biogas reactors fed with pig manure or primary and secondary sludge | place: Spain | collected 2016-06-30 | reverse complement strand
GATCTCAGAGAGAGCGTTGATCTAATTGTAAAAACTACCCTGATAGGTAAAGCATTAATAATAATAGTACCGATAATGATCATACTATTACTATTAGTAGTATTACTCTCACTTACAAAAATACTAATACAGAGAACTAAAGGTCGTAAAGCTGATCAATTTTAACTGCCTTTATACCCTCTTCCATCCTATCTTTAGAAGTAGTGTAGAGAGTAAACAGTGTATCCCCTTTACTGACTTTATCCCCTGGCATCTTCTCAATATATATCCCAGCTTCCTTTATCTTTGGAGTACCTAGTGCTCTTGCAATACTAACTAGTTCTCTGTTACATATATTTTTCACTGTTCCACCCCTGTTTGCTTTAACTGTATGCTGAATCTCTCCTGGAGTTAATTCCTTAGATTTCACCTCTTTTGTAGCTCCTTGTGCTTTAGCTATCTCCCAAAATTTTTTAAGAGCCTTACCTGAATCTAAAGTATCCTGAGCAAGTTTCTTACCCTCCCCCTTCTTAACCTTTCCTAAGTGTTCAAATATCTGAGCAGCCATGTCTACTATCACATCCTCTAAATCTTCCGAACGTTTCTCATCTCTCTCTAGTATCTTCAAACACTCTTTCATCTCGAGTATAGGTCCTATCCCATTACCATCAGGACCATTGGCCATTCTTTTGTATGTTACACAATCAATACTGAATTTTTGAAATAGTTTCTCAAACTCTCTGCTTAAGAAATCTAAATCATCAGGCTTCTCTATTTTACTCCCCTTACCATATGATAAATCTATCAATACAAAGGTTGCTCCTGTTGCAATTTTTTTTGCAACAATACTAACTAATACTTTTTGGAATTCTTGGATTCTTAATGACCTCTCTACATTTATGATTTCATCATCTGCAGGCGCTAAATACAGAGATCCACCCCATACCATACACGCACCTGCTTTCTCCACTACTCTGTAAACATCTTTCTGATTTAATGCTACCGGCATTACACACTCTAAGATATCCGTGGTACCTGCAGGAGAGGTGATAGCTCTTGTAGATGTATTAGGTACTACATAGCCATTAGAAGCAAGAATAGAGACTAAAACAGGGGAGACACCTTTCCCTGGAATTCCACCAATTGAATGTTTATCTACTACTAACTTCTTGTTCCCTTTTATATATTTAAAATCCAAAATCTCACCTGATTGTGCCATGCCTTTTGTCATGTAATATATCTCTTCATCTGTAAAACCAGGACTAAAAAAAGTTGCTACAAAAAATGCAACCTCTGTCTCTTTTAGCTTCCTAGTGCCGATATCTTTCATAATACTCACTAATTCTTCCTCTGTAAGTATATGGCCAGACATTTTTCTCTTGATCGCTTCAATAGCTTTACTCACCGATGGGATATCTACAAGGAGGATACTACCCTCTGGGATATGGTAGTCCTCCACAATATCCTCATAGAGACCTACTTCTCCTATCTGTACCTCTTTATCTGTAATTATAACTTTTACGTAAAGTTCTACGTCCCTATAACCGAGTAGAACTATATCCCCTTCCTTCACCCCGAGATCTTCAGCATTCCTTCTATGAAGCAAAATGAACAGATCTTTACCCGCTTCCAGATCAAATTTTTTACTCTTTAAATATATTGCCATTGGTTGTTCTAATTAAGTTATTCTTCAAAAAGCCAAGTATACTTTGCTTTAACTATATCTTCAATCTCTCCTGGTTTAATAACCCCGAACTCTGTTATAAAGGCAGTAATCATTTTATTATCTATTATCTCGAATGCAGGATTATACATCTTTAACCCCTTAGGTGCGTCACTCCATAATTCCTTACTCTCACGAATTTCAATCTTTATATCTTCTTTATGTATCTGAGGATCTACCTTCAGTAATGGTGAAACAATATATGCAGGTCTGCTTGCAACACTCGCGGCCATAACTAAACCCCAAGAACCAATCTTGTTTATACAGTAACCATCTAAGGTAATCTGATCGCAACCAATAAAGAGAGCGTCTATGGGAACAGAGCCTCTTCCAATAAGGAATGACTCTGCTGCATTATCTGCTATCATTGTGGTAGAAATGCCCTCTTCTAGTAAACTTTTAGCTGTTTGTCTCCCCTGAAAAAGTGGTCTTGTTTCTGTACATACTACATCGAATGTACTCTTGTCTTCTGCAATACCTTTTAATACAGCTACCGCTGTTGAGGAGTGACAATGAGTAAGTACATTCTCCAAATATTTTACGTATGGTACACCTAATTCAATTATACTTCTTTTAGAGTCTGCTATTTTAAAAAGATACTCATCACAGTAATCCATAAGATGCTGTTTCATATCATTTAAAGGTTGTAAATCACTCTCCTTCTTCTTGTACATATGCGATAGGTACTTAACACCATTTCTTGCTAAAGGTTCGTTGAGTCTTGCATTCGCTAGTTTATCCCCTACTCTTACTAACTCTTTGTAAAACGCATCTCTGTCAGGAATATTCGATTCCTCAATAAAAATCTTCATACCTTCTATAGTCGCTATAGCAACATTAGTTGCTCCCTGAATCTTTAACCCCTTTATATCTTTTTCAATATCTAATATCTGTTTTACACTCATACTACTTTAATTCAACTTCTTCATTCAATTTAGGTATATCCACTTCTACTTTTAATTCTGATTGGATATTTGTACCGAATCCAATAGAGATCTCTTCATCTCCGTGTACCATAAAAATTTTCTTAGGAGTATGACCAAAACTACGTAACCAATACCGTAAATCTCTCTGATCACCGTGTGCAGAGAACCCTCCTAATGTATGAATCTGGGCTCTAACGCTGTACTGCTTACCCATTATCTTAACCTCAGGAGTTCTATCTACTATTCTTCTACCTAAAGTACCATCTACTTGATATCCTACAAATATCATATGTGTATTCTCTTTCTCAATATTATTCTTAATATGATGTACTATTCTTCCACCTGTACACATACCACTACCTGCAATAATTACAATACCCTGTTTTGATATTAATCTCTTTGATTCTTCTGCAGAGTTAACAAATACTAAGCCTGGGAATTGAAATGGATCATCACCTTTCTCTAGTAATCTTCTCGCATCTTCATCATAGAAAGTAGGATACTGCTTGTAGATATTTGTAGCTTCTTTAGCCATAGGGCTATCTAAATACACAGGTAAATTCTCGAGAATTTTATTCTCAACAAAAAGATTAATCTCATACAAGACTTCTTGTGACCTACCTATAGCAAAAGCAGGTATTAACACATTACCGTTCTGTTCTTGAGCTTGTTTCAGTATTGAGAGGAATTCTAGAATAGTTTCATCTTTACTCTTGTGTAATCTGTTACCGTAGGTAGACTCACATACTACATAATCTGCCTCTCTAATAAGGTCTGGATCTCTTACTATTCTAATACCAGGTTGGCCTAAATCACCAGAGAAAACTATTTTCCTCTCTCTTCCTTCTGCTGTTTTAATCCAAAGCTCTACAATAGAAGAACCTAATATATGTCCTGCATCTCTCAATCTAAACTCTACATCCTTGGATAAATGAACTGATGAACCGTATGGATATACATCAAAGAGATCAATAACAGGTTGTACGTCTTCTTCTAAGAAGAGAGGTCTCTTCTCCATAAACAATGCCCCTTCCTCTGAAGATTCTTTTTTAGGCTTCTCTGCCTTACTTCTTGATTCCCATCTACTATACTCCTCTTTCTGTAATCTGGCTGCATCAAGTAATATAATTTTTGTTAAATCTCTAGTCGGTTGCGTAGATATTATCTTACCTTTAAATCCCTGTTTTACAAGAACAGGTAATCTGCCACAATGGTCATAATGTGCATGAGTAAGGATAACAGCATCGATTTCTGAAGGGTTAAAGGGAAAAGGTTCATAATTGAGTCTCTCTACATCATCTTTACCTTGAAAAGCACCACACTCTACAAGTAGCTTGTAACTACCTGTATCTAAATAGTAGCAAGAGCCTGTTACAGTTCTAACTCCTCCGCAAAATTTCAATTTCATATCGGGCAGTAAATAATTTAACTATCGTCTTTAATATTACAACATATGTTTTACTTCAGCCAGTAATTTCTCTTTACTATTCATTAATGGATCTTCTAAAACAGCATCTAACAACCTTTTCAGGATATCTCCCATCTGAGGCCCTGGTTTAACTCCTATCTTTTTCAAATCTTCACCATCAATATCTAAATCAGTAACCTTAAGTGCCATATCTTGTGCTCTTACTTTTGAAATATGCTTCTGTAGTTCTGTTATCTCTTCAGGTCTAAAAGGACTACTAGGATTAGATACTGCATCAGCTATTCTTAATTTAAATAAATCTTCAACATTCTCTTCACCTACTCTATTTAAAAATCTTCTTACCGCTGCATCACTCCATCGGCTAAGCTGTTTCTCTTCACTGGCATCTTGATTAAGAGAAACTTGAGAGTGAGGATAGTAAAACATATGATTCCTTACAAGAAGTTTAACTCTTTCAATCTCTGCTTTAGGAAATCTCATTCTCTCCATAATCTCCTGAACCATAGATACACCTAAGACATCGTGACCATAGAAATGTCCATTACCCATATCTGTTCTAGGTTTAGCAATATCGTGTAAGAGTGCTGCTAGTTTAACTGAATCCTCGGCATTATCACATACTTTTAAACTGTGAGTATATACATCATGAACATGATACAACTTCTGCTCTACGCCTACCCCTTCTAAAAGCTCAGGCATAAAGATATTTAGTAAACCTGTCTCTCGTAGAAGCTCTACCCCTTTAGAAGGCTTAGGAGATAGTAGAAGTAACTTCATAAATTCATCTCTAATTCTCTCCATTGACACCTGTTTAGCAACAGGAAGACACTTCCTAATAGCTTGAAACGTTTCTTTTTCTATCTCAAAATTAAATTGTGATGCTAATCTACACGCTTTAAAAGCCCTCAATCCATCCTCTTTAAATCTCTCAATTGGAGTACCTACAGCTCTAATTAATTTTAAATTAATATCTGTTATACCATCAAATGGGTCATATATATCCCAATCTCTCTCAACCTCTTCTCCATCCAAACTCTCGGAAGAGAGATCTAAAGCCATAGAGTTAATAGTAAAGTCTCTCCGTCCTAAATCCCGGTATATATCATCTATAAATTCAACTTTACTAGGCCATCTCCCATCAACATACTCCTTTTCACTTCTAAAAGTAGTAATCTCTACCTCCATATTCTCTCTGTTCTTATCTGGAATTAAAGCTATTACAGTACCAAATTGTGCACCAGTTGATACTGCTTTAGGAAAAAGCTCTAACATCTCATCTGGTAACGCATTAGTTGCTAAGTCGTAATCATGTGGTTGTTTACCCATGACAACATCTCTAATAGCTCCACCCACAAGATAGACATCATATCCCTCTTTCGAGAGAATCCGAGCCACTTTTTGTACATATGAAGGAATTTTTAACCTTACTTTCATCTGAATAGCCTCCTAGTAAGATAGTACCAAAGTCTTGAAAGAACAACAAGAAGGTTGTTACTTCTAAAATGGGTCTGAGGCAATTTCTTTATCCCAAATATCTCCCCAAAAGTTTTCTCTTCTTCAGATATAATTTCTTTTTCTTCCGTTATCTCCTCATCATTATTCTGTAGTACCATCTCTCCTGAATACAGAGTATACGGAATCTGTGTAACACAGAATGAATCTACCAGAGGTCTTACACGCGAACCTATATATTCAAGATAATCTCCATTCTCCTCTCGTAATCCTGCTACGGGAGGTGAATCCCCTACATAGTCTGATCCTGTATTTTCCCCTAATACTGCACACTGTGTCTGACTATTTGGATTAAATATATTGGCATAACCTAGATTATTGCTCTGTTCTACAGTACTAATTACATACTCATACAGATGCTCTTCATTTGGTTGAAAGGTTCTACTATTTGTGTAATCAGAGTGATTAAAAACAACACCATCTAGTCGCCAAGAAGAATTGTTTTTAACATATACTTTTAAAAATGCATAATCCCCTTCTACATTAGCTTCCCATCTACAAAACTCTAAAGGACTTCTGATATAGAATCTATCCAATATCTTTCCATCTATATACCCCTCCTCATGTTTTACCACACCTATTCCTGGATACTCCCTTACTATGCCAAATCTAGGATAATACCAAGCTAAATATGTAATAGGGATCTCCCTATACTCTCCCTCCGTATACAAGACTTTTCTTAAATCTCCATACTTAACAATACCTCTGGAGAGAAATACATACAGTTTAGTAATATTTACATCTCTTTGGGCTAAATTAAAAGACCAATATACAACATCTAAACTAGAGTAAGGAGGAAGTGAGACTCTGTCATGAATATTAGGTATTCTAATTATTCCGTAGTTTGAATCAGGAATAGTAACATCAAAAATCCTAGTATTTTGTAATATCTCCTCACTATCGCTACCATACACATCACTGATATCGTATTCAACACAGTTAGGACACTCCTTACTCTCTAACAGCTCTCCAACACCGTAACCTAATGTATCAAAATATCGGTTCTCAGAGATATGCCTCTCTTCAAAGTATCTATTTGCATAAAGAAAAGAAGAGGAGAAGCAGAGAAGCAAAATAGAGAGTAAAAGTTTTCTCATCTAGGTATCCTCTTAAGTTAGATACCTAGCTATTTTAAGCTACAAAAATTAAAAAGTACTTACAGCTAATCTCTCCATTTCTTCCTATCAATTTTATCCAGCTCTACACCCTTTGTAATAATACTGAAAATGATAACAAGAAACATAATCACACTTGTAAACAGAACAGCGTAATCATACTGTGTTAAATAGTGCCCGTAGACATCAAAATATTTTACAGGCATAAAGAACATTATTATTGTAAATATCACTCCAATAATTCTAATCTCTGTAGGCCCAATTAAACCAAAAGAGTATTTAAACTCATTCTGGACATAAGTTACTAATTCTACATGTATCATCAGTATTAGATACATAATTACAAAAAGAAAGGCTATCTCTATTTTTACAAACCCTGATAAACCTAAACCTAAACCTAGTATAAATAGGGCTATACTATCAACAACATGATCAATATAGTAACCATAATTAGGTCTTGTCTTTTTTCTGTATCTTGCCAAACTACCATCAAATGAATCACCGAACCAATGTAGAAACAAACCTACAACAACAAGAATTAAGTAATATCTATTAAAAAAACCATATACAAAACCGAAAGCTATCATAACTGCTGCAAATACCCCTAACAGTGTCAACATATCTGGATTTACCCACTCAGGTATACGAGGACATATCCACTCTTTTGCCTTCTCTTCAACATTAGCAGTAATACCTGTATTTATCGCATTCTGATCATCCCTTCTATACTCAATCCTTAATTTCCTTAACTGCTCTTTAACCTCCTTCTCAAACGTTTTACTAAAACCCAAGGTAAGAGCTTCAATAAATTCATCTAAGGATTTTGCATCAAAAAGATTATACTCTTTGCTTTCCTCCTTTTTTCTCTTCCTCTTTTTATCTTTATTAAACATATATTTCTACTATTATCTTAATTGGCTAAATATATTACATTAATACAACAAATGCAATACAATATACTTGAATACACTTGTTTTAAATGGTAAGTTAAATGTAGTAATAATTCTCTCTTAAAAATGAAATTAAAAGCCCCTACTCCTCTGGGAAAGAGTAAAACAGAGCAAGACGATAAACCTCTTAAATCACCTATTAAAACAAAAGAAAGGGATAGTAAAACCTTAAAGATTCAATTTCTTAACTTTATTAAAGCTATTACTACTCTCTTTGAGAGACTTCTCTCAAAACAGAAGCATTTGACAGAAGAAAAGGAAGAGAAAGTAGGCATTAAGGATAAAACTGCTAGAAAGAAGATAGATATTCTCCAGAAAAAGCCTTTGCTCTACACATTAGCAATAGGGATACCACTCCTCTTTCTGTTTGTACTTGCTATTATAATTATTACATATATTAAAGCTGAACCTTTTAATCTTGCAAACTCCTTTCTTGAGAAAGTTAAGCAGAAAAATATCAGTGCTGCATATGAACTTACAACTGTTACATATCAAATAGTTGTACCTAAAACAGAATTTCGAAATGTGGTAGATAGATTAAACTCTATCAATATATCTGATGCTAAAGTAAAGAAAAAAAGAAGGGAAACTGTAAAAGGTATGGGAACATATGCATTTATGACCCTAGAAGTACCTGGATATTATATAGAACTTGTTATGTACAATGCACAAAAGGATTGGGGTGTACACAGCATTACCATTAATACTAAATAGTCCTCTTTAGAATATATTCCCTCTCATACCTCTCTATTGCTAACTCTATTAGCCTATCTATTAAGTCTGAATACTTAATACCTCCCTCCTCCCATAACTTTGGATACATACTAATATCTGTAAAACCAGGTGTTGTATTCACTTCATTTACTAATACAGTATCATCACTCTTTAAAAAGAAGTCTACTCTCGCCATACCTTCACAACAGAGGGTATTAAATGCTTTCTTTGCTAACATTCTTATCTCTTTCTCTTTCTTACTCTCTAGCTTCGCAGGAATAATGATCTCCATTTTACTATCAGAAGAATATTTAGCAGAGTATGAATAAAACTCATTATTAGGTATTACCTCTCCTACAGGTGATACTCGCGATCTCTCATTTCCTAAAACAGAACACTCTAACTCTCTACCCTCAATATATTCTTCAACAATAACCTTCCTGTCATACTTAAAAGCATTCTTAAAACTTGTAAGTATCTCAGCTTGTTTTCTCGCTATACTTACTCCAATAGATGAACCCATACTTGATGGTTTTACTACAACTGGGAGACCTAACTTATACACAATACTGTTAGTATCTATCTTTTCATGATCTCTGAAAACCATAAAATTAGGAGTTGGTATATTATTCTCCCTAAACAACCTCTTACTAAGATCTTTATCTAACCCTAGACAAGACCCTAATATACTAGAACCTACATAGGGGATATCTACCAACTTAAATAATCCTTGAAGACTGCCATCTTCACCCATATTGCCGTGTAGTACTGGAAAGATTACATCAATATCTATTCTTTTACTCAGATTAGAGACATATACAAGTCTACCTTCTAAACTAGGAAGTAGGAATACTTCTTCATCACTCTCTTCTACCTCATCTATCTCCTTCTGTGTAAATATCTTAGGACTCTGCAGGTACCATCTTCCCTTCTTTGTAATACCCACTAGGGTAATATTGTACTTCTCTTTATTGATGCTCTTAAAGATATTCTTTGCTGAATCAATTGAGACCTTATGTTCAGTAGATACACCACCAAAAAGAATACATAAGTCTTTTTTCTTTTTGTGATCCCAAGGAAAAAGCATAAACAAGAGTGACAAAAATTAGAAACGGAGAGAGTGGGATTCGAACCCACGGTCCCATTGCTGAGACAACGGTTTTCAAGACCGTCACATTCGACCACTCTGTCATCTCTCCTAGCCACAAATTATATCATAAACACTATTTACTATTTGACTATTATTACTAATTTACAATATCATTGTATATATCTAGATATGAAAAAGATATTACTAATAATATTAACAATTTATCTATCCCTATTCCCTCTGCTTCTCTACGGTGCAGAACTAGATTCAACTAATTACAAAATAGTAGGAGCTACTACAAAAGGTGGAGGTACACTTGAGAGTGTAAGTAAAGACTATTCTGCTCTAATCGAAGTAGGAAGAATATCTAACAACCCAAGAAATTACTCTACTAACTATAAAATATTTACTAGTCCAGAGCAAGCCTTCTTACCAGCTGTTCCTGATATAGTGTGTTTTGAAGCTACCTCTTCAGGTTCAACTAATTGTCAATCAGGTCCCTCTGACTTGCTCACAGGTGGTATGGTCGCAATATGTGGCCCTAGTGGTTGTTATGACAGAGCAAGATTTGAAATAGATACAAACGGTAATCCCACTGATACACTATATGCTGTAATGATATCTCAAGATAACTTTGTATCAGATACTAGATATATCGATGGTACAACCTTTACACCTGAATACCAATCTACACATAATTTAAATGATTTCTTAACAAAAAACGATTGGGAAAGCGAAGATTTTAATATTAAAGGATTACAACCGAACACAACATATAATATAAGGGTGTTTGCACTTAAAGGAGATTTTACACAGACAGATCCAGGCCCAATAGCAACTACTACTACATCAGGAGGTTCTGTATTCTTCGATATTGATATTGCTGATGAGAATGGTATTAATGCTGAGACATCTCCACCACACAATATCTACTTTACAGGAGCATATGCATTAATAGGTGGTAGTGCTCCAACAACAGCAGAAGATAGAATCTGGTTAGATGGAAGCAGTAACTCTCGAGGAGGTTTTGCTATTCTTGTAAGAGGTGTAAATGGTGGTCTAAAAAGCCCTACTACTGGTCAAACTGTTTTATCAGCTAATGCCAATTTAGACACATCTCCTGACGGTTTTGGACTTCAAAATGAATATATTGCTCAAGGATCATACTCCTATCTAGGTACTCTCTCTGCTACTTCTAATTACAGCAGTAGTGGAAATAGTGTCGGTATTGTAGGAACTACTGATACTAAAGTATATGACGCTTCCGGTCCTCTATTTGATGGGAGGATGGCTCTAAAAGTAATTGCTAAACCGGGTACTGATAAATCAGCAGGGACAGATTATCAGGAAACTGTATATCTGCTCCTAGTACCGAGATTCTAGCCTTGACAACCTCTCTAAGAACATATACCATAAATTAAGTTATAGATTGTCTGTTTAAGTAATTTTTTTTATGTTCAAAATGAGAAAATATGCTAAAGCGATAAAGGTACTTGTACCAACGTTTTTTCTTGTATCTCTCCTCGCCTTCTTTATAGTATCAGCTACTCAAGCCGCTGCATTACAAGCAGTATATATCTCTCTTAGTAGACTGAAATCTGGATTAAATGGTAGCACAGGACAAGAGGTAGAAATTATCCTTGCGATAGATCCTGCAACAACCATACCTACTGGTGGCACTATTACAATTGAATTTCCTGACGCAGAAGATACAACATGGTGTAGAGTAGCAAATACTCTTTCAGCCACTGCCGTGTCATCATCTGCTGTAGATATGAGTGGTACTAATTGGGCAATTGACAGCGGACTTCCTAGTAGTGGAGGTGCGCTTGCAGCTGCCTGTACACAAGGCTCTGGGACCGGTTCAGTAGATACAATTACCATATCCAATGTAGGAGAGTTAACAGCAGGAACAACTTACGGTGTTAAAATATCTAACGGTGCAACAGGAAGAATAGGAACTAACACATCTGCTGGGGAACATCTTCTAACTATAACGGCAAAATCAGGTGCTGTCTTAGATTCTATGTCTTTTAAAATATATCTTCTAACAAATGATGCTGTTGTAATTACTGCTGAAGTGAAAGATCTTCCAACTGTTAGCTGTACTATTGGAAGTAATGCAGTTGACCTAGGGGCTCTCTATCCAGGAGGAACATTTGCAATTGGTAGTCATACTATTTCAACTTCAACTACAGCTTCAGGTTACTACTGGGCAGCATACGGAACAGGTGATGGAAGTTCAGATGCTGGATTATACAAATCTACTCCTACCACCCATCTAATTCCTTCAGGACCTACAGACACACTTGATTTAACTAACGCCTCTATAAGTGGCTTTGGACTAACTCTCTCAGATCCCGATGCAGGTGGTACTGCAATTGTGACAGGGAATTTTGTTGATACAACTTTCGGAACCTTTGGTACACTTGATAGGCTCTACTCTGGTGCTAAACTGCTTCTGTATCAGAATGG
>MTBK01115504.1_pt1 | contig 11945 bp, 9 predicted proteins | sample 1535981 | NCBI WGS metagenome assembly MTBK01 (sample SAMN06109225, study PRJNA356200) | anaerobic digester metagenome | isolation source: biogas reactors fed with pig manure or primary and secondary sludge | place: Spain | collected 2016-06-30 | reverse complement strand
ATATCCTCAACGATGGGATATTTCCGACCACAATCCTGGCAAATCAGCCAGACTTCTTGATAATATTCAAGCAATCCATCTGAAGTTTGAACGCAATGCGGGCAGCGCAACAAATCGAGTAATTCTTGATTAACCATCGAACCTCCAGTATTTCGCCATCAGGTATCTTCCTGAACGAACAGGCATAATTCTATTCTATTTCCTCTGATCCGTCTACCAACCCGCATTGAGCCCCTTCAGTCGGATTTTTGCTCCGGGATTCCCTCTGTTCCAGGGCCATATTCGTAGATTGCCCGCCAGGGGTGATAATGGGTGTAAAAGGCGTCCGAGAAATACACCTGGTCATTTCGGTAAACGGTACGGGTCACGTTAACATCCGCGCCGTCGGCAGAGTAATCAATTTGCTTGATCGTGCCTTTAGGCAGGTCGGGGTTTTCTCGGTAAAGGGGTTCCGGTGCTTTGACGACGTTCGTCGGCCCGGTCGTTTGCCAATCTATGGTGCGGCCATCACTGGTTGAATAAAATTTCCACGTTAAGGAAAAGCCTTCCACATAGGTTTCCATTAACAGCCAGTGGCCGGTATCGTTGGTGAATTTAACATCAACAATGGGCACAAACACGGTTGCATCCAAACCTGCCAGGCTAGTGTCGCGGGCACCATTGCTCAATTGCTCGTAATATCCAACACGGTACGAGTGGGCATGCCGCTCATTGATGGGAAAACCACCAAAAAAAGCCGTCCGGAAGAGGGTGGTGCTTACCTGGCAAACGCCACCCCCGATGCCCTGGATGGTCTGGTCTCCATAAATGATGGGGGCTTCAGCGTAGCCGCTATCCAGGCTGATGTTTCCCAAGGCCTGAGCCATAGAAAAGGTCTCGCCTGGCGCCACCAGCAGGCCATGAAAGCGGGAAGAAGCTGCCCGAATATTCTGCACACGGGCAGCTTCTGAACCGTAGAAGTAAGAGGTATATTTTTGCACCAGCTCGGTGATGCCCAGGTCTTCGTCGCCGGCATCATCGGTGACTGCCGGTGCAAAATTGGTGAAGGTCAGTGGGACCTCATGGGTGCCTTTAAGTAATTCAGCGTTGATTTTCTCCATGCTGGCGTCGACATCCAAATCGCGCCCGATCACTGCCGGTTCCAACACCTCTAATTGCCGTGTATCATCATTAAAAATGAACCGGGTGTTGACCGGGTTAACATACAATCCGGGCGCCAGGCTGCTCAGGTAAACATAAAACAGCTCCTGGTTGACCCCAATCTGATAGGAGGATTCCTGGCCCTGCTCGTCTTCAACGCGATAGACGGTCAACATCGCCGCTAAGTCTTGTGGGTCTATTATCCAGGAGCTTATCGCATCTTCTTCCGCGTCCGGTGCGGTTAATACCAGAGGCGCACTGAGAATTTTGCGCGCCTGTTCAGCCTGGAGATCAACATCCATGATCATCGGCGGTGTTTCCTTCACCTCAAGGGCGATTTGTGCATCTTCCATTTGCATCAGGTGGTTTGCTGTGGCAGCCAGCGTCGCGGGGAGGTCAACCTCACGACCGACCTGACCACTGATCACAGACACATCGGTATTGTTGAGGTTTAGGGAAGCCTCAACCACCGGCTGATCGATCTCCTCAGCAATGGCTTGCAGTACCTTGAGTGCCATCCGCTCATCATAGGTCACCACTGGAGAAATCAACACGCCCTTAAACCAGGCGTGCACTTTTTGAAGGATGTTCGCACCGAACCAACCTCCGCGCCCTACGGAATAGGCTTGTTTAGCACTGATCGAGGGGTCAATGCGGTAGCCTAACTCGGCCGGCGTAAAGGTCCAGCTCAGCCCTTGAGCGTGAAATTGAATAACACCCTGCTGGCTGAATTGCAGGGCATCGGACAGCTTTTCGTTAGCTTCATCAAGTGTCAAACCCGATAAATCGATGTTTTGTACGTGCACACCCGGGTACACACGATCAGCATAAACCACTTCAAACCCCACCAGGGTCGCGATCGCCACCAAACCGAAAATAACCAACGCCATCGGTAAAGCCAAAAGCAATCGCGCCAGAAGTAATTTAGAAGCTCCATTTGGTTCGTTCTCGTTCATCATAGCCCTCGATTATACTGCACTGGTTCCAAAATAGCGTTTAAGCACTTTTGCACCGCGGTTAAGACGAGTGCAGAGCATCCATGGTTCCATCCTGTTACACACACCCGGCGAAAGAGAATTTTTCCTTTATAATTAAGGCAACCAGTTCTAAACGTGAAAGACAGGCTTTCATATGACTCTCTCCATGGTTTTGTTAATCGTTCTTATCCTGGCGGCACTGGTCCTGTTTTCAATAGAAACTCTGCCAGCCGAGGTGATTGCCCTGGGGTTGATGATGGCGTTGATCCTGACCGGTATCCTGCCAGCCGACACCGCCTTTGAAGGTTTTGGCAGCGATACATCGATTATGATCCTGGGGGTTTTAATTTTGACCGCTGCCCTGGTGCGCACCGGCATTGTCCAAATTCTCTCTCGAAAGATCTTTCAGTCGGTTGGGGATAGCAAAATCCATTTATATTGGATTATTACCGGCACAGCAGGTTTGTTTAGCTCGTTTATTTCTAACACGGCTGCAGCTGCTTTTTACACCCCGATGACGATCGGCCTGGCAAGACGGTTAAAGGTTAATCCATCGAAATTGTTGATGCCTATGGCTTTTGCCACGATCCTGGCCAGTTCCGTCACGCTGGTGGCCACCTCCACCAACCTCGTCGTCAGCGGTCAGCTAACTCAATACGGGCTGGCGCCTTTGGGTATGTTCGAGCTTACCGCAGTAGGCGTGCCAATCCTGATAATCGGATTGCTATACATGTACTTTATCGGTCAACACTTAATCCCAATTCGTGAAACCGAAAGCACCGACCCACAAGCCGAAATCCTGGCTTATTTATCCGAATTCAAAGTCACCCCTTCCTCACCGTGGGCGGGCAAATCTCTAAGCGAAATCGGGTTGGGCCAGGAATACGACCTGTATATCCTGCGCATATTAAAAGAATCCGGGCTGCCTGTTGAACCCCGGGCCAATACCTTGCTTGAACCCGGTGATCGTTTATTGATTGAAGGCAATAAAAACAACCTGGTCATTCTGCGAGAAAAGAACCTGGTCGAATTTGCCGGAGAATTTGATTCAGAGTTGACCAAGAATCTATCTATGGCTGAAGTGATCCTGCTTCCCGGCTCACCCCTAATTGGGCGCACGTTGCGCGGGGTGAATTTCAGAGACCGCTATGGCCTGCAGGTGCTGGGCATCAATCGCAAAGGGGAAGCCATCCGCCGCCGCATCAGCATGACCCGATTTAAAGTTGGCGATCAATTACTGCTCCAGGGCAATCCTGATACGATTCGCGGGTTGGGGAAGAACATCAGTTTCCGAATCGTCACCGGTGCGTTAGATGTCATGCCCGAAACCTCTAAAGCACCCCTGGCGCTGGCCATTTTTGGCAGCGTGATTTTGCTGGTATCGCTCAACGTCTTTTCTCTGCATGTGGGGGTTATGCTGGGGGCATTAATTGCATTTATCACCCGCTGTATCACCCCTGAAGAGGCTTACCGCCAGGTGAATTGGAGCGCCTGGCTGTTAATTGCTTGTATGCTGGCACTGGGTCGGGCCATGGAAGTGACCGGCCTGGCAGCCCTGCTGGCGGATAAGATCGTCGCCCTGGTTGGGGGATACCCTCCTACTTTACTGCTTTCCGCCTTTTTCTTCCTGTCCTTGATTTTAACCCAACCCATGTCAAACCAGGCCGCTGCGGTCATTATCACCCCAATTGCGATGCAAACTGCCTTTTATTTGAACCTCAATCCCCGTGCCTTTGCGGTGATGATTGCCATCGGCGCCAGCAATTCTTTCATTACGCCGCTGGAACCTGCGTGCCTGATGGTTTATGGCCCTGGTAATTATCGCTTCTTTGATTTCGTCAAGGTTGGCGCTCTGCTGACCGTCTTAATTTACATTATTGCGATATTAATGGTGCCCTGGTTGTGGCCGTTATAACCCCTTTTTTTACATCAGTTAATTCCTGAAAGGTGAAAGCCTCCCCTCAAAAGCTGGCCCTGAATCCCAGACCAGCCTGCCTTTTTCCAAGAGCTGGCAACCGAGTGAACCACCATCGATTATGGTTTATTCAGGAAAGATTACACACCACCCCGGCACTTTTATATGTGGCAGGGGATTAATCCCCTAAAGTGTAGTAAGCCTCCGGGACTGGATGCCTGCCTGACCAGACCACCTTTCGGAAATAGGTTGGGTCGGTATTGCCCTCCGAGTTGATCAACAACACCTCAGAACTTCGCCCCAGGTTAAGGGATTCTCGCAGGGGAGCACATTCAGGCAAAAGCATGATGAACATCAGTGCGCCCAGCGTCGATGCCCCCGATTCCCCAGAGATCACAAAGGGGTCGCCCGCCAGCGGCGTACCATAGACGCGCATCCCTTTGGCGGCGACATAATCCGGGCTTTTTATAAATACGTCGGCTGTATCCCATAATACGCGCCAGGCCTGAGGATTCGGATCGCCGCAGGCCAGGCCGGCCATGATGGTATCCAACTCACCGCCGAAGCTGTAGGCTTCACCATCACCAATTTCAGCAGAATGAAACAGGCAGGCAGCCTTATCTGGTTCCACCACAATTGAGCGCGGCCGTTCAGCGCCAAATAATTGTGCATAGTAGCCTATCGTGGCGGCAGCCAGCGATCCAACCCCCGCCTGAACCAGAACGTGGCTGGGTTTGATAATCCCCTGGGCGGCCAGCTGCTCCTGTACTTCGGCAAACATTGTGGTATACCCCTGCATCACCCAACGCGGCACATCCTCGTAACCCGGCCAGGATGTATCCGAGATCACCTGCCACCCATTCAACTGAGCATCCTCTTTCACCTGCCGAACGGCATCATCGTAGGTACCCTTAATCACCACAACCCGGGCACCGTTGCTCTCGATCGCCTGAATACGGGCGAGGGAGGTCTTATCGTGGACATAGATAACCGATTTAAACCCCAGGCGTGAAGCCGACCAGGCCACGCCGCGGCCATGATTGCCATCGGTAGCAGCAGCAAAGGTCAGTTCGCCCAACTTTTCACGTATCAGGGCGCGCCCATCAGAAGAAAAGATGTCCAGCTCATCCACCCCCAGTTCAGATTTCACAAAGCTATAGATGGCGTAAGAACCCCCCAGGACTTTAAAAGAGTTCAGGCTCAGGCGAAAAGATTCATCCTTGACCCAGATGCCACCCAAACCCAGCAGCGCTGCCAGGCGCGGCAGGCTTTTTAGGGGGCTAACCTGGTAGCCAGGGATGCGGTTGTGAAAGGTCCGCGTTTGACGGACGATGCCAGCTGGGAAAATTTCATCGACAATCGCGCTTTTTTCAACGGTGCGTGCGCGTGGATTTTCAATCCAGGTAATGGGTGGGTTATCTTTCATAGGTTCATCCAGAATCGGTTTTTAGATTTTTAATATGCCTGATTATACCCGCAGAAATAAATTCTTTTTTTACACGCAAAGCTATCGGGATTTAATATCTTTTTCCAGCCGGCAGCCTTTTTGTGAAAAGCGTGGCTTTCAGGCTTAACCTGCTTTTGAAACACCGCCAAGCTGTTGTTTACCCCGGACGTTTCCCCCGCCGGTTTTTCCATGAGCCTACAGGTAAAAGGGCGAGCACCACGCCCAGGGTCAACATCCCCGCACCAATCCACAACCAGGCCACCAGCGGGTTGTAAAAAATCTGGAAGGCTGCCTGGTTTGGTGTGGTTGGCTGCCAATCGACCAAAATTGCATACAGATCCACCGCCAGGTTGCTCTTGAGCCCCGGTTGGGTTATGGCCAACCCCATTTTTGAATAAATTTCCCGTCGAGGGTACAGCATACCGATCGGCTGTCTATCACGGCTGATAGACAACCGGGCTTCAGTGATCAAGCGTCCCTCGTCTTCAGAATGCTCAAGTGCTTCAAACCTGAAGGTGAACCCGCTCAAATCAATGGCTTCACCAATGGAGAGCGTGGCTTGGACCTCCTGCTGCAAGCCCTCAATGCCAATAATGCCAATGGCCATCAGGATGATCCCCAGGTGCACCAGCGCAGCACCATTGCGGCGCAGGTTACCCCGGAAAGGCGCCCACAAACTATGCCACAAGCCCCCCATTTGCCGGTGCCGCACGGCCGCCACCTGCCGCAGGTAATCTGTCATCATCACCAGGATGCCAAACCCAACCAGCCACAGGGCAACTAGCACAACCCACTGGCGCACGCCCCAAACGAACCAGGCCGCCAGCAAGGGCAGGGCTGAAAGCGGCAGCACCGTCCGCAAGCTCTTTTTCATGCGTATCAGGTTGGTGCCACTCCAGACGGCCAATGGGCACACGCCCACCAGGAGCACCAACACAATAAACAAGGGCCCGGTGATGCGCTTATACCAGGCCGGGCCAACCGTAATCGGTGTACCGGTAATTAACTCCGAAACCAACGGGTAAACCATCCCCAGCAAACAGATCAGTAGAATGCTCAATAAAACCAAATTCGTAAACAGCGTCAGCGTTTCGATATTAAAACCAAATTCAGGTTCATAACTCGCGCTCAGGCCCCGCCAGCGATAGATTAACAACCCCAAAGAAGTGAGTGTCAACACAACGGCGTAAATCAACAGGGGCAGCCCAATTTCGCTGCCTGAAAAGGTATGCACAGAAGAAAGCACGCCAGAGCGGGTAATAAAGGCACCAAAGATCACCAAAATAAAAGTGACAATCACCAGCACAAGGTTCCAGCGCTTAAAAGCATCCCGCCGCTCCTGGAGGATTTGGGTGTGCAGCAGCGCTGTAGCGCTCAACCAGGGCAACAAAGCCGCCACCTCAACAGGGTCCCACCCCCAATAGCCCCCCCAACCCAGGATGTCATAAGCCCAGCGCATCCCCAGCACCAAACCCAGAGAGAGGAATACCCAGGTCATCAAGATCCACGGACGGGCGATTTCAAGCCAGCGCTGAGCGTGCCTTCCGGTTGCCAAGGAGCTAATCGCCAGCACAAAGGGGATGATGAAGCCAATAAACCCTAAATAAAGCGCCGGTGGATGCCAGATCATCCCGGGGTGTCGCAACAAAGGGTTCAGCCCCTGGCCATCCGCAGGGACAAGCAACTGTGCTCCTGAAGGCGGCAATAAAGACAGCAGACGGCTGCCATCGGGTAAAAGCCAAAAGCGCTCGAAGGGCATCTCGAAAAACACGTTGATCATCAAAAAGAAACTCAGTGTAAAAAATACCAGCAGCAGCGACCAGGGCAGCAGATCGGCTTCCGTGCGCCATTTCCTGAGGGCAAAGAAAAGCGAAAACCCGGCCACCAGCCAGGACCAGAACAATAAAGAGCCGCCTTGCCCGCCCCACAACGCTGTTAATCGCAAATAGAGGGGCATTTCACGGCTGGTTACACTGTAAACGTAACTCAGCTCAAAATGTTGCCCCGCCAGCATCAACAGCAGTCCAACCAGGCTTATGCTCACCAGGGGAAAAATCAACAGCAGCGCGATCCGGGCCGATTTGATCCAGACAGGCGCTTTTAGCATCAATACAAAAAAGGCTGCGATCAACCCGTACACTGCCAACAAGAAGGCTAACGCAAGCGCCAGAAAACCTGTTACAGCAACCATGTTTTATTGGCCCACCTGATCAGGAAGCGCCTCTTCGTATTTGCTGGGACATTTTAGCAAAAGTTCTTCCGCAATGAATTCCCCTGCAGCATTAAGTCGGCCGGTGAGGATCGCCTGTGCCTCATCCCTGAGCATGTCCGGCGGTGATCCCCGGTAAAAGACGGCCAGGCGGGGGTTGTTCGGGTCATTAACCGCCTGATGCAAAACTTCGTTCAAACCGCCAGCCTCTTTGATCAGGTTTTTATCGGCAGGGATGTGCGCAATCAAAAATCTTACCTCACCTGCAGACGCATCATAAGCAATGCTGTCCCCGATCACAGCGCCAGAAACCCGCAAACTCTGTCCCTGCAGGTCGTTTTCAGCATCCAGAACTTCCTGCACCGTCATAAAAAACTCGCTGGTTGCTTTTGTGGCACTGATCACCATGAAGAGCACCGCTGCCAGGAATAAACCTCCGCCGACAATAAATTTAATGCGATTACGTTTCGATCCAGTCGAACCGGTTTTTTTCATGCTTGTCATCCTGTATTCTTTCAACCGCTAAATTCAATGCCCTTATTATATCGGATAGGATCCTGGTTGACACATACATGTTAAAATTCTGTCCGTTTGAATCGGGGGCCTAACAATCATTGATTTATCCCAGGGAATGCTGTCCTATGGTATTATTGAAAATAATCAAAAAGACGCTATGGAGGCAGGTCAATGTATATTGCGATTGAAGGCGTGATTGGCGTTGGGAAAACCACCCTGGCACGCCTTTTACAGCCCCTTTTTCAGGCCAATCTGCTTCTCGAGATCTTTGAAGAGAACCCCTTCCTCAGCGACTTTTATGGCGATCGAGCACGGTATGCCTTCCAGACGCAGATCTTCTTTCTTCTCAGCCGCTATCATCAACAACGCAAAGGCGTCCGCAAAGCCTTAGACAGTAATCCCTGGCTGCTATCGGATTATACCTTTGAAAAAGATCGCCTGTTTGCAGAAGTCAACCTGCGTGGGGATGAACTGGATATGTATTTCAATGTCCACGAAGCCCTGGCGGAAAAAATCACCCGCCCAAACCTGGTGGTTTACCTTCAGGCAGACACAGACGTGCTTATGCAGCGCATTGCCCAGCGAGACCGCACTTATGAACGCCAGATAAAAACGGACTATATTCACGCTGTTAATCTCGCCTATGAACAGCGCTTTGCCAGCAACCCCGGTCAACACTGTCTGACGATCAACACCAACCATCTGGACTACGTACGCAACCCGGAGGACCTGGAAACCGTCAACCAACGCATCAGGCAGACATTAAAGCTGGCCCCCTTTCAGGAAAGCCTGCCGATCGATCTATAAAGCAGGGGATGTTTCATGCGTATTACAAAAGCTTTGCTCCACAAGTTTGCCCTTGATACGATCAAAGCGCGAAAAAGAAGCGAACCGGACCTTCATGCATCCTATTTAATGGGCTCATTACTGGATGATGAACCCCTTTTAGGAGGCACCACGGATATCGACCTGGTGCTGGTGCACAAGTATCTTGCGCCGGTAGCACGTGAAACTGTCGCCCTGACGCCCGAAATTTCATTAGATATTCTACATAAAACCGTGGCTGATTTCGAACCCGCCCGCCAATTTCGACAAAATGCGCTCATCGGCTACCCACTGACTTACAACCTGGTACTGCTTTATGACAGTAATCACTGGTTGGAGTTTACACAATCCAGTGTGAGTGCTGAGTTTCATCGAGCGGATAATGTCCTGGCCCGGGTTAACACATTTTCAAGTTCTGGGCGTAAGCTTTGGCAAGGCCTCACTGAACAGGACCCTGACAATTATCTGGAATGGCTTGACCTGTTTTTGCAAGCCCTGTGGTTCGGCGCAAACGCCCTGGCCGGCCTGATTGGCCCGCCCCTAACCAGACGCCGCTTTTTATTAACCCTTAACCAGCGTTTGGAAGATTTGGGAACGCCCGATATGTACCATAGCTTATGTGGCTTATTGGGATGTTCGGAAGAAATCGACATTAAGTACAAAGGGTGGATCGATGCTTTTGAGAACGACCTGCTTTACCTAACCCACAGTGCCACCGCACCGCCGCATCTGGCCGCCTGCCGACAGTTATATTATGTTCAAGGCCTCAATGCTTTGGCTCGCGGTGATCATCCGGCTTACCTGGTTTGGCCGCTCTTGCGAACCTGGTTGGACATCCACCTGGTTCTTCCAAAGCCCTCTCCCGGGTTTGATGTTTGGCAAGACTTCATTAAAACTCTGAATTTCACCGCATCCGTCAGCTCAGGTAAACTCAAAGCCTTAGACGTCGCCCTGGACCGCATTGAGATATTAATTGAAGCCTGGGCCAATACCTATGGTTTTTGATTTCATGCTTTATTTTTTTCTCTTTTATTTGCGTTCTGACTGCCTGAATTTCTCCTCAATTGTGGATAACTCCCCAAAAACTGTGGATAACCTGTAGAAACTGTGGATAAATCGACCAAATTTTCGATAAATTTACAGTCATTTTCTGGAGAAGACGTGGAGAAATCACTTCGAAAAGAAGGTATCTCTCGTTGCGCTGTACTTTTGTCCGACTTTTTCAACCCTCATCCACAAAATTATGTGGATAAATATATCCTCCACTGCTGACCTTTTCACGCGGTAGCAAACCAATTTTGACGTTTTTCCGCTCTGTGAACGGCCTTTTTCACCAAAATAGCTGCCCTTAAATCTTTCCTCCACATATCCACAGAGCCTACGACGACTACGAATTAAATACTTAACCCTATACAATTGTGAATAAGTTAATTAACCACACGGCTTAAGCCCCCCTTCAACCGTATAAATTAAAAACCAATGTAGATGAATAAGGTTAGTATGCGTGATCGTAAAAAAAAAAGTGGACTTTGAGGCAACCCCCCCACCGTTTTCTGACCTAAAGGAATAAAAAGAGGAGGAATTAACCGCTTGACCTAATATACCGAACGGTATATTATATTAACATGGATAATCGACAACGGTTGTTAGATTGCGCATTGGAGCTTTTTAGCTTGCGAGGTTATGATGCGGTGGGCGTGCGCGAGGTGGTTGAAGCAGCAGGCGTTACGAAGCCAACCTTGTATTATTACTTCGATAGCAAGCGCGGCTTGCTGGAGGCCTTGTTGCAGAGGGAATCACGGAGGCTTTTATCAGGGATCACCTCAAGTGCAGTTTATCGGGGAGATCTGATTTTAACCCTGGAAAGCATCCTCAGGGCTTATTTTTCCTTCGCTCAGAACCATACCTCCTGTTACCGGATGCAATTAGGGATGTATTTTTCAGCCCCAGAGAGTGAAGGCAACCAGGCCATTCGCCCTTATGCAGCCGCACAGCACCAACTGCTTGAAGAAGTCTTTATCCAGTCTGCTGAAGACCACGGCAATTTACGCGGCCGACATGCACGCTATGCTGCCATATTTTTAGGTGCGATCAATGCCATGATCGGCTTGTATTTGAACGAGGAAGTTTCCCTGACAGACGAACTGGTGTATCAAACTGTTCACCAGTTTATGCATGGAATATTTAGCTAAAGAATGATTATTTTAAAGTGACTATACCTATCGGTATATAGAGTCAGTGAGGTTTTTAAAATGCAACCCTATTGGTACCAGGACGCAAGTTTTTATCATCTCTACCCGCTTGGATTGACGGGCGCACCGCCCTACAATCACAACAGCGTCCCCGTTGAACACCGTTTGGATCAGCTCTATCCCTGGCTGGAACACGCTCAAACGCTCGGCGCCCGAGCGCTCTACCTTGGCCCTGTGTTTGAATCGTCCACTCACGGATACGATACACGCGATTATTATCACGTCGATCGGCGGTTGGGTGATAACCCCGCCTTGGCTAGATTTTCTGATGCATTGCATCAACGAGGCATGCACCTGGTGTTGGATGCTGTTTTCAACCATGTGGGACGAGAATTTTGGGCTTTTCGAGATGTTTTAGAAAAAGGAGAAAGCTCAGTCTACGTGGATTGGTTTGAGAATCTGCGCTTTGGTCAAACCAGTCCCAAAGGAGATCCCTTCAGTTATAAAAGCTGGCAGGGTCATTACGACCTGGTCAAACTCAACCTGGCGCATCCCGATGTACGGGCACACCTGTTTGACGCTGTGCATCTGTGGATGGAGCAGTTTAACATCGATGGTCTCAGATTGGACGCCGCCGATTGTATTGATTTTGATTTCTTACGCGCCCTGTGCACTTTCGTTAAAACCCGCAGAGAGGATTTCTGGTTGATGGGCGAGGTAGTGC
>MTBK01047907.1_pt1 | contig 11947 bp, 7 predicted proteins | sample 1535981 | NCBI WGS metagenome assembly MTBK01 (sample SAMN06109225, study PRJNA356200) | anaerobic digester metagenome | isolation source: biogas reactors fed with pig manure or primary and secondary sludge | place: Spain | collected 2016-06-30 | reverse complement strand
GAACACACTTATCAGTACATGAACTTAAATACGATTGCAGATGATTATCAAATTAATTTAACCACACTCCCATACTCTTTAAGAATTTTATTAGAAAGTATTGCACGTAACATGGGAGAAGATATTACAAAGGAAGATGTTCGCTCTTTAATTCACTGGCAAGCAGAAGAACCAACTGGCGTCATTCCTTTTAAAGTCGCTCGCATTATTTTACAAGACTTTACGGGCGTTCCTGCAGTCGTTGACTTAGCTGCGATGCGCGATGCCGTTGTTGCTCTTGGTGGGAATGCACAAGAAATCAATCCTGAAATCCCCGTTGCTTTAGTCATCGATCACTCTGTCCAAGTGGATCAATACGCAACCCAATCGGCAATGGCCTTTAATACCGAAAAAGAATTTGAACGCAATAAAGAACGGTACCAATTCTTAAAATGGGCCCAATCTTCCTTTGAAAACTTCCAAGTTGTCCCACCAGAAACTGGAATTATTCACCAAGTAAACTTAGAAGCTTTGTCTGAAGTCATTTTAACCGAAGAAAAAGACGGTCAAACTTGGCTCTTACCAGATACGGTCCAAGGAACAGACTCTCATACAACGATGATTAACGGTCTTGGCGTATTAGGTTGGGGTGTCGGCGGGATTGAAGCAGAAGCCGCTTTACTAGGTGAAGCTTCTTTTTTCCCAACACCTGAAGTCATCGGCGTTAAATTTATTGGGGATTTAGCACCTGGTGCAACCGCCACGGACTTAGTTTTGAAAATAACTGAAACTTTGCGAAAAGAAAATGTGGTGAATAAATTTGTTGAATTTTTCGGGCCAAGTTATGCGGCATTAAATTTAGCCGACCGTGCAACAATTGCCAACATGGCACCTGAATACGGAGCAACGTGTGGTTTCTTCCCAATTGATAATGAAACATTGCGTTACTTAAAAACAACAGGCCGGTCGGAGGAAATCATCGAACGGGTTGAAACTTACGCTAAAGCGAACGGACTTTTCTATGATGAAGAAAATTATCCAACTTATACAAAAGTAATCGAAGTAGACCTAAATACGATCGAACCGGCATTAGCTGGACCAAAAAGACCACAAGACCGGGTTGTTTTATCACACATCGCCCAAGAATTTAAAGAAGGCTTGACGGCGCCGGTTGGACCAAAAGGTTTTGGTTTAACATCTGAAGAAATTGCCAAAACCGTAGACATCGCTTGGGATCGTCAAGACAAAACACTACATACGGGTGACGTCATGATTGCCGCCATTACAAGCTGTACCAATACGAGTAACCCTTATGTGATGCTCGCTGCTGGTCTTTTAGCTCGAAATGCCGTTGAAAAAGGCCTACGTGTACCTGATTACGTGAAAACTTCTTTGGCACCTGGTTCAAAAATTGTTACCAGTTATTTAGAAAAAAGTGGCTTAATGCCTTTCCTTGATCAACTTGGCTTTAACTTAGTTGGTTATGGCTGTACAACTTGTATCGGGAACTCTGGACCTTTAGCACCTGAAATCACGGAAGCGCTCGAAAAAGAAGATCTTTTAGTTGCTTCGGTGTTATCTGGTAACCGTAACTTTGAAGGCCGCGTCCATCCATTGACGCGTGCAAACTACTTAGCTTCTCCGCCATTAGTGGTCGCTTACGCTTTAGCCGGAAATGTTGGCAAAGATTTAACGCGCGAACCTTTAGGCGTTGACGAAACAGGGACGGCCGTTTATTTAGAAGATATTTGGCCAAGCAAAGAAGAAATTGAAAACTACATGGATACTTACTTATCACCGGAAGCTTTCCGTTTAGCTTACGCTGATTTATTTACAGCGAATCAACGTTGGAATGAGATCGAGACGACCCAAAGCGATTGCTATTCATGGGATGATGTCTCCACTTATATCGCTCATCCGCCTTACTTTAACCAATTAACGAAAGAATTAAGCGAACCAGAAGACTTAACCAATTTACACGTTTTAGCAAAATTGGGCGATTCTGTTACGACTGACCATATTTCACCAGCTGGAAATATTTCGCTACACTCTCCAGCAGGAAAATATTTAAAAGAAAAAGGTTTTAGCTACAGCGACTTTAACTCTTATGGCTCACGCCGTGGAAACCACGAAATTATGATGCGTGGAACCTTTGGCAACATTCGCCTGCAAAACCAATTGACACCAGAAACAAGCGGCGGGGTTACGCGCTATATCCCAACGGGTGAAGAAATGTCAATTTATGATGCGGCGATGAAATATCAAGAAGCAGAAATTCCTTCGATTATTTTAGCTGGAAAAGACTACGGGATGGGCTCCTCGCGTGACTGGGCAGCAAAAGGGGCGCAATTACTTGGCGTAAAAGTCGTTTTAGCGGAAAGTTTTGAACGGATTCACCGTAGTAACTTAGTGATGATGGGCTTAGTGCCACTTGAGTATTTACCAGGACAAACAGCTGAAACGCTTGGTTTGACTGGCGAAGAAGCATTTGAAGTCCACTTGCCAAAAGAACCAAAAGTTGGTCAATTGGTGGAAGTAATTGCAACCAAAGCTGGCCAAGAACCGATTTCCTTTGAAGCCCGACTACGTTTTGATGCGCCAGCAGATATTCGCTACTGGAAGCATCAAGGAATTTTACCAATGGTTATTCGTAAAAAATTCACAGAAGAAGCAGGTGCAAATTAATTGACGCATACAATTGAGACAAAACAAATTCCATACATCCCAGGTGACGGGATTGGCGCTGAGATCTGGCAAGCCAGTCAAGCAGTGATTGATCACGCGGTTGCGAAAACTTATAACGGCCAAAAAAAAATTGAATGGACCGAAGTATTAGCAGGCGAGAAAGCTTTTAACGAAACAGGCGACTGGTTACCAGAAGCGACTTTAGAGGCGATTAAACAAGCAAATATCGCCATTAAAGGGCCTTTGACAACGCCGGTGGGCGAAGGCGTGCGTTCCATTAACGTCGCGTTAAGACAACAGCTCGACCTTTACGCTTGCGTGCGACCGGTACGCTATTTTAAAGGCGTGCCTTCTCCTTTAAAAGAACCTGAAAAAACCAACATGGTTATTTTCCGTGAAAATACCGAAGACGTCTATGCTGGAATTGAATTTACAATTCACTCTGATGAAACAAAAAAACTCATTGATTTTTTAACCAGTGAATTAGCCGTGACAAAAATTCGCTTCCCAGAAACATCTGCGATTGGCATCAAACCAATCTCACAAGAAGGAAGTCAACGTTTAGTCACCGCAGCGATTGAATATGCCCTTTTACATCAAGAACCTAGTGTGACATTGGTACATAAAGGCAATATTATGAAATTTACCGAAGGCGGTTTTAAAAACTGGGGTTACGACATTGCTGAAAGTCAATTTAAAGCACAAACGTTCACGATGCGTACTTATCAAACGATCCAAAAAGAAGCCGGTGTGGAGGCAGCCAATGACGCCTTAAAATCCGCCCAAGAGCAAGGCAAAGTGATCATTAAAGATGTTATTGCGGACAACTTCTTACAACAAATTTTACTGTATCCAGAAAAATATGCAGTCATTGCGACGACGAACTTAAATGGTGATTACGTTTCTGATGCCTTAGCTGCGCAAGTTGGTGGGATTGGCATTTCACCAGGGGGCAATATTAACTACGATACTGGTGCCGCGATTTTTGAAGCAACGCATGGGACTGCTCCTGATATTGTCGGTTTAGGCAAAGCAAACCCTTGTTCCTTGCTCCTTTCAGCCGTGATGATGCTGGAATACCTCGGTTGGCAAGAAGCAGCCGATGCGATTACTCAAGCCATTGAGCAAGCTTTAATCACTCAAAAAGTGACGAGTGACTTTGCTGACCAATTAGAAAATGCCACTTGCTTAACTACCCAAGAATTCGGCGAGCTTTTAATTACATTGATTTAAGAAAACAGACCAACGGAGAGGACTCCATTGGTCTGTTTTTTTATTCTTATTCTATCAGCAAAAAAAAATCCATTCTTCGTTAACCAACTATTTACTTTTAGGTTAACATAATGGTATAATTCTCTCACAAAGCATTTATTTTATCTGTTAGGGGGAATTATTTTTATGCGTTTATCACTTAGAGAACAACTAATGGCGGCCATGTTTGCTGGACTCATTGCGGTTGCAGCTCAAATTGTCATTCCATTAGGTTTCGTACCTTTAAGTTTGCAAACAATGATGATTGGTTTAACCGCGACTTTACTTGGGCGTAAGGTTGGGACTTGGGCACTGACGATTTATTTGTTACTTGGTTTGATTGGTTTACCTGTCTTTGCTGGAGCGAGTAGTGGCCTTGGTGTCTTATTTGGACCAACGGGTGGCTATTTAATCGGATTTATTTTTACGAGTTTATTTATCGGTACACTCTTATCCCACTCTTCTTGGGCTTATTATCAAGTGATTTTAATTAACTTTTTTGGTTTTCTTTTATCGTTAATTATCGGGACAATTTGGTTGAAATTCGCCGCTGATTTAACCTTTACGCAAGCCTTTGCAAGTGGCTTTTCACCTTTTATTTTACCAGAAGCCATTAAAGCGGGATTAGTTGGCACATTAGCCATTGCACTTAAAAAGCGGTTACCAAAAGAATTTTTCACTTATATTTAAAAAAGAAAAAGAGGAAGCACTTGCTTCCTCTTTTCCTTTTTTGGTTTTTCATAATTAGTGAGGCGGATTCCTAGAAACAAAAGTCCGAAAACTTTTTATATACCCTGGGCGATCCCTGGAGCTCCTTCCAGTTCATTAAACTAATCTAGATCGATTAGTTTTTTTCCATACCAATTACTTTTATAGACTAATTTTTTATAAAAACAATGCCAATCGGCTTTTGTAAAAACAACGGCACACGCTTCATGATTGTTTTCAATAATTTTTGCATCGACCGTAATTTGATCAAAGTGACAAACGAGGTAGTAAGACAACTGATCGAAAAAATCTTCTTTCTTCTCTTTTTGAGAAACTTGCAAACGTGCTAGTCGTTCTTTGAGTTTTTGATAATTTTTGGCTTCAGCTAAAGGAATCCGATTTTTACGAGCGACTTTGGCACGAATTTTTAGTTTCTTTTGCACTTTATCAATTTTAGTAACTAAAGAATCTTGGTTAAAAGTAATTTGCAGTAACGACTGCGAGCCTTCTAACAATTCACTTGGCGAATACGCAATCGTAATACTTTGTGACGTTTGCGGTAAGCTTGGAATTTCTTCAACACATAAGATCGAAACATAAAAATCGGTATTATTTTTGGCTGAAATCGTGGCCGACTTAATCTGCCCTGTTATTTCACGATGATAATTTACCTTGACCAGACTTTTCAACTTCGGTAGTTTTAATTGCCCTTCTTTTAAATAAATCGTGTGTCCTTGGTTATTGGTCGTATACGACTGCCATGGATTTGATTTATGCTTAAATTTAGGGAAATCACTTTTCCCAGTAAAATAACGACGAAATGCTTTTTCTAGATTTCGTTGGGCATTTGCTAACGCTAGGCTATCGGTTTCTTTTAAGAAAGGATAATCTTTTTTTAGCTTTGCTGGCGTTAATTTTTGTTCCTTTTTTTGTTGGCTAGCAACGAGTAAATGATTGTACGTAAAGCGAACACAGCCAAAGGTCGCCATAAAAAATTGTTTCTGCGCTTCATCTGGATAAATTTTAAAACGATAGGCTTTTAAAACACTCATTTTCCCACCTCATTAACGGATTAATTGAGGCTGATTAACGAATTTCGTTGCGGTAGCCTTCTAGTTCTTTTTCATTTCCATAAACAAAGTGACCAGGTTTCACTTCACTAAAGGTTGGTTTGTCGACACTGTAATCGTGCATCTCTGGGTTATAGACAACTAATTTCTTTTGTCTTGCTAAAATTGGATCAGGAATAGGTACAGCTGAAAGTAGCGATTTAGTGTATGGGTGAAGCGGGTTCGTAAATAACTCTTCCGTTTCAGCCATCTCAACAATCCGGCCTGAACGAATCACGGCAATTCGGTCGGAGATAAAACGCACAACTGATAAATCGTGAGCAACAAAGAAGTATGTTACGTTTTGATTGATTTGTGATTCTTTCAATAAGTTTAAGACTTGCGCACGAATCGAAACATCCAATGCAGAAATTGGTTCATCCGCAATCACTAACGAGGGTTCCATAATTAACGCGCGGGCAATCCCGATTCGTTGACGTTGTCCGCCTGAAAACTCATGGGGATAACGATACATATGCTCAGGTAAAAGTCCCACTTGTTCAATGATTTTTTCGACTTTTGCTAAACGCTCTTCTTCAGAATCAAACAAACCAAAGTTATACAAACCTTCTGAAATAATATATTCCACGGTTGCTCGTTCATTTAAAGAAGCAGACGGGTCTTGGAAAATCATTTGAATTTTGCGAATTTTATCTTCCATTTCAGCTTTAGATAATTTACCGTTAATTTTTTTACCTTCAAAAAGAATGTCACCATGACTCGTTGGATTTAAACCCACAACGGCACGACCAATTGTTGTCTTACCAGAACCAGATTCCCCTACTAGAGAAAAGGTTTCGCCTTTATAGACATCAAAGTTCACGTCTTGAACGGCAACAAACTTCTTCTTGCCTTCACCAAAGGTTATCTCAAGATCCTTAATGGATAAAAGTACTTCTTTATCGTTAGCCATTGGTGATCCCTCTTTTCCGTTCATTTTCTGCTTGTAAAGCGACCATTTTTTCATGTAAGTTTTGAATAATTTCTGGTTTTTCCGCTTTCGGCGCGCGTGGGTCGAGTAACCAAGTTTTGGCAAAATGCGTATCAGATACTTGGAACATTGGTGGTTCTTCATTGAAATCAATATCCATCGCATACGCACTTCTTGGTGCAAATGCATCGCCTTTAATTTCTTTGTATAAAGATGGCGGTGTCCCTGGTACAGAATATAAGTGATCCCCTTTTGTCCCAAGTTGTGGTAAAGAAGACAACAAACTCCAAGTATACGGGTGTTGTGGATTATAAAAAATCTCTTCCACGGTGCCACTTTCAATAATTTGACCGGCGTACATAACCGCTACTTTGTCGGCAATCGAAGCTACCACACCCAAGTCATGGGTAATAAAAATAGTCGTAAATTTGTATTCTGCTTGCAACTCACGAATTAAATCTAGAATTTGAGCTTGAATCGTTACGTCTAAGGCCGTTGTTGGTTCATCACAAATTAAGATTTTTGGTCGACAAGCTAAGGCAATTGCGATAACAATCCGCTGACGCATCCCACCAGAATATTGGAAAGGATAATCATCATAACGTTTTGCTGCAAAAGGAATCCCGGTACGATCCATTAAATCAATCGCCATTTGTTTAGCTTCTTTGGCTGATTTCTTTTGGTGCTTAATAATTACTTCTGAAATTTGTGATCCGATTGTTTTAATTGGATTCAATGAAGTCATTGGATCTTGGAAAATCGTTGCGATTTCTTTTCCGCGAATGCCTTCCCAGTCCTCGTCTTTTTTCAAATCGCTTAAAACTTTATCATGATATTTAATCGTTCCGCCAGTAATGGAGCCGTTTGCTTCTAACATACCAGTAAAGGTCTTCGTTAAAACCGATTTTCCTGAACCAGACTCCCCAACAATCGCTAAGGTTTCTTCTTCTTTTAATTCAAGAGAAACATTACGAATGGCACGTAATTCACTACTACGAACTTTAAAGCTAACAGACACGTTTTCCGCTGTTAGAATGGTTTGTTTTGCCATTAGAATTTCTTCCTCCTTTTTACATATGTGTTCTTGGATCGGCAGCATCGGCTAAAGTCTGTCCAACAATGTAAAGAGAAACCGAAACTAAAGCTAAAACAGCAACTGGAATCCAGAATAAATATGGGTAGTTACTCATATTATTAGTATATTTGGCAATCAATCTTCCTAGCGATGGCACGTCTGCACTTAAACCGACACCTAAAAACGATAGGAACGTTTCATAAGAGATATAAGAAGGCAAAGAACGAGAGACGTCCGTCACAATAATTGATGTTAAGTAAGGTAAGATATTTCGCAAAATCATACGTAATTTTGGCGTTCCTAACGTACGAGAGGCTAAATTATATTCGCGGTCACGCATAATCATCACTTGGACCCGAATAAAATAAGCCGTACCTAACCAACCTGTCACACACATCGCAAAAATTAAGTTCCAAAAGCCACTTCCAAACGTATAAGATAAAACGATAACGATTAAAAGCTGCGGAACGTTGGTTACGACGTTATAAATTTCTAACATGATTTTATCGAATTTTTTTGAAACACCCCAAATTGCACCGACAACGACACCAATACTGGTGGTAATTAAGGTTGCTATCACACTAATTGAGATGGAGGTTTTCGCTCCGGCCCAAACGGCGTCAAATAACGACATACCGTTCGCATCTGTTCCAAACCAGTGCTCTAAACTTGGGCGGTTATAACGTTTCCCAAAATCATTAATGTCTTCCACGTTCATGAAATCATACCCACTAAAAATGGGTTGAATGAACGCCATTAATAAAATGGCGGTCATTAAGATTAACATCGCAATGGCTGTTTTATTTGAGAAAAACTTGCGACCAACCGAACGCCAATAGGAATACGTTGGTGTATCGATTTTTTCAGAGGATAAAGAGTCGATTGTGACAAAATTAAAGCCATCATTGATTTTTTGATTGGAATTTTCCACTTTACTCGCCTCCTGCAGATAAGTTAATACGTGGGTCAACCATTGCCATTGTTAAGTCACCTAGCAAGATTGAGGTAACCGCAACCGTTGTAAATACAAAGACTATTGCGATGACGACCGGGTTATTGTTTGACATAATCGCATCTGGTAGCATTTTACCCATACCTGGAGCGGCAAAGACAGTCTCTGTAATGGTTGCTCCAGTGATTGCACCGATAATACTTGCCGGGATTTGATTGGCAATTGGAATCGCCGCGTTTTTGAAGATATGTTTGCGGGCGATTTCGCGGCTATTTAGTCCTTTGGCTTTGGCAAATTTCACGTAATCTGCTGATTGTTGGTCAATCATATAACGACGAATCCAGATGATAATACTTGATAAGGAAAGCAGTCCTAAGATTACCGTTGGCAAAACAAAGGAGCGTATGTCACCTGCCCCATAAGTTGGGAAGGAATCCGGCATGCCAAACCAGCGATTTCCGATAAAACGGAAGAAATAAATAAAGGCTAAACTTGGTACCGAAATTAATACAGTCACTAAGCCAATCCCAACCTTATCTGGGAATTTCCCTTTAAAACGTGCCATTAACATCGCAAACGGTATCCCTAAGCCATAAGCTAAGAAGACCGCTACGACACCCATGCGAAAAGAAATGCCAATCATAGAAGGATCTTTATAGTTATTTTGGGTAACGACATAATTATCAGTAAAAAGTTTTTTGTCTTTAGAAGAAATCTTGTCACTATCTTGGTATTGACGTGAGTACAAATTAGCAGCTGACTTCATCGTCACGCCCGTTGGGAATGTCATTTCATGGCTATCGGTCTTCCCTTGACCGCCAGCGATAACATCCATTACTTTTTGACCAGCAAAAGTTGGATAAGAAACGCCTAGGTTTAAGTGCACGATATTTTGGTGGATATATGGGAACTGAGAGTTAAAATAAATTTGATATTTAAATTGTGTTCCCGAACCTACTAAGGCAAATCCTACCGTTTCGTCATTTTCGAAACGTAGCGACCGTTTTAAATCTGGATTTGATGGATCTTGTACCTTCCATGGATGATCAATCTGAATCATATTGGCATAAAATCGATACACACGCTTTGGTAGTGGAATGTCTTTGGTGACATAAAATGCTTGACTAATTGGTAACTGGTTCAATGTCCAACCGTTTTTATCGGCCCATTCTTGTAAAATGGCTTTATTTTCTGGTGTTGGTTCGCCAGTTAGCTCTTCGTTATCCTCTCCTACTTTATCAATTAATTCTTTCGAAGATAAAAACTCAATATAGCCCATTTTGCTAAAAGCGGTGTTTTCATAATTTGCCAATTCATCTGGTTTTCCTTTTAATTTCCCGTAGTTTGGGTCGTCTTTAAAGACATTTCTACGAGGAACCATGGTATAAATCACCGCATAAGTAATGGTGGTTACCAGAAAGATACTCACGATTGATCGTAATATTCTAAATGAAAGGTATCGTTTCAAATCTTGTCCCTACTTTCTCTATGTAAGTAAAAAAGGCTAAATTTAGCCTTTTTTACTAAAAATAAGTTATTTTGCTGCTTTTTCTTTGGCAGCTGTCCAAGCATCGTGCGCTTTGTCCCATTGGTCAACGGTTACGATTTCGTCTTGGATTTCAATGTATTTCAATTTATCAGCTGCAATTCCTGCCCAGCCATCTGGTCTTGTAAATGGTACAACCGTTGTTACACCAGGTAAACCTTCGTCTGAGTTAATTGGAATTTGGATAACTGCATTTAATAACCAAGCTTCTGCTTCGGCATAAGCTTCGTAACGTTTGTCGTTATCGTCGTAAATCGCTGCTGCTTTATCTAACAAAGCATCATATTCTGCTAAACCAATTGCTTCTTTTGCTGCTTTTGATGGGTCTTCCCCTTGAACAATTGCTGAACCTTCAAGACCTAAAGTTTTTAACATATCTCCTGTACGAGAGTCGTAAATATTTAAGTAAGTTGATGGGTCAACATAGTCAGGTCCCCAACCAGAAGCATTTGAGATATCAAAGTCACCTGCTGCACCGGTTGTTGCATCATAAGTTGCCGCATAGTATTTGTCATCATTTAGCAATTGAATATCAACAATTACGTTATCCGTACCTAAAGCGGACTCAATCGTGCTCTTCAATGATTTCACTTGGTTTACGGCAATTTCAGCTGACTCTCTAACTGGGATATCTAAGTGAATTGGGAAAGTTACGCCGTCTGCTTCTAAAGCTTCGCGCGCTTTTGCAATATACTCTTTCGCTTTTTCAGGGTTGTAGTACGCTGCTTGCCCTTCTGCTAATTCAATATCACCAAAAGCATCAGCATCTAAAGCACGTAATTTTTCTTGTACGGTCTCACCAACTGGCTGCCCCGCAATATTAACAAATTGTGTTGGTATTAACGTGTTACGTAAGCTACGGTCCGCGCCTTCTTCACCTACGTTTTGCGCACGATACGCTTTTGTATCAAAACCAAACATGAAGGCTAAACGGAAGTCGCGGTTACGAATCGCTTTTTGGGTATCCGTAAATTCTTGTTCCGTTGTTTTTGATGTCGCATCAAATGTGCCACGGTTAAAGTTGAAGGTTAAGTTAAACGTACTTCCACCTGGTAATGTCCATGTTACACCATCTGGGTAAGCTTTTAAGACATCTTGGTAACCTGGTGAGTTTGGATAGACACGAGCGGCTGTTAACGTACCATCTTGGAATTGTTTGAATAAACCGTCGGGATCACTGCCGTCATTGTAAGTCCATTTTACCGTATCGATATTGACATTATCTGCATCCCAGTATGCTTCGTTTTTCTCATACTCGATAACTGATTTTGCGGTATTATTTTTTAAGATAAAGGCACCATTATAAAGAATTGAATCAGGTGCTGGTGTTCCGAAGTCTGCCCCTTTTGAAGTTAAGAATTCTTCGTTAATTGGGTATAAAATCCCATAAGTTGTTTTAGAATTCCAGAAAGATTCTGGTTGGTTTAATGTATACTCTAAAGTATAGTCATCCAACGCTTTAATCCCTACGCTATCGAAGTCTTTAGAAACCCCATTAATATAATCTTCTAAACCTACGATACTACCAGCTACAATGTACAGCGTCTCTGATTTTTTCTCAACCGCATGTTTAAGACCGGTTAGCCAATCATGAGCCGTCACTTCTGCGCCGTACTCATTGCCTTCGCTATCGATCCATTGTACCCCTTTACGGATGTGGTAAGTGTAGGTTAAACCATCCTCGCTGACTTCCCAAGACTCAGCCATTGCT
>MTBK01167413.1_pt1 | contig 11949 bp, 13 predicted proteins | sample 1535981 | NCBI WGS metagenome assembly MTBK01 (sample SAMN06109225, study PRJNA356200) | anaerobic digester metagenome | isolation source: biogas reactors fed with pig manure or primary and secondary sludge | place: Spain | collected 2016-06-30 | reverse complement strand
TTTGCTGGATGATGTCGGTGCGGGCGGTGATGAATCCCGGAACCGCTCCGTGATTGGCGATGAGGCAGGATGATGGTGCCGCCGCGAGTTGATCTGCTGACTGGCCCGCGGCACCTCATTCCAGCAGCGACGACGGTGGGGAGTCCGATGGGCGAGTCGACGGTCAACGGGGCAACCGCTGACCCGCGCCATAGGTATTCGCGGGTGTTGCTGAAACTTGGCGGGGAGATGTTCGGTGGCGGTTCGGTCGGACTTGACCCCGATGTGGTTGCCCAAGTGGCTCGGCAAATCGCGGAAGTGGTGCGCAGCGGTGTCCAGGTGGCCGTGGTCATCGGTGGCGGTAACTTCTTCCGCGGAGCCCAACTCCAGCAACGCGGCATGGAGCGCACCCGCTCCGATTACATGGGAATGCTCGGCACGGTGATGAACAGCCTTGCCCTGCAAGACTTCCTGGAGAAAGAGGGGATCGTCACCCGAGTCCAGACGGCGATCACCATGGGCCAGGTCGCCGAACCCTACCTCCCACTGCGGGCGCGTCGGCACCTTGAGAAGGGTCGGGTGGTCATCTTCGGTGCCGGCATGGGGCTGCCCTACTTCTCGACGGACACCACGGCGGCCCAGCGAGCATTGGAGATCGGCGCCGAGGTCGTCCTGATGGCCAAGGCCGTCGATGGGGTGTTCACCGACGACCCACGGGAGAACCCCGAGGCCGAACTGCTCACCGAGATCAGCCACCGAGAGGTCATCGAGCGCGAACTGCGGGTGGCCGATGCCACTGCTTTCAGCCTGTGCATGGACAACGGCATGCCGATTCTGGTCTTCAACCTGCTGACCGACGGGAATATCGCCCGTGCGGTGGCAGGTGAGAAGATCGGCACACTGGTCACGACGTAGCGAGGAAGTGCACATGATGCAGAGCGCAGCGATGAGGAGGAGTGGCGCGTGATGCCGCCGACGACGATGCAGAGCGCAGCGATGAGGAGGAGTGGCGCGTGATGCCGCCGACGACGATGCAGAGCGCAGCGATGAGGAGGAGTGGCGCGTGATAGACGATGCTCTGCTCGATGCCGAGGAGAAGATGGAGAAGGCTGTCGCGGTCGCCCGCGATGACCTGGCGTCCATTCGCACTGGCCGGGCCAACCCCGGAATGTTCGCCCGGATTCATGTCGAGTACTACGGCACGCCGACTCCGATCACCCAGTTGTGCAGCATCAATGTGCCGGAAGCGCGCATGGTTGTGATCAAGCCCTACGAGGCCGGGCAACTCCGCGCCATCGAGGACTCGATCCGCAACTCCGACTTGGGCGTGAATCCGACCAATGACGGCAACGTGATCCGGGTCTCGATCCCGCAGCTGACTGAAGAGCGCCGCCGCGATCTGGTCAAGCAGGCCAAATCCAAGGGTGAGGACGCGAAGGTGGCGGTGCGCAACGTCCGGCGCAAGGCGATGGAGGAACTCAGCCGGATCAAGAAGGACGGCGAGGCCGGGGAGGACGACGTCGGCCGGGCTGAGAAGGACCTCGATAAGAGCACCCACCAGTACACCCAGCAAATCGACGACCTGGTCAAGCACAAAGAAGGCGAGCTGCTCGAGGTCTAGCGGACCTGAGAGCAGCGAGAAGACCGTGACAAAGCCCGCGTCCCCGCCGGTGAACACCTCCAAGGCAGGCCGAAACCTGCCTGCCGCCATCGCGGTGAGCCTCCTGCTTGGCGGCATGGTGATCGGTACCCTGATCTTCGCCCCTCGTGGCTGGGTGGTGATCCTGTCGGTCGCCATGGGGATCGCGACCCACGAGGTGGTCAAGCGACTGCGTGAGCAGGGCTACTCGATCCCCCTCATCCCACTGCTGGTCGGTGGCCAGGCCATGATCTGGCTGACCTGGCCGTTCGGGGCCGCCGGTGCGTTGGGGGGATATGGCGGAACGGTTCTGGTCTGCCTGATCTGGCGGCTGCTGAGTCAGGGACTGCAGAGCCAGCCGGTCAACTATCTGCGGGACGTCGCCGTCACCGTCTTCCTGGCCACCTGGATTCCGTTGTTCGGCGCTTTCGGTGCTTTGCTGGTCTATCCGGCGGACGGATGGGCCCGGGTGTTCACGTTCATGCTGGCCGTAGTGTTCTCCGACGTCGGCGGCTATGCCGCCGGAGTCCTGTTCGGCAAGCACCGGATGGTCCCGGCGATCAGCCCGAAGAAGTCCTGGGAGGGCTTCGCCGGATCGCTGGTCTGTGGCACCGCCGCGGCCGTACTCGCTGTGACATTCCTGATGGGTGAACCCTGGTGGGTGGGGATTCCGCTGGGCCTCATGCTGGTCGCCACCGCCGCGGCCGGTGATCTGGTCGAGTCGCAGGTCAAACGTGACCTGGGCATCAAGGACATGGGCACGCTGCTACCCGGGCACGGCGGTTTGATGGACCGTATCGATGGTGCGCTGCCGTCTGCAGCGGCCACCTGGATCGTGCTGAGCCTGCTGGCCTGAAAGTCGTGACGCAGGATCTGGTATTCGAAGCCCCCCGGCGCGGGTTGCCGCCGCGGCACTTCGCCGACCTCGATGCCGATGGTCGCGCCGAGGCGGTAGCCGCACTCGGTTTGCCGGCATTTCGGGCCAAACAGCTTGCCGCCCAGTACTACGGTCGGTTGACGGCCGATCCCCGCCAGATGACCGACCTGCCGGCGGGGGATCGTGAGGCCGTGGCAGAGGCGTTGTTCCCACCGCTTCTGACCGTTGTTCGTGAGGTCGAGTGCGACGCCGGGGAAACCCGAAAAACGCTGTGGCGCGGGCATGACGGCGCCACGTTCGAAAGCGTTCTGATGCGCTACCCCGACCGCAACACCGTCTGTATCTCGTCCCAGGCCGGTTGCGGGATGGCCTGCCCGTTCTGCGCGACCGGCCAGGGCGGTTTGACCCGAAACCTCAGTACGGCGGAGATACTCGAGCAGGTTCGCACCGCGGCCCGGACATTGCGGGACCGTGACGGCGAACGGCTGTCCAATATCGTGTTCATGGGGATGGGGGAGCCGCTCGCCAACTACGCACGGGTGGTGGCCGCCGTTCGGCGTATCACCGCTGCACCCCCGGAGGGGTTCGGCATCTCGGCGCGCTCGGTGACGGTCTCGACGGTCGGACTGGCTCCGGCGATCCGCGCTCTGGCAGACGAACGGCTCGGGGTCACGCTCGCGCTTTCCTTGCATACCCCTGACGACGAACTGCGCGACACCCTGGTCCCGGTCAACAACCGGTGGAAGGTCGCGGAGGTGCTCGATGCCGCCCGCTATTACGCCGAGGTCACCGGACGCCGAGTTTCCATCGAGTACGCGCTGATTCGCGATGTGAACGACCAGGGCTGGCGTGCCGACCAATTGGGCGCGAAGCTGCGCCGGGTCCTGGGGCCGTTGGCGCACGTCAACCTGATTCCACTGAACCCGACACCGGGGAGCAAATGGGACGCCAGCCCCAAGGCCGTGGAGCGAGAGTTCGTTCAACGGGTACGGGCGAAGGGTGTCACCTGCACTGTGCGTGACACCCGGGGCCGCGAGATTGCCGCCGCTTGCGGACAGTTGGCCGCCGAAGGCGGATAGCTGATCGGTTAGCGCAGGAAACCGCGCCGACGCAGCACCCAGTCCCGAATCATCGCGAACGCGACCAGCGCAGCGAAACCGATCAGCCAAATATCCTCGACGTGGCCGACGTGGTTGCCGTGCAGCATTCCGAGCAGGAACAGCATCACGAAGATGCCCAACGCGTACCAGGTCCGGTGGGTGATCTTGCTCCATCCCCAGTCGGCCGACGGAACGTCGGCGGGATCGACGTCGGTGTAACGCTCCACCTCGGTATTGGCCATGTGGGATCTCCTTCGTCGCCCTACGTCGGCGTCTTCACGCCGGTGTGAAACTCCCGGTCATTCTGACACACCCCGGCCGCGGATCAGCGGCGATCACCGCTGTCGGCTGATCAGTCCATAGCGGCGCAGGGCCTCAGTCCGTTCCGCGGCGTGATCGACGATCGGCTCGGGATAGCCAGGGGGGCGGCCGGACTTCAGTCGGTGCACGTCGGCGACCCCGGCGAGCTCGGGCACCCAGCGGCGGACGTAGTCCCCGGACGGATCGAACTTCTCGCCCTGCGCGGTCGGGTTGAACACCCGGAAGTACGGCGCGGCATCCGTGCCGGTGCCTGCGCACCACTGCCAGCCGTGCTGGTTGCTGGCGATATCGGCGTCGACGAGTTGCTCGAGGAACCAGCGTGCCCCCCACTGCCACGGCAGGTGCAGGTCCTTCACCAGGAACGACGCCGCGATCATCCGCACCCGGTTGTGCATGAACCCGGACTCGGCGAGTTGACGCATTCCCGCATCGACAATCGGGAATCCGGTTCTGCCCTTCTTCCACGCCTCGAAGCTCCCGCGGGCACGTTCGTCGGTGTCCACCTCGATATCGTCGAAATCTGAATTCCAGTTGCGCCAGGCGCTGTCCGGCCATTCGTGGAGTACGGCGGCGTAGAAATCGCGGAACGCCAACTCGCGCAGGTAGGCCGCCCCGCCCTCGTCGCGCACGTTGAGGTCCGCGGCCATGGTCCGCGGGTGGATCGTGCCGAATTTCAGGTGCGCCGACATCCTGCTCGTTCCGGGCCGGTCGGGCCGGTTGCGTTCGTCCGCGTATCCGCTGACGCCGTCGGCGAGAAACTCCGCCCAGCGCTCGCGGGCGGCGGACTCGCCGGCGGGAAGGTCCAGGGTCACGCCGGGATCTGGGGCGTCGGCCCGGCGGGGCAGGCCTGCGATGCCGGTCGGATCGATCCAGGGGTGTGCAGCGGGGTCGGACTTGGCGGGGGCCCGCCAGCCGACCTCGCGCCAGCGCCTGAAGAACGGTGTGAAGACCTTGTAGGGACTGCCGTCGTCCTTGGTGACCCGCCCCGGTGACACCAGATACGGCGATCCGGTCGCCACCAGCTCAGCGCCCAACGGTTCCAGTGCGGCGGCGACGGCACGGTCACGGCGGACCCCCAACGGGCTGAAGTCCGCCGAGATGTGTACCGCGCCGGCACCGAGTGTGCGACAGATGGTCGGGATGACGTCGACGGGCCGTCCGCGGGTGATGAGCAAACGGCCACCGAGGGCCGCGTCGATCTCCCGCAACGAGTCCCCGAGGAACTGCAGACGGCGGGGGCCGGAGGACGACTCGAGACGGGGGTCGAGCACAAAGCAGGCCAGCACCTCCGCATTACCCGCCGCGGACATGGTTGGCAGATCGCGGAGCCGAAGATCGCGGCGGAACCACAGCACGGTCGGTGACACCGCTCAATGGTGCCCGAGCATCGAAGGCCTGCAAAAAATGGGGGCCGGCCGCGTCGACGTGAAGGAGAGTCACGCCGACGCGGCCGGCCGGGGTTCGGTGCGCGCCGCGCTGGGGCTAGCCGGCGGGGGCAGCCGCTAGCTCGGCGGCAGCAGCACCGAATCGATCAGATACACCGTCGCGTTGGCGGTCGGGATGCCGCCGCAGACCACGTTGGCGTTGTTCACAGCGAGGCTGTCACCGCCTCCACTCACCGTGAGATTGGCGCCCTGAACGGTCTTGTGGGTACCGACCACCTGGTCGGGGCTCGCCTGCCCGGACACCACGTGGTAGGTGAGGATCGACGTCAGCAGGTCGGCATCGGTCTTCAGCTTCTCGATCGTGGCGGGGTCGATTTTGGCGAAGGCGGCGTCGGTGGGCGCGAACACCGTGAACTGACCGCCGTTGAGGGTGTCGACCAGGTTCACCTGCGGGTTGAGCTTGCCGGAGACCGCCGCGGCAAGCGTGGTCAGCACCGGGCTGTTCGAGGCGGCCACAGCAACCGGGGAAGCCGCCATGCCAGCGACCGAGCCCGGCCCGGTCGGAACCTGCTCGGCGTAGGCAGCGCAACCCGGGCCCACCAGGTGGTCGTCAGCAGTGGCCGCGGGAGCGGCTGTCAGGGCTAGGCCGGCGGCGGCAGCCACGGCGGCGGCTAAGGAAAGCGCCTTGGAGTGATTCGTCATGGAAGATGGTCCTCTCGTCGGGTGGTGCGCCGAGTCCGGCGCTGGCGGGCGTCTGAGATCAATCCGGCTCAACCGGACCCTCGTAATTCGGCGCCCGTCAGCGGCCGGATCGGTGCGTGTCAGGTGATACCGGTCACTACGGGGTCGGTGCCGGCGCGGCAGGCGGCATCAGAACGGTGTCGATCAGGTAGACCGTCGCGTTCGCGGTCTTGATGCCACCGCACACCACGCCGGAGTCGTTGACCTTCAACGTGTCGCCCGATCCGGTCACGGTCAGCGGTGCTCCCTGGACGGTCTTGTGCTCACCGACCACGGCGGCTGGGTCCGCCTGGCCGGAGACCACGTGGTAGGTCAGCACCGAAGTCAGGAGATCGGAGTCGGTCTTCAGCTTCTCGATCGTCGCCGGGTCGACTTTGCCGAAAGCCTCGTCGGTGGGAGCGAACACCGTGAACTCTCCGTTGTTGAGCGTCTCCACCAGGTTGACGTTCGGATTCAGCTTGCCCGACAGGGCGCCGGCCAGGGTGGTCAGCACCGGACTGTTCGACGCCGCCACGGCGACCGGGTCCTTGGCCATGCCCGCGACGGAACCGGGGCCGGTGGGCACCTGCTCGGCGTAGGCCGCGCAGCCTGCCCCGACCAGACCGGCAGCGGCGGGAGCGCCAGCCGCGCTGGACATCGCCGAGGTGGTTGCCGACGTGGCTTCAGAGGCCGAGGTCCGTGTTTCGGTGGCCTCTTTGGTGGAACTGGAGCAACCGGACAATGCCAGCGCGGCGACGGCAACCAGGCCGGCGGCGACGGCGGAACGATGAACAGCCATGCGTTTCTCTCCTTTAAAAGCTCTGTGCGTGGACAGGTGATGGACAGGCGGTGGGTACACCACGACGTGGACCGCCCCCGTGCGGCACATTTTCTCGGCCACAGTCTCCATTCGGAGCGGTCGGCCCCACGGATCGGCCGAGAACAAATATGTGACGACGATCACATCGATCGTGCTCCGGTGGGCGCGGGCGCGACGCACGGGATTGGGGTGGGGGACAGACACGCGGCACAATGGTCCGGTGAACGACTCCGGACGCCAGCGGGTGTTGATTCTGGGCAGCACCGGGTCGATCGGTACCCAGGCGCTGGAGGTCATCGCAGCCAACCCGGACCGGTTCGAGGTGGTCGGTCTGGCGGCCGGCGGCGGAAACCCCGATCTGCTGGCCCGTCAACGATCCGAGACCGGGGTGGCACGGATCGCGGTCGCCGACGAGGCCGCCGCCGAGAAGGTTGGTGATGTGACCCACCGGGGACCGGACTCTGCCACCCGGTTGGTTGAGGAGGTCGCCGCGACGACCGGAGTCGATGTGGTGCTCAACGCGCTGGTCGGCGCACTGGGTTTAGAACCCACGCTGGCCGCGTTGTCCACAGGGGCGCGACTGGCGCTGGCCAACAAGGAATCGCTGGTGGCGGGCGGACCCCTGGTGCTGGCAGCAGCCCAACCAGGACAGATCGTCCCAGTGGACTCCGAGCACTCGGCGCTGGCGCAGTGCCTGCGGGCCGGCCGCGCCGACGAAGTGGCACGGCTGGTGCTGACGGCCTCCGGCGGCCCGTTCCGGGGGTGGGCTGCCGCGGCCCTCGAGTCGGTCACGCCCGAGCAGGCCGGCGCACATCCCACCTGGAGCATGGGTCCGATGAACACCCTGAACTCGGCGTCGCTGGTGAACAAGGGTCTCGAACTCATCGAGACACACCTGCTTTTCGGGATTCCCTACGACCGGATCGACGTCGTGGTGCACCCGCAGTCGATCGTGCACTCGATGGTGACCTTCACCGACGGTTCGACCATCGCCCAGGCCAGCCCGCCGGATATGAAGTTGCCGATCGCACTGGCGCTCGGCTGGCCGGATCGGGTCGCCGGCGCCGCGACAGCCTGCGACTTCAGCACCGCTTCCCGCTGGGATTTCGAACCGCTCGACGACGCCGTGTTCCCCGCGGTCACGCTGGCGCGGGAGGCGGGGCAGGTCGGCGGGTGCATGACCGCGGTCTACAACGCCGCGAACGAGGAGGCCGCGGCCGCCTTCCTCGCGGGGGCGATCAGTTTTCCCGCCATCGTGCGAACAATCGCTGACGTCCTGCACGCCGCGGACCGGTGGGCCGCCGAACCGGCTACCGTGGAAGATGTACTCGACGCCCAGCGATGGGCCCGGCAACGTGCACGCGACGCCTTGGGTGCCGCCGCACAGGAGGTCCGTTCCCTTCGATGATGTTCTTCGTCGGCATCGCGCTGTTTGCGCTCGCGATCCTGGTGTCAGTGGCACTGCACGAGTGCGGACACATGTGGGTGGCCCGCGCCACCGGGATGAAGGTCCGCCGTTATTTCGTCGGCTTCGGACCCACCCTGTGGTCGACCATCCGGCCCAACAAAATCGGTTCCACCGAGTACGGTCTCAAGGCCGTACCCCTGGGCGGTTTCTGCGATATCGCCGGAATGACCGCTGCGGAGGAACTGCGCCCCGAGGACCAGCCCTACGCGATGTACCGGCAGAAGGTCTGGAAGCGGGTGGCCGTACTGTTCGCCGGGCCGGCGATGAATTTCATCATCGGACTGGTGTTGATCTACGGAATCGCCGTCGTCTGGGGCCTCCCGCAGTTGCATCCGCCGACTACCGCGGTGGTAGGCGAGACCACCTGCGTCAAGCCCGAAGTGATCAAGGGTGAGCTCGGTTCTTGCACCGGTGTCGGGCCGGCGGCGGTAGCCGGAATCGAACCGGGCGATGTCGTGGTGAAGGTCGGCGGAGCCGAGGTGAAGACCTTCGAGCAGATGGTCGCGGCGGTGCAGAAGTCCTCCGGGCCGACCCCGTTCGTCCTCGAGCGGAACGAGAACGGCACGACGGTCACCATCGACACCGTCGTCGACGTCACCACCACCAAACGCTGGGTGGCCAAACCCGACGGCGGACAGGTCACCGGGCCGACCGACGTCGGTGCCATCGGAATCACCGCCGCCCAGTTCGGTCCCACGCAGTACAACCCCCTGACCGCCGTTCCCGCCACCTTCATCTTCACCGGCGATCTCGGAGTGGAACTCGTCAAGGCACTGGCGGCGATCCCGACGAAGGTCGGCGCGCTGGTGCATGCCATCGGGGGTGGCGAGCGTGACCCGGAGACCCCGATCAGCGTGGTGGGAGCCAGCATCATCGGCGGCGACACCGTCGACCATGGTCTATGGGTGGCCTTCTGGTTCTTCCTGGCCCAGCTCAACTTCGTGCTCGGTGTCATCAACCTGGTGCCGCTGCTGCCCTTCGACGGCGGCCACATCGCCGTCGCCGTCTACGAGAAGCTCCGCAACATGGTCCGTAGCGCGCGGGGTCTGGTGCCCGGCGGGCCGGTGGACTACGGGCGGCTGATGCCGGCCACCTACGTCGTCTTGGTGGTGGTGGTCGGTTACATGGCGCTGACCGTGACCGCCGACCTCATCAATCCCATCCGGTTGTTCCAGTAGGAGAAACATGTCTGTTGGTCTGGGCCTGCCGTCCATCGGCGGTACGCCGCCGCCGACCCTCGCGCCTCGGCGCAAGACCCGCCAGATCACGCTGCGCGATGTCGGCGTGGGCAGCGATCACCCGATCTCGGTGCAGTCGATGTGCACCACCAAGACCCACGACGTCAACGCCACCCTGCAGCAGATCGCCGAACTGACCGCCACCGGTTGCGATATCGTGCGGGTCGCCTGCCCGCGGCAGGAGGACGCCGACGCGCTTGCCGAGATCGCCCGGAAGAGCAAGATTCCGGTTGTCGCCGACATCCACTTCCAGCCCAAGTACATCTTCGCCGCGATCGATGCGGGCTGCGCCGGAGTACGGGTGAATCCGGGCAACATCAAGGAGTTCGACGGCCGGGTCGCTGAGGTCGCCAAGGCCGCGGGCGCGGCGGGCATCCCGATCCGGATCGGAGTCAACGCAGGTTCGCTGGACAAGCGTTTCCTGGAGAAGCACGGCAAGGCCACACCCGAGGCGCTGGTCGAGTCCGCGTTGTGGGAGGCCTCGCTTTTCGAAGAGCACGGGTTCGGTGACATCAAGATCAGCGTGAAGCACAACGACCCGGTGGTGATGGTGGCCGCATACCGCCTGCTGGCCGAGAAGTGTGACTACCCACTGCACCTCGGGGTCACCGAGGCCGGCCCGGCGTTCCAAGGCACCATCAAGTCTGCGGTCGCTTTCGGGGCGTTGCTCTCCGACGGTATCGGGGACACCATCCGGGTGTCGCTGTCGGCGCCGCCCGTCGAGGAGGTCAAGGTCGGCAACCAGATCCTGGAGTCGCTGAACCTGCGGCCGCGCGGACTGGAAATCGTGTCGTGCCCGTCCTGCGGGCGCGCCCAGGTCGACGTGTACACGCTGGCCAATGCGGTGACCGCGGGGCTGGAAGGCTTGGACGTGCCGCTGCGGGTGGCGGTCATGGGTTGTGTGGTGAACGGACCGGGGGAGGCCCGTGAGGCCGACTTGGGTGTCGCATCCGGAAACGGCAAGGGTCAGATCTTCGTCAAGGGCGAGGTGATCAAGACGGTGCCGGAGGCCCAGATCGTCGAGACGCTGATCGAGGAGGCTCTTCGGCTGGCCGGCGAAATGCGGGAGGAACTCGGCGGCACGGACGAGGCTGCGGCCGGATCGCCGGTCGTCACCGTAAGCTGAGGCCATCTCCGCTCGGCCCCTGCTGATCAAGGACGGCTATGTCGGCACCGCCGTTGTTACGCCCGGTCGACCAACGCCGTGTGTCACTGGTGCGTGATGCCGCCACGGTGACGCAGCTGATGGCCCAGGATCCGGTCAGTGCGTGCATGGTGGCGGCCCGGGTGGCCGATCATGGGGTGGACCCGCGCGCGATCGGCGGCGAGTTGTGGACGCGTGGCCGGGCCGAGCGGGCGCTGTGCTTCGCGGGGGCGAACCTCATTCCCCTGCGCGGTGAAGCGGCCGATCTGCGGGCGTTCGCCGACCGTGCGCTCAGCGCAGCCCGACGGTGTTCGTCGGTGGTGGGGCCGGCCGAACTGGTGATGACCATGTGGGACCGGCTGCGGCACGGTTGGGGGCCGGCTCGCGATGTGCGTGATCAACAGCCCCTGCTGGCACTCCGGTCACGGCCGGACTGTGTGGCGGATCCCGGGGTGCGACGGGTTTATGTCAACGAACTGGACGCGTACCTGGTGGCCGCTGTCGACATGTTCATCGGCGAGGTCGGGGTGGACCCGCGGGCAGGTGACGGTGGGCGCGGGTATCGGCGCCGGGTGGCCGGACTGATCGCCGCGGGCCGGGCCTTCGCCCGGTTCGAGAACGGCCAGGTGGTGTTCAAGGCCGAGGTCGGCTCGCAGTCTCCGGCGGTGGGTCAGATTCAGGGCGTGTGGGTGCACCCGGACTGGCGGGGCCGCGGGCTGGGTACGGCCGGTACCGCGACTGTTGCCGCGGCGGTGGTGAACAGCGGGCGGATCGCCAGTCTCTACGTCAACAGCTTCAACACCGTCGCGCGGGCCGCCTACGCGCGGGTCGGCTTTCGCCAGGTCGGCACCTTCGCCACCGTCCTGCTGGACTGAGGCGCTGCTGGACTGAGGCGCGGGCTCTCGTCGGCGGCTTTCGCCGGGTCCGGTGCGCCTCCGCGAGGATTCCGTCACGGACTCATAACATCTGTCCCGATGGCCACTCTAACCTCACTGACATCACGAGTCACAGCACTGGTTTCGGTGCTTGTGCTCACCGTCGGGGCGGTGTCCGCCTGCACACCACGACCCGATGGGCCGGCGCCCCTGGCCGAGCGGTTCTTCGCCGACCTCGGGCGGGGCGACACCGGGGCCGCCGCTCAGCTCAGCGACCGCCCGACCGAGGCGCACGCGGATCTCAACGAGGCGTGGACGGGTCTGCAGGCCACCAGACTGGACGCCACGGTGCTGGGTTCGCGATTCACTGAGGACACCGGCAG
>MTBK01022831.1_pt1 | contig 11949 bp, 7 predicted proteins | sample 1535981 | NCBI WGS metagenome assembly MTBK01 (sample SAMN06109225, study PRJNA356200) | anaerobic digester metagenome | isolation source: biogas reactors fed with pig manure or primary and secondary sludge | place: Spain | collected 2016-06-30 | reverse complement strand
AAAAGCAGAAGAGGCACTGGTATGACCGTAAACTCCAGCAGTAATGCTGGCCTGGTCCCCAGTGCCTTTTCTGCTTGTCCAAGCGAATTGATCAGCTCTCTCAGTCCCATGCATCATTACCCGGGAGGTTCACCGAGATCCTTCGGGCTACGCCCTCAGGATGACAAAAATATCCATGAGCCGCAGGGACGGATCTCCTGGCTCATTTTATTTTTCATTCAGGGATTATTTGCGGTTTTCGGAACGGTTTTTCCGGAGCATGCTGAGGGGGACATAGTATTTACAGTAGCGTTTCCCCTCCCGATCCTGGAAGTCACCGCTTTTATGGGGAACCATGACCGTTGCCCGCCTGGTGATCCGACTGATCACTCCGCTATATTTCTCCCCATCGATCAGAAAGCTGACCTCGTCTCCGACCGAAATCCCGTATTTTTCCCTGCCGATCTCGGCGGTTACGGGGAGCTGGTGGCAGCTGTCGGTGTGGCCAAATATATTGAAGGCAAGGGTCTGAAAGCGGGGACGGCGGCAGCTGCTCTCCTTAAAGCAGTGCAGCTCGATTAAGTGGCAGAGCTCGTGCTCAAAGACCAGCTGCAGCGCCTCGAGGCTGTCGGAAGTTTTAATTCCGTTGACCACTTTGTCCCTCGGCAGACTCTCGTAGCTGAAAAGGAGAATAACGCTGATCCGCAGCTCATAGCGTTCTTCCTCCGGAGTAAGGGCTTTTAAATTTTTCGGATAGATTATCTTGCCGGCGCTTCTCGTCATTCGGGGCGAGAGTGAGAAGAGAAGCTTCCCCGCAAAGTGATCCCGAAAGTAGCTCTGGAAAAAGATTTGGTCGTAAAGCCCGAAGAGCAGGGCCAGGTCTGACTGGTAAATGTTGGTGATAGATCCGCCGGTGATATGGGCCGACTTTTCGAGCAACCCCCGGCGCACCGCTTCCCTTTTCAGGGGAACATCCGCCGGCGAATTTTGCAGTGTCTGAAGGTGTTCTGGGGAGATAATCGCTAAGACTCCTCTCTGACGCAATCGGGATGGTCAAATGCGGGGTTGTTCACCGCCCGGGAGACGGGATAGAGCTCCATCTGCTCCGCCGGAAAAGGCCGCAGTATTTGCCGTAGCTGCTCCGGCGGAGCGGCAGGATCGAGCCAGAGGGGGTAGAGCTCCTGGGGAACGATGAACGGCATCCGCTGGTGCACAGGCTCGATCAGGCTGTTCGCCGCGGTGGTGAGGATGGCACAGCTTCCGGGCAGCGCCCGGTCCCGAAGATTATTTTCGTAAAGCCCGCCAAAAGCGAAAGGCCGGCCGTCCCGCAGCTGCATATAGTAGGGCTGCTTGGTCTTCCCCTCTTTGCGCCACTCGTAGAAGCCGCTCGCCGGGAGCAGCACCCGGCGCCTGCGGAAAGCGCCGCCAAATTTGGAGAGGGCGGTCTCGGCGCGGACATTAATCAGCTTGAACTCTCTGTGCTTGCCTTGAGCCCAGGAGGGCACCAGGCCCCACCGGAGCCGGATCAGTTCATTATTGCCCTCGAGACGCCGGCAAACAGCCGGGATCAGCTCTGAAGGGGCAATATTGTAACGGGCTCCGAGCTCTTCCAGCAGCTCGAGCTGAAAGAGCAGCTCAAGGATCCGTCTCTCCACAACCAAGGCAAAGCGGCCGCACATAGCAGTTCCCTCCGGAGGTTTTTCTCCACCCTTTTGCTATTCTCTTTCAGGCGTTAAAATCCCTACCGAAATTCACAAAACTCCTCCATGGGGTGGATACCGGGAACCCCCCGGAGGGCTCGCGTAAGTGACCGTAAGGACCCGGATTACAGTAAAGCGAGTCCTGAGCACAGCGAAGGATCTGGTCTGCGAACCCTTTTGCTATTCCCCGGGGCAAAGCCCGAAGGAACTGCTCGGAGAAAATAGGCCAGGAGATCCGTCCCCGTGGGCTCAAAGTGAGCCGGGAGATCCGTCCCCGTGGCTCATTTTCGGGCGGCAAAAGTCCCGGGTGCTGCGGCTGAATCTACCGTCCGTTCAGATCGTGATCAGAGCGTCGACGACGACGGGACGGGCTCCGTCCAAGATGATCGGATTAAGGTCGATCTCCTTGATCTCGGGATGAAGCAGGAGCAGGTTGCCCACCTTTTGCAAGATCCCGGCCAGCGCCTCCCGATCCACTGCCGGCATCCCCCTAAATTCACCGAGGAGCTCTTTTGCCCTGATCGCCGCGAGCATCTCCAGGGCGGCGGGGCGGTCCAGGGGGGCCAACCGGAAAACGGTATCGCGCAGCACTTCGGTAAAGATCCCACCAAGGCCGAACATGACGCAGGGGCCGAAGCCGGGCTGCTGCAGCGCCCCGGCGACGAGCTCGCGATCCCCGCCAACCATTTGCGCCACCAGCACGGGGATCTCCTCCCCCGCCGCTTTGCGGATCGCTTCAAAGGCTTGCTCCACCGCTTCATCGTCTTTGAGCTGCAGCCGGATCAGTCCCTTCCCCGTTTTGTGGGCGATCTCCGCTGAGCATCCCTTCAGCACCACCGGGTAGCCGATACCACGGGCCAGCTCCACCGCTTCGCTCCCCGATCGAGCCAGCCCCTCGTCGCTGATGGGGATCCCGTAGGCGGCGAGCACCCTCTTGGAGGAATACTCATCCAGAATCGGCGCCCCCTGCTTCACCGCCGCTGCGACAAGGGCTGCCGCCTCCGCCTCGACAGGCGGCAGCAGTGCACTCTCCGCCGGAGCTCGCTGCTGGATCTGCCGGTACTCCCAGAGTACATTCATCGCCCGGGCGGTCTTCTCCGGGGAGTCGTAAACGGGGACGTTTTGTTCCCGGTAGGCTATGTTGTAGTCGTCGTGCTCGTTGAGAAACGAGGAGACGATAAAGGGCAGGCCGTACTTCTGCGGCAGGGTCACCGCCGGATGGAGATCTTCGCGGAAGGCATCCAGAAATTTTTCGCGGGGCATACCGAAAAGATCCTCGGCGTGGATATGGATTTCCTCCATGAAGCCGGTCCCCATGGCTCCGTGCAAAACGATGCCGTCAATTTCGCCGCTCTCCATGACCAGCTTGGGGATGGCGACAGCAATGGCCTCGGCATTGAGAAAGAAAGTCAGGTCGACGGGGTTGCCCCTGGCTCCCTGCTTCGGGATGAGCGGCCGGATCTTCTCCTGAAGCACCTCGGAGAAGACGGGCACCTCCAACCCCCCGGCGTTTAAGGTATCGGACATCGCCGTCCCCGGTCCGCCGGAATTGGTGATCACTCCGATCCTTTTTCCCTTCAGGGGAGGCTGTGTGGCCAGGGACCAGCCGAGGCCGTAAAGATCCTCCACCGAATAAACCCGGATGATCCCGGCCTGCTTGAAAAGACCGTCGTAGAGGTGATCCGGCCCGGCCATGGCGCCGGTATGGCTGGAGCCGGCCCGCGCCCCCGCAGCAGTGCCGCCGACATACTGGGCCACAATGGGCTTGTGCGGCGTGATCTGCCGGGCTACCTCCAGAAAGCCGGCCGGGTCCTGCAGCCCCTCGATATAGAGGGCGATGGCCCTGGTCTGTTCATCCTCACCCAGGTAGGCCAGCGCTTCGTTGATCTCGATATCGGCTTCATTGCCCAGGCTGATGGCCTTGCTGAAGCGGATCCCCCGCCTCCGCAGCAGCCCCAGAGTCTGGGTAATATAGGTCCCGCTTTGCGAAGCCATCCCCAGCAGTCCCGGCGGCCCGAGAAGGGGCATCACCGTGATATTGAGGGGGAGGGCGCTGTTCACCAGACCGATACAGTTGGGCCCGAGAAAACGGATCCCGTAGCGCCGGGTAATCTCCTTAAGCTGCTTTTCCAGAGCCAGCCCCGCCGCGCCGGTCTCCCGGAATCCGGCGGTGATCACCACCGCCCTCTTGGTGCCGATCTTGCCGAAGTCCTCCATCAGCCCGGTAACCAACTCCGTGGGAACGATGAAAACGGCCAGATCGGGGGCTTCGGGCAGATCTAGGACCGAGGGATAGGCTTTGTGTCCCAGCACTGTTTCGTCTTTCGGATGAACGGGATAAAATTTTCCCTTAAAACCATCCTTGAGGATACTGAGAGCCTGAATCGTGCCCATCTTGGTGAGGTTGTTTCCCGCACCGACAGTGGCGATGGAGCGGGGATTCATTATTACTTTCAGCGGATTTTCCTTCATCATGAGACCTCCCTATCTCTGCTATTTCTCAGCTCATCTGAGGATCAGCTAGCTTTTAACAAAATGTAGAATAAAAATTGACAATTATCTGCATATATTAGGATTCAAGGACATCATGAAAAATCCTGCCCCTCCCCCACAAAATAATCACATTTTCAAACCCAGCCCGGCGGAACCGCCAGCTCCCGCCCTCCGGCCGTGGCTCTAGCCCTTGTCCCGCGGCGGCGGTTTGAGCAGCCGGCGCGCCCGGTACACAACGGCGCCCCCATATTTTTCGCGCAGCAGATCCCGGGTGCGCTGCAGCTCCTTCTCTTTTTTTTCTGCGGGCAGGGCGTCAAATATGGAAAGCTGCTCCCCGGTGGCGAATCCGGCGACCCGCAGACCGATGAGGCGCCACGGGGGGGTTCCCTTGTGGGCGTCGAAGAGTCTCACCGCAGTCTCGTAGATCTCCAGATCGCTGTCGGTGGGCGCAGGCAGGGTCTGCTCGCGAGTGATGGTGCTAAAATCGGCATAGCGCAGCTTGATGCTCACCTTCCGCGCCCGCAATCCGCCGGAGCGGAGGCGGTAGCCCAAACTTTCCGCCTGGGAGATGAGGACGGCGCGCACAACCTCTTCAGCAGCCAGATCGGCGGCAAAGGTTCTCTCCTCGGAAAGGGATTTGGCTTCGGAAAGCAGTTCCAGAGGGCGGTTATCGATGCCGCGGGCGCTTTGCCACAGCGCCGGCGCGGTTCTCCCGAAATATTTTTTTAACAGCTCCAGGGGGACGGCGGCAAGCTGTCCGATGGTGCTGATGCCAATGCGGTTCAGCTTCTGCACGGAGACCGGGCCGAGGCCGGGGAGCAGCTCCAGCGGACGCGGCCAGAGCACCGCGGCGACCTCTTCGGGCCAGAGCGCTCCGACCCGGTCCGGCTTGGCCAGCTCCGAGGCGATCTTGGCGAGCAGCTTGTTCACCGACACGCCGATGGTCACCGAGAGGGAAAGCTCTTCGCGCACGGCGCGGTGTATCCGGGAGGCGACAGCCAAGCCCTCGCCTGCGGGCAGCCCCAGATAGGCCTCATCGATGGAGACAACTTCGATCTCCGGGGTGAAACGCCCGTACAGGGCAAAGATCTCCTTGGAAACGCGGCGATACTTGGCCATATCGCCCGGCAGGAAGATCGCCTCCGGGCAGAGCTGCCGGGCTCTTTGCACCGGCATTGCCGAGCGGACACCAAACTTGCGAGCCTCGTACGAACAGGTTGAGACCACTCCGCGCGCGGAGAGGCTGCCCCCAACGACAACGGGTTTTCCCCGGTATTCCGGGCGGTCGCGCTGCTCCACCGCGGCGAAGAAGGCGTCGAGATCGCAGAGCAGGATCTCCGGAACGCCCTCCCTGCGCTTCTGTCTGTCTGTCATTACCGGAGCACCCCTCCCCCAGCAGCAATCCGCTATCTCTTTCCTTCCCGCAAAAGGGGTCCTTTCCCTGCCCTGCCGCCGCTGAAAAAGGTTATTTTTGTTTTTTGGAGAATAATCTTTCTTGTATGATAGCATTTTTCAAAGAGACCGGTATTAAAAATTCTAGGAGGCGATCTCATGATTCTTTTTCAACCGGTTCAGGTGGGCAGCCTGACCTTAAAAAACCGCATTGTAATGCCGGCGCTGCACCACAACTATACCCCTGGAGGGATGGTTAATGAAAAGCTGATCCGTTACTACGAAGCCAGAGCCCGCGGCGGTGCCGGACTGATTATAATCGGCGGCTGCAGTGTGGACCAGGCCGGCGGAGGGCCGCAGATGATCGGCCTGCACGACGACAAATTTATCCCCGGTCTGGAGCAGCTCACCGGGACGATCAAGGACGCCGGGGCGCAGATCGCGGCGCAGCTGTATCAGGCTGGACGCTATACCCACCGCGCTCTGACCGGGGTGGAGCCGCTGGCTCCTTCGGCGATCCCTTCACGCCTTTTCCGGGATACACCCCGGGAGATGACTGCCGAAGATATCGAAGGGGTCATCGAAGGCTTCGCCACGGCGGCGCTGCGCGCCAAAAAAGCAGGTTTCGATGCTGTCGAGGTCATCGCCAGCGCCGGCTATCTCATCTGCCAGTTTCTCTCCCCCGTGACCAACATAAGAGAGGATCACTACGGGGGCTCCTTTGATAATCGGAGCCGCTTCGGCGTGGAGGTGCTCCGGCGGGTCAGGGAAAAGGTCGGCAACGACTTTACCGTCCTGGTGCGGCTCTCAGGTCATGATTTCATACCCGAAGGCAATACCAACACCGAAGCGGCCCAATTCGCCGCGCTGCTGGAGGAAGCCGGAGCCGACGGGTTCAACGTCACCGGGGGCTGGCATGAATCGCGCATCCCCCAGATCACCGGCCATCTGCCCCGCGGCGGTTACGCTTACCTGGCCCGGGGGATCAAAGAGGCCGTCGGCGTCCCGGTGATCGCCGGCAACCGGATCAACGATCCCGCTGTCGCCGAGCAGATCCTCATCGCCGGCTTCGCCGATCTGATCAGCATGGGCCGCGCGCTCATCGCCGATCCCGATATGCCCCGGAAAACCCTCAGCGGAGAGGGACAGATACGCCGCTGCATCGCCTGCAACCAGGGTTGTCTCGACTCCGTCTTCACCATGGAGGAGGTTTTCTGCGCGGTTAACGCCCATGCCGGAAAGGAGAGCGAAGTGGAGCTCACTCCGGCGGCGAACCCGAAGAAGGTGCTCGTCGTCGGCGCCGGCCCGGCGGGGCTGGAAGCCTCTCTCACCGCGGCCCGCCGGGGGCACCGGGTGACTCTCTGGGAAAAGGGGCCCCGCGCCGGCGGACAGCTCCATTATGCCTCCCGCCCTCCCGGAAAAGGTGAATTCATCACTCTCCTCGATTATTACGGGCCCGCCCTCGCCGCCGCCGGCGTGGAGACAGTCTTCAATCACGAGGCGACAGCGGATAAAGTGATCGAATACGGCGCCGATGCCGTCATTATCGCCACCGGCGCCCGCCCCGCCCCGCCGCCCTTCCCCGTCGACGAAGCGGCCGCCGACAAAGTGGTCTCCGCCTTCGATATTCTGAGCGGCAAAGCGATCCCGGGGAAAGAAGTGGTCGTCGCCGGCGGCGGCTCGGTCGGCTGCGAGACGGCGCTGACTATCGCCTCGCTGGGGACCATCGATGCGGAGGCGCTAAGATTTCTCATGGAATATGAGGCGGAAACACCGGAGACTTTGCAGCGCCTGCTCACCCGCGGGACCCGCAAAGTGGTCATCGTCGAGGTGCTCGACAAGATCGGCCGCGATTTCGGGATCACCACCCGCTGGATCGTGCAAGGCGGTCTGCGGCGCCTCGGTGTCGAAGTGATCACCGGGGCAAAGATCCTTGAAGTGAAAGAAGACCATGTCGTCATCGAGAAAAAAGGCGCCTCCGAAGAGGGCGGACCGGAGAGAATGCAGCTGCCCGCCGACACTGTCGTCGTCGCCGTGGGGGCAAAATCCGTTGGCGGCACCCTCTACGAAGAGCTGCAGGACAAGGTCCCGCTGCTCCACCGGATCGGCGATGCCGCCAAACCGCGCAAGCTGACCGAAGCGATTCGGGAAGGCTTCACTGTGGGTCGGGAGCTGGAATAAATAAAGCCGCCCCCGAGGGAGCGGCGGAGCGGCGGATCAGGTCAGAAAAATGTTGATGAAGAAGACCCCTTCGTCCCATTTTCGCTCGGTCCTCAGCCCCAGCTTCTTGATCAGGTTGAGGACCGCCTGGTTGCCGGGCATAATATTTGCCTGCAGGGTATGCAACCCCTGCCTCTGGGCTACATAGACCAGGTAGGAGAGGAGCTCGAAGCCGATCCCTCTCCTCTGAAAATCGTCGCGCACAACGATGGAGGCCTCCGCCGAGAGGGCGGTCTCATCGATACGGTACTGGGCCACACCGGTGATCACCTCGTGGCCCAGATATTTTTTAATCGCCAGGATAATCATCTCCCGGGTATAGTCGATCACCACAAAATGCTTCTGGAGCTCCTCGTGGGGCATATGGCGCCTGATCGTGAGAAAGCGCTGGTACAGCGATCTGTCCGAGAGCGAATAGAAGAAATCCTTCAGGAAAGTCTCATCGCTGATCTTGACGGGCCTCAAAAAAAGGCTCAACCCGGACTTGGTGGTGCGGTGGACCTCGAGATGCTCGGGGTATTCCCCCTCTTTCCCGGGGAAAAAGGCCTGATCCTTGTAGATCAGCATCAGCCGCTTCGCCTCTTCGATGAGCCAGGGCCGGAATTTGGGATGGGCGATGGCGATGAGCGCCATGGCCCGCTCGCGAATATTTTTGCCGTGCAGGTAGGCCTGGCCGTACTCCGTCACCACGAATTCAATATCGCCCCGCGTCAGGGTCACCCCGGCCCCCTCCTGCAGCAGGGGCACGATGCGCGAGGTCGATTCATCGCGGGTGGTCGACTGCAGCGCGAGGATGGTTTTCCCCCCCGGGGCCATCGCCGCACCGCGGATAAATCCGGCCTGCCCGCCGATACCGCTGTAGAAAAGGGTGCCGATGGACTCCGCCGTCGCCTGCCCCGTCAGGTCCACCTCGAGGGCGCTGTTTATCGCCACCATGTTTTCATGCTGCGCGATGAGCAGGGGATTATTCGTATAGTCGATCTCCTTCATTTCGATCTTCGGATGATCGTTGATCAGCCGGTAGCTTTCCTGCGAACCCATGCAATAAGAGGCGATCGTCTTCCCCCGGTTGATCGTCTTGCGGCTGTTGTCGACGACGCCGCGGACCATCAGCTCCAGGAGCCCGTCGCCGAGCAGATCCGTATGGATCCCCAGATGCTTTTTGTCGAACAGCGAGCCGAGAATGGCATTGGGCACGCTGCCGTATCCGACCTGGATGGTGTCGCCGTCATCGATTATGCGGGAGACGTGTGTCCCGATGCGGGAGGCAATCTCCGGATCAACCTGACCCGGCGAGTATTCCAGCAGCGGCTCATCGTAGGGCACCAGGTAATTGATCTCATCGATATGAACAAAGCTGTCGCCGTGAACGGTGGGCATGTTCTTGTTCACCTGCGCGACGATGAGGCTGGCATTTTCCAGAGCGGCCTTGACAATATCGACGCTGATCCCCAGGCTGAGATAGCCGCGGGCGTCGGGCAAAGAGGTCTGTATCAGAGCCACATCGACGGGGACCTGGCGCCTGCGGAAAAGCGCCGGCAGATCGCAGAGGAAGATGGGAGTATAGTCCGCCTTCCCCCGGTTGACAGCCTCACGGGTGTGGTGGCTGATAAAAAATGAGTTGTGCCGGAAATTATGTTTCAGCTTCTCGTCGGTGTAGGGAGCGACCCCCAAAGTCCAGACCTGCAGAACCTCGGCATCAAAAAATGCTTTCGGATGGGTCTCCACATAGGCCACCAGCCGGTTGACCAGATACTGGGGCTCGCCACAGCCGGTGGAGATAAAGATGCGATCGCCGGCGTGGATATTGCCAAAAATGTTGTCGGTAGAGGTGAATTTTTCAGGACGCTGTTTCTGCCACTGTTTTAGCATGTTCTCGCCTCTCGTCTTGATTGGTTGTATTTAGTGTGCCGCGATTGCGCCGCGCTATTTACAACAATAACCGCCTACTTCCTAACTTCGCTACCGGCCTCCTAATACCTGCCTGCAAAGAGGGCAGCGCCGCGCGCCGTACGACAGGATCCCCCCCCCTTCTACAAACACCTTCACCAGATTTTAAGAATAAGCAGGAAATATCTTTTATTGGAGAGAAAAGATATAGGCAGCGGTGAAAACAGCTCAACAATGAAGAGGCAGGAGTGAACAAGATGAAGCTATTTTTGGATACGGCAAACCTGGCAGAGATCCGCCAGGCGGCCGCTTGGGGGGTAATCTGCGGGGTGACCACGAACCCTTCGCTGGCGGCGCGGGAAAAAGAGGAATTTTCGGCGATCCTGCCGCAGATCTGCGACCTCGTTGACGGCCCCGTCAGCGCAGAGGTGCTCGCCCAGGATTATGAAGGGATGGTCACAGAAGCCCGTCAGCTGGCGGCGATCCACAAAAACGTCAATATCAAGATCCCCATCACCCCGGAAGGGATGCAGGCGGTGAAAACCCTCGCCGGTGAAGGGATCAAGACGAACGTGACCCTGGTCTTCTCCGCCAATCAAGCCCTGCTGGCCGCACGGGCCGGGGCCGCCTTTGTCAGCCCCTTCATCGGGCGGCTCGATGATATCGGCCATAACGGCGTCGAGTTGGTCGAAGAGATCGTCGCTCTTTTTAAGATTCACGGCATTGACACCGAGGTAATCGCAGCGAGTATCCGCCATACCGCCCATGTGCCCGCAGTGGCCCTGGCCGGAGCCCACATTGGCACCATTCCCTTCAAGGTGCTGCGTCAGATGTTCAACCATCCGCTGACCGACAGCGGCATTGAACGCTTCCTCGCCGACTGGCAAAAAGCGCTCAAAGGCTAAAGCTGATTGAAGAAACCCCTCTCCCCGCCGGAGAGGGGTTCTGCCGTGGGACAACAGGGACGTACCTTCCTGTCCCACTTTCCGGAACAACAGGGACGAGTACACCGCGGGGACGGATCTCCTGGCACATTTTCTCCGAACAGCTCCTGCGGGCTACACCCCGGAAATAGCAAAAGGGGTGCCCCAGATCAGATCCTTCGCTATGCTCAGGATGACAAATAATTACATCCCGTGGGATATAACACTTCGGATGTACTGCAGGAACGGTTCTGCTGAATCATTTTTACCCACAGGAGCGGCTCAAGCGGTGCACTTCCACCCGGGTCTTTATTGCCACCCGGAGCGTTTGTCACCCTGAGCAGAGCGAAGGGTCTAAGACGTTACTATCGGTTCATTAACACAACGGCGGGTTGTCGGGAATAGCAAAAGAGGTACCCCAGATCAGATCCTTCGCTATGCTCAGGATGACAAAAATACCCATGAGCCACAGGGACGGATCTCCTGGCCCATTTTCTCCGGGCAAACCCTGCAGGCGACGCCCCGGAAGGGATTCACAAATCAGATCCTTCGCTATGCTCAGGATGACAAGAAATTCCATGAACCAAGGGACGGAGCTAGGGGTGCTCCTCCTGTTCGCCGGCCAGATGGATGCTGTGGGCAGGGAGGGCCAGGGAGACGCCCTCTTCTTCGAGAATCTCCATGATCTTTAAGTTGATCGCTTCTCTGGCAGCAAGAAATTCGGCGTAAACAGTGGTTCTCGTAAAGAAGTAAACCACTACCTCCAGACTGCTCTCACCGAACTCCACCAGATGAACCAAAATGGTCTCGGGATGAACCGCAGGGTCTGTCTGCAACATCTTCCGGATCCGCTCAGTGGAGCGCGCCAGCTTCTCCCGGGGAGTGGAAAGGGCTACTTTCAGGTTAAAGGAGACCCGGCGTTTCCCCATGCGGCTCCAGTTGGTCACCGCTTCGTTGGCCAGAATAGCATTGGGCACGGTCACCAGCGCCTGGGCAAAGGTTCTGATCCTGGTGCTACGGAAAGAGACCCGCTCAACGGTTCCCTCCACCTCCGGCGTCGAGATCCAGTCGCCCACGGAAAAGGGCTTGTCGGCGATGATGACAATACCGGCGAAGATATTGGCCAGGGCATCCTTCGCCGCCAGCGCCACCGCCAGTCCGCCGAGGCCGAGGCCGGCGATAAAACCGTTGATATCGTACCCCAGCTGCTGCACGATCATGATCACCGCCAGAGCAACGATGATCGCCTTAATCGCCTTGATCAGAAAATCCGCGAGTAGGGGATCGAGTCCGATATTTTGACCGATCACCTTAAAGGGCCTGCTTTCAGTGAGATTATAGAGGGCCCAGGC
>MTBK01046521.1_pt1 | contig 11960 bp, 12 predicted proteins | sample 1535981 | NCBI WGS metagenome assembly MTBK01 (sample SAMN06109225, study PRJNA356200) | anaerobic digester metagenome | isolation source: biogas reactors fed with pig manure or primary and secondary sludge | place: Spain | collected 2016-06-30 | reverse complement strand
GGTCCACTCTGTGAGCCCGGGGAGGCCGTGACCTACACCATCCGGCTCATGGTGCCGGGGGAGACGGCGTTTGGCGGGATCGAACTCATGGCGAGGGATACCTTCTTTACCCGGACCCTTCCCTGCCGCAGGTTCGACGTCCCACACCTCCGGGCCTTTCCTGTGGGAACCCCGGAGGCCGGGCGGGGCATCGGGTCGCGCGGAGAGGCTACCGAGGTGGACCGGAAGGCTGCGCTTGCCGGCCAGGACATACGCGGGTTCCGGGCATACCAGAGGGGCGATGACCCGAGGCTGGTGGACTGGAAGGTCACCGCCCGGCGAGGCACTCTCTATGTCCGTGAACCGACCGGGCTTGAGGGTGGTGCGCTCCTCATTGTCGTCGATCTTCCGACCGGGGATCTGGAACGTTTCTCCTGGTTCTCGATGGCCGTCTACGGTGCTATTGAGGGAGCGATCACCTCCTCTGACGGCTGTTCGCTCCTGGTCGTCGCCGGCCCCGAGATCGCCGGGTTCCTCCCACGGGTTCTATCGAGCCAGGAGGCCTTCGTGGTTCTCGGCGGGCCTGGCTCCCTCAAACCCCGTACCTTCCTCTACCGTGCGCCGGGGCCGGCCGTCCTTGCGGAACGGGCACGGGTGAATGGACGGGGAACGGGGCCGGAGGAGCAGGTGTTTTGTGAACGCCTCGGCGGAGTCCTCTCGACGTTCGCGGATGCGAGCTCCGCACCCTTTGCCACGGCAGTCCGGGCGGTTCTCGATCAGGTGGAGGCTACGGATATCCGGATCTACTCCCTCCTCCTGGAGGGTGACAGGAGTCATCTTATCCAGTTGGTCCACGAGGCAAAGGTCCAGGGGATGCGGATAACCCTCAGGGCCCCTGCCGGCGCCGGGACTCTCCCCGGCGTCGATGCCGTGGAGATCCTCTGATGGCGGTTGACCGGCGGTTTGTCCTCCTCTGTGCCGGCGAGATCCTGGTCGTCGCCGCCGGGGATCTCCTCGCGGCCCTCATCCTCCAGGCGATCATACTCGCCGCGTTCCTCGATGACCGGCGGGGCTATCCGGTCTTTGCCGGGGTGCTGGTCGTCTTCGCGGTGATCCTCTCGGTGAGTGGTCAGATCCTCATCCCTCTGCTTGGCGTCGCGGGCGTTCTCGGTTGTGGTTATCTTGTCCTCGGCCTCCAGGGCTACCGGGTCGCCCGTTTGGCGCGGGGGGAGGGATGAGTGGAGGGAGATTCATCCTCGTTGTTGTGGCCGCGGCCGGCTGATGGAGTATTGCTGCTATACGGAGTGGTCAGGTTATACTCGATAGCGCTTCAACCCCTGTACTTGTGGACGCCGCCCTGAAAGCGGAGTAATCATTCGGTGATCGCCTCGATCTCTCGATCGATCCATGCTGATACGATCCGCTTCATCTCCGGCCCCCGGAACTCGCCGGCCCGGCTCCGGTCTACGAGGTATTTCTCCAGCCGCTCCAGGATCGGCCATATCAGGCGATCGTCGTCTTCATCAGAATTCCCGAGAGTGGCTTCCTGAGCTTGGGCCGTCTTGACGGCGAGCTCGTTGAAGTGCTCCATTTCGCCCGTGATCCGGAGGATCTGTCCTGCCCGAAGCGCGATTTTCAGGGACATGATATATCATTAACTTTTAGAGAATAGGTTTTGGCCTGTTCTTGTGAACTCTTCAAATCAGAGGGGTCATAATTTGACGGCATGCTTTTCGACGTGATTGCCCCTGTTGCTCTATCAGGTCGCTCTCTCTGATTTTTTCCTCCTTTCCTGCTCTCAGCTCTTATATTGGTGGTGTTGTCCAGACGCTCGATCGAAGCATGGTCCGCCGCGCGGAGCGGTTGCTCCGCTTGTTCGCCCAGATACGCCTGTTTTTCGGCCATTCCCGTTCAGATCAGCGCACTCAGTACACTTGGGTTCTCGATCCCTGCTTCGCATCCGTCCAGGAGGGGAAGTCGATATACTATGAGGTTAGGGAGCATGGAGAGTTCTCGACTCTCATCTCGTATTTCTTTGAGGTGGAGTACGACAGTTGTCTTGATGTGGTTATGTACGCGTTTGCAGTCATTGCGGCCGTGCATGGGTGTTGAGAGTTCTGGACTGAACCTGCTCTACTCTTCCTGCCTCTACGAGGAGGTGGTGAGGGAGGGAGATATGGTGCTCTTAGAGAATTGCCGATTGATCGGAAAAACAGAGGTGATTATGCTTTAAGTGGCTGGTTTGATGAGCTCGGTAAGACAGTTGCTTCTCTTTTTGGAGGTGGTTGGTGAACTGGCGCGTTTTTTGGTGCTGGAACCATCCTCACTCCGGCGGCTGGGGTGGTGCTTGAGATGTCCCTCAGGTGGTAAACCTCGATCCGGCGACAGTTGCGCTGGATTCGCCTATTCATGATCTTGTCGGGCATGTAGCGGCGGCTTTAGAAGGGATACATTATGCTCAAGCTCGCCCGGAGCGGTCCCGCAGATGCTGAATTTGGTGATAAGGCAGTCTTCCAGGTCGAAGGGTGCTGGCGATGGTCCGACGAGGGAGCTCGTAGTCCGGATTCTGGTTGCAGATTTTTCGCACAGAACAGGGGAAAAGAGGCTGATCGTCTCTGCCGCCGCCGGGTTAGTCGCCGATGATGAGAGCCGGTATACTAGGCGGAGCTATGGATATGTTCCCTCCTCCCTGAGGATGACAGGAATCCAGGAGAACAAAGTCGATGCACTTATGTGCCCGTTCGAGTACCAGATATTTACTGCTATGTCTGCGCCTTTACCAGAACCGTTCTATACCTATTGGGGAAAGACGGCTATTGGCCCTCATGATCTTCCGCAATACCATCTCCTCCCCTATCATTGTCTCGACGTCGCTGCTGTGGGTTCTGTTCTGATTGAGCGTGATCCACACATTTTATGCAAGTTTACAAAGAGCAATCACCTCCCGGAAGATGTCTTACTGAGGCTCATCCCGTTCTTCCTAGCCATGCATGACATCGGGAAATTCTCTGTGCGTTTCCAAAACCTAAAACCACAATTGCTTTCCCTCTTGCAGGGTAAGGAAAGTCATCGAGATTACATAGTTCGCCATGACGACATGGGAATGATCCTTGTCGACTCGGATCTTCTGAGTCATTCCCGGAAAATGAACTGGTTCCGGCGCGATCAACCATGGGCAACTATGGACTGGAATGATACCTGGCGGCCCTGGTTCCGTGCGGTCAGCGGTCATCATGGTGTACCGCCAAAAAGACCTGCTCCTAACATCAGTGAAGCAAGCCTCTTTGATACTACAGACCGGGTCGCAGCGTGTGCGTTTGGGGATGCATGTGCGAACCTATTCATCAGTTATGATGGTGGTTACCAACCTCTCGTGTTCTGTGAGGATCTCATCGATTTTTTCAAGCAAACTTCCTGGTTAATTGCCGGTCTGACTGTCCTGAGCGACTGGATTGGTTCCGGAACTTATTTCCAGCTCCATCCCAAACCGATGCCTCTTCATGAATACTGGAATGAATTTGCATTGCCTACAGCAGAGGTAGCAGTAAAAGAGGCGGGAGTTCTTCCATCGCAGGTCTCGCCACATACTGGCATGTCCAATCTGTTTCCACAGATCAAAAAACCCACAACTTTACAGGATATAGTCTCTCATTGTCAGTTACATACGGATCCTGAACTCTTCATCATAGAGGAAGCAACCGGGGGTGGGAAGACTGAAGCGGCCCTTGTTCTTGCGCACCGGCTCATCGAGGCTGGTTCTGGAGAAGGTATCTTCATGGGGCTCCCCACGATGGCCACAGCAGATGCCATGTATGAACGTCTCGAAAAGGCATACCAGCGGATCTTTGCTGATGGCGAGTGCCCCTCACTCGTGCTCGCTCATAGCGCCCGTCACCTCTCTGATATATTCAGGCAGTCGATCGGACCGGCGGGAGGTGATGCTCGTGAACAATATGGAGAGGGGGAAGTAACTGCATTGGCACAATGCACGGCATGGCTTGCCGACAACCGGAAGAAATCGCTATTAGCCTCGGTGGGTGTCGGAACTATTGATCAAGCGCTGATGAGTATACTTCCCTTCCGTCACCAGTCGCTCCGTCTGCTTGGACTTGCCCGCAACGTACTGATCGTTGATGAGGTGCATGCCTACGATGCCTACATGCACACCCTCCTTCAACGTCTGCTCGAATTTCACGCAGCGCTCGGTGGTAGTGCGATCCTCCTCTCCGCAACTCTGCCAATACGCCAACGTCAGGAACTGATCGCAAGTTTCTGCAAAGGATTGGGGTATGACTCCGTACCTGTCCATAAAACTGCATATCCTCTCGTCACCAGGGTCTCGGCAAATGGCCTCAAGGAACTCCCAGTTACCCCGGACAACCGCTCTCACAGGTATGTTCAGGTTGAACTGACCAATTCGCTTGGCGATATTGAGGGGCGACTCCGGGATGCAATCGTTAATGGAGAATGCGCCTGCTGGGTGCGAAATACTGTAACAGATGCAGTTTCAGCTTATGAGCACCTTTCTAACCTCTTTGGGAAAGAGCATATCATGCTCTTTCATGCCAGGTTTGCGATGAGTGATCGCCTGGCCATCGAGCAGGAAGTACTCAAGCGATTTGGGAAGGAAAGCACCCGCGAAGACCGGAAGGGCCGGATCCTCATTGCTACTCAGGTGGTGGAACAATCTCTTGACCTCGACTTTGACGTTATGGTAACCGATCTTGCCCCGATGGATCTTATCATTCAGCGATCCGGGCGGCTTCACCGGCACCTGATACCTGAGCGGGGAGATCGCGGAACACCAACTCTGCTGGTTCTGGCGCCCCCATTGGCCGAAACTCCGGATAAGGACTGGTATATGCGAATGTTCCCGGCCGGAGCGTTTGTTTATCCAAAGCACGGACAGCTATGGCTCACTGTCCGGTGTCTTGCGGAGCGAGGACGGATCGTCATACCTGATGATGCCAGAGATCTGATCGAGGGTGTCTTCGATCCAGATGCGCAGGCAGCAATACCGGAGGCTCTTATGGAAAGAGATCTGGTAGCAGATGGGAAGGAACGAGGGGACAAGTCGCTGGCGATACAGAACGCACTCGACCTTTACGAGGGATACGCGATGACGCTTGGACAGTGGGAGGAGGATACCCGGACTCCAACACGACTGGGCGAGATGAGTGTCACCGTGGTTCTTGCCCGGTGGGATGGGGAGATGTTGCGCCCCTGGTCCGATGCATCAGAGTTTGCATGGGATATGAGCCAGGTGAGTGTCAGAGAGACGATGATCTCAGGATCCGCTGACTCAAGCGATATTCCTCAGACAACTATAGATGTTGCACGGGAAACGATGCCTGGAATGGGTGTGGGGCGCATCCTGATTCCGCTCACCCCCACGAGCGGCGAACGCTGGGAGGGGTTGGCTACAGCCAGAAAGGGTGATGATATTCGCACTGTTTCTGTTATCTATGATCCCCGGACGGGCCTTCGCGCTTTCCGTGATGGTGAGTGAGCAGCCGTGCATCTTTTATAGAAAATCCCTGATTATCTATCCATTATAGATACAGTCCAATATTTTCATCTTTTTTCAAATTTTTTCACTTTCACAGTGAACGGAAAAGCTTTAATGCTCTTCAGGTTAGTCAATCGATAAGGACATTTCGTATGTCCCTTTGAGGTAGTGGAGTTCGGTAGAATCATTACAGGGCCTTTGTTACCTCCTGAGAAGACGGATGTGAGAATATGGTCAATCTAATCCAGGGAGAGTGGATTCCCGCGTTCCGGAGGGATGGAACACGGGTGCTCATTGCACCCTGGCAGGTCACCAATGACCACGAGAAAAACCCGATTCAATGGCTAAGCGCCCCCCGGGCGGACTTCAACGGGGCGCTGATACAGTTCCTGATAGGACTTGTGCAGACTGCTCTTCCGCCATCGAACGATCGTGAGTGGTTCCGGCGGTTTGAGTCGCCTCCTCAGCCTGCGGAGTTGAGGGAGCGATTTGCCGTGTACAGCCATGCTTTTGAGATGGATGGTGACGGGCCGAGATTCATGCAGGACTTCGATTTCCCTGAACAGAAAGAGCATTCAGGCATAAGCCAGTTGCTTATTGAAATGCCCGGCGTAAACACGGTGGAAAATAACATAGACCACTTCGTTAAACGAGGTACCGTACAGCAAATCTGCCCTTACTGTTGTGCTATGGCACTTTACACACTTCAGGCAAATGCCCCAGGAGGAGGGCAGGGGCACCGCACTTCGCTCCGCGGAGGTGGGCCGTTGACAACTGTCGTGGTCGGTCGGACACTCTGGGAAACGATCTGGCTGAACGTGATTCCATCGGGAGAACTTGCCAAGTATGGGAATGCTGATCTGCAGGAGGATGCTAGTATCTTTCCCTGGCTCGGGCTAACGAGGACAAGCGACGGTGATAGAGAAACTACCCCTCAGGATGCTCATCCGGCGCAGATGTTCTGGGGGATGCCGCGGAGGATCAGGATCGATCAGAATGAGATCAAAGAGGGTATTTGTGATCTCTGTGGAAATTCCAGCACACATCTTGTTCGGAAATATCAGACAAAAAATCTTGGGGTTTACTACAGTTCGGAATGGCGCCATACGCTCACCCCTTACAGAGAGAGCAAATCGGGCAAGCACCTTCCGATCCTGGGGAACCGTGTGAAAACTGTTTCGTACCGCTACTGGCTGGGCCTAGTACAGAACGATCCGGATTCGCAATCGGAGCCGGCGACTGTAGTACATGCTTTCCGATATGACAGGCAGCCAGACCTCCCTGAAGTTCCTTTCCGCCTGTGGGCGTTTGGCTACGATATGAACAAAATGAAGGCACGGTGCTGGTACGAAGGGACGATGCCCCTCATCAACGTCAGCCCACCAATCCGTGCCGATTACGAGGCTCTCACGGGACAACTGATTAAGGTAGCTTTGCTTGTAGCAGGTGATACGCGCAAGGCGATCATAAAGGCCCTTTTCTCAGAGAAGGCAAACATAAAAGGCGATTTTTCGGTGATCGAGGCCCGATTCTGGAAAGATACCGAAAGCCAATTCTACAGAATACTGAATGATCTCAAAGAAGCAACAGAGGAAGGTGTGGAGGCAGTCGATCTGAAGCGAGAATGGCTTCATACTGTCCGAAATGAAGCGGAAAAACTGTTTGATGAATATTCTCAGTCGGCATTGATCGGGGTTGCCAATCCGAGAAAGATTGCAACAGCAAGGCGGGATCTCAGAAAGTTCACATCACCTAATGCAAAGAGGATCAGGGAGACACTCGATCTTCCAAAATTGCCTTCCAGAAAGAAAACTACGAAAACTTCTGCATGACGAGGTGATTAGATTATGAAAACGAAACGGTATCTCTCATTTACCAGACATCCCGAAGAAAAAAAGATTCTGGAGGAATGGTGGAGAGGGTTTGAAGAAAATTCCGGTGACCGGGCAGCGTTGCGGCGATGCAGATCTACTGCCGAGGTCGCTTTCGTCCCTTATTTCCATCATTTGCGCCTGAACCTCGTAAAAGCCGCGTATGTACAACCCCAGTCCCTTGCGAGGGTTGCCGGGGTTTTGTCTCACGTGAAAAGTTATGAGGAGACAGGTACACGGAGTATCGCCCAACAGATGGCTGCAAAGAAGGATGGCAGTGATCAGGCTCGGGTAAGTGACCTGCGTTTTCGGCGATTGCTTGCTATAGATGGTGTGGACGAACTCTATGGATCTATGATCCGGATCGTCCGGCTCCTTGGTGGCAGCGCTAACATACCAAGTCTGGCTGACGGCCTCTATTGGTGGAATGACAGAACGAAGAATGCCTGGGCGTATGACTACTATTCGGAAGCGCCCACAAAGAAATGATTGAGATGGAGGAAAATACATGAGTGAATTTATCCAGTTACATATCCTTGCATCGTACCATCCCTCGAACCTGAACCGTGATGATCTGGGCAGACCGAAGACCGCAATGATGGGCGGATCCCAGCGGCTGCGAATTTCGTCACAAAGCTTAAAAAGAGCGTGGAGAACATCTGATCTATTTGAAGAATCACTGCACGGGCTTATCGGGATCAGAACACGGTCCATGGGCGAGATGATATACAGCGCAATGGTCTCAGGAAAGCGATTGGTGGATGTTGTCACCGGGGAACCATCTGAACCGGTCCGCCCGCCCCTCTCTGAAGAAGACGCACTTATATGGTCGGCGGGAACCGCAGATGCGTACGGAGCACTGGAAGATGTTAAAAAATGGGAGAAGGGGCCTCGATACAAGCAGATGATCCACTTCAGGCCATCAGAGATCCAGGCTATCGATAACTTAATGGCCGTTATCTCTGGTGAAAGTAAGATGGATGAGAGCAATGAAGCTAAAATTGATCTGAAGGAACTAAAAAAACATGGAGCTCTTATCGTTCAAAAGAAGAAAATCGTTGAAAAGAAAAAGAATAAGATAAATCAGCAGGTCCGGGGCATCACTTTCTTTAAGAAGGACACTGCGGCCGACATCGCCATGTTCGGGCGCATGATGGCTGATGCAACCGAATATAACGTTGAAGCAGCGGTACAGGTTGCTCATGCAATCACTGTTCACGAGGTGGCGGTTGAGGATGACTACTTCACCGCTGTAGATGACCTGAACCGTGGTGAAGAGAACGTGGGTGCCGGTCACCTCGGTGAGACCGAGTTCGCTGCCGGCCTCTTCTATCTTTATCTCTGTGTCAATCGTGATCTACTCGTAGAGAATCTCGGCGGCGATGAGGCGCGTGCAGACGACATCCTCCGTGCTCTGACCGAAGCGGCGGTGAAGGTTACCCCGACAGGTAAACAAGCGAGTTTTGCGTCGCGGGCGTATGCTTCCTATCTCCTTGCCGAGCGGGGATGCCAGCAACCCCGATCGCTCTCGGTTGCATACCTGACAGCACTTCGCAACCCGAACCTCCTGGAATCGGCGATCATGTCACTGCAGGAGACACGCAATAAGATGGATGCGGTATATGGGAAGTGTAGTGATGCCTGCTACGAGATGAACGCGTACGCTGGCAATGGAACGCTGGATGCGGCGCTGGATTTCGTGGCTGGTAATCATGCATGAGTTTCTGGTCTTCTCCATGTATGGTGCAATGGCATCATGGGGCGATGTGGCTGTCGGCGATTTTCGGCCGACGCATGACCATCCCACCAGATCCGCCATCTTCGGTCTGGTAGCGGCGGCTCTCGGGATACGACGTGATGAAGAGGAAACGCTTGCTGCATTGTCAGACGGGTATAACATCGGTATAAGGCTTGATTCCCCCGGCACTCTGCTCAGGGATTACCACACTGCCCAGGTTCCGCGTTCCGGCACCAAAAGAGCTATGCGGGAGTATCCAACGCGGCGGGATGAGCTGAAGGCTCCGGTACATATCTCAACGATACTCTCTACACGAGAGTATTACTGTGATGCAGCCTCTACCATCTACCTTTGGGACAGAACAGAGGATGTACCCTACTCTCTGGAACACCTTCGTGACGCTCTCAACGCCCCGACGTTTGTTCTTTACCTGGGCAGGAAGGCCTGCCCCCTCGCCCTTCCGCTTAATGCCAGAGTTGTGAGGGGTGAAAGCCTTGCAGAAGTCTTTGCTTCAGTACCCTTTCCGGGAGAAGCACTCTTAGAGCCGCTTGTACAGCTTAATAGGAAACAGCTTGCACAACCTGACAGAATGGTCCGGGTTTACTGGGAGGGGGATGAAGACACTGGCATTCAGGCAGTTCATTCTGGATCTCGCCATGACGAACCACTCAGTCGGAAGCGGTGGCAGTTCGGTGATCGGATTGAGCATTATGGTGTGATTGAGCGCCAGGAGGAGGATCATGTATCTGAGCAGAATCAGGCTCAGGCCTGATGCACCCGAAAAAAGCGAGTTCTGGCGGAATTTTGGAAGCGAATATCAGGCGCACCGACAGATCTGGGAGTTGTTTACTGATGGCCCCGAACGGAAGCGTGATTTTCTGTACCGTCAGGAAACTTTCGGTAGTATGCCGACGTTCTACACAGTTTCTGAACGAAAGCCAGTAAACCGAGGTGATTTATGGCATATCGATCCAAAAAAATATGACCCGGTGCTCTGGGAGGGGCAACGCCTTGCCTTTGTCCTCCGGGCAAACCCCATCCGGACAAAGCGCGACGAAAAGGGACGTCACAAACGACATGACGTTGTGATGGATGTCAAGATGCGACTCAAGCAACAGGATCGACCCCGTGCATCATGGCCTCCTGAACCAGAGATTGTCCAGCAGGCAGGATTTGCCTGGCTTGCGTCGCGAGGAGAACTGTGTGGGTTTGAGGTCAGGGATGGAGAGGTCAGGGCAGATGGTTACCGGCAGCAGCGGTTCTTTAAACAGGGGAAAAGCAAACCGATTCGATTCAGCACGATTGATTATACCGGCTTGCTGACAGTTATCGAGCCCGAAAAATTCCTGAATGTGCTGTTTACAGGGATAGGACCTGCGAAGGGATTTGGCTGTGGCATGATGATGGTCCGACCAGCGGGCCGGTGAGGTGGTTCCAGATGCTTCCTCCTCTTAAACCGATCGCGATCAAGGAGCGAGTTTCCCTTATCTTCCTGGAGCGAGGTGAGCTCGATGTGATCGACGGTGCTTTTGTGCTGGTTGATAAAAACGGCATCAGAACCCAGATCCCGGTGGGGAGCGTTGCTTGCCTGATGCTTGAGCCCGGTACAAGGGTATCGCATGCTGCGGTGGTGCTTGCGTCGAGGGTGGGGTGCCTGTTGGTCTGGGTGGGAGAGGCTGGAGTTCGGCTCTATGCATCGGGCCAACCTGGAGGTGCTCGCTCTGATCGACTTCTCTACCAGGCTAGGCTCGCCCTTGATGAAGAGGCCCGGTTGAAGGTGGTGCGGAAGATGTATGAGGTCCGATTCAAGGGGCCTGTGCCATCTCACTATTCTGTTGAACAACTCCGGGGCATGGAGGGAGCGCGGGTGCGCGAACTCTATGTGCAACTGGGCCGGAAGTATGGCATCACCTGGGTACGGCGGAATTATGATGCGAGTGAGTGGGGGAGTGGTGATCTACCTAACCGATGTTTGAGTGCTGCGACGGCCTGCCTGTACGGCATCTGTGAGGCAGCGGTATTGGCCGCCGGATATGCACCGGCGATCGGGTTTGTTCACACCGGGAAACCGCGCTCATTTGTCTATGATATTGCCGACCTCTTCAAGTTTGATACAGTGGTTCCTGTGGCGTTCCAGGTTGCAGCACAGAATCCATTTAACCCCGAGCGGGCGGTTCGGCTTGCATGCAGGGATATATTCCGGGAAACGCGCCTCCTGAAACGGATCATCCCAATGATAGAGGAGGTGCTCGCCGTAGGCGGTCTGTCGGTACAAGAGTCGCCACGCGGTGTGGTGCCGCCGGCAATACCTGAGGATAGGGGAATTGGTGATGCTGGTCATCGTTGTTGAGAATGCTCCGCCCCGGCTTCGCGGGCGGCTGGCGGTCTGGTTGCTTGAGGTGCATGCCGGCGTTTACATAGGAGATCTCTCGGTGAAGGTAAGAGAGATGATCTGGGGGCAGGTCGTGGCGGGGATTGAGGACGGGAACGCAGTTATGGCCTGGAACACTAATAATGAGCAGGGGTTTGGGTTCGTTACACTCGGGAAAAACCGCCGGGTTCCCAGGGAGATGGATGGCGTTACTTTAATATCCTTTCTTCCCCTTGATCTCTCTGGCAATGGCAATGCCGTTGCGTCAGGTGAGTCAGATGCTCCTGCCGGATGACCATCTTTTGTGGATGCGCCTGGGTGTTTGCGGCGTTTTGAGAGCTCGATGTACCCGGGTTGCTTTTATAGTGTATACCGGACGGGAGTAGTTCCCACTCCAGGTATATAAATTGATGAGTGTTCCCCATGCACGTGGGGATTAACCGTCTTTGTGCGCTTGATAGGATCTTCCGGCTGCGTGTTCCCCATGCACGT
>MTBK01074080.1_pt1 | contig 11963 bp, 15 predicted proteins | sample 1535981 | NCBI WGS metagenome assembly MTBK01 (sample SAMN06109225, study PRJNA356200) | anaerobic digester metagenome | isolation source: biogas reactors fed with pig manure or primary and secondary sludge | place: Spain | collected 2016-06-30 | reverse complement strand
GCAGGCACCGGGATGCATGGATCCTGCACCCGTATGAATGAGATCCATGTGAGCCATTCGACATGTATAAGAGCCCCACGAGCGCAATACGTAATAAAACCTCAGAGACAATCGTAGAGCCCGCGCATCTGCGTGGAATACTTTCTGAAGATGCGAGGCAGAGCCTGCGTCTTCAGAGAAGATAAATGCTATGAGGCCAAAAACATGACTTCCAGAATGCATACCCCCCACACCACCTGTCCCAGCTGTCACGAAGAGGTCTACCTGGACGAACTTGTGGGAGGTCGCTGTCCCCTCTGCGGGTATTCCCTCGATGAAGACGACGGAACGTGTAGTGAGTATGAAGAGACCCTCGAGCGCTCCGATCTCGGGTGGATGATCTTTCAGTTCTTCCTCTTCAAGCGGTTTTGTAGCGAGGGAGCAAACCCGCTCCACGTTATACAGGTCATCTCCCGGTACGAGGATCTTCTCCAGTCCAACCCGACAGACGCGGAGAAGATGCAGTTCACTCTGGAAGTCCCCATGCGCCGCTGGGAGCGCCTGCTCCCGAAACGGTGCTCGAAGTGCGGCAGGATCTTCATCTCGGGTGGAAAGGCGGTGATCTCAGGGGATCTCTCGTCTCCTGATCACTCGAGAGAGTATACCTGCCCGTCCTGCTGATCAGTAGGTCCGGGCAACCAGGGTGGACGTGCCCTTGCCGCCGCAGGCGACGCACGGGCCGTCAGAGACGGTTATCAGGTCCGAACGGATATCGGTCCCGAGGATGCTTGCATCCACCTCCGTCTCAATCTTTTCTGCGCATTCCTGTGACCCGCACCAGTGGATGACCACTACCCCGCTCTTCACCGCAAGCGCGGTCTCTTCAAGGGTCGCCGCCGTGGTGATCCGGTTAGCCATCACCTGTCGGGCCTTCTTCCAGATCGCCGTCCGGAACCCGGCAAGAACCGAGAAAACCCCTTCAACGACACCCCGGCGGTCGAGTGTGGTCTTCTGACCATCGCGGGTGACGGCGATGACCGTGTTCGCATCGATATCCCGCGGCCCGATCTCGATCCGGAGCGGAACGCCGCGCATCTCCCAGTGGTAGTACTTCGCGCCCGGGCGCATATCCCGCACATCCAGGAGTACGGCAAACCCTGCATCTCTAAGTTCGCCCTCAAGCGCTGTTGCGGTCGAGAGCACCTCGTCACGCCGTTTCCCGACGATGATCGGCACAATGACTACCTGGATCGGTGCTACCTCCGGTGGCAGCACGAGCCCCGCGTCGTCGCCGTGAACACTTATTATCGCTGCAATCGACCGCTCCGATATACCGTAACAGGTCTGGCAGGCGTACTGCTGCTCTCCGACTGCATCCTCGTATGTGATATCGTAGGTCCGTGAGAAGTGGTCGCCGAGCATATGCACCGTCCCTATCTGGAGGGTCTTTCCGTCGGGCATGATGGTGTCGACCGCGATTGTATAATCAGCGCCCGGGAACTTATCCCAGTCAGGGCGGCGGGATGCGATCACCGGCACCCGGAGATTGTCATAGAACTCCTGGTAGAGGGCGAGCGCGGCCTCGACCTGGGCCTCCGCCTCCTCCCGCGTCGCATGCACGGTATGCGCCTCCTTAAACGATGTGATCTCGCGTAGGCGGATGAGCGGGCGGGTATGCTTCGTCTCGTAGCGGAACGTATTGACGATCTGGTAGAGTTTCAGGGGCAGATCTGCGTGGGATCGGATCCAGAGCGAGTACATCGGGTAGATGGCGGTCTCGCTCGTGGGCCGGAGGGCGAGCGGGACATCGAGCTCGTTCCTGCCGCCGTGGGTGACCCAGTAGACCTCATCTTCGAAGCCCTTGATGTGCGTCGCCTCCTTCATGAACTCGGTCTTCGGGATCAGGAGCGGGAACATCGTCTCAGCATGGTCTCGATCCATCAGGCTCTGGAGTATCCTGTATGTGCGCTTCCTGACGGCGAACCCGTGAGGATACCAGACGTACAGCCCTTTGACCGGGTAGCGGGTGTCCATGATCTCGGCTCGCCAGAGGATCTCGTTATACCACCGTGAAAAATCTTCTTTCCGGGGAAATGCGCCAGTATCTTCTTCCATCTATATCGTACCTCAAAAATTGTTGATCTGCCAGCTAAGCGATAATAAATACAACCACAGGTGTAATAAATACCTCTACAACCGCCGCAACCGCGAGAAGCGGGACAACGACCCGGAGAAAGAGGCGGGCCAGTGGAACCGCTGCAGCCGCAGCATCACCCCCGCCGCGCCACTCGTCCATGAGCACCCGGCCGAGGAGAAGGCCGAGACCGCCTGCGATGAGGAACGACGGGATCTCGAATATGCCGTGCGGGATGAGTGCCGCCGCAATGAAAAGCGCCCCCTGCTGCTGCCGCAAGAGTTCCGCCATAGCACCGATCAGGAGCCCGTTCGCCGAGAGGATCAGCATCGTGACTGTACCGAGTGAGGCTCCCCCGAGGAAGAGGAGGGTGCAGACCGTGAGGTTGTTCAAGAATATCTTGAATGCGAGGACCGGCGGGGAGTCGGAGAGGAGCTGGCTTGCGACCTGGTCGCGGAAGAGGGTCATGAACTCGGCGCCGATCGATGGATCGCGAGCAACAGCGAAGGCACCGAGACCTATCGTGACCGCGAAGATGACGGTCGCAGTGAGCGCAGAACGGGCAAGTGAACGTTCAGACATAAAGCACCATCCGTACCATATCCCGTATCCCCGGTGCCATGCCGACGACGATCATGGCTAGCAGGATGAGATGCCAGAGGCCCGGGCTACCCTCTTTCCTGTACATCTCGAGGATATAAATGGCGGGGATGAGAACCGCGATCTTGAGGAGGAACATCGAGAACGCCGTCCCGGTCGCCTCGATCAGGGCTGAGCCCACGACATGCTGCTCCACGTAGTGGATGGGATGGATATCGATGCCATAACTCGTCGCGCTCGCGTCCAGCAGGTGCCCGAATATGAGGAGTTTGTAGAGGATGTTTGAGGCGTAATCCCACTTTGCGCCGTAGACGAGGAGCGCCCAGAGGGCGAGCGATGAGACCGACGCGAGCGCGAGGATGATGCCGAGGACGTCGAGCGCTATCCGCGTCTCGGTGAGCCCGAACCAGACGAGTGCCGCTGTGGCGAGGAGGCAGGCGACGATGCCCACGCCCCCGTAGATGCGGCTGTAGCGGGCGATAATCCCCGCGTTCTCAGCAATCTTCCCGGCGAAGAGGGCGACGGCTGCGACAGAAAAGACCGTAAAGAAGATCAGGGGTGTGATCAGGAGGAACCGGAGGTCTGATGCGATCATACCGGTATCCTCGACGACGCGCAGCAGCCCGCCGAGGACTATGAAGGGCAGGGTCGCGAGCACCAGTTCATCGTCGACAGCAATCTTATACCGCCTGAGCCCCCGGTAGACTATGTAGACCGCTATGATGAGTATCAGGGCGTAGGTCAGCGTATCGACGAGTGTATACGCCTGGCCGTAACGGATGGGATCGATGTAGTATTTGTAGAGGAACTCCCTAATCATTACTGATCTCAAATGAGCGCAGGCGGCATAAAACTACTCAGAACGAAGGTCTTCGACAAATCAAAATGGATGCAGCTCCCCCGCGACGTCATCATCGGCCACGACGTCATAGGTGAGGTTCCGACAGTCTGCGAAGACCTCGATCTCGGCGGCGCTGCGCTCATCATATCGGGAGAACAGACACGGGATGTGGCCGGAAGGCGGGTCGAGGCGCTTCTCGCCGGCTCCTACGAGGTTACAACGTTCTCGGCCGCCGCCGGCGATCCCTTCGAGACGATCAGGAAGGCCGAAGCGGCGGCGGCCGGGGCCGGGTTCGTCATAGGTGTCGGCGGCGGCCGGGTCATCGACACAGCAAAGATCGCCGCTTACAACACCGACCGTCACTTCATCAGCGTCCCTACCGCGGCATCGCACGACGGTATAGCCTCATCGCGTGCCTCGGTCCCGACGCCCGAGGGGAACGTCTCGCTCGCCGCCGAGCCGCCTATAGCGATCGTAGCCGATACCGCCATCATCGCGTCGGCGCCCCACCGGCTGCTCGCGTCCGGATGCGCGGATATCATAGCAAATTATACCGCGATACTCGACTGGGAGCTCTCCCACCGGCTCCGCGGTGAGCCCCTCTCTGAGTACGCGCTGACGCTCTCCCGGATGACCGCCGAGATCCTCTTCAAGAACGCTGACCTCATCAAGCCACACTCCGAGGAGAGTGCCTGGCTTGTGACGAAAGCGCTGGTCTCCTCAGGGGTTGCTATGAGCATAGCGGGGTCGAGCCGGCCGGCGAGCGGTGGTGAGCACAAGTTCTCTCATGCGCTGGATCGGATCGCGCCCGGCAGGGGTCTTCACGGGGAGAAGTGTGGTATCGGGGCGATCATAACGATGTACCTCCACGGCGGAGACTGGCAGGGGATCCGCGATTCCCTGCAGAAGATCGGCGCACCGACCACCCCGGCCGAGATCGGGATCGCCGATGAGGTTGCTGTCGAGGCGCTGCTAGCCGCCCGGACGATCCGGCCTGAGAGGTTCACCATACTGGATATGGGGTTGACCCCTGAATCGGCGCGTGACCTTGTGAAGATGCTCTACCGGAGTGAGTGAGGCAATGATAAAACAGAAGACGAAGGTGACGCTGGTCGGGGTTGTGCTTGCAAAACCGGGACTGGATTTTGTATACGAGGGCAGCATCTGCCCTGAGTGCGAGGACTGCAAGGTGCGCAAGGCCTGCCATAACCTGCAGCCCGGGAAGAAGTACCGGGTCATGACCATCCGTCCAAACACCCGGCACGACTGCCCGGTCCACCACGAGGCGGTGGTCGCGGTCGATGTCGTGGAGGCGCCGGTCGTCGCGCTGATCGGTGCTGATATGGCGATCGCAAACTCGAAGATCAGCTACGAGTTCTCCTGCCCGAAGACTGGCTGCCGGAGCTACCGGCTCTGCCGGCCCGACGGCATCATCGATGGGGAGAAGTACATCGTCGGGGAGGTTCTCGGCAACGCCCCCGAGCCCTGCGAGCGGGGCCGGTCCCTGAAACTCGTTGAACTCCGGCCTATCTGAGGCTCGCCGCGAGGAGCCTTTGAGCGCGGTCGATGAGTTCCTCCCGGTCATGGAGCGTCGCGAGCCACGACTCCGGTATCGCGGGAAATCCCCAGCATGCACCGGCGAGGCCGCCGGTGACGGCGCCGACGGTGTCCGCATCCCCCCCGAGATTGACCGCCCTGATGATCGCCTCGCGGAAGGTTTTTGCCTCCATAAAGACCCGTACGGCGCAGTGGGTGCAGAGGATGGCATCGAGCGAGGGGTCGAGCGGGTAGTCCCGGTAGTTCGTGAGCATTCTCTCGAGCTCCGCGTCCTGACACCCGTCGAGCGCCTCCGTAAACGCATCTTCTCGCTCTTCGCCCCGGCAGATCCCGCTGACAATCCGGTTGACGACCGCAGACGCCTCGCCGGCCGCCGGATCAAAGTGTGTCGCACGGGACGCGGCGAGACTTGCCGCCCGCACCTCACCCTGCGGGTAGAATATACCGATCGCTATCCCGCGCATGACGCTCCCGTTGCTCCGGCTGCCCCCCCGCATCTCGTGGACCCGGGCCGCAGCGACCTCGGGTTTCTCGCCGCTCCCGATGAGGTCGAGGACCGCCCCCGATGTCGGTCCGAAGAACTCCGGGTGGGCGTGGTATACCCGGAGCAGGCGCCCTGCAAAGTCATCGGCATCAAACCCCCCGCAGTGGATGAGGGTCTCCGCGAGGGCCGACGCCTGCAGGGTATCGTCGGTGTACTGCCCCGGGAGGGTGTTATGAATCCCGCCGCCCAGCATCTCCGTTACAGCAATCGACCGTGGCGGGAGCCCCTCCAGGGGCGCGCCCATGGCATCCCCGATTGCAAGCCCGATAAACGCTCCGACCGATTGTATCTCTTCCATATAAAAAGATCACCAATAAAATATATTTACCCGTGGACAGTAGTATTCTTCGAGGAAAAGGTGATATCGTGCAAAAAGCAGAGCTGCTCCATCTACACATGCTGTTAGTCCACATTAAAAAGTATTATGAAGGAACCACTGGAGAGGAAGTCCCGACCGACCAGTATGATGCTCTCCACATCTCACCAGTCCATATCCATAAGAATAAGATCTCGCACAAAAAAGCTATTCTGGCCCTCGGGGGCGAGGTCGTCCAGCATATCAGAACCCACCATGATCCCTACATTGAACACCGGCATGATGTCCGCCCCGATGGGATGATGACCAACCACTAAATGATGATTGATACAAGAATTCTCCGGGAGATCATCTCCCGGATCTTTTCTGCGGGGCCAGATCCCGATATCCAGCGGATCAAACTTGAGATCTGCCGGGAATACGGCGGTGATATGCCAAAAAACTCCACGATTCTCGCCGCCGCAACGCGCGAGGAGCGCGAGCGCCTCCGCCCGATCCTCCTCGTGAAACCGACCCGGACGCTCTCCGGTGTTGCGCCGGTCGCGGCGATGACCTCCCCTCACCCCTGCCCGCACGGGAAATGCCTGCCCTGCCCGGGAGGACCGGCCCACCCGTTCGCCTCCCCCCAGAGCTACACCGGGGAGGAGCCGGCGGCGCTCCGGGCGCGGGAGCACGCGTTTGATCCCTACGACCAGGTGCAGGCCCGGCTCGGGCAGTTTGAGGCGCTCGGCCACCACGTCGACAAGACCGAGCTGATCGTCATGGGCGGGACGATGACCGCCCGGCCGATCGAGTACCAGGAATGGTTCGTCGGCGCCGCGGTGCAGGCTATGAACGACTACCCCCGGACCGGCATCCCGCCGGAGAGGCCGGACCTCGATGCGGTGTTCGCCGCAAACGAGCGGGCCCGGGTCCGGTGCATCGCTATAACGTTTGAGACGAGGCCGGACTGGTGCCGTGAGGAGCACATCAACCGGATGCTTTCGATGGGGGTGACGAAGGTTGAGATCGGCGTCCAGCACCTGGATGACCGGATCCTCGATCACAACCGGCGGGGCCACGGGGTCGCGGAGTCGGTCGAGGCGAACTGCCGCTTACGCGATGCCGGGCTGAAGGTCGGGTTTCATATGATGCCAAACCTCCCCGGGGCGAGCATGGAGGATGACCGGAGGATGTTTCGCGACCTCTTCGCCGATCCCCGGTTCCGGCCGGACTTCCTGAAGATCTATCCCACCCTTGTGACGCCGGCATCCGAGATCGAGGCGCTCTGGGAGCGGGGCGAGTACCGTCCCTACACCGAGGATGAACTGATCGACCTCGTCGCCTACGCAAAATCCCTCCTCCCGGAGTACGTCCGCCTCCAGCGCATCCAGCGCGACATACCGGCGAAGCTGATCGTCGCCGGCTCCCGGCACAGCAACTTCCGGCAGCTCGCGGGGAACCGTCTCCATGAACTGGGACTCCGGTGCCGGTGTATCAGGTGCCGGGAGGTCGGCCGGGCGCCCGCGCCCGAGGAGGTCGCGATCTCGACGTATGCCTATGAGTCGTGCGGCGGCGAGGAGCGGTTCATCCAGGCGGGCTCAAAGGATGCCCTCGTCGGGTTTGCGCGGCTCCGGTTCCCGCACCGGACCTTCCGCGCTGAACTCGAGGGTGCGGTGCTCCTGCGCGAGCTCCATGTCTACGGGAGCACGGTTCCCCTCAGCACCCTGGCGGAGGAGGGCGAGTGGCAGCACCGCAGTTTCGGCGCACAACTCCTCTCCCGCGCCGAGGAGGAGGCCCGTGACAGTGGCTTTGCGCGGCTCGCGGTGATGAGCGGTGTCGGGGTGCGACCCTACTACAGGAAGCAGGGATATGAACGAGCGGGCCCATACATGATCAAGACGGTTGTATGAGGCCCGCGACGCTTGAGTTTGTTAAGCAGAGGTTCATGGAGTACTACCGGAGGCAGAACCTCATCGTTCCGTCCTCCCTTGAGCAGCGCGAATGGGGCTTTGTCTTCTTTGATTCAGCGTCAGATATCAGGATGAGGCGACATATGGCGTTTATGGAGCCGATGGAGCTCGGCGCCTACGTCAAAAGCCTGGTTCCCGCCCACGTATACTACTCGACCGCCTACTACCAGACGCCGTCGGCGCCGACGATGGCAGAGAAGAACTGGGCCGGCGCCGACCTGATCTTCGACCTCGACGCCGACCAGATCGTCCGTGGTTCCTACGCGCTGATGCTTGCGCGGGTCAGGGAGGAGACCGAGAAGCTGGTCAGGATGCTCATCGATGAACTGGGGTTCTCGAAGAACCACATCAGGGTTGCGTTCTCGGGTGGGCGCGGCTACCATGTCCACGTCACCGATATCGCTGTCCGGGGCTGGGGAAGCCCTGAACGCCGCGAGATCATCGATTACGTCTGCGGGATCGGGATCGACCCGGAGATCATGCTCGCTCCCCGCGCTCCCTCCACCGCGTGGCGGCGGCGATATATTGGCGCTCTACGCGATCACCTCACGTGGCTGGCGAGCCTTGACCCCGAGGAGGCGACAGCGTATATCGGGGGGCTTGACGGGATCAGCAAGAAAGCGGGTCAGGAGTTCCTCGGGAGTCTTGAGCGTGTTCGCAAGGGTGGCCCCGTCTCTCTCCTGCAGGATCGGGTTGCCCGGGCGATCCTGGTCTCTCCCGGGTTTGAGAGCCGGGTCAGGGACGCGGGCGCGCGTTCTGACGAGCCGGTCACAACCGATATCAAGCGCCTGATCCGCACACCGGGGTCGCTGCATGGCGGCAGCGGTATGCGGGTGGTGCCGCTCGATATAAGGGGTCTCGCTGACTTCGATCCGCTCGTCGACGCGGTGGTCTTCGGTGAGCGGGAGGTGCGGGTGGAGATGAAGATGAACTTCACGACCTCTCTACTCGGGAACACCTACACGCTCAGGACAGGGATCGCGAATGTGCCCGAGGCGCTCGCGGTCTTTCTCTGCTGCCGCAGCGTAGCAGAGATCGCAGGAGGTGTGTAGGTGGCCGCTGACTTCCTGGAGAAACTACGCCAGACGCTTCTGGATATGCACCACACGGGCAGGCTCTCATACATCGAACCGGGTCTCTACGAGAATGCCCGGGCATACATCGAGAAACTCAAGGCTGACTATTACAGCCTGGAAAAGCCTCTCGAGAGCAGGGCCGGGAGCCTGATCATCGAGGAGATCGGAAGCGTCACCGATACCGTTCAGGAGATCTTCTCGCTCCGGACTCGCCAGATCCTCGATCTTGCGTTCCAGCAGATCGAGGGGCAGTACTTCGATAAGAGGGAGGCCCGAAAGATGCTCCCGGTGGAACGGGTGATGTACGCGCAGGTCATCGATGCGATCGAGGGCTGCCGGGCGGCGCTCATCCACGGGGAGGAGTATCCGCCCGAAGGTGATGAGACCGCCCTGGATTCGATCGAAGAGGCGATCGAGGTCGGGATGGAACCGATCTCCGACCCCCGTCCCATCACGTCTCCACGCGCTCTCGTGCATATCCGCTCTGACATAGAGCCGTTCATGGGGGTGGACGGGAGGGTATACGCGCTTGAGCGCGGGGACATCGTCACCCTGCCGGAGAGCAATGCGGATGTGCTCTGCGAGCGCGACATAGCCTTAAATATCAGGCTTAACAAGTGATATAGGTACTTGGATAGAGGCTATTATTATGAAGATGCCATCAAAATTCAGGACTTACTGCCCATTCTGCAGGAATCACCAGGTTCATGAGGTCGTGAAGGTGAAGAGGGGTCGGGTACGCCACTTCAACTGGATCGATCGCCAGAAGGCGCGCAGGAGTACTGTGGGCAACATGGGTAAGTTCAGCAAGGTGCCCGGCGGCGACAAGCCGACGAAGAGGATCAACGTAAAATACCGCTGCACGGTCTGCGGGAAATCCCATCTCCGGCCGGGATTCAGAGCCGGGAAATTTGAGCTGGTGGAGTGAGGCTGTTATGGTCCGACTTAAAAGGGAGAACAGGAGCACTTTTCTGAAGGTAAAGTGCCCCGACTGTGAGAACGAACAGATAGTCTTTGAGAAAGCAAGCACCGTTGTGCAATGCAGTGTCTGCGGACGCCTCCTCGCAGAACCCCGCGGTGGGAAAGCTGATATAAAGGCTGAGATCCTCTCAGTACTTGAGTGATTAATTATATGCATGAGAGAGAGTGGCCCGAGGAGGGAGAGCTCGTTGTCTGCACGGTCGCGGATGTTAAGGATTTTGCAGCGTTCGTGACCCTGGATGAGTATGGTGGGCGAAGAGGGCTCATACCGATATCCGAGATAGCGCGGGGCTGGATTAAGTATATCCGGGATTACATACGTGAAGGGCAGAAGGTCGTCTGCAAAGTCCTGAACGTCGATCCGGGCCGCGGCCATATCGATCTCTCGCTAAAAGACGTAAACGAGCACCAGCGGCGCGAGAAGATCCACGAGTGGAAGAACGAGCAGAAAGCCGCCAAGTGGGTCGGGTTCGCTGCCGAGGCAGCGGGAGTGGGCCGGGAGGTCATCGATGAGGCCATATATCATGAATACGGCCTGCTTTACCCGGCGTTTGAAGATATAGTTATGACCGGCGGCGAGTCAGCAGAGCGGTTGAACCTTGATGACCAGGTCAGGGAGTCGCTCATCGCAATCGCGCACGATAACGTGAAGGTTCCCCGGGTGACGATCACGGGGTATCTTGAGATGATCTCACCACGCCCCGATGGGGTCAACGTGATCAGGCGGGCGCTCCGTAGTGCGCAGCCAAAGATCGAGAATGTCGAGATCGACCTGATATACGTCGGGGCTCCGAAATACCGGATAAAAGTGACGGCGCCTGATTATAAGACGGCCGAGCGGGCGATCGAGAAGGCGGCGAATGCCGCCGTAGGCGTGGTTGAGCGGGCAGGCGGGACAGGCAAATTTATCCGGAGACAGAAGGCCGGATAAGAGGGTATGAGCAACCGCATACGCCGCTGTCCGCATGACCGGCGGTATACACTCTCTTCGGTCTGCCCGGTCTGCGGCCGGCCGACGCGGCCGGCCCATCCGGCACGTTTTTCACCAGAGGATAGATACGGAAGATACAGGAGGATTCTACGCAGATGGAACACGTCACCGTGAACTTTTACCGGGAAGATGAGATCGAGGCACCGATCCTGATCGAAGGGCTGCCCGGCGTCGGGCACGTCGGGAAACTGGTTGCCGACCACCTTATTGATGAGCTCGAGGGTGAGCTGATAGCGGAGATATACTCGCTCCACTTCCCGCCGCAGGTGATTGTTGGTGATCATGGCGTCACCAAGCTCGTCTGCAACGAGATCTACCGTTGCGAGAAGGACGGGAAGGCGATCCTATTTCTCGTGGGGGATTTTCAGAGCACCTCGGCGGAGGGACACTATATCCTGACCGAGAGTTACCTGGATATCGCCGAAGACCTGGGTGTCCGGCGGATCTACGCCCTCGGGGGCTATGGCGTCGGACACCTGGTCGAGAACCCGAGGGTTCTCTCGGCGGTAAATATGGAGCACCTCCGGCCTGAGGTGGAGGCGGCCGGGGGGTCGTTTGAGAACGCCGGGATGGGCGGGGTGATCGTGGGGGCATCGGGCCTCCTGCTCGGCCTCGGTGAGGTGCGGGGGATTGAGGGGATCTGCCTTATGGGAGAGACGAGCGGGTATATCGTCGATCCAAGAAGCGCCGACAGTCTTTTAGCGGTTCTCTCCAGCCTGCTCGGAATCGAGGTCGACCATACCTTCCTGCAGGAGCGTGCGGAGGATATGGAGCAGGCCATAGCTGCGATCCAGGAAGCCGAGGAGGCCCGGGGCCGGGAAGAACTGAATTATATTGGATAGAGCACTCATTCTCGCAGTGAAACGCTCTCCCTCTTTTTCATCCTTTTTGCCGGAGAACGCGGAGACCTCTGCAGATCTCCGGTTTTCTCGTTCTCTGCAGGTTTCAGCGTGAGCCGGCGCTGCAGAGGGTGCCGACAGGGAGGTGCGCGA
>MTBK01251203.1_pt2 | contig 11970 bp, 9 predicted proteins | sample 1535981 | NCBI WGS metagenome assembly MTBK01 (sample SAMN06109225, study PRJNA356200) | anaerobic digester metagenome | isolation source: biogas reactors fed with pig manure or primary and secondary sludge | place: Spain | collected 2016-06-30 | reverse complement strand
GTATATTACCTAATACTTTTCAAACAAAGAATAATATTTTTCGCTGAGTTCTTTTAGCAATTCGGAACTTAAATTGATACTGAAAATTCTTATCATATCAATAATTTCTCCATCTTTATAAATAAAACTTTGGGCAGCATCAAACATTTTTGTATTAAGATTACTTCGTAGCATTTTAATTCTATTTGCAAATTCGCCCCATTCTATATATTCTTTCACTTTAAAATACCCAATATTTGCATCGTTCAAATCGAAAAAAATATTTTCATTAAATTTTTCTAATGAGAAGAATTTATAAACCTTTATATTAGCTTCTGCATCAACAACTCCTCTAACTTTTCTTTTCAGTACAAATCCGCAATCTCTGTAAGTTTCTTGAATTTTTTTAATTTCAGCATAGCCATTAGCACCAGCAATTCTAACTGCACAACAAGTTTCTGGATATATCGAAATTTTTGAAAAAGCCACATTAATATCAATATTCAATTTTGCTTTCACCTTTTTGCTTATTCTTATAATATCTTCCATGGTATAATCTTGGTCGGAAACAATATAAACAATAAACGGCTTGGCTGATACTGGCGAGTTTCCATAATATCCCGGATATCCTTTAAATGATTCTAAAATACAGGTGTTTTTAATGCCATATTCTTCGAGGCACCATAAGTTTTCTACCTTCATAAGACTTCCAAAAACTTGCAATTTTTCCATAAGATTATTATTTTAACAACAAACAAAAGAAACTTACACATAACATATTCCTTTTGTTGAAAAGGATTTTTAATATGCAAGCTTTATTTTTATAAATGCACTATATTATAGATACGAGTACTAAGTTAAAAAGGTTTAATAATTCTTTATTACTACATGACAAAAAATATTTTTTTCTGATTTTAATTTTGCTTTTTAAAGGTAAAATATATTCATCAAAGACGTTTGCCCTGGCCTCGACTGGTGAACCAAAAAATCAAGCGAAATCAGCGTTAAAAATTATCCGCTGTTTGAAGCATTTTCAATGCGTTGAAAATGCAAGTTCGGATAATTTAGCTGATGAGCGTATATTTTTTGAGTGAAGCGGTCGAAGCCTTGAAAAGCACGTTTAAGCGAAGACAATAGAAAATTTATTTTATATTGTTGAGCGAAGTGCTTTCAATGCAATTAAGTTTTTTGCTTCCTTTTTTGTGTCAAGACAAAAAAGGAAGTGGGGTTCGGGGCAAAGCCCTGAGATACTTGTTACGAAGAGGCTAAGTCTTATTCGAAGTACTTTTTATTTTGCAAATAAATATTAATAAAACATAAAATTGTCATGTAGTTTGTAATTCTTTATTACGAATTTACCTCTCCAATATAATTTTTTATAGAATTAATTTTTCCATCAATTCTACCAATAGGTTTATTTTTTTGAATATCGAAACTTATGGTACAATATGCTCTATCTCCAACGTCTTCAATTAAAGAATATGCCTTTTCGATAAGTTCTAAAGCTTGGTGAATATTTTCTGTTTCAACAACAGTACTCATGGCATTCAAACTATATTTATAACCTGAATTTTTTATTAAATCAACAATTTTACTTACATGCTCACTAACGCTAATGCCAGCATCAGTCGGGAACATAGCAAAACTCATTAAAACTGACATTTTTTATCTTATTAAATTGTTCCGTACAATAAAGTATTAATTTCTCTTATCACCCTTCTACTCAAAGTATTTTCGGCTTCTTTATATGCATCATTCATGGCTTCATTTTTATTTTCGCCTTCGCCCTCTAAGGTAAATCGCTTTTGATAAAGTAATTCTCCATTATTATCCCACATACTAACCGTCATATTTATGCTTGCAGAAATGTATCTATGAGTACTTTTGCTAAGGTTTGCATCAGACTGAATTTGGATATTAAAATCGGCATTATTTTTAGTTTGAGTAATTGAATTGTCGGTAGCTAATGCACCTCTCATTGCATCGGCTAAAATAGATTTATTTGTTGCACTTCCATAATCTTTTTCGCTACTTTCAACAAAGAAACTAGGTTTTTGAATATTAACAATTAATGTTGATTTTGGAACAGGAATTTGTCTAATAATATTTCTAATCATCGGCTCTTTAGACACTCTCGACCACGCCAACATATCTAATCCTGCAGAAAGTGTTTCATTATTGTTTAAGCTTGTAACTTTTACTAAATCGCTAATAAATCGCCCATTATTATCACTTACATATTTGTTTTGAACCAGATTTGTGGTTGAGAAACTTAATTCTATTGGAATATTGCTAACAGGCTTATCATCAGTATCATAAACAGTAAAAACTCTATCTTCCACTTCTATATTCTTACCTCTTACCACATTAAGTTCTTTTTGTGCGTGCCTTACTTCTATCGACTGTAATATTCCAATCATAGACGAAAAACAAGCTTGTGCTAAATCTTTTCTCTCTCCATCTATATCAACTTCGGTGTTTTCTGCCATATATGGTTTCAAACCAGCCAAAGCATCGGCATAAAAAGTAAATGCCTCGAAATAAGCTTTATTTTCTAATTGTTTTTCGCCTTGTTTATATTTTAGCAAAGCATCGGCAATAGCTTGTTTTTTGCGTTGCTCTTTTAATTGAGCATGTTTACTTTTCGACAATCGATAATAAACCCAGTAATATTCTTTACTTTCCCATGTTTCAACTAGTTCATAACCTTCGAGAAAAATATCAGATGAGGCTTTAATTTCGCTAGTCCAATTTTCGCTAATATTATAATTATGTTCAATTACCGAGAGCACCGATTCGCTAGAAATATTTATTGAAATTTCTCTACTTAAATCACCAAGGGCTTGTTGTTGTGCTGTTTGAGTGTAATCTGCTGGAGCAAATCCTATTTTTGGCGCAGAACCTATGCCAATATAATACATAGAATTTACTGGTTTTACTTTTGCCCATTCTGGCAAAGGATTTTTTCTAGATTGGCTTAAGCTAACACAACTTTGAAACAATAAAACAATTAAAAAGCTTAGTAAATAAGTTTTTCTCATGACTCAGGATTATAATTATTAACATCAATGGCAATTCTCTCGGCAGAATTGTTTAAAATCTCATCTCTCAATACATTAAAATCTTTTATGACTTTACGTGCACTTAACAAAGACTGTAAGGCATTTCTATCTCTAGTATTATCTCTAATTACATCTTTACTCGATTTTCTTGTAAGGCTTTCCCAATTACCTGGTACAAGATTCTTTTTATCTCCACTATATTCGGCATAGTTTATGTCGTCTTCTGCTGCAAACGACTGAGTATTTGTGGTTAAAATTTCTCCTGTTTTAACATTTACCAATTTATATGTGTATGATATTCTCACACTTCTACTCATAGAAAACTCTTTATATCTCACCTTATCATATTCGGTTACAGTTTTTGTATTTCCTTCTTCGTCTTTAACTTTCACTTGTTTTTTCTGATAGCCTGTTTTTGTCTCTTCGTTTAACGTTCCTTTATTATAATTAAAAGAAGAAACTACTGTATATAGCTTAATATCAGCTAAGTTAGATTTGACTTCAACTATTTTTATAAACGGATTATTTTTATCTTGAATAGATTTGAAAATTAAAGCTTCAAGGCTAGAGTTTATTGAAGTGGTAGAAGATTTATTTTCTATAGGCACAATTGCTAAATTTAGGCTAGCTTTTTTAAGACATTCTGCTTTTAAGTCATAAACATCTTTATAATTTCCATATCCATTAATTATTCTTTCGCACACATAATAAGCCGAACGATACAATTTATTATCAGATTTTTCGAGTGCTTCTCTATAAAGAGGTTCATAAGTTGCAATATCTAATTTTTGTTTAGCATCTTTATAGTTGGGCTGAAGTTTAGTGATTTCGGCAAATAATTTTTGTGCATCCTCGAAATTATCGGTTTCCAAAAACCTTGAGCCTTCTACATATTTATCATTCAAATAAATATCTTTTACCTCATCGTAATAATCATGATAATGTTGTGCAAAATTAAGCTCAACCCCAATTTGTTTTACTTTATTCAAATAACTTACAGCTTCCTGATAGTTATACACAGCTTCTTGATTATTTCCAAGATTATAGGCTTTATTAAATTCTGATAATTTTTTTTCCAAAACTCTCTGCCCAGTTCTTTTCATTCCAATTAAAGCTTCGATATTTGTTTTTTTGGCTACAACAGCTTGATAATAATATTCTGCTGCATCTTCGTACATTCCTGCTGCTTCCATCTTAGAGCCGCGTTTCATCATTTTAGAAGAAACACATGCTACCGAACTTAATACAAAAATCACAAGAATAAACTGGGTATAAAATCTTTTCATAACAATAATATAAATAACATTATTAGATTTAACAAATTTAGATTTATTATTTATAGTCTCAAAATATCTTTTTCAGTATTTATAACTTTTTGATTATGGTCTTTACTATAATCAATCATTAAGTCTCCATTTACCTTAAAAAACTTGATATAATTTATATCTCTACTTCGGAATAAAGTATCGTAATAAATCCCTTTCATAGTATTTATTTGCTTATTTCCGCTTTTATAATTTCGCATTTGCGCTTGTGCTCCATTTGTAATACTAATTGGTCCACATTTAACAACTTTTCCTTTATCAGTATAAAAACTTACCACACCATTTTTGCTACTTAATTTTGATAAATTTTGTAATTGATCGTAAAAGCCTTTATATTTTTTTTGAAAATCTGGATTTAAAGTATTTAATGTGGCTAAAATTTCTTTTCCTGACACATTTAAATTAGATTTTTCCATTGTTTCAATCAAAGCAAAAAATCCAGCAATATTTTTATTATATCGTAAAGCTATATAGTGGTCTGCAATTGATTTCCATGTATTTGCTAAATCAAACTTACTTGAAGATTCAAAATCGGGAGTAGGAGTAAATCCGCTTTCGCTCATTCCTCTTGAGGCAGCAATAACAATTAAATTATCTTCGTTTTCGTATATTTTAATATTCTCGTCTAAAGACTCATCGCTTACAAACATAAATCCCTGAATTTCACCCTTTTCTGAAAGCAAGCATTGAAAAGCATAAGGTTTTTTAAGCGTAACAGTATCTAATTTTACCGCAGTAAGCCAGTCGATTTTTCCATTTGAGTTCATTTTTAAAACAAACTGGTCGTCAGGAGAACTAGCTTTAATATTTAATTTATCATATTCCATGCTGCCAGCAAATTGCCCAGTTACATAAATATTACTGTTTTCATCAAGTGTAAGTCCATCAGGAGCGATATATCCTTTTGCTTGCAAAGTATTTACAAATACAAGATTATCAGATTTATCGTAAATTGCAATAAACAATCCAGTTGTGTTTTTATCGGTGTTATACACAGTTTTACCTAGACTTAAACTATCTTTAAAAAATCCTGCTACCACATAACTATTATCTTTTAGATAAACTAAATCTTGCGAACCTCCCAACCTTGAACCTCCTGCAGAATAAATTCTTTCCCACACAAAAATAGGTTGATTATCGTCGTGTATTCTTTTTTCAGGAGCAATAATATCTATTTTTGATTTTTTATATTGAGGCATTGTGGCACCAATGGGAGCATTAATATAGGTTGGATCGCAAACCGTGTAATTATCTCCCTTATATTTTATAAAATCGCCATAAGTTTTATCGCTAAAATTAACTGCTGTAGCTACGTGCATAGGATAACACAAGCTAATAACTGGAAGTTGCAGATATTCGTTAACTAAAAAAGCAAAAAACACAGCTCTATCTTCACAATCGGAATATGGATAATAAAGAATTTCTTCGGGAAAAAAATATTTTTCTGCTCCAAATTGCTCTTCATCGGTTTGATATTCAAAACCCGTTTGAACCATATTTAAGAGGAAAGAAACTGCTTCTTTTTCGTCCATTTTATGAATTATTGGCCATAAAGCTTTTGCTAAAGATTCTTTTGTAAGTTCAGAAACTCCTGCATCAAAATACAAACCGATATTGCATTGTGGATAAGAAGAATAAAAATTCATTAAATTTTCGTTGTAACTTATAGGCAGGCTGTAATTTTCTGAATTATATGTAAATTCAACATTTCGTGTTTTTTCTTTTACATAAAAATTTGGAACTGTATATAAATTGAAGTTCATAATTTGGTTTGCCAAACTATAATCGGCGTTGTAAGTATAAATTGAGCCCGGATTTTCATCAAAAACATAATATTTCAATCCGCTAAAAGTATAAAAAGCATTTCCAAACACCTGATTTACAGAGGGTATCAACAAATATATATCATTATCTTTATATCCAACTTTAGTTTTATAACTTAACTTTGTAAGCACAAACCATTGTAAAAGTCTTTGGGTATTTTTGTTGGTTGAAACAGATTGCGTAAAGCTTTTAGTTAATTCAAGAAGTCCCCAATCGTTCAAATTAAAATCAGATTTTAGCTTTAAAATTTGAGAAATTAGTTCATTATATTCTTGATTTATCATTTTCTCCCAATAGTTAGCAATATTTTTTTCAGATACACTCAGATTAAAGTCTTCACACATTTCAGGAGGCATAACAATTTGTACAACAGAACCATAAAAATTAAAAGTAATAAATCTGTGTTTGAGCTTGTCCTCTTTACTTACTTCAACAGGAATAGGCATTCGGGGTTTCATTTCAAAGTTTTCAGTTTGATTTATTCCTTCAATTTTCTTAATTGCTATTTGCTTGGTAGGTATAACATTAGTAATTTTATCAAAAACTGGTAATTTTTCTGGTCCTGGGGTTTTGGCAGGTTTCATTTCCTTAAAGAGTTGAAATTCTTCCCAATCTTTTTTCAAAAAGTCTGCAAATTCTTTATCGGCTTGCTCTACAAATTTTTTATATTCTTGTTTAAGCTGATTTATTCCTTGTTCGTATTCTTTTTTGAACTTCTCAAAATCGTCATCAACCTGTGCATTTAAGCCACTTACAAAGAAAAAAACACTAATAAATAAAAAAATAATACTCTTTTTCATAATCAAAATTAGTTTTACTACTTAAAAATACTCAATTTTTATGCCATAATACAAAACAGACTTAGTTTATATTGGATTTTCAATTTTATTTATTTTTCTCACCCACTTATTTTTCACCTTATTAAATTTTTCCATATTCTCAAGTTTAATTGGTTCTGCGGGCGGAGCCTCAAATTTCAGTGGATCAATTTTTTGTCCATTTTCATGAATTTCGTAATGTAAATGCGGTCCTGTTGACCAACCTGTACTTCCAACATAACCAATTACATCTCCCTGCCTCACATAATCTCCAACATTATATTGCCCAAATTTACTCATGTGCATATACACGGTTGCATAAATGCTATTATGAATAATTTTAACATAATTTCCTGCCCCAGTTCCGTAAGTTCTAATTGCAATTCTACCATCGGAAGCAGCATAAATTGGAGTGCCTGTTGGTGCTGAATAATCCACCGCTAAATGCGGTCTTACTCTATGATGAATTGGATGCATTCGTGCTGTTGAATAGCGACTGCTTACTCTGGTATATTCTAATGGTGCTTTCAAGAAAGACTTTTTCATACTCATTCCAGTAGTATCAAAAAACTGCAATACGCTATCCTGCTCAAAAGGTATAGCCCATTGTTCTTTTCCTGCATGATGGAATACTGCTGCTTCAATTTCAATATTTCCAATATTTTTGCCTTCAACACTAAGCTCGGTATAAATTACTTTGAAATAATCGTTTTTTTGCAAACCATAAAAATCAACCGTCCAAGCAAAAGTTTGAGAAAGTTTTATTGCTAATTCCCAACTCAAATCCTGTCCTGCCAAAGCATTCCATAATGAAGATTCTATTACTCCGCTAGCAGTTAATTGTAAGGTATCAACAGGTTTTTTATGCTTGCTTGCAATTACCGAATCGGGATAAGTAAAATCGTATTTTGTATAATTTACCTGCCCATTTTCGTAAACCAAATATTTAGTATGAGGAATTGTATCGGAAATTGTATCTAAAAAAACAGAATATTTTTGTCCGGGTTTAATTAAAGTTAGGTTAAACGAATCGCATGACATTTGCCCAATTTTATGAACTAAACTCCCCGAAATTCCGTATTTTGAAAGAATTAAACCAATTGTTTCTCCAGATTTAACCGTATCAACATGAATTTTAAAAGAATCTATAGGAATTTCGTAAAGTAATTCGGGTTCATACACTTCTATTTGCTCAATTTCTTCCTCAATTTTGCTAGGAAAAAACAAGTAAATTAAAACTCCTGCAATTGCTAATACAAGAATTATTATTGCTACTATAAAGTATTTTCTCATGCTTTTGGTTTAAGAACAATATTTACAATTTTTTTAGGCACAACAATGGTTTTAACAATTTCAAAACCATCAGTCCATTTTTTACTTCTCTCGTCGTCTAGTGCAATTTTAACGATCTCATCTTTATCGGCATCAGCAGAAATATCAATATTAAATCTTGTTCTACCATTGAAAGAAATAGGATAGGTAAATGAGCTTTCTTGCAAAATTTCTTCATTATACTTAGGCCATTCGGCATTTACAATGCTTTGGTTATTTCCTAATTTTTGCCAAACTTCTTCAGTAATATGAGGAGCAAAAGGCGAAACAATAATGCTTAGAGGCTCTAAAACACTTCGCTTATTGCATGAACCCAACTCATTTACGCATATCATCATTGCACTTACAGCGGTATTGAAATTAAATCTTTCGATATCTTCTGTTATTTTTTTAATTGCTGTATGCAAAATTTTCAATTCCTCTTGGCTTGCCTCCTCATCGCTATAATTTTCATCATCATACCATGATCGTATAATCTCCAGAATCTTCTTACAATGCGAAAAACTCCTTCAATTCCGTTTGTATCCCATGGTTTTGCTTGCTCAATTGGTCCTAAAAACATTTCATAAAGACGAAGAGTGTCAGCACCATATTTTTCAACTAAATCATCAGGATTTACAACATTAAACAATGATTTCGACATTTTTTCTACTTCCCAACCGCATATATAATCTCCGTTTTCGGTAATAAATTCAGCATCAGCAAATTCTGGTCTCCATTTTTTAAACTCCTCAATATCAAGCACATCATTTTCAACAATATTCACATCAACATGAATTGCTTGTACATCGTAGTCTTTACGTAAATTGTACGACACAAACTTATTTGTACCCGTAACTCTATACACAAAATTTGAACGACCTTGAATCATTCCCTGATTTATCAATTTCGCAAAAGGCTCTTGTTTTGGCGTAAGTCCTATATCGTAAAGAAACATATTCCAAAAGCGAGAATACATAAGGTGCCCAGTTGCGTGTTCGCGTCCGCCAATATACAAATCAACTTGTTGCCAATAATTTATAGCCTCCTCAGAAAAATATCTCTCATTGTTTTTGGGATCCATATATCTTAAATAATAACCGCATGACCCAGCAAATCCAGGCATTGTAGAAGTTTCGTACGGGTGTCCGTCTTTTGTTTTCCAATTTTTAGCTCGTGCTAATGGAGGTTCTCCAGTTTCTGTAGGTAAATATGCATCAACTTCGGGAAGTAATAAAGGCAATTCCTCCTCATCTAAAGCTTTTGCAATTCCATTTTCATAATAAATAGGAAAAGGTTCGCCCCAATATCTTTGGCGGCTAAAAATAGCATCACGCAAGCGGTAATTTGTTTTTCCAAGTCCTAAATTATTCTCTTCAATAAAAGCTATTGTTTTTTCAATTGCCTCATCTACTTTCAATCCATCAATAAAATCGGAATTAACCATAAATCCCTCTTTCGATTCAAAGGCATCTTCCCAAGTATCTGTATCAGCAATTTCATTTTTCTTTTCGCTAACCACCTGAATAATAGGCAGATTGAAATGTCTTGCAAAAGCAAAATCTCTACTATCGTGCGCCGGCACCGACATAATTGCCCCAGTTCCATAGCCAATAAGCACATAATCGGCTATATAAATTGGAATTTGTTTGTTGTTTAGCGGGTTTATGGCGTAAGCACCAGTAAAAACTCCACTCACTTTTTTATCAGCCATTCGGTCAACTTCTGAACGATTTTTTGCCCATTTTATATATTTTTCGACCTCATCTTTTTGTTCAGAGCGTGTAATTATTTCGGCTAATTCATGTTCGGGGGCAATAACCATAAAACTTGCACCAAACATTGTATCGGGGCGGGTTGTAAAAATTTCTATTTCCTCGTTAGTTTCACTCACTTTAAAAATGCAAGAAGCTCCTTCGCTCCTACCTATCCAATTTGTTTGAATATCTTTTACTGGCTCTGGCCAATCAATTGTTTCAAGTCCGTCCAGAAGGCGTTGAGCATAAGCAGTAATTCGCAGCGACCATTGTTGCATGTTTTTTCTTTCAACTGGAAAACCACCTCTTACCGATAATCCATTTACAACCTCATCGTTTGCCAAAACAGTTCCCAATTCGGGACACCAATTTACCATTGCATCCGACAAATATGCCAAACGATAATTCATAAGCATGTTCGCTTTTTCTGTTTCGTTAAACGAATTCCAGTCGTCGGCAGTAAACTCATCGTGAGAGTCGCAAGCAGCCTTAATATTTTTGCTTCCGTTTTTTTCAAAAATTGAAATCAAGTTTTCGATAGGAATAGCCTTATTTTGCTCGTTATCGTAATAATGATTAAAAAGTTGAATAAAAGTCCATTGCGTCCATTTATAATAATCTGAATCACAAGTTTTTACCTCTCTACCCCAATCAAAAGAAAAGCCAATACGATTGAGCTGTTCTCTATATCTTTCTATATTTTCTTCGGTAGTAATTGCAGGGTGAGTTCCTGTTTGAATTGCGTATTGTTCGGCTGGCAGACCATAAGCATCAAATCCCATTGGGTGCAACACATTAAAGCCCTTATTTCGTTTATATCTGGAATAAATATCAGAAGCAATATAGCCCAGTGGGTGTCCTACATGCAATCCCGTACCCGATGGGTAGGGGAACATATCAAGCACATAAAATTTTGGCTTATTTTTATCTATTTCAACTTTATAAGTTAGATTTTCTTTCCATTTTTTTTGCCATTTGGCTTCTATTTCCTTAAAATTATAGTCCATTATAATTATACATTAGATTTTGAACTTGCAAAATTAGTAAAATTGCAAGAAGTGGCAAAGAGCTTATTTTCCTGAATATAAAATGGGGAGAATTATTTATATAAAATTTTCTTATTACAAATTAACATCTATCTGAAAAAAGTGCGCCGAATAATGTGGCAATTTATTCGCTCTCAAATATTTCTTGTAATTTACGCTGTAACAATTGTTTATTAGGTAATTGTGTTTGATAATCTGATACCATTGTAGGAGAAAGGCTTCTACTCAAAGCATATTTTACGACTTCTGTATCCTTTCCTTTGCATAATAGTACACCAATGCTCGGATTTTCTTTTTCCTTTTTTACATCACGATCTAAAGCTTCTAAGTAAAAATTTAATTGTCCTAAATGTTCTGGTTGGAACTCTACTGATTTGAGTTCGAAAGCAACTAAGCACTGTAATTCTCTATGATAAAATAGTAAATCTATGTAAAAGTCTCTATTTCCAACTTGGACACGATATTCTTCTCCTATAAAAATAAAATCTTTCCCTAATTCTAAGATAAAGTCTTTCATTTGTTTTACCAACTCTCTCTGTAAATCAGGTTCATTGTATTTCTCTGGCAAGTTTAAAAATTCAAAAACGTAGTTGTTTTTAAAAGCTTTTGTAGCGTCTGGATTCAATTCTCTCGGCAGTGCTGAGAGTTTTGAATTTCCAATCATAACTCTTTCAAAAACAGAACTATTAATTTGCCTTTCTAATTCTCTTGAACTGTATTTTTCTTGTATAGCTAAACGTAAATAAAACTCTCTTTCTTCTTCAGACTTTGCTCTTCCCAAAATAATCAGATTATTAGTCCAACTAATTTCTCTCAGCAGTGCTGAGAGTTTTGGAGTGTCTCTATAA
>MTBK01161559.1_pt2 | contig 11979 bp, 7 predicted proteins | sample 1535981 | NCBI WGS metagenome assembly MTBK01 (sample SAMN06109225, study PRJNA356200) | anaerobic digester metagenome | isolation source: biogas reactors fed with pig manure or primary and secondary sludge | place: Spain | collected 2016-06-30 | reverse complement strand
GAGCCGCCCTCGGTGGGAACCGTCCGGGGCTGGCGCTCGGCGTGTTCCTGCTGGCCGGGCCTCTCGCCGGGCGCGCGGCATCCCTCCTGCGCCGCCGCGAGACCCTCCGGGCGTGGCTCGGGATCGCGCTCCTCGCGGCGGTGCAGGCAGCGGTGGCGCTCGAGATCGCAGCAGTCTGGGAGGCGCGGCGGAGCCTGCGCACCGGGATCGAGGAGTTCAGCCCCCCGGAGCCCGAGGTACGGGAGGCGCTGGAGGCCGAGATCGCCACCGCCCTTGGCGGTGCCGATCCCACCCGATTCGCGCCCGCCGCGGCGCTCGATCCGATCGACCTGCCGTTCGCGATCTGGCGGCGCTCGCCACTCGCGCGCCGCGACGCCCTGAGCGCGCTCGCGGTGAGCCTGCCCGGCGGACGGACGGCGGCGTTTTCCTGGGGGCTCCCGCTCACCGCGAGCGGCGAGCTCGATCCCGGTGCCGGGCCGTGGAGCGCGATCGACCTGCCGGGCTGGTCCGAAGCGCTCGTCTGGGGAGAGAGCGAGATGCCGGCCGGCGACCTGGGGCCGCTCGGGGTCCGTTTCTGGCTGCTGCCCAGGCCGGGTTACCACGCGTCCGCCCCGCCTCCGGGAGACCTCGCCGCCGGGCTGCTGCGGGGCGGGCCGGCGCTTGGCTTCGACCTGCCGGCGTGGCGGGGCGCTCCCCGGTTCGCCTTCTTCTCGAACCGCGGGGAACCGCTCGTCACCCCCTGGCCCGAAGCGCCTCCCCGGCTGCCGGCGCTCCCGAGCGGAGCGCGGTTCGAAGGGCGGCTCGCCGCGCCCGACGGGAACTACTGGACGCTGGCGCGCGCGGAAGGGGAGGGGATCGTCGCGCTGCTCCTGCGCGAGCGCGGGATGGCCGACCTGATCGAGCGGGCCGGCGCCCACCTGCTCGCGGTCGCGGTCTGGCTCCTCGCGATCGCCGGCGGCCTCGCGGCGGCCGCCATGCCGCGGACGGCGGTACGGGCGGCGGTACGGCGCGCCGTCCGCTCCTATTCGCGCCGGCTCATCCTCCTCTTCACCCTCCTCGTCCTCGTGCCGGTGGTCCTCTTCACGCTCTTCGGGACCGCCGCGATCGGCCGCCGCCTCGAGCGCGAGCAGCGCCGCGCCGGGGAGGCGGCGCTGGCGTCGGCCGAGCGGGTCCTGGGGGAGTACCTGCTCACCCTCGAGCCCGGTTTCGGCCTCGACACGGTGCTCGACGACGATCTCCTGACCTGGCTGGCGCGGGTGGTCCAGCATCAGGTCGCGCTCTACTGGAGCGGCCAGGTCCATGCGACGAGCCGGCGCGAGCTCTACACCTCCGGGCTGCTCTCGCGGCAGCTGCCTGGCGAGGTGCAGGAGCGTCTCACCCTGCGCGGGCAGGAGCTCGTCTCGCGCACCAGCCGGGCGGGGGGGCTGAGCTACCTCGAGCTCTTCGCGCCGCTGCGAATGCCGGGGATGCCGCCGGCGCCGGGCGGGCTGGTGCTCGCGATGCCGCAGCTCGCCGAGCAGGAGGAGCTCGCCGCGGAGCTCCTGCAGCTGCGCCGGCGCGCGCTCCTGATCGCGAGCGCCCTGTTCGCCGGGCTCGTGGCGCTCGCGCTGCGCCTCGCGGGCGGCTTCACGCGGCCGCTCGCCGAGCTCGTCGAGAGCACCCGGCGGATCGCCGCCGGGGAGCCGGCGTTCGCCCGGCGGCCGGAAGAGGCGGAGCTCGCGGCGCTCGTCGAGGCGGTGGAGGTGATGGCGCGGGAGATCGCCACCGGCCGCGACCGTCTGGTGCGGGAAAAGGAGCTGATCGAGCGGATCGTCGATCAGGTCACTGCCGGCGTGATCTCCCTCGATGCGGCCGGTGTCGTCCTGCTCGCCAACCCGGCGGCAGAGCGGCTCCTCGGCATCGGTGCGGGCGAGCATCTGCGCCACGCGCTGGCGGCCCGGCCGCGGCTGGCGCCGCTCGAACGACTGGTTGCCGGCGGCCTCGCCGCCGGGGAGCGGGAGGCGGTCCGGATCCCGGCCGAAGACGGACCGGACCGGGAGTGGTCGGTGGCCTGGGTGGCGATGCCCGGGCAGGGAGAGACCGCGAGCCTGCTGGTCGTCGAGGACGACACCGAAGTCCTGCGCGGCCAGCGCCTGGAGGCCTGGGCGGAGATGGCCCGGCTGATCGCGCACGAGATCAAGAACCCGCTCACGCCGATCCGCCTCTCCATCGAGCATCTCCGGGAGGTCTGGCAGCGCGACCGGGAGCGTTTCCCGGAGGCGCTCGACCGTTGCATCCGCAATATCCTGCGGCAGGTCGAGGAGCTGCGGACGATCGCCGGGGAGTTTGCCACCTACGCCGGGGTGCCCGCCCTCGAACGCAGCCCCGGCGATCTCGTGCCGGTGGTACGCGAGATCGTGGCGGCGTACGATCAGGCTCCGGAAGACAGCTCGCGGGTCGAGCTCACGACCCCCGAGAGCCTCGTTCTGCGTTTCGATGCGCGCCTGCTCGGGCGAGCGTTGCGCAATCTGGTGGAGAATGGGTTGCGTGCCGCGGGCGAGGGCGGCCGGGTGCGGGTGGAAGTGCGCCGGTGCGGCGAGGGGTGCGAAGTGGCGGTGCGAGACTCCGGGCCCGGAATCGCTCCGGAGCTCCTGTCGCGAGTCTTCGAACCGTACTTCTCGACCGAGGCGGGAGGAACGGGGCTCGGGCTGCCGATCGCGCGGCGGATCGTCGAAGGGCACGGAGGGACGCTGGTGGCGCGAAACCTGGAAACGGGAGGTCTCGAGGTCGTGCTGAGGTTGCCGGGGCCATGAACGGGCGGCGGACGATGCGGGGCCTCGGGCTCGTGGTGCTCGGCCTCCTGGCCGGGACTCTCGTCGCCTGCGGCGGGGGCCGGGAGCGGCGCGCTCGCGAACCGGGAGCGGCGGTCTGGGCATCGGCGGCGGCCGTGCCGCTCGCTACCGAGACCGCGGAACGGCTGCGGGCGGCCGGGGTCGTCGAGCTCTTCCTCGAGGGCGGCAGGATCGAAAACGGCGCGGGGACGGTGCGTGTCGAGAGGCTCTTCGGCGCCGCACCCCGGACCGTCGGCCGCACCATGCTCGTCGTGCGCGGCCGGGCGCCGGAAGGGAAGAGCGGGGCGGAGGCACTCGCCAACGAGCTGCGGGCCGTCGTCGCCGAAGCCGATGGGCGGGGGATTCGCCCTGCCGGACTCCACCTCGACTTCGATCCCGTACCCTCCGGCCTCCAGATCATCGAGCTGCTCGGACCGGTCCGCAAGGCGCTGCCCGCCGACCGGCTCCTCTCGGTGACGATCCCGCGCACCGCGCTCGGCGACCGGGATCTCCCGCGGGTCGCCAAGCTCACCGATTTCTGGGTCGTCTTCCTCTTCGGCCAGCGTCCCGGCGAGGCCGAGGAGTTCTCCTTCTGGGACTTCTACCGCACCGAGCAGGACGCCCGCCGCGTGGACGCTCTCGGCGAGCCGTTCCTGCTCGGGGTTTCGACGCTGGCAACCTGTTCCCGGCTCGGGCCGGATGGGGGCGTGCGTGAGGTGCGCACCGCGTTCCGCCTCTTCCCGCTCCTCGTCCACCGCGGCCTCGAACGCGTCCCCGGGTCGCTGCTGCTGGGAGTCGACTGTCAGGTGGTCGAGCTGCGGACCCGCTCCCGTCTCGGGATCGATGGCTGGCGGCTCGAGCCGAAAGACCGGCTCCGGATGGTGCGGGCGCCGGTCCATCTCGTCGAGGAGCTCGAGCGGCTCGCCGGGAGCTGGGGCCTTGCACGCCACCTCGGCCAGCTCTTCTATCGCCTTCCGGAGGCGGGCGAAGGGCTCTCGCTCTCCGGGGCCGCGCTCGCGGCCGCCCTCGAGCCGGGAGCCGCCACGCCGGAGATCGAGGTGGCGATCGAGACCCTCCCGGCGCGGTCGGGGCGGCTCCGGTTCCGGGTCCATCTGCAGAACCGGAGCGATCTCCCCACCGAGATCGCGGCGCTGGAGCACAACTTCCTGACGCTCCATGCGCCCGGAGCGCGGGTCCATGACGTCGACCTCGGCGAGTTCTCCCGCTACGACCTCGCCCGCTCCGACGCCCGCGGCGAACGGCGCGGGGTCCTGCGGGCCGACGAAGTGCGCCTCTTCGTGCCGATGCTCGAGGCGGGAGCCGAGATCGTGAGCGGCCCGCTGGAGCTCATCGCGCCGGGCCGCTCTCAACGGCTGCTGATCTCCTTCGATTTCCTCCTGCCCGATGGCCGCGTGCTCGCGCCGCCCGCCACCGAGTGGGAGCTCGGAAATTGAACGCTTTCGTGCTCGGGCGCCATCTGCGCTCCGTCTGGAGCGATCCCTGTGCCGGCCTCGAGCGGCTCGTCGGCGCCGGAGGAGGCCGGGCCTTCGTCCGGATCTTCGCCGGGCTGTTCACCGGCTGGTGGATCTACGTCCCGCTCCACGAGCTGCTCCACGCCGCGGGTTGTCTGCTCGCGGGCGGCACGGTGAGCCGGCTCGAGATCGACGCCTTCTACGGTGGCGCGCTGCTCGCTGCGCTTTTCCCTTTCGTCCATCCGGCGAGCGAGTACGCCGGCAGGCTTTCGGGCTTCGACACCGGCGGCTCGGATCTCGTCTATCTCGTCACCGACCTCTTTCCGTATCTGCTCACCCTCTGGCCCGGCCTCTGGGCGGTCCGGCGCGCGGGGCGGCGAGGGCAGGCCGTCTGGTTCGGCTTCTTCCTGCCCTGGGGCCTCGCGCCGCTCATCTCGCTGCCGGGCGACGCCTTCGAGATCGGGGCTCTCTGCGTGCGCCAGCTCCCGCCGTGGAATCGGGCGCCGGTGCGCGAGCTGCTGCTCTCCGACGATCTGTTCGCCAAGGCGGGGGAGCTCGCGGGGCTCGGCGGCGCTCCGTGGGGCGGCTTCGCGATGGCGGCCGCCACCGGCGCCGTCTGGGCGTTCGGCACCGTGGCGCTGGCGAGCTGGGCGGCAGCCTGTCTCGGCGAGACGCCGCTCTCGGATCCGCCGCCGCTGGCGGCAGGGAACGAGGGATAGAATCCACGGCGGGAGTCCGTCGTCCACGATGCGTAATCCGCGGCTGTTCCTGATCCCCCTGCTCGCGGGGTTGCTCGGCGCCTGCGCCTCGGCCCCGCCGCCTCCCGTCGAGGAGGTCCTGCCGGCCCTCCATCCGGGTGGAGAGCTGCCACTCGCGCCGATTCGCGAGATCACGGGCAACCTCGCGCGGCGGGATGGGCTGCTCACGACCTATGTCGACGCCGTTCGCGGGCGCCTGTTCCTCGAGCTGCCGGCTCCGGCCGGTCCCGACGGCGAGATCGGCGAGTTCCTCTACGTCGAGAGGCTGGCCACCGGTCTCGGGCTGGCCGACGTCCCCCTCGAACGGGGCCGGAGCGACAGCGGCCGGCTCCTGCGCTTCCGGCGGCTGGGACGAACGGTTCTCGCCGAGCTGCCCAACCTGCGGTTTCGGGCGCCGGGTGGCGATGCCGCGGCCCGCCGCGCCGTCGAGGAGTCGTTCGCACCGCTCGTGCTCTGGGCCGGCGAGGTGCTGGCCGAGGATCTCGCGAGCGGCCACGTTCTCGTCGACTTCACTTCGTTCGCGGTGCGCGACGCGCTCGGAATCGCGGCGGCGCTGACCGCGACGGGCCACGCTCCCTGGGAGCTCGACCCGGAGCGCAGCGGGCTGCATCCCGAGGGCTGCCTTTCGTTGCCGGAGAACCTGGAGCTGGAGGCGCTGCTCACCTTCACGGGCGCCACGCCGCCGGACGCGGTGGCCGCCGGCGCTCACCCGGGTGAGGGCCTCGCTTTCCGGCAGCGGCTCTCGCTGCTGCGGCTGCCGGCGCCCGGCTACGTCCCCCGCGCTCACGATCTCCGTGCCGGATCGCTCTTCATCGAGTACGACGATCTCTCCGCGCCGCTGGCGGCGCCGACGACCCGGCGCCTGGCGATCCGCCACCGGCTCGCGCCGCACGGATCCGGCGAGGCCGGCGCCGCGCCCCGCCTCGTCTACTACGTCGACCGGGCGATCCCGGAGCCGATGCGCAGTGCGGTGCTGGAAGGGGCCGGCTGGTGGACGGCGGCGTTCGCGGCGGCCGGCCTGCCCGGCGCCTTCGCCGTCGAGCTCCTGCCCGAAGGGATCGATCCGCTCGACGCGCGCTACCACGTCATCCAGTGGGTCCACCGGGCGACGAGGGGCTGGTCGTACGGCGGCGGCGTCGTCGATCCCCGCACCGGCGAGCGGGTCAAGGGGCACGTGCTCCTCGATGCCCGCCGCATCCGGCACGATCGCCTCCTCTTCGAGGCCCTCGTCGGCTCCGACCTGCTCGGCAGCGGCAGCAGCTCGGACCCGGTGGAGATCTCGCTGGCGCGTCTGCGCCAGCTCGCGGCCCACGAGGTCGGGCACGCGCTCGGCCTCGCGCACAACTTCGCGGGCAGCAGCTACGGTCGTGCCTCGGTCATGGACTACCCGGCACCGTTCGTGCGCGTGACCGAAGGGGGAGGCCTGGATCTCTCCCGCGCCTACGCCGTGGGCGTGGGCGCCTGGGACGAGTTCGCGCTGCGGAGGCTCTACGGGGATCCGGGAGAAGACGAGACGGACGGGGAGCCGCCGCCGGACCTCTTCTACCTCTCCGACGAGGATGCCCGCGCTGCGGGAAGCGCGCATCCACGTGCCAGTCTCTGGGACAACGGCACCGATCCGGTCACCGAGCTGGAGCGAACCCGCACGATCCGCCGTCTCGCCCTGTCGCGCTTCGGCGAGCGGAACCTGCCTCTGGGCACGCCGCTCGCCGAGCTCGAGGAGCGCCTCGCGCCGCTCTACTTCTTCCACCGCTATCAGATCGCGGCGGCGGCCAAGGTCGTCGGCGGTCTGGAGTACCGGCACGCCCTGCGGGGTGACGGCGCGGCGCGGGTGCGACGCACGCGGGGCGATGAACAGCGCCGGGCGATCGCCGCCCTGCTGGCCGCGCTCGCGCCCGCGGAGCTCGACCTGCCGGAATCGGTGCTGCAGCGGCTCGCCCCGCGTCCGCCCGGTTTCCCCGCACACGACGAGCTGTTTCAGCATGCGACCCGGCCGGCGTTCGACGCGCTCGGCGCGGCGGCGTCGCTCGCGGATCTCACGCTGGCCGCCCTGTTCGATCCGGCGCGCTGCGCGCGGCTCGTCGACTACCACCGGCGGACTCCCGAGCTGCCCGGACTCGAGGAGCTCCTCGAGCGCCTCGTGGAGTCGACGTTCGTGGAAACGGCGCTCCTCGAGCCGCGTCTGGCCGAAATCGCGCGGGTGGTACAGCGGGTCGCGGTCGACCGGCTCATCTCGCTGGCCGACGATCCAGCGGCGACGCCGGCGGTGCGGGCCCGGGTGGAGTCGGCGTTGGCCGGACTCCTGCAGCAGCTCGACGCCCTCGAGCCGCTCGATGCCGGCGAGAAGGCGCACCTCGCCTTCCTGACCGCGCAGCTGGGACGCCACTTCGCGCGTCCGGCGCCGACGGCCACCGATCGGGGCAGGGTGCCCCTCGCGCCTCCCGGCGAGCCGATCGGAGGCGGGCTCGAGACTCTGTTGGGAGCCGACTGCGGGGTAGCGCCGTGAGGCGGTTCCGGGGCCTCGCGCTGACCCTGTTCGCCCTGATCGCCGCCTGCCGCACCCCCGGGGTGAAACCGGTGGCGGCCGAGGCTCCCATCTGGGGCGTCGAGATCGTGGCGGAGTACCCCCACGATCCCGAGGCGTTCACGCAGGGACTGCTCGTTGCCGACGGCCGGCTCTACGAGTCGACCGGCAACTACCGGAGCTCGGAGCTGCGCGAGGTGGAGATCGAGACGGGGCGGGTCCTCCGCCGGGTAGCGCTGCCCGGCGAGCTCTTCGGAGAGGGGCTGGCAAAGACCGGAGACCGGCTGATCCAGCTCACCTGGCGGGAGCAGCGCGCGCTCGTCTGGGATCTCGCGACGCTGCAGCGCACGGGGGAGCACGCCTACCGGGGGGAGGGGTGGGGCCTCACCGGCGACGGCGAGCGCCTCTTCCAGAGCGACGGCAGCCACCGTCTGCGGCTGCGCGACCCGGAGTCGTTCGCCGAAATCGGCGTGCTCGCGGTCCACGACGGCGAGCGGCCGGTGAGCGCGCTCAACGAGCTCGAATGGGCCGGCGGGAGGATCTACGCGAACCGCTGGATGGTCGACGAGATCGCGGTGATCGATCCGGAGACGGGGCAGCTCGTGGCGCGCATCGACGCCTCCGGCCTCCTGACCCCGGCCGAGGGGATGCGCGCCGACGTGCTCAACGGCATCGCCTGGGATCCGGACCGCGAGCTCTTCTATCTCACCGGCAAGTACTGGCCGAAGCTCTTCGCCGTGCGCTGGATCGTGCCCCGGGAGGATTCGTGAAGACGAGACTCGTTCTGCTCTTTGCCCTCGTGATGACCTGTCTGCCGGCGGCGCGGCTTCATGGAGAGGCGCCACCGGTGGTGGAGCTTTCCGAGCCGGCGATCGATCAGGCGCTCGCGGCGGTCTATCCGGCGCTGGTGAACCTCTCGGTGGTCCGGGAGCGGTTCGTCGAAGGCCGGGCCGTCCGCTCGCTCGTGGCCGGATCCGGGGTGATCATGACCCCGGAGGGGCACCTCCTCACGAACCATCATGTGGCGGCGGGAGCGGTGCGGGTTCGCGCGACGCTCAGCTCCGGCGAGCAGGTGGAAGCGGTGGTCGTCGCCCACGATCCGCCGAGCGATCTCTCCGTGCTCCGTCTCTGCGATCCGGGAAGGCGGCGTTTCTCCCCGGCTGTATTCGGGGACTCCGAGGCGCTCGCGGTCGGCGAGCCGGTGCTCGCCCTCGGCAACCCGTTCGTCCTCGCCTCGTCGGTGACTCGCGGGATCGTCTCCAACCCGCGCCGCGTCTTCACTGACCGGGCGGGGAGCGAGATTCTCGACCCGGAAGGAGCGGGTGGCGCCACCGGGGTGCTGGCGCCCTGGATCCAGCACGACGCTCTGATCCTGCCGGGCAGCTCGGGCGGTCCGCTCGTGGATCTCGCTGGCCGGGTGGTGGGGATCAACGAGCTCGGGGGCGAGGGCTTCGGCTTCGCGATCCCGGCACACGTCGCGGCCGAGGTGCTGGCGCAGGTGCTCACCTATGGCGAGGTACGCCGGGCCTGGACCGGGCTCACGCTGCTGCCGGCGGAGCGGCGCGGTCGCGCGGATGGAACACTCGTGGCCGCGGTCGCGCCGGAGTCGCCGGCGGCGGCCGCCGGGCTGCGTGCGGGCGATCTCCTGCTGCGGGTCGGCGAAACCCCGACCGGCGCTCGTTTCTTCGAGGAGGTGCCGCCGATCTATCGGGCCTTGGCGGCGTTGCCCCGTGGCGAGCCGGTCGCCGTGACCTGGGAGCGGGAAGGGAAGGAGTACCGGGCCGAGCTGATGCCGATGCCGCTCGAAACCGCCCAGGGGCGCGAAGGAGAGCTGCGGAAGCTCGGCGTGACGGTGCAGGAGATCACCGGGCCGATGCTGCGCAAGCGCCGGCTCGCGACCCGCGACGGGCTCCTCGTCACGGGGGTGCGCCCGGCCTCGCCGGCAGCACGTGCCCGGCCCCGCATCGAGATCGGAGACCAGCTCGTCGCCGCCGCCGGTCACCCGGTCTCCGGGATCGCGTCGCTGCGGCAACGGCTCGGCCAGGTGACGGGCGATTCGCTCCTCGTCGAGCTGCGGCGGGGAGGGGAGTCGATCCTGAGCGCAGTCTCTTTCGCGGAACGGGCCGAGAACGTCTGGGGCGGTGAGCTCCCGCGCGCCTGGCTCGGGGTCCGAACCCAGGTCCTGGGGCCGGAGATCGGCACCACCCTCGGAGTGGCCGAGGGAGGTGGTTTCCGGATCACCGAGGTCCTGCCCGCGACGGCGGCAGCCCGCGCCGGACTCGAGCCGGGCGATCTCCTCCTCGCGCTCGACGGCCAGCCGTTCCGCTCCCGCCGTCCGGAAGAGGCCGGTGATCTGCGGCAGGAGATCGCCGCCAGAGAGATCGGCAGCCGGATCCGTCTCGACGTGCAGAGAGGAGGCGTGGCGCGGGAGGTCGAGGTCGAGCTGGAGGCCGAACCCCGGGATCCCGCGGACCTGCCACGGCGGCGCGAGGAGCGGCTCGAGCTCGTGGTGCGCGACCTCACTCGTTTCGACCGGCTCCGCCTGCGTCTTGGTCCGGAGGCGACGGGCGCCCTCGTCGTCGAGGTCGCCTCCGGCGGCTGGGCCGACCTTGCCGGGGTTCGTGGCGACGACCTGATCGTCGCCTTCGATCGGCAGCCGGTGACCGACGCGGAGGCGTTCCTCCGCGCTGCCGCCGCCCCGTGCGAGCTGGCTGCCTGTACCCGGGAGCTCCTCGTCGAGCGCTCGGGGCAGACCCAGATCCTGTGCGTGGAGACGATCCCTGAGGGAGGGGTGCCGTGTGGCGACTGATGGTCCTGTTCCTGCTGCTCCTGCCGGCTGGCTTCGCCGGGGCGGAGAGCCCGCCGTCCGATCTGGAAGCGCCCGCGCTCGCGCAGCTGCTCGAGCGTAACGCGCCGGCGGTCGTCACCGTCCGGGCCCGTCTAAGGTCGCTCGTGCGGTTCGGGGGCGATCAGCAGGAGAACGAACAGGCCGTCGAGGCTCGCGGCGTGATGGTCTCGCCCCGCGGCCTCGTGCTGCTGTCGAACTCCTACCTTTCGGCGACGCGCCTGGTCGAGCTCTACCGGAGCATGGGGGCTCCGGAGGATTTCACGGCGCAGACGATCCCGGCCGAGTTGCGGGTCGTCGTCGCCGGCTCCGATCGCGAGCTGCCCGCCGTGCTCGTGGCGAGCGACGCCGATCTCGATCTCGCCTTCGTCCAGCTGGATCCGGTCCCCGAGGAGCCGTTCTCCGCCGTCGATTTCACCAGTGCAGGGCCGTTGACCGTGGGGCGGCCGATCGCGGTCGTCTCCCGGCTCGGCAGCAGCTTCGACGCCGCGCCCTATCTCGAGACCGCTCGTCTCGCGGGCCGGATCACCCGTCCGCGCGAGGCCTGGCTCCTCGACGGACCGCTGACCGCGGTCGGGCTGCCGGCTTTCGGTTTCGATGGCCGTCCGCTCGGGATCCTGACCACGGTCCTCTCACCCTCCGGGAGCACTCTCGGGCAGAAAGAGGGGTACGAACCGCTCGCCATCGGGCTGCCGCAGCGCCGTGAAAACCAGCCGATCGGGCTCTTCCTGGTGCCGGCCGCGCGGGTGCGGGTGGCGATCGACGCGGCGCTCGCGCGGGTCGCCGAGCGCGCCCGGACCACGGATGCCGCCACCAACGGAGAGATGCCATCGGAGGCGGATCGGAATCGGGATGCGGGCGGCTCTTGACCGGCGCCGTGGCCTGGGCTATCTTGCCGTCCGGCAGGGAGTTGCGGGCATAACTCAGTTGGTAGAGTGCAAGCTTCCCAAGCTTGATGTCGCGGGTTCGAATCCCGTTGCCCGCTCCAGTTCGCACCGATCCGACGGCGCCCGCGTGGCGCCGTCGTTCTTTTCGGGCCGCGCTCCGGAGGCCTCTCCGGCGGCCGGGGGGAGGAGGTAGACGATGGGTCTGTTCGGAAGCTCCCGCGGATCGCGCGGCGGCGGGCCGCGGCTGGAGGGCGGCACCGGTGCCGGCGAAGCCAGCCTCCTGGCCGTCGGCACCCGCATCGAAGGGCTCCTGTGCGGCTCCACCGAGGTGATCCTCGCGGGCGAAGTGGCGGGAGAGGTGCGTCTCGACGGCAGCCTCACCGTGGCGACCTCGGGACGGATCAAGGGACCGGTGATGGCCGCCCGGGTCCGGATCGCCGGCCGGGTCGAAGGGGACGTCCACGCGACCGAGAAGGTGGAGCTGCTCGCCGGTGGCGCCGTGGAGGGAGACCTGAAAGCGCCCCGCGTGATCGTCGAGGAAGGGGCGTTTCTCACGGGCAAGGTGGAGATGGGGAGCGAGGCTCACGCGCCGCGGGCGGAGAAGGAGATGCGCGCAAAGGCGGAAGGCCCGGAGCCGCGTCCAGACGCACCTGCGGAGGGTCAGGCGCCGCCCGCCGAGAAAA
>MTBK01031040.1_pt1 | contig 11984 bp, 11 predicted proteins | sample 1535981 | NCBI WGS metagenome assembly MTBK01 (sample SAMN06109225, study PRJNA356200) | anaerobic digester metagenome | isolation source: biogas reactors fed with pig manure or primary and secondary sludge | place: Spain | collected 2016-06-30 | reverse complement strand
GCCTCCGACATCGAGAGCCGCCCCGGGAGGGAGGGAGGCCAGGCGGCGGGCGCGGCGCAGGTGGGTGTGTGCCCGGATCAGTTCGGGGGAGGGGGCGCGAGCGTCGAGGCCGGCGTCGTGGAGAACCAGATCCTCGATCTGGACGAGGGTGCCGTCGAGGAGGAGGCTCGACACTGTGTCGGTGAAGCGAGTCCGTTCGCGCCAGCCGTCGCGGATCGGGCTTCGCGCGATGCGCTCGTCGAGACGGGCGAGGGCGTGCGTCTTCCGCCGCGGTGAGTGTCGCTTTTAATTTCCGATTTCAAACGCCGAAACGTCATACGCCGGTTGGACTTGGGCGGTAGAAAGGTCACGAATTTTCGCCAACGATTTCACTGGCGGCGCGATTTGTCCGATCGATTGCAAACCCGAACGACCCCTTCCGTGGCCTCACCGTCGTCGGAGGAGGCGTGGCTCACCGCGCGCCGTATCGCGCGCGAACTCGACCGGATCCTCGATGCGGCGGGTTCGCATCGTGCGGCGGTCGAACGGGCCGTGGCCGAGCTGCGCCTCTCGACCCGGCAGGTCTACAATCTCCTTGCGCGCTATCGCGCCGACCGGCGGGTGTCGTCGCTGTTGCCGCGCCGGAGCGGCGCGCGGAAGAAGCAACTCGACCCTGAAGTCGAGGCCATCATCGCGGCGACCCTGCGGACGCAGTGGCTGACGCTGGAGGCGCCGCCTCTCGCGCCGGTCGTGGCCGAGATCCGCGCCCGCTGCGAGGAGGCCGGTTTGCCCGCGCCGTCCTACCTCGCCGTCGCCCGCCGGATTCCGGCGCTGTTCGGGCCGGAAGAAATCGCCCAGAAGCGGTCGGCCGACCCGAAGCATCTGCTGCGGCTCAAACCGAGACCGGGATACATCCGCGCGGCGAAGCCGCTCGAGGTCTGTCAGATCGATCACACGCCGACCGACATCCATTTCGTCGAGGTGGTGGAGGGTGAAGGCGTCTTCGTCGGCCGGGCGTATCTGACCCTCGTCGCCGACGTGGCGACGCGCTGCATCCTCGGCTTCTGCCTGACCCTCGAGAAGCCCTCGGCGCTGTCGGTCGCCCTGTGCCTCGCCCAGGCGATGTGCCCGAAGGAGGCCTGGTTGGCGGCGCGCGGCATCGACCAACCCTGGCCGATGTTCGGGCGTCCGCGACAGCTCGTCACCGACTCGGCGAAGGAGTTCAAAGGGCATGCGTTCCAGCGCGGATGTGAAGACTACAGTATCCGGGTTCGGTTCCGCGATCGTGGCCGTGTTCACCACGGCGGGGTGGTCGAGCGGTTGCTCGGCAAGCTCAACGGCGTCCTCGCGACGCATCCCGGATCGGCGGGGCGATCCGTGGCGGACCGCGACGGCTATCCGGCGCAGCGGCGCGCACGCCTGAGCTTCGCCGACCTCGAGCGCTGCGTCGCACTGGCCGCGATCGATCACAATCTGCAGCAGAACGAGAAGACGCTGCGGGTGCCGGCGACGGAATGGGCGCGCAGCAGCTCCGATCTGCCGCGTTTCGAGGACGATCCGGTGCGGGTTCTGCTCGCCTTCCTGCCCGGGGCGGAACGACGCCTGTCGCCGCAGGGCGTCGGTATGTTCGCGCTGGACTACTATTCCCCGTGGCTGGGCCGCCTGGTGCCGCAGCGGGACCGGTTGGGCCGGCTCGAGGTGCGATACGACCCCCGCGACATCAGCCACATCTATGTCCGGGAGCCGGAGACGCGGGAGTTTCGCCCCGTCGCCCGTCGCGACGGTCGGCTCGCGCCGATGACGCTGTGGGAGCACCGCGACGAGCGAGCGCGTCGGCGTGTCGCCAACGCCCGATCGGAGACGGAGAAGGTGGCGTTGCAACGCCGCATTGCCGAGATCGTCGGCGGATCGAAACCGGCGAAGGCTTCGTTGCGCGACACCGTGCGCCGGACCCACGCGGCAGAGGCCGGCAAACCCCACGAGGCTCTGAACCCGTCGGAACTCGACGTCCCGGCCGAGCCCCCGGTCCGTGCGCGGCGCCGGCTTTCGGTCGAGGATTGGTGAGATGGCCGACCATCTGCTCGATCACGTTCGCCCCTGGCTCGACCGCAGCCCGGAGGATCGGATCGCCTATATTCGGGCGCCGCGTTGGATCGGACATCACGGTGCCGGGCGGGCGCTCGAACGGCTGAACGAATTGCTCCTGCGACCGCCGGCGCTGCGCACCCGCGGTCTGATGCTGGTCGGGCCCTACGCCAACGGCAAGACGATGATCGCCGAACGGTTCGCGGTGGCGCATCTGAGATCCGCCGAGGCGCAGCGGGTGTGGGTGGTCCAGACGCGCGAGGGCGCCGGGCTCGCCCATTTCTACGCCGGCATCCTCGGCGCATTGCACGCGCCGACGGGAAGCGGCCGAGACGTCGGCCGCAAGGCCGAGCAGGTCGATCGGCTGTTCGATGGCCTCAAACCCAGAGTCCTGATCTTCGACGAGTTCCACAATGCCCTGCGCGGCCGCTCGCGCGACGTGGAGGCGGTCCTGGGGTTTCTGCGCCGGATCGGCCGCGAGTTCGACGTGTCGCCGGTTCTGATCGGCGAGGTCGCGGTCTACGACTTCATCAACGCGACCGACGAAATGGCGAGCCGGTTCGAACTCGTCGCGGTGCCGCGCTGGCGCTACGACGAGGAGTACCTGACGCTCCTCGACAGTCTCGAAGGCGCCCTGCCGCTGGCGCGCCGGTCCGATCTCGCCGAGGAAGGTCCGGCGCGCGAGATCTTCCGGCTTTCGGAGGGCCTGATCGGCGAAATCGTGGCGATCGTCACGGCGGCGGCGGTCGCGGCGGTGCGATCCGGCGCCGAGCGGATCACCCGGACCTCGATCGATGCGCTGGACTATGTCCCGGTGTCGCGACGCCGTGCGGCGCCCCAACGAGACGGTCTTCTGTGAGCGGCGCGGCCGGCTTCTCCATCGAGATCCGCGAACGATACCGGGATGTCGTCGCGGATCGGTGGCCGGTCGTCGCCGACCCCGAGCCCGACGAATTGCCGTCGAGCTGGCTTCATCGTCTGGCGATCGCCAACGGCATCGCGCCACGAGCCTTCGGCGAGGTGCTCGGGCTGGGCGACGGGATGTGGTCGCCCCGTCTCGACGTGCGTCTCTCCGACGCGCTCGTGGCGCGGCTCGGTGCTCGCACGGGGGTGGCGCGTGAGACGATCTCGGCGATGGCGACGACGGATGGGGCGCCGGCGACGCTCTTGTTGCCTTTACGCGCGGCCGCCCGCCAGAACCGGTCGGCCTGGCTCCAGTATTGCGCCGGGTGTCTCGCCGAGGATCGGGTACCGTATTTTCGGCGGTCGTGGCGGTTGGCGTCGCGGATTTCCTGCTTCCGGCACGGCTGTGGCCTGCGTGATCGCTGCCCCGCCTGCCGCGGCGCCTTGGCCCCCTTTGCTCAGACGGATCTGGCCCCGCAACATGTCTGCGCGCACTGCGGCTTCGATCTGCGCGACGCCGCGAGGGTGCCGGTCACGGTAGCGGCGCGACGATTGGAACGGTCGATCGACGACGTCTGGAAGGTGAAGGCGCCGGAGGCGTCGTCGCGGATCGAGGCGCTGGTCGCACGCCTCCTCCACCTGCCCGTCGTCGCCGGCGACGGTTGCCGGCTGCTCACCAATCTGTCGGCAACGGCGCGAATCCGGTGCTTCGAGCGACTGGCGCAGAGGGCTGGTGAGGAGCCGATCGCTCGGTTCGTGGATTTTGGCGGCGAGGGTCGGGGATCGCCGTCGAACGCGCCGGCCCATCCGCGTAGCGCCGACCTCGTGGATCTGGTGACGGCCTATGCTCGAGTCGCCGTCGGCGGGTCGCGTTCGAAGGAGGGTCACGGCGATCGCGACGTGGTCACAGGACGCTCCACGCCCGAAACCGTCCGCGGCCCGTCGTCTCGCGCAGGTCGAGGTCCTTCACCAGATCGAGGGCGGCGCGGGGCGTGACGGCGAGCGCCTCGGCGATCATGCCGGCCGAGACCAGCGGCCGCGAGATCACCAAGTCGACCAGCTCCGGCAACCGGGACGTGGAACGACGGCCGGCGAGCTTGCGCAGCAGCAGCGTGCGAGCGGTGAGCCAGCGGTCGTGCTGCTTCATCCCTTCCTCCGCGGCGGCGGTGATGGCGTCGAGCTCGGCGACGAGACGCACCGACGCGTCGCGGTGCCGACGCCGTTCGCGCGGCACCGCCTTGGCGCCCTCGGCGAGGCAGGGCAGATGGGCGCGAGCCTTGCCGTGCTCCCGTAGAAGGGCGGCGGCGAGCAGGCGGCCGAGGCCGGGCGCACGCTGCAGCGGCTCGATCGCAGTCCAGGCCGTGTGGGCGATCGCGGCGGCGAGGGTCGGCGGCAGGTCGCGCGTTCGATCGACGGCGTTGCGCCATTCGGCCAGACGCGCCTCTTCGTCCCAGTCGAGGTCGTAGACGAGCGGATCGCGGTCTCGGCGCGGCGGTAGGCGCGACGCCTCGCCGGCGAGGGCGCGGTTCGAGCGGGCGATCGCCGCGTCGACTGCGGCGAAGGCGTCGGCCAAAGCCTGGTCGCCAGCGTCCGCGTCGACCCCCTCGGCATTCGGCGTGACTTCATCGCCATCGCCCCCGACGGTGAGGTTCGGCTCTCGCGCCGCCTCGCGGGGAAGCCCCTCGTCTCCGGCGTTCCGTCCGCGTAAAATCGCAAGACCGGCGTCCGACAGGGCCCAGCCGGGTTCGGCGCCGGCGATGCGGCGACGCTCCCTCAGCACGGCGTGCGCTCGGGTGAGTTCGTGGGTGGGCGCACGCACGTCGAGGCGGGCGTCGTGCAGGACCAGATCTTCGAGGGCGACGAGTTCGCCGTCGAGCCAGAGCACCGCGGCGGCGTCGCCGAAATGGGTTCTGGCGATCCAGCCGTCGCGAATCGGGCTCGTTCGCAGGCGCTCGTCGAGCCGAGCCAGCGCGTCTTCGGCGCGCGCCAGCGGTCGCGCCAGCAGGGGCCAAGGGAGCGGGTCGGGAAGGCGGGTTCGCGAGGAGGTCATCGTAGGCCTGCGAGGGGAGGTCGGTTCATGACGGTCGCCGCGAACTTTCCGGAGGCTGTGGCAGAAACTCTCGATGAAACAGCGTGGTAATGGGACCACACTGAAATCGAAGAGTGAAAATCGCGTGCCGGTTTTTCGCCATGCGTTGCAAATTGAAATCGTTGAGTGAAAGCGACAGCGACGGCGCGAGGCGGGCCCAAGGGAGGCCATCGAGGCGGAGGGAAAGTGATCGCATCATCTTGGAGAACATGGTGAACGATCGGTTAACGGAAGTGAAGCCGGGTTTTGGTTCCGGCACTGGGACATGCGTTATCGAGCGGGTATGACCATCGATAAGTAAATCTTATCGATGGTGATGTGTACAAGCAAATTGTCAGGCCTGCGACCGGGTGCTATCCTCCCTCGACCGCATCCCCCGGAGGCTCCGATGCCGCAGACCACCTACAAGATCGGCGAGGCGCGCCGGAACTTCGCCGAGGTGCTCGAACGCGCCAATCAGGGCGAGGAGATCGTCATCCTGCGCGGCAACGAGGTCTATGCCCGCATCGGCCCGGCGACCCCCGAGGGCAAGCGTCCCTTCGGGCTCCTGCGCGCGCGCCGCCTGCCCGACGATCTCTTCGACCATGCCGATCCCGAACAGGCGGCGATCGACGCCGGTGACGGCAACGACGATCTGGGCATTTGGCAGGGTGGCCCCGCTCGCGGCGGCTCCCTGCCATGAAGTTGCTTCTCGACACCCACGCGCTCTACTGGTGGATCATCGGCAGCGAACGCCTCTCGTCGAAGGCCCGGTCGCTGATCGCCGACAAGGCCAACGTCGTGCTGGTCAGCGCCGTCTCGTTCTACGAGATCGACAACAAGGTCAGGCTCGGCAAGCTCGATCTGCGCCCGCAAGAGCTGCGCGCCGCGGTCACCGAGAGTGGCCTGCAGACGCTTCCCATCACCGATCTCCATGCCGAGCTCGCAGCCTCCTTCGACTGGGATCACCGCGATCCGTGGGATCGCATCCTGGCGGCCCAAGCGCGGCTCGAGCATTGCGGCTTCCTGTCCTTGGACGGCGCGTTCGACGCCGCCTTGCACGAACGGATCTGGTGAGGGGGAGCGATGCGCCTTCTCATCGACGTCGAAGAGGCTGCCGAACGGCTGGAAGAGTTGATCGAGCTCGCGCGTCGCGGCAACGAGGTTCTCCTCTGCCGGGGTGACCAGCCGATCGCAGTGCTCTCCGCGCCGGTGGCCGGCGATGCCCGATCGAAGATGGCGACGGGCGAGGCCGGCATCGACACGGTGTGGGACCTCGCGATCGAAGGGAGGCAGGAGGCGTCGCCCGGTGCCACGTTCGAGCACGGCGACTTCTATGACGAGAGCGGATCGCCGCGCTGATCGATGTGGTTGGGGCCCTGAACGGAGCGGAAGCAGCCATGGATCATGATCTGCCGAGACCGACGTCCGACCCGGAGACGCAACGCGCCCTCGCCCTCGATGCGCTCGCCGCCATCCTTCCCGCCGATCGCCGTGACCGGCTTGCGACCGTCCTCTCCGACGACGACGTCGCCACGCTGCGCCATCTGGCAAAGCGGGGCATCGGCGAGAACACGCTGCGGGCGCTCGCCTCCGATCTCGCCTATCTCGAGGCCTGGTGCCGGACGGCGGTCGGGGCGGCGCTGCCGTGGCCGGCGCCGGAGAGCCTGATTCTGAAGTTCGTAGCCCATCATCTGTGGGATCCGGCCGAGCGCGCCACCGATCCCGATCACGGCATGCCGGAAGAGGTGGCGAGCCGGTTGCGCATCGATGGAGTCTTGCGCTCGACCGGCCCGCACGCACCGCAGACGGTTCAGCGGCGGCTCGCCAGTTGGTCGACGCTGCATCGCTGGAAGGGGCTCGACGGGCCGTTCGGTTCGCCGTCGCTCAAGACCGCGATGCGACTGGCGGTCCGCGCCGCCGATCGCTCGCGTCGGCGCAAGAGCCCGACCGCCGTCACCCGAGACGTGCTCGACGCGATGCTCGCGACCTGTTCGACCGCTTCGCTCGTCGACCTGCGCGACCTGGCGATCCTGCTGGTCGGCTTCGCCTCCGGCGGCCGTCGGCGCTCGGAACTCGCCGATCTGCGCGTCGAGCGGCTGCGCGACGAGGAGCCGGTGCCGGCCGATCCGAACGATGCGACCTCTGAGCTGCTGCCCTGCATGACGATCCGGCTCGGGCGGACCAAGACGAGTTCGGCAGACGACGATCGGTTCGCGGTGATCGCTGGTCGCCCGGTCGGGGTGACGACATAGAACGGGCAGAAAACCACGCTAAGCGGACATAGAGTGAACATCGGCTTCCGACGAGGTCGTAGGCGCGGTGAGCGGCCTGAACCCCTCGCCGTCAAGCCGGGGTGGTTCCCTCCAGATGTAGTCGCCGGTCAGGTTGATGTGTTGCCAGCCGAGCGGAGCCAGATAAGGCAGAAATTCGTTTGGAACGGTCTCGCCCCGAGATCGCAGATGCCGGATGGCGCGCTCCATGTAGACGGTGTTCCACAAGATGATGGCGGCCACGACGAGATTGAGGCCACCGGCCCGGTGCTGCTGGCTTTCCGGGGTTCGGTCGCGAAGTCGGCCGAGGCGGTGGAAGCATACGGCACGGGCGAGGGCGTTGCGGGACTCGCCCTTGTTCAATTCGGTGGTGGACTGTCGACGCAATGCCGGATCGTCCAGCCAGTCGAGGGTGAAGAGGGTGCGTTCGATCCGCCCGACCTCTCGCAGCGCCAGGGCGAGCCCGTTCTGACGGGGGTAGGAGCCGAGCCGCCGCAACATCAGCGACGCCGGCACGGTGCCGATCCGCACCGAAGTCGCCAACCGCAGCAGATCGTCCCAGTAGGTCGTGATCAGCGCCTCGTCGATCCTCCCGGCGATGAAGGGTTCCAATGTCGGCCAGGTCGACGCCGGACCAAAGGCGTGGAGCCGCCGGTCGGCCAGATTGGGGATGCGCGGCGCAAACCGAAAGCCGAGCAGGTGGCAGAGGGCAAACACGTGGTCGGAGACGCCGCCGCCGTCGGTGTGATGGACGGCGATGTCGACGTCGCCACCGTGATAGAGCAGCCCGTCGATGACATGTGCCGCCTCGCCCTCCGACACGGAGATCACCTTGGTGTGGAACGGCGCGTAGCGGCCGGAGACCCAGGTGTAGAACGAGATCGCCGGCCCGGACCCCTTGTGCGGGTTGACGGCCCCGGCCACTTCGGCCTGTCCGCCGAGTGGAAAGTGCTGGCCGTCCGAACTCGACACCGTGGCGTCGCCGAAAGATGCCGTAAGGGGATGGGCCTGCTGAGCTGCCACGACACGGGCGAGAGCGCGGCCATAGTTCTCCTCGCAGAGGTGCCATCCTGCCGTCCAGGAGAGCTGACGATAGCTGGCCACACTGCAAGCGTCCGCCATGCGCGTGAGGCCGAGATTGGTGGCGTCGGCCAGCACCGCCGTCAGGATGATCCGCTGATCTTCTGCCGGCAAACCGGTCCGCAGATGGGGGAAGCAATCCGCCAAATCGGTCCAACGGCACACCTCGGCAAGCAGCTCGGTGATGCGCACCCGCGGCATCAGCGCCGAGATACGGGCAGCCAGATGCTCGGCTGCCTCGGGTGTCGTCGCCTGCAGGGGCGAGATCTTCAAGGTCGAACCGGTGATGCGGACATCGGGAAGGAGGTGCCGGCCAGCTCGCTCATCGACGTCGCGCAGTCGTTCATCGAGCAACGCCCGGCGCTCCTTCAGATAAATGGAGGCCTCCCCAGCGACGGCGACCGGAAGTGGGCCCGCCGCCTTCATCGTCGTGAACAGAGCCCTGGGAACCATCTGGTCCTCCACTGCCCGGTATTGCCGGCTTCCGATCACCCAGACGTCGCCGGCACGCAGTCGGTCGCGTAATTCGGCAAACAGGCAGAACTCATAGGCGGCGGCATCGACGCCGCTGTCGCGAAGCACCGCTGCCCGCCAACTGCGGCGAATGAAGCCCGTCGGCAGCTCCTTGGGCAGCGTCCGCCGCGACCCGGCATAGAAGACCCGCATGACGTCGAGTGCGCGCAACAGGTTGCCTGCACCGGCGATCCCCTTGAAGGCGAAAGCATCGAGGAACAGCGGGCCGATGCGGCGGAGAACCGCGTGATTGGTGGCGGCCAGGGTGGTGTAGTCCGGCCCATCCTCGCGCGACAGTTTCTTGGCCTCGGCGACAACGGTTGCAAACTGCTCCCAGGGCAGAACCGTCTCGATGGCGGCGAAGGCGTCGGCGCCGGCGTCGTGCGCCTCGATCAGTGCGTCACCCAGTTTGGCGAGAAGCCGCACCTTGTCGTTGATTGCACGAGCATTGACCTGCAGCGCCTCGGATGCGCGGCGTTCCGCCCGACGGAAGAGCCCACCGATCTGTCGATCGAACATGCCGATGGCATCGTCGGTGAGGCGGGTGATGGCCTCCAACACCGTCACGGTGAGGATGGCGCGACGGCGGAGCGGCGCCAGGGTCTTCAGGTGTCTCGCCGAGAGCCGCATTCCCTCTCGCATCAGCACGCGCCGGCGATCGGCGTGGATTTCTTCGAGGATCGCGGGGTCGATCGCCAGGGACCGCAGCCGTGCGAGTTGGTCGGTCAGTCGAGCCAGAGCACGGTGCCCTGCAAATCCCGGAGCCTGACGTGTCCAGGCCAAGACGCTGAGCGCGGTGCCGGTCTGGATCTCCAATAGCGCCTCCAATGCACCACGTTGCGGATCGGTGAGGCCGGCGTCGATCTGCCGTTCCACATGGCGCTCGGCGTGCAACAGGGCCGCCGCCACCAGGCGCTCGATGACACTGGGTCCGGGTGCGGCGATGGCGCGGCGGCGTAATTCCTCCAGCAGCAGACCGGCGAGGACCGCGCCGCTGGTCGTGACGAGTGCCACCGGGAGTAGCCACTTGGCCATCTCGATCTGGTCGGGGCGGGTGAAGGTCCGGAAGCCGTAGATGCTCTGCAGGGCTCCCAGTTGGTCGTATCGCGTCGGTGCCCGGGTGGCATAATTCTCCAGAGTATCGGGATCGACGTCGAGTTGCTCGGCGATGAAGACCAGGACCTGCCGGGGGACGACTTCACCTGGGCTCAGCAGGCGGCCGGGGAACCGCAATGCGCAGAGCTGGATGGCGAAGCCCAAGCGATTGTGGGGCCGTCGACGCCGCGCAATGACGGCGAGATCGGCGGGGCCGAGGGTGTAGTGTCGGATCAGGTCGGGCTCTGTCGTGGGCAGCGCGAGCAGCGCCTGAAGTTGGGCGTCGGTGATGGCGCGGCGGCGTGGCATCGGCATCTCTCATTCAAAGCGCGACTATGTTTGAGATCCTTTGTTTATGAGGCTGGTTGAGATACTCTTCCGGCTCGCACTTCACTCCCGGCCCCTACGCCGCCCCAAACCACCGTTTGTGATACATGCTGATCGGATACGCCCGCGTCTCTAAAGCCGATGGCTCCCAGTCCCTCGACTTGCAGCTCGATGCCCTGTCTGCCGCCGGTGTCGAGCAGAGCAACATCTATGAGGACCGTGCCTCAGGCAGCCGCGACGACCGACCTGGCCTGACGGCGTGCCTCAGAGCCTTGCGCGCCGGTGATGTGCTGGTGGTTTGGAAACTCGATCGCCTCGGACGAACGCTTGCTCACCTCGTCAACACGGTGAAGGACTTGGCGGAGCGCGAGGTCGGCCTCAGGGTTCTCACCGGCAAGGGCGCCCAGATCGACACCACGACAGCATCCGGCCGGATGGTCTTCGGCATCTTCGCCACCCTTGCCGAGTTCGAACGGGATCTGATCCGTGAGCGAACCATGGCCGGTCTCGCCGCTGCCCGAGCACGCGGACGAAAAGGGGGGCGAAAGTTCGCTCTCAGCAAAGCTCAGGTCCGCCTTGCGCAGGCTGCCATGGCTGAGCGTGACACGTCGGTGGCCGTCCTCTGCAAGGAACTCGGGATCGAGCGCGTCACCCTCTATCGCTATGTCGGACCGAAGGGCGAGCTCAGGGATTACGGAAAGCGCGTCCTCGGCTTGGCATAGGGGCGGCCACAGTCCCCGCACTTCGCCGATAAAGGTAGTGATGTTCTCTTTATGTCCGCTTAGCGTATATTCCTGCCCGTTCTATGTCGTCACCCCAAGGCGAAGGAGCTCGCCCACGCGCTCGCCCGCCGGACTGGGATGCCGATGAACCGGCTCGTCGAAGAGGCGCTCGAGCGCTACGACAGCGCGCTCCGAGCCGGGGCGCATGCTCACCCGATCGATGCCCTGTGGGACCTGATGGCCGAGGGCCGGCGCGGTGTGACGGCCGGCGTCACCTCCGCCCACGACGATCTCTACGACGACCACGGCCTCCCGAAATGATCGCCGTCGACACGTCGGCGATTCTCGCCATCGCCCTCGATGAGCTCGAAGCGGAGACCTTCAAGGCGGCGCTGCGCCGCGGCGGCGTGCTGATCGGTTGGCCGACTCTGTTCGAGACCCGCATCGTGCTCGCGGCCAAGGGGTTCGCCAATGCCGCCGACATCGTCGCGCGGCTGGTGGCGGCGCCCAGCGTCACCGCCGTGCCCTTCGACGCCAAGCACTACGCTGCTGCAGAGGCGGCCTATGAGCGTTTCTGCAAGGGGCGTCACCCCGCCGCGCTCAACATGGGCGACTGCTTCGCCTATGCGGTCGCCGCGGTCGCCGGCTGTCCGCTCCTGTTCAAGGGGGCCGACTTTCCGGAATCCGACGTGCTCCGTCATCCCGATGCCGCCGTGCTCGGAGACCGCCGATGAGCGACGGCGCTCTGCTCGCCGATCCCGAGACGCAACGCGCCCTCGCGCTCGATGCGCTCGCCGCCATTCTCCCCGCCGATCGCCGCGATCGGCTCGCCACCGTCCTCTCCGACGAGGACGTCGCCACGCTGCGCCATCTGGCCAAGCGTGGCATCGGCGAGAACACGCTGCGGGCGCTCGCCTCCGATCTCGCCTATCTCGAGGC
>MTBK01258644.1_pt1 | contig 11987 bp, 12 predicted proteins | sample 1535981 | NCBI WGS metagenome assembly MTBK01 (sample SAMN06109225, study PRJNA356200) | anaerobic digester metagenome | isolation source: biogas reactors fed with pig manure or primary and secondary sludge | place: Spain | collected 2016-06-30 | reverse complement strand
TTCATGCCATTTTACAGAAAAGATGTCAAGAGAAATATACGTGATTTATAAATTATTTTAAGGTGTTACGCTAAATTTTACTTTTTACGAGGACGTCAAAATTTGTTTATTAATTATTGATTGTGGTCTATCCCCCATCTCTGGAACGGAATGTGTTTCCCAATCAATTGGCAACAAAATCATTTTTCTAGAGTCTGCGTTTATAATATTCCATTCATTTAACATCTCGCGTACAATTGACCTCTCTGAGGCAACATCTCCCGGTGATGCAATCATTACTTTATAAACTGTTGCTTGGTATCCCATATCTCCTCTCTTTCAGCCAACGAAAAGCTAAGCCGGAGCGGTCCCGTGGAGCCGCGATCGGCTTGAGCGACGGGTTATGCGTATTATTCCGCTCCCCAATGATAACCAGTAAAGCTATTGCTATCTATAACCTGAATATCCTGATGTTGAATATATCTTTTTCCAAACCACCCTTCGTATTCAATTGTAATGGGTATCTTGGCTTTATACTTCCAAAAGCCCTGATCCTTCTCTTTGCTGTGCCCAAATGAGCACTTGACGCTCGAATTATTGTGTAAAATGTTAATCATATTTTCCTCATCGAAGCAGCAAAGCCATCGCCTCTTGTTATCAGAAATTGCGTCTTGCCCCAATGCTTTATTAATTCCTTCTTGTTGCGCTTTTAGTTGAATATTCTTTGCTGGAATAGATCCGGTATTCATAATTTCAAGATCAAAGATTGTTGCCATATTACCGGCAGCGTGGGTCTTTACCATTGCCGTCACAATTGGGCGGAATGATCTTCGCCAAAAGTGTACTGATATGCCAAGCGAGATAAGTGCAATGATGAACGCCGAGATAGCTATAATCGTATCGATTGTAAATTTAATTCCAAATACAGACAATTCCATAAATCAATCCCCTGATTCGATGCATAACGAAAAGCTCACCGGGAGCGCGCCACGGGCGCGCGATCCGGTGCAGCGACGGGTTAGCTTATGAATAATGTTTAATGATTGCTTCAAGACGATTTCTTGTAAAATACTCAAGTTCGTCTTTCCACTTTTGGTTTTTCCCTTTCTTGTTGCACTTTGGTGGTTCACCGTATAGATACTTAAATGATAATATTAATCCAGACTCTAATTTCTGCCATGTTTTGACGGCCTGACGCGTTGAACAAGTTATAATGTAAAAAGATAAATCTTTCACACCGTAAAGTCCGAGAAGCTCTGGTGCGCGATAGGCCGCACTACTTGCAATTCGACGCGCTCCAGCTTTTGTTGTGCCAATGTAAACAATGCGAGATTTACCGTGTGGATATTTTAATTTTGCATTTGCAACTGCAACATAAACTAGGCGATCTGCTTTGAAGGCACTGCGAGTAATTTTAATTGCGTAACGTTTTGAGGTTTGAATTGTAAGTTTCTTTTTGCTTGCCATAGGCAACTCCAGTTATGAGCATAAAAGCGAACAGTGTAATAGACGGAAAACGATCCATCATATCAGGCCATATAGACAGAACTGTTTTCCCCTTGTTGCGATATCAAACAACAAACATGGAAAGATGAGAGTCCTTCATGCCTCAACTATCATTAGCCGCATTAGCGGGTCTCGACTGACAAAACTTGTTTAAATTCTTAATATTTATGAATCAGAACAATGAACCGCAATTTCGCCCGAATCCGAATCTCAAGTTAATGGGCCAGGTCAGGGAGGTTCTTCGACATCACGACTACGCCTATCGCACGGAGCAAACCTGTTGTCAATGGATTCTTCGTTAATATTCATTGCTTCGGGGGGCGCATCCGAAGCTTCTCGGGGCAAAAAACATTGAGACCTTTCTTTCCCATTTGGCAACCGAGGGGCAGGTGGCCGTTTCAACACAGCGGCAGGCGCTCAATGCCCTGGTCTTTCTTTACAAACATCTTCTGAATATACAACTGGAGGAGGAAATCATCCGGGCAGGAGGAAAGAAAACGGTTCATCCGATCAACCGCCCGGCGCGGGCACAGCGGACAAATCATTTGCTCCTTGCGCCCGTGAAAATGAACGACGTAAAAACCCGCTGTTGCCGGCGGGTTTTTACATTTTTCTGGATGATGTTGGATGATGACCTGGTGGAGATGAGGAGGATCGAACTCCTGGCCTCGGCGTTGCGAACGCCGCGCTCTCCCAGCTGAGCTACATCCCCGGCCTGGCAAAAAACGTGCGGAGCATATCGATAGTTTGCGCAAGTGTCAAGAATTAGTTGTGTTGGGAAGGGGTCGGCCGATGCGCCGTCACTTCTCTTTCCTGCGCTCGCGCTGACCGGCGCTGTGGCGCCCGGATTCCGTCGCCGCAAACCATTTCGTCTCCCAAACTGTTCTTGACAAAACTGGACGGTTTTCCCTATACTCGCGCTCCTGACAGAGAGCTTCAGAGGTGTCAGACGGGCTCACGATGTGAGCGGTTCGGCAGGACAGTCCTGAGCATGCAACCATAGACAAAGAAATTATTGACGGAGGATATTTATGGCGAAAATCGACGCTTTTTTTCAGCTCATGCATGAACAGGGAGCGTCCGACCTCCATCTGGTTTCCGGGCAGCAGCCCGCGATCAGAATACGCGGAGATCTCGAACGGATTAAGTACGATGTTCTGACCAACGACGGCTTGAAAGCGCTGCTGTATGAAATTGCGCCGGAGCATAAGATCAAGGTGTTTGAAGAAACAGGGGATGTTGATTTTGCCTATGAAATTCCGGGGCTGGCCCGCTACCGGGCGAACTTTTTCCAGCAGAAGTACGGCGTTGCCGCCGTCTTTCGTGAAATTCCCAACAAGATTCTGACCTGCGAACAACTGGCGCTGCCTCCGGTGCTTTCCAAGCTGGCCCAGTTGCCGCGCGGACTGGTTCTGGTGACGGGGCCGACTGGCTCCGGTAAATCGACGACGCTGGCGGCCATCATCGATGAAGCGAACCGCACCCGCAAGGACCATATTATCACCGTGGAAGACCCGATTGAATTTGTCCACCAGAGCCAGAGCTGTATCGTCAACCATCGTGAAGTGGGCGTGCATACCAAGTCGTTCAGCTCGGCGCTGCGCGGGGCGCTTCGTGAGGACCCGGACATTATTCTGGTCGGCGAATTGCGCGATCTGGAAACCATTTCCCTTGCCGTGGAAGCGGCGTCCACCGGCCATCTGGTGTTCGGTACCCTGCACACGACCAACGCGCCCAAAACCGTGGATCGCATTATTGAAGTGTTCCCCTCCGGCGAACAGGCGCAGATCCGCTCGACCCTGGCCGATGGTCTGCGGGCGGTCATTGCCCAGGTGCTGTTCAAGAGGGTGGACATCAAGGGCCGCTGTGTCGCGGTGGAAATTCTGATTGCCACGTTGGCGGTGCGCAACCTGATTCGCGAGGCGAAGACTTTCCAGATTCCCTCCATGATGCAGACCGGCAAAAAATACGGCATGCAGCTTTTGGACGATGCGATTATGGATTACGTCAACAAAGGGTGGATCAGCCCTGATGAGGCTTACAACAAGGCCAACGACAAAGCGAAATTCCGTCCGCTCCTGAAGAGTCCGCCTTCGGATTTTACCGAGGTATAACCGACGAAGCGAGGTGGTTTTATGAGAAAGCAGGAAATCGACCATATTTTGGAGCATATGCTGGCGTCCCATCCCAACATTTCCGATTTGAACCTGACCGTGAACAAGCCTTTTCAGGTGGAATCGTCGGGCCGGTTGACGGGGGTGGATCTGGAGCCGCCCTTCGTCCGGCTGACGCCGTTTCAGACGGAAACCTTTGCGCTGAACCTGATCAACCAGGATCATCGTCTGACCGGCGATCTGGTGGCCACGGGCTCCTGCGATTTGTCCTACGAACTGCCGGGAATCGTCCGGTTCCGCGTGAATATTTTTTCCCAGCGTGGTCATTATTCGATCGTTCTTCGGAAGCTGGAAACGAAGATTCCGTCCTGTGCGGATTTGAAGTTGCCGGAAGCCTTTTACAGCATTGCGGGTGAAAAAAACGGCATCGTCCTGGTGACCGGTGCCACGGGCAGCGGCAAATCCACGTCACTGGCCGCCGTGATCAATGAAATCAACGAGCAGAAATCCATCCACATCATTACGCTGGAAGATCCGGTGGAATTCACGCATCAGCAGAAGAAAGCTACCATCAACCAGCGGGAGCTGGGCAAGGATTTCGACACGTTTTCCAGCGGGCTGCGCGCCGCACTCCGTCAGGCGCCCAGGGTCGTGCTGGTCGGTGAAATGCGCGACCGCGAATCCGTGGAAATCGCGCTGTCCGCCGCGGAAACCGGCCATCTGGTGCTGAGCACGCTGCATACGGTGGATGCCGGCTCCACGATTAACCGCATTGTAGGCTTGTTCCCTTCAGAAGAAGAAAATCAGATCCGCATCCGCTTGGCCGATACGGTCCGCTGGATTGTCTGTCAGCGCCTCCTGCCCAAGGAGGGAGGGGGGCGGGTGGCGGCTTTTGAAGCGCTGGGAATGAATCTGCGGGTGAAAGACATCATTCGAAACGGCGAATCCGAAGACAAGATCTTTTACGACGTGATGGAGCAGAGCACGGCGTTCGGGATGATCACGTTCGACAGCAGCATCGTTGATCTCTATTCGAAAGGGCTGGTTTCCGAAGAAACGGCCAAAGCCTATGCCTCCAACAAGTCGAACGTCAACCGGGGCATTGACTCCATCAAGAGCGCCCGCGGGGAGAAAACTACGGATATCGGGAAGCTGGAGGTGGACAAGTCGTACGGCAAACCCCAGGCCAGCGGCCCTCCCTGGCGGAAAAAATAAAAGAATGATGAACTCGTAAAAAGCAACCCAAACCGTCACCCCGGCGAATACCCTAACCACCTAAAGGTGGCGCGAGGGCACAAGTGCCGGGGTCCATAACTCATTGTAATTACCGGATACCGGCCTTCGCCGGCAAGACGAAAAGAATGCGATATTGACTTTTTACGAGAACGTCAAAGAATGACTTTGCCATGAATTTCAAGCGAAGGAGATGATGATGGCTGAAGAAAGCGCAGCAAAAGCGGGGGATATGTCCGAAGGACGTCCTTTCGGTTACATCGCGCCGGAAGGGAACACCGCCATGGTTTGTGAGTCGGACGGCGCCGTCCGGGATAAAATCATCAGCGAACTGAAAGGCATGGGATATGCGGTCGCGGAAGCGAAGTCCGCCGGGGAAGCTCTTCAATTCATGCGGTTTCATATTTTCAGCGCCATCTTTGTTGATGAAAGTTTTGACACGGCCGAGGGTCGGGTGAACAGCGTTCTGCAATTTTTGGAAAACCTGTCCATGACCGTTCGCCGGCAGACCTTCGTGACGCTGCTCAGCGCGTCGCTCAAGACCATGGACAACATGATGGCCTACAACAAAAGCGTCAACCTGATTGTCAACAAAAATGAGATTGCCGATCTCGGCCAGGTATTTAAAAAAGCTTTGGACGAGCACGAAAGATTTTATCATGTGTACAAGGAGAATCTGCGCAAATCCGGCAAGGCTTAAGGGTCTTTGTCCTCGGCATCGGCCTGCCGGAGCGCTTCCGCGGCCTGTTCGGATTGTCCCATTTCCTGATACGCCCGGGCCAGGTTGATGTAAAAGGGCCGCAGGGCTTCCCGCGAAACGGCTTTTTGAAAGGCGCAAGCCGCGCGGTCGAAGATTTTTTCTTTCAGCAGGGTGTTACCCAGGCGGTTGTAATAAGCGCCTGAAGAGCTTTGCGCCGCCGCGGTTTCATAGACGGCCTCGGCTTCATCGACGCGCCCCAGCGCGATCAGTTCGTCTCCCAGGCTGCAGGAATACAGCAGCTGCGAAGGATTGAAGGAAATACACCATTCCAAAAACCGCACCGCTTCGTCATGGCGCTTTTCCCGCATATATAAATCCGCGATCCTGAAATAATAGCGGTCCATCTGCTCCGGATCCAGATGGGCAGCCCGCAGGCAGGCCGCCTCGCCGTCGGCCGCGCGCCCGGCGGCAAAAAGCGCTTCGCCCAGCCGGCGCCAATAATCGGGATGGTCTTCTTCGATCCGGGTGAGTCTTTCAAAAATCCCGCAGGCTTCCAACGCCCGGCCTGCCTGAAGCTGGGCGTTGCCCAGTTCGGTCAGCAGGCAGACGTCGTCCGGCTGCGCGACGGCGGCTTTTTCGCAGACGGCGACCAGCTTTTCAAAAAGGGCTTCCTGCTTGTAAATCCGCACGAGTTCATCATAGGCAAAACCGGTGAAAACCTTGCGCTTCAGCTCCCGTTCCAGCAGCGCTTCCCAATATTCAAGAGATTTTTCTTTGTTGCCGCTGTCCCAGGAGGCCCAGGCCAGTCGAAGCAGGACGGGCTCCTGATCCGGGTGGCGGCTGTGAAATGCTTCCAGGAGGGCGACGGCTTCGCCGTATTTTCCCTGCCTGAGCAGGCGGTCGGCGTCGTCAATCAACGGTTGGGTGGAAGGATTGGTCGTCATGATACAAAAAAACGGGGGAGAAAATTCTCCCCCGGAATGTGGTTCAGCAACTGCACGAACCGCAACCGCCTCCCGCCGCGGCGAGGCTCGATGTCAACTTGAAGCCGGTTCCCTGCGGGGTTGTGATGAAATCAATGTTAATCGGTTTTGCCTGACTGAAGAGGTCTTTTTCAATGACAAATTTCGTTCCCTTTTCGTCAATCACTTCATCGTCGCTTTTCGGCTCGTCCAGAGCCATGCCCAAAGAGGGCCCGGATCAACCGATGGACATGGTGATGCGGATGGCCGCATCAGCGCTTTTGTCCTTGAGAAAATCCTTGATGACCTCCGAGGCCTTTTCTGTAACTGTCAGCATTCAGTGTCCTCCTTGCGGGAATGCCTTTGGCGGCATCCAAACTTGGCCCTAACTTATTCATAAACAGTGTGTTGTCAATTACATTTTTGCCGGGGATAATTAAGCATATGATTTCAATAAAGAAAAGAACGTTTTGTTTTTATTGACATTCCCGGCGCATCTCATTTATGATGGTGACGTTTAAATATCCGACGGGGGAGGTCTGCCATGCTCAAACGCCTGAAAGCCGCGCTGATCGCATCGCTGTTGCTTGCCGCTTTACCGGCGCTGGCCGAAAACTTTACGGTCAAGGGGGAAATGGACTCGAAGATCCACTATGAATTGCAGCACCAGATCGTGGCCGGCGATTCGATGAGAAAACTGATCATGAGTTTTGTCGAGCCGTCCAGCTTTGATTCTCCGACCTACAGCCAGAAAATCACCAATTTCAATATCACGTTTAGACCCGACGCTCAGGAGAAAAAAACCATTCGGGACGCCCGGGGCAATAAAACCATCCAGGCAACCTGGACCGATGTTCCGGGAAGCATTGATGCGGTGGTGTCGTTCGACGCGCAAACCAGCACCGGTCTTAAAGCGATTGACTCCGTCGCGCCTTTTCCGCTTGCGTTCGTCCCCGGCAATCTGAAGGACTATCTGCAGGCTTCGGAACAGGTGCAGACGAATGATCCGGCCATTGGGGAACTTTCGCAGAAACTGACCCGGGGGGCGAAAACGCAGTTTGAAGCCGTGCAGAAAGTGGTGAGCTACGTGGTGGACCATGTCCGCTACGTCAACCCCCCGCCGCAGTACGACGCGCTGTACGCGCTTCGCACCGGCCGGGGAAATTGCCAGAACTACTCCCATCTGACCGCGGCGCTCCTGCGCAACGCGGGGGTGCCGGTGCGGATTGTCAACGGCGTTACGATGAACCAGCCGTTTAACGTGTCCTGGGAAAAAGGCACGCTGACCTTTAAGATGGGACAGGGCAGGCACTCCTGGGTGGAAGTCTGGTATCCCGATCTGGGGTGGGTTCCCTATGATCCTCAGAACATGCAGTTTTTCATTTCCAACCGTTTTGTGCGCATCGAAGTCGGCGTGGACAATAACGAAACAAAGAATGACGGCCTGGTCCGCTGGGCCCAGAGCGCCGGAGCGCGCAGCAAACCAACGCTGCAGGAAACCATCGGCGGAAATTTTCTCTCCGACTCCACTAAGGTAACGGCGCAGCGTCAGGCTTACGGCCCGAAGAACCTGCTTTTGGGGCCGAATGTTCTGGCTCGTCTGGAGGTTCCTGCCGCGCCTGAACCAACTCCGGCGCCGCCTGTACCCGTACCGCCTGTTCCCACACCTCCTGTTCCGGCGCCTGAACCGCCAAGGCCTGTGCCCCCGCTGAAGCTTCCGAAGGCCTGGGAGTACAAGATGCCTTTCGTTTTCGGCAACCTGGAATATCCGGAAAATGTAGATTTTGCGTTTCCCCGCGAAACCAAAGCCAAAGGCAAGGATTCCTTTGAAATGTCGCGTAACTTCCTGGTGGAAACATCGGAATACGTGACCACCAACGCGACGCAGTACGCCCAGGTTGTGGAACTGACCAGGCCGGTGACGATCGATCAGGTGGGACTGGCGCTGCATAAATTCGGGGGCGAGGGCTGGATCTGGGTCGATATTTTCAAGGATCAGGACGGCAAGCCGGGGGATATTCTGCACACGACGCAGATGATCAGTCTGGAGGATATTTCCGGCAAGCCCGGTTATCGCTGGGTTGATTTCAAATTCAGCGACAAGGAAAAGCCGGTTTTGATGCCCGGCGCCTACTGGATCGCTCTGGGATTTTCGGGCACGCCGATCATGAACTGGTTTTATACCTACGGCAAGCCGGTCGGGCCGGTTTACGGCACCCGCTACAAGAGCGTCTTCGCCCGGGACTGGAGCGGCGCGCTCAACTATGAATTCAACTACCGGGTGGTCGGGATGACGGTGAAGTGATTACGGGTTGCCTTCGCTTTCCGAGGTCAGCTTTTGCCGGGCCAAAGCCAGCGTTTCATCGAAGCGCTCTTCCAGCATTGCATTGGCGCCGCGCAGGCCGTCGATGACTTCCCGGGCCCACTCCAGGTAGTCAATTCTTCTCGCGAGCGGCCAGCCGTCCGGCGGGGAAAAAGCGATATCGTGAACGTTGCAGATTTTATCGGCCAGCCTGATCTGTTTGGCGCGCAACGACAACCGGGGGGAGTGGGCAATCTGCTCGCGTTTTCTTTCCTGCTTGGGCAGGCTTTTGTCGTCGCTCATTTCCAGCACCAGCTTCAGAACTTCGTCGCCGAAACAAGCGCGGATTTCTTCCGGTTTGGCATCCGTGTCTTCGATCGTGTCGTGGAGAATTGCGGCCAGAATCGCAGATTCGTCCTGAACGCCGCCGATGGTCCATAAAAGCCAGGCGACTTCAATCGGGTGGTTGATATACGGCGATGCGGCCGAATCCTTTCTCCGCTGGTCGCAGTGCTTTTGGGCGGAAAAACGCAGGGCCTCCAAGAATAAGGTCAGGTCAGCTTGCGGATGTTGAAGTTTCATGCTCTCGTGCATATCATAGACGGGCTTCTCCCGCAAACCACCCGTCGCTTTACGATGCCTCCCGCAAAACAGGCAGTTTGTGATTGTGTAAAAACTGTGCTAAGCAACCCCGCGGACAGCGAAAACAGGTGAAATGACGATGAACGAAAACGACGGGAAAATCCTTTTTGAAAAACCGAATCTTGCGCTTTTGCGTAAAGATCATGCGGTGTTCGACATGCATTTTCACACCTGCCGAACCGACGGCCGCGACAGTGTGCGGGCGATCGCTCAGCAGGCGCGGAACTTGGGCGTGGGGGTTGCCGTCACCGATCATAATGACATCGGGAGTGCTCTGGAAATGGCCCAGTACCGCGATGTGCCGAGTATTCCCGGCATCGAAATCACCTCCCGGGAGGGCACGCACATTCTGGTGTATTTTTATGAGCACCGGCATTTGAAAAAGTTTTATACGAAATATATTCAGCCTTTTCTGGGCCGGGAGATCATGAGTTCCACAAGGCTCTCCATGGAAGAGATCGTCCACTCGGCAAAGCTTTTCCCCTCCGTAACGATTTTCCCGCACCCCTACTGCGTGGCCTACACGGGAATCTGCAACCTGAATTTCGAGCAGGCCCGGCTGGAGCGCCTGCTCGACGCCGTGGACGGCGTGGAAGTGATCAATGCTGAAAATATTCACCGCTGGAATTTGCGCTGCGCGCTGCTGGGGCTTTACCTGAAAAAAGCGATCACCGGCGGCAGCGATGGTCACTCCCTGTATCATATGGGCAAGGTCGTCACGTATGCCGACTGCGAACCCTCGGGCCCCGCGATGCTGGATGCGATAAAAAACGGAAGCGCCCGGGTGATCGGCAAGGAGATCAACCTGTTTCGAAAAGTGGCCGCCGGCACGTCGAAGCTGAATGTGTCCGTCGCGGCGTATCCGGAGCTGCTGGAGAAAAATATCCGCTACAGTTACCGGCTGATTCACGTCAAATCCATTCTGATCCGGCGGCAGTTCCAACTGCGCATGTATCGCAGGAGAAGCAGGCTGCACCCGCTGAGGTAAAGGAGGCGCTTTCGATGTTCAACAAACTCCTGGCCGGTTTTCCCCTGCTGGTCTTCCTTCTGATTCTCGGCGCGGTAACCTTGCTTCTGGGCGACATTCTGAAGCCGTTCTTCTTTGCGATTTTCTGGGCGGTTTTGCTGGCGGCAATTTTTAATCCCGTCAACGAATGGCTGCAGCGGAAGTTTAAAAATCCGAACGTCTCGGCGGGGCTGGCGCTGTCGGCGGTCCTGCTCACGCTGATTCTTCCAGTCGGGCTGATTCTCACCCTGCTGGTCGGACAGTTGCTTGATCTGTATCAGTCCATCAATAAAAGCGGCAGTTCGTGGATGCAAACGCTTACCGGCTTTCTCCAGTCCGTCGGCAGCTATCCCCTGCTGGCGCGTTTTCAGCTGGATCATGCATTCATCACCGATAAATCCGTCGAGCTTTTAAAAACCCTTACCGAGTTTCTAATTAAGAATCTGTCGGCGTTTACACAGAATACGGTGGTTTTCCTGGTCAAGTTCGCCGTGGCGCTCTACTGCCTGTTTTATTTTTTCCGCGACGGGAAGCAGTTGTTTGAAAGCATTGTGCGCCATCTGCCGGTGGATGCAACCCATATCCATACCTTTACGTCCGAATTTCTCGTCACGTCGAAGGCCGCGCTGAAATTCACTTTTATCATTGGCGGCATTCAGGGTCTCCTGGGGGGGCTGGTTTTCTATTTTACGGGAATCAGCAATCCGCTGGTTTGGGGCGTGCTGATGGTCGGATTGTCCATTGTGCCCGCCATCGGCAACGCAATCATCTGGGCGCCCGCGGGCATCATCATGCTCGCGACGGGGCATGTCTGGCAGGGAATCGCCATCCTGTTCTTCGGCGTCGTCGTGATCAGTTCCGTGGACAACCTGCTTCGTCCGCTTCTGCTGGGCAAGGATATCCAGATGCATCCGCTGCTGATTTTTCTGTCCACCCTGGGCGGCCTCGCCGTTTTCGGATTTTCGGGCTTCGTTCTGGGTCCGGTGGTCGCCTCCTTTTTCCTGGCCAGCTGGAAATTGTTCCTGGGTCTTTCTTCCGAGGCAAAGATCAGACAATCTCAGGAAACTGATTTCATGCCCTGACCCTCTGAGGGCTTTGCATCAACCGTTTCGAAGTCGTTCTCATTGTCGAGACTGTGCTGCATTTCAATGACAGATGGACATTACACAGGTTTCGATATGTAGTGCGTGCCTTCAGGCGCGCTATTAGCGGGGTTACCCCTCACTGCATTGAGATGGGATTTTTTTAGCGTAGTGCGGATAATAGATTATGCCGGCCTCCTGATGACCGACGGGGCATCAGCGGTTGCCGACCTGTTCCAAGGCTTCCGGACGGAGCAGGAACCGCCACAGCGCTTTCCGGTCCTTCTCGCGGGCGTAATCGATGCCGATTCTGGGCGTGGATAAAATGTCACGGGCCTGCACACTTTGATAGTTCTCCACCCATAAATGCTCCCTCCGGGTCAGGTCCCAGCCGTTCAGGGATTTGTCGATTGCCAGCGCCTGGCACAGTTTGGCGGGTCCGTTGGTCAGTTCTTTTCCGT
>MTBK01263864.1_pt1 | contig 11997 bp, 10 predicted proteins | sample 1535981 | NCBI WGS metagenome assembly MTBK01 (sample SAMN06109225, study PRJNA356200) | anaerobic digester metagenome | isolation source: biogas reactors fed with pig manure or primary and secondary sludge | place: Spain | collected 2016-06-30 | reverse complement strand
CCTTGCAGGGCGGGGGATCGGGACCGCGGTTCACTACCCCACCCCGGTCAGCCGGCAGCCGGTGTATGGGGGTGAGCGTGTTTCGTGCCCGGTATCCGATGACCTCGCGGCGTCGGTCGTGAGCCTGCCGGTCCACCCCGGGGTGGGTGATGGGGAGCTGGAGTATATGTGTGAGGCGATCCGGGGGCTCTCCTGACGGCAGGGAGAGATACCCTTCTACTTACTGGAGTGTGCCCTGCCATTACGCTTACTCGTGGCCAGGCAGACCTTCATCTGCGGGATGCCTGCCATCACTACCGGAGCTTGCGACATACTACTTGATTTCGCGAACAGGAATAGTTATAAGATTTTGCTGAAGCGATATAACTATCAGTACTGCTGGAAGATACCTGGACATCGGCAACCGTATCCTACCAAGACAGGGATAATGTGGTGTTCTGGAGAGATCCGAAGTGCCGGGTGCGACCCTGGGGCATTACCGCAGAATGATTTCGGAATTCGGGTTGCGATGGCTATTCCTCGTACCCGCCGAAATTGGACTTAAATTCCTGTGCAGACCGGAGTCGACTTCAGCAGAGCAGGAGGGCTAAATGCAGAACCTTCTCATAAAGATCAGTGATCGAAGCGCAAAAATCGGAATTATCGGCCAGGGCTACGTTGGCCTCCCGCTTGCGATGGCCTTTGCAAAAGAGTTTACTGTTTTTGGGTACGATGTCTGCTCAGACACCATTGAACGACTCAGGGCAGGAAAGTCTCACATCCAGGATGTTTTAGACACACAGATCTCCCAATACCTCGGGCTGACGTATTTCCCGACATCCGATCCTGGAGATCTTCATCAGTGCGATTTCCTCATCATCTGCGTCCCGACACCGCTTGCTGAAGATAAGATCCCGGATCTGAGCTGCATAAAGGATGCCTGCTCGACACTCAAAACTATTCTGCGCCCGGGGCAGTTTGTTATCCTGGAGAGTACGACGTTTCCGGGGACGACCGATGAGGTAGTAATCCCGATCCTTGAGGAGACCGGGCTCATCGCCGGCAGCGACTTTGGCATCGCCTACTCTCCGGAGCGGGTAGACCCTGGGAACAAGCAGTACCCCATCGATAAGGTGCCGACGGTCGTCGGCGGGATCGACTCTGAGTGTACCAGGATTGCCGGCTCTCTCTACGGTAATATCATGGAGAGGATCGTTCCGGTTCGGGATGCGCGCACGGCGGAGGCCGTGAAGATGATCGAGAATATCTTCAGGAATGTCAATATCGCTCTGGTCAATGAGATGGCTCTCATCTTCGAGCGGATGGGCATCGATACCTGGGAAGTGATCGACGCTGCGGCCACCAAGCCCTATGGTTTCATGCCTTTCTATCCCGGGCCGGGCATAGGAGGTCACTGCATCCCGCTCGACCCCTACTACATGTCTTACCAGGCGAAGAAATATGGTTTCATCCCCCGCTTCATCGAGACCTCGGGAGAGATCAACGAGTTCATGAAGATGCATACCATCAACCTTGTCGAGAAAGGACTCAGGCAGACCGGCAAACGGGTTTACGGTGCGAAAGTTGCCGTAATGGGCCTCGCCTACAAAAAGAACATCAATGATCCACGGGAGTCGCCTTCCATAAAGATCATTGAGGAACTCGCAAACCTAGGAGCCCATGTTCGGGTCTATGACCCATTCGTCCCCTCTCTTGCAACGAAAGCCGGCGTGTTTACTTCGGCAGAAAGCATCGAGGGGGCTCTTTCGGGGGCTGATTGTGTGGTATTCCTCGTGGATCACGATGCCTTTAGAGGGCTGGACGTAGGGTATATCGGGAGCTGCATGGATACTCCTATCATTGTGGATTGCAAGAACCTCTTTCAACCGAGAGATGGGGTCGTGTACCTCGGTATCGGTAAGGGCGAGCGGACCTGGTGACGGCCGGCATGCGGTTGGTCGATTTTTCGCCAAATCGCCTTATGCTTGCTCGTTCCGGTACCACTCAATCGTCCCTTTTAGCCCATCCTCAAATCTCGTCTTCGCCCGGAACCCGAACTCTCGCTCCGCGCGCGAGACATCCAGGCATCGTCGGGGCTGGCCGTCAGGTTTTGTGGTATCCCAGACGATCTCCCCTGAAAATCCGGTGAGGCTGGCGATGAGGGTTGCAAGGTCGCGGATAGAGATCTCAAAACCGGCACCGAGGTTCACCGGCCCGGGTTTATCATAACGCTCAGCGGCGAGCGTGATCCCCTCCGCGGCGTCGTCGACGTAGAGGAACTCGCGCGACGCTGCCCCGGTCCCCCAGACCTCAACGCTCTCCCTCCCTTCATCTACCGCCTCGACGAACTTCCTGATCAGGGCCGGGATGACGTGCGAGCTCGCCGGGTCAAAGTTATCCCCAGGGCCATAGAGGTTCACCGGCAACAGATAGATTGCATTAAACCTGTACTGCTGCCGGTAGGCCTGAGCCTGGACGAGGAGCATCTTCTTTGCAAGACCGTAAGGTGCGTTCGTCTCCTCAGGATACCCGCTCCAGATCTCCTCCTCCAGGAACGGAACCGGCGTGAACTTCGGGTAGGCACAGATCGTTCCGACGGCGACGAACTTCTTGACGCCAGCCTGCCGGGCGGCCTCCATCAGCTGGATCCCCATGATGGCGTTGTCGTAGAAGAGAGAGCCCGGGTTTGCCATGTTGTAACCGATGCCGCCGACCTTCGCCGCAAGGTGGATTACGAGGTCGATCCCCTCGACAGCGGCGACGCAGTCATCCCACCGCCGCAGGTCGAGGTCGCGGCTCCGGGGTACCCGGATATTCTCTGCTGCAAGCCCATGTCTCTTGAGTGTCTTCACAAGGGTTGAACCGAGGAACCCGGCCCCACCCGTGACGAGAACGTTCTTTCCTTTCCAGAACACTATGCCAACTCCCTGGCCGTATCAATGCAGTCTTTTGTGCCATCTCTCTTGAAAATACCATCGATTTTTTTGAAGTTCTCGCGGTATTTCATCAACATATCCAGATCTTCTGCCCATGAGTTGTCGAGAACCACTGCCATTGCGATCTCTTCCTATCTGCAGCCGATTCAATCTCCCGTCCACCATCGGTCAGGATATAGCCGCACGAGGATCTCGTCTCCCTCACCGATGGGCTCAAGCCCTGCTTCCCGCATATCCGCATCAACCATGATCCTCGTCAGGTCGGAGAACGTCACGCGCGGCTTCCAGCCGAGTCTCTCCTCAGCCTTCCCGGCATCCGCGATGAGGCTCTCGACCTCGGTCGGCCGGAAATAACGCTGGTCAATCCTGACATGATCCCCCCAGTCAAGTCCAGCGTAGGAGAAGGCAATCTCAAGAAACTCCCTGACCGAATGGCTCTCTCCGGTCCCGATGACGAAGTCCTCGGGTTCCTTATGCTGGAGGATCCGCCACATACACTCGACGTACTCTGGGGCAAACCCCCAGTCCCGCCGGGCGTCCAGGTTCCCCATGTAGAGGTATTTCTCTTCGCCGGCGAGGATCCGGGCGATTCCGCGCGTGATCTTCCTCGTCACGAAGGTCTCGCCTCGCCGGGGGGACTCGTGATTGAAGAGGATTCCGTTGGCGGCAAACATGTCGTAGCCGTCACGGTAGTTGCGGGTCATCCAGTAGGCGTAAAGCTTCGCGCAGGCGTACGGGCTTCGCGGCCAGAACGGTTTTGTCTCGCTCTGCGGCGGCGGCGTCGCCCCAAACATCTCACTGCTCGAGGCCTGGTAGAACTTCGTTCCGCTCCCACTCCTCCGGATCATCTCAAGGAGCCGGGTCGTCCCGAGGCCCGTGACATTGCCGGTGTATTCCGGGACGTCGAAGCTGACCCGAACATGGCTCTGGGCGCCGAGGTGGTAGACCTCGTCGGGTTTGATGTTGTAGATGATGTGCGAGATCTGCTCGTCGTCGGAGAGATCGCCGTAGTGGAGGAAAAGCCGTGTGCCGATATCGTGAGGATCAGTGTAGATGTGGTCGATCCGGGAAGTGTTGAAGGTCGACGCCCGCCGGATGATCCCGTGGACTTCGTAGCCTTTGTGAAGAAGAAATTCAGCGAGGTAGGAGCCATCCTGTCCGGTGATACCGGTTATTAAAGCCTTTTTTGAAATAGTGCTCACCGTCCTGTCTTTGAGAAGTAGTAGATAATTTGTATGCTGCTCGTATATCCCACCTTCTGCAATACCGCTATCTATTTCTGAATAAGTTGATTGAGTTGGGATAGCCTCAACCAGAAGTTCAACTCGCGGGGCAAAAGAAGGTTCTGCTTTCACCCTGCGAGATAGATACGATTAATATGGCGCTATATCTTACCTTTTAGTGACAGAATCAGAAACTCTTACTCGGAAGGCACGTGGGTTATGGGTGTAAAAAATAGAGATCACGTTTTCGATGAAATACCAGACACAATCATCGTACAACTAATGGGAGGTTTAGGCAACCAGCTCTTCCAGTATGCTGTTGGCCGCAGGATCGCGGAGATGAATGATCTTTCCTTAAAATTAGACCTCAGCTGGTTCATGTACCACCCTCGCTGGTTCAAGTACCGCCCATACCGTCCCTACAGTCTCAACCATTTTGCCACATTAAAAGATGTAGCAAGTTTTACCGAAGTAACGAAGTTAAAGGGGCTAACATGGGCTCATTTGAGAGATAATCTATTACGCAAAGTGTATGCTGATAGACCTCCTTGCAAGCAAACAGTGATTCAGGAGAGATCGGTGGATTTTGACCCGGAGATATTACAAGTCTCCAGTAGCGCTTATCTCAGTGGATACTGGCAAAGTGAGAAATATTTCAAGGATATCGAAGAGATCATTAGAAGGGAGTTTACTGTAATAACACCCCCTGATCCAGAGAATGCCAAGATTGCTCGTGAAATCAAAGAGACTGAGGCAGTCTGCATCCACGTTCGTAGAGGTGACTACATCACAGATCCGAAAGCGAAAGAATCTCTAGGTTTATGTTCACTGGATTACTACTACCGTTCTATTGATTACATCATGGCACGATTTGACGAGCCTCACTTCTATGTATTTTCTGACGATCCAGATTGGACTCAACAACACGTAACTATCGATGCCCCAACAACATATGTTTGTAACAACCCATCAGATAAAAATTACGAGGATTTTAGGCTGATGACGTACTGCAAGCACTTTATCATTGCAAACAGTTCATTCAGCTGGTGGGGTGCCTGGCTCTCCTCAAATCGGCAGAAAATTGTCATCTCACCAGCACAATGGTTTAAGGGGACAGAGTATTGCGATGATGATCGTATACCAAAAAAATGGATACGCCTTTAGTGTCCCGATTCCAGCAAAAAGGTTGCGAAAAAAGGGCCTGAAATATCATCCGTGAATCTCTTGCTGAACACGATCTTGAATCGTGGCTGCTTGAGCTACCAACGCAAATTGACGCCCGGGGGTAATTTTTCGATAAATGGTTGGAAAAAGAGGAGTATTTTTTCCATGCCTGCTAAATAATAAATAGTAAACCATTAAATTGATAATATGCTCTTGTGGATCGGCATAGTGCTCATAGTTGCTGCAATCGCCCCATACGTAGTATACCTTTTTGGGATTAATGTAGGGCGAAAGCTGGACACGCCGCATACCCTCATCGAGTATCCTGATATCAGCATCATCATCTCTGCATATAACGAGGAAGCAGTGATCAGAGAGCGGATCCAGAATATACTTGCCTCCTCGTATCCGGTAGATCGATACGAGGTGATCTTCATAGATGATTGCTCTTCTGACGGCACAGGACGTATCGCAAAAGAGGCCTTCGCAGAGGCGGGAATAACTCATCGTATCATCACCAATACTGAGCGTCTGGGGACGAACCGCTCATATAATAGGGTAATGAACCTGGCTCGCCACCCGATCATCGTCACCACAGACGCCGATGTCTTCTTCGAGCGCGACGCACTTGCACACCTCATTGCCCGGCTGATCGGTGACGATCGGATTGCTGCTGTCTGCGGGGATCTCCATCCCCTTCCCGGCGACTCATCACATACGGCACAGATGGAGGGAGCATACAGAAACTACTACGGGCGGATGTGTAGCTGGGAGAGCGCGGTAGATTCGACTTATACGTTCAATGGTGCGCTTGTTGCGTTCAAGCGGGATCTCGTGACAAGGATCGATGATAAGCGGGGAGCGGACGATGCAAATACAGCATTTGAGGCTATTAGGCGGGGCTATCGGGCAGCATACGAACCGGCAGCCGTAGTGTATGAAGACATCCCTCCGAACTTCTCCAGGCAGTATCGGCAGAAGATCCGGCGCGCAACCCGACTGATTGAGGCGACAACAGCAAACCTTGATCTTCTCGGAAATTCTCGCCCATTTTCACGCATTTTCTACCCGCTCCGCATCTACATGTATCTTGTGACGCCCGGTCTCTTCTTAATCGGCAGTGCGATCTTTGTGGTAGGTCTCGCCTTGACAGATCTCCTCCTCGCTATCGCACTCCTCGGGGTTTCCATCCTGGTAATTATCCTGTGGAGGAATAGTACGGCTGTCTCGTTCGTCACAAATCAGGTTTACCTCGCCAAAGGGCTGCTCAACCTCGGGAAAGACATGAGAGTATGGGAGAGCACCTCAAAGAAAGCGAGAACCGGATGATGTTCTCGCCTCTATGGCCTGGTTCATGGTCCGATCCGGATGGCGGTCCCTGTTTTCTCATCTCCACCCGATGGTGTCTGGTGGTTGATGTTGGTTCTTCACGGCGCCCCTGCGCGAGCAGTATATTTCCCTGAAGAACGGATTTAATAAGCATGTGTGGTATCGCCGGGCAGTTTAATCTCTCGGGAGAGGCAGCAGATCAGGACTTGATCCGGCGGATGTCGGAACTTCTTGTTCATCGCGGGCCTGATGGAGACGGCATCTACATCGATGAGATGGTAGGGCTTGCTCACCGACGCCTGGCAATTATCGATCTCTCTGACGGAGGGCATCAACCGATGACCAATGAAGATGGGACACTCTGGTTGGTCTTTGACGGGGAGATCTATAATTATCAGGAGCTTATCGAGGAGCTGACCTCGTGCGGACACCGTTTTCAATCCCGGGCCTGCAGCGAGGTAGTTCTCCATGCGTATGAGGAGTGGGGGAGGGACTGCTTACAGTGGTTTAACGGGATGTGGGCGTTCGCTCTCTGGGATTCGCGAAAGGGGGAACTGTTCTGCGCTCGCGATCGCCTGGGGATTAAGCCGTTGTACTATGCCCGGGCCGGCGATTCGTTCCTCTTCGCCTCCGAGATCAAGGCACTGCGAGCGCATCCAGAGGTAGGCAGACATCCGGATGACGAGATGGTATCTGCGTTTCTCGAATGGGGCCTTGCGGATCACACCGACCGGACGATGTTTGAGGGGATATTCCAGCTGCTCCCGGCACACTACATGATCATCAGAAAGGGAGGGATCGCAGAGCAGGCAGCCTTCTGGAGGATTACGTTCAACCCCGCACTGGAATCTGAACCTGATTCGGATGAGCGCCTCGCCTCTGAGTTCTTAGAACTCCTTGAGGATGCGGTTTGCCTCCACCTGCGAAGCGATGTGCCGGTCGGAGCCTGCCTCTCCGGCGGACTGGACTCTTCCACCCTTGTGGCGCTCATCGACCGGGCGCCTCACCGGAATTATCGCGGAAAAGAATCTTCGCTTCAGGATACGTTTTCAGCCTGTTTTGAGGATGGACGGTTCGACGAGAGTCCGTATATCGATACCGTCGTGGAGAGTCTTGGCGTCAGGTCGCATCGTGTTTATCCGGATACCGGGTCGATCTGGACCGATCTCGACCACCTGCTCTACATCAATGACGAGCCGTTTGCTTCCCTGACGCTCTACTCCCAGTATTGTGTTATGCGGGAAGCGCACCGAAAGGTGAAGGTGGTGCTGGATGGACAGGGAGCAGACGAGCTCCTCGCCGGCTACATCGCCTACCAGTTCTGTCACATAAAAGGGCTGATCCGGGAGCTTCGTATTCTTTGGGCTGTACGAGAGATCTTCGGATTACTCAGGCATCACCGGGATTTTCTCTCGTATGGTATAACTCAATCACTTGTCCGGAAGAGTCGCCGGGGCCATCTCCGCTCGGAGAAAATCGATTTTCCCCGGTATCGCGGCACCCTGAGCGAAGCCCTTGAGACCGATCTGCTGAGTGCAAACCTGCCGTATCTGCTCCACTGGGAAGACCGGACAAGCATGGCCTTCTCTATTGAAGCGCGGGTGCCTTATCTGGATTACCGTATCGTGGAGTTCCTGGTCTCGCTACCAGCGGATCAGAGGATCCGAAATGGTGTAACCAAGTATATCCTCAGGAAAGCAATCAGAGGGCTTGTGCCCGATATGATCCGGTGCAGGATGGACAAAAAGGGTTTTGCTACCCCGGAGGAGGTCTGGATGCAGGGTGATATGAGAGAGAAGGTTCTTGAGATCCTCTCGTCGGGAACGTTCCGGAACCGGCCCTACTGGGATGCTGATGCCGTGAGAAAGAGTTACGAGGATTTTTTAGCGGGGAAGGCGTCTTACTCATCTGAAGCCTGGCGTATGGTCTGTTGCGAACTCTGGTTGCGGCGATTTATCGATCCGGTGGTGTTGTAATCAGGATATGGGGGAGCTTTTTTAATCAAATCTGACCCAGACGGACGTACTGCTTCAGCCCGTAGCTTGCAAAGCTGTAAGTGTATTTTATCGCCTGGAATATGCCGGCCGGCCCCTTCCTGTAGAGTCTCATCCCGATGAGCATATTCCTGAAGTAGTGAAAGACGAGTTTGACGTTCCTCGCAAACAGCGCGCGTGAGGATATTTTTAGGCCTTGAAGATCTTCTGTGGCGTTATTTCCGATTGCATCGAAGCGCTCCTTCTTCTCCGGCGGGTAATCCACAAAATACCCTCGATGATGGTAGATCGCTGCCGGGATAAACTTGATTCTACCGTTGACCACTGCCTTCTCGTGTATCGCGCCATAGTACCGTAGTCGGTCCCTTCTTGCAAGTCTGACATGGATCTCCGGGTGCCCGCACGGCGTCTCAAGGACTGTGCCATCCGGGAGGACATCATGCCTGAGAAATGAATAAGCGTTGTATTTTCTGGTCGATGTTAGCTTCCGGAGCATCTCCAGAAGATCAGGCTCGACTGTTTCATCTGGATCGAGGATGAAGACCCACTCGTTTTGTGCCCGCTCGATCCCGCAGTTTCGCTCGATAGCAAAACTGCCGGAAAACTCTCTCTGGATCACCATAGCACCGAACTTTTCGGCGACCTCTACGGTTTTATCCTCACTCTGCCCGTCGACGATGACGATCTCATCAACATACGGGATGATCATCTCTAATGATCGAGCAAGGGCATCTTCTTCGTTTTTCGTTATGAGGCAGGCTGAGATCCCCATGGTTCTTCTCCTTCGGACTTCCGGAGATTTTGCTCGTAGATGCTCTGCACAGTGCCGGCGATCCGGATCCATGAAAACTGGTCCACTGTCTTTTTGCGGGCTGCAACCCCCATCTCACTTCGCACGACATCATCGGCCAGAACGCGCACCAGCGCATCAGCGAGCCCGTGAGGATCTTTTGGTTCCACAAGGAGTCCTGTTTTGCCGTCATCGATGAGATACGGTATACCTCCGACGTTTGTTCCCACCAGAGGCCTGCCACACGCCATCGCTTCCAATCCTGCAATACTGGTCGCTTCCTTGAGGGAGGGGAGAACCACGACGTCTGCTGCTGTATACCACGAGGGCATCTCGGTGTTCGGGACTGATCCGGTAAAAATGATCTGATCCTGCACCCCGAGTTCACGTCCCTTCTTCTGAAGCAGAGTCAGCTGGTCTGGATACGACCCACCGACGATGAAGAATCGGGCGTCCGGGCACTTCTGGAGGACGGCTGGAACGGCCTCGACCAGATATTTGATGCCATTCTTCGGCTCAAGGCGCCGGGGGCAGAGCACAATCCGGGACTCTGGCGCGAGAGAATACTGCTGCCGGATATCTTTTGGAGGAACCTCCGGCGAAAATTTCTCCGTATCCACTCCGTTTGATACAAACGTGATCTTCTGCCGGGGGATCCCGAGTGACTCAACCGCCTCGGCAAGTTCGTCGCTAGGGGTGATGATGTGATCCATGCGTGCGTAGACCCGCCGGTAGAGTCCTAGCATCCTCCCCCGCTCCAATCGGTCCAGGAACCCGGAGGTATGCTCGGTTGCAATGCCGGGCACCCCCGGTTGTAGCCTCGATACAAGCCCGTCGGGGAACACGTAATGTGAGTGCAGGAGGTCTATCTTTTTTGCCTTGATGATGCGTCGGATGCTGAAGTATTCGAACAGGGCGAATGCCGGATACAGCAGTACGTTGTTCCGCGGAAGGTAGATCCTGACAACATGGAGACCATCGATCGTCTCCTCCCTCGAAGCGGGGTATACATCCCGGAACGTAACTATTGTGACCTCGTTTCCAAGTTTTTGGAGCGCTTTAGCAAGCTCGTAGACGTGTGCTGCAATCCCCCCGATGTTCGGGAGAAAATCGACTGAGAGTATGCAGATATTGAGCCCCATTCACTCCCCTTACTGTATTTATGCGAGATGGGTTATATGTTTTCCCGGGGTGCAGTTGTAAATCCATTGACTCTGTCGAAAAACGTCGCAACAACAGCGCTATATATGCATCGGGTCAATGAATGGATACCGTACCAATCATTCAGGTGAACCATGAGCGTTGCAATTGTTCTCGGCACGCGACCTGAGATCATCAAGATGTCTCCGATCATCAGGGAATGTGAGAGGAGAGGAGATGATTACTTCATCCTTCATACCGGCCAGCATTACTCCTACTCGATGGACAGGATCTTCTTCGAGCAACTGCATCTTCCGGATGCGCGGTATAATCTCAACGTAGGTTCGGGCCTGCAAGGGAAGCAGACGGGGAGGATGCTCGGGGAGGTAGAACAGGTTCTGATCGATGAAGAACCTCGTGTAGTACTCGTGCAGGGCGATACCAATACAGTGCTCGCTGGAGCACTTGCTGCATCGAAACTTCATATTCCGGTGGGGCATGTCGAGGCCGGCCTGCGGAGCAGCGATCGGAGGATGCCCGAGGAGATCAATCGAATCCTGACGGACCATATCTCGGATTACCTCTTTGCACCAACGGAAGCGTCGCGGCAGAACCTGATGCATGAGGGCGTACCTGACGAGAAGATCTTCGTCTGCGGGAACACGGTCGTAGATGCACTCTTCCAGAACCTCTCGATCAGCGAGGAGACAGCAGATCCTCTTGTGAAATTCGGGATCCGCCCGGGCGACTACTTCCTCATCACTGCCCACCGCCAGGAGAACGTTGACGATGCAAGAAAGATCAATGGTATTCTCAAAGGTCTGGAGTGTATCGCGGATGAGTACGCGATGCCTGTGGTTTATCCCATGCATCCCCGGACAAGGAAGATGCTGGAGCAGTTCAGGTTGGAGGTGGGTTCGGTCCGTTGCATCGAACCTCTTGATTACCTCTCTTTCCTCCAGCTCGAGAAGCACGCCAGACTGATCCTGACGGATTCGGGAGGGGTGCAGGAAGAAGCCTGTGTTCTCCGCGTGCCCTGTGTCACGCTACGAGAGAATACAGAGCGACCGGAGACGGTGATTGCAGGGGCAAATATCCTTGCGGGAACCGATCCAGAAGCGATTGTGGAAGGAGTGCGGAGGATGATGGAGAGGGAGCGAACCTGGGAGAATCCGTATGGAGATGGGACGGCGGGAAGGAAGATTGTGGAGATCGTTTCAGGGTCTACTTCGCCTTAAAGAGAGGAAAGAACGTCAACTACCCCTCCCTGAAGGGAGGGGCTTGTGAACGGCTAAGCAGGACAAAACAGTTAGACTAGGAGGCAAGAAATTGCAGCAGCGTTCTGGGCTACAAGAACGGATGGGTGTTTCCCTAGCCTGTCCCTCTTCTGGGCACGCCGAACCCGACGTACCTTTTGGTACTAAGCCTGTTTCGCAACTCCG
>MTBK01124709.1_pt1 | contig 12010 bp, 9 predicted proteins | sample 1535981 | NCBI WGS metagenome assembly MTBK01 (sample SAMN06109225, study PRJNA356200) | anaerobic digester metagenome | isolation source: biogas reactors fed with pig manure or primary and secondary sludge | place: Spain | collected 2016-06-30 | reverse complement strand
ATGCGCGGCATACTCTTTTCGCTCCTCCCATATATTTGTGGTGACCGGACACCGGTGACAACGAGCAGTGTCCGCATCTTGCCTTGCATGTCGGGATCGACCTGTGCGCCCCAGATAATGCGTGCATCTGGGTCGATCCTCTGGTAGACCTCCTGTATGACGCCTTCAGCCTCGGACATGGTCATATCAGGTCCACCGACCACGTTGACGAGCGCCGCAGTCGCCCCTGATATATCAACATCGAGCAGCGGAGAGCGTAGCGCCTTCTTGACTGAATCGGCGGCCTTGTCCTCACTGTCACTCTCCCCCATACCGATCATGGCGACCCCTCCCCGCTCCATGACGGTCCTGACATCGGCGAAGTCGAGGTTGACAAGCCCCGGCGTCGTGATCAGCTCGGTGATGCCCTTGACCGCCCGCATCAGCACCTCGTCCGAGACCTTGAACGCGGCGTGGAGCGGGAGCCGGGGCACGATCTCGAGCAGGCGATCGTTCGGAACGACGATGACCGTATCCGCCACCTCGCGGAGCCGTTCGAGACCGGCCTCGGCGTTCTGGGCCCTGATGGCACCCTCGGCCGTGAACGGCAGGGTGACCACGGCGATGGTCAGAGCCCCCTCTTCCCGGGCGGCCTTCACGACCACAGGTGCAGACCCGGTGCCGGTGCCGCCTCCGAGACCGGTGGTGATGAAGACCATATCGCATCCCTCGACTGCCCGCTTGATCTCATCCTCGTTCTCAAGGGCCGCCTCCTCACCCACCTGCGGGATCGAGCCTGCGCCAAGACCGCGGGTTCTCTGCTTCCCGATGAGGATCCGCGTCTCCGCGATCGTCCTTATGAGGTGCTGGGCATCGGTATTGAGAGCGATCAATCGCGCCCCGTTGATCCCTTCCTCCATCATCCGGGTGACAGTGTTCGAACCCCCTCCCCCGCACCCGACTACTGCTATCTCGGTCCGGAGCTCCATGAGGATATCCTCAAGCTCCTTATCGACCTCGGTGGGCTCAGAGAAGCGCTGTTCCTCTCTCGCCCGTGAAAGTGCCTCTTCTACGATAGACTTCATGTGTATCTTTCCAATCCCGGGATATGTATCCGCTTCGCGCTGGTTGTCTGCACCATATCGGGTGTGATCTTCCGCCCGTCGATCTCGATCGCCCTTCCGCCAGCGAGCATGGCAAAGAGCGGTCCCTTCTGAACCCCGTGTCTGCGCGCCTTCGCAGGGTCGAACCGAACCTTTTGAAGGATTAGATGATCACCCGCGATAACAGTATTCTCACAGATAAGTAAGAGCTTTATGCAGAAGGTAGTTATATCACTTACGAGCTGGGAGGTTTCATTCTCAAAGCTGACGACGAGAGGCAGGACTTCCGTTGAGTCCTTTGAGAGATGGGCAACCGGTAATCTCTCAAAGGTGCCGAGTAAACCCTCTTTGTCAATTTTTACGACCTCTTCTATCAGTTCCTGGTTCAATCGAACAGGAGTTGGGGTTCCACTTCCGGAGAGGTTGTGGATGTGAACGCGTGATCCCGGAGCGATCTCTTCTGCGAGATCCCGGATCTTGAGGTAGGTGGTCCACTCGAGATCTCCTGTCTCCAGGATCTCGGACTCAGAGAGCAGGACGATCCCGGTATCGCTGATCATACGTTCGATCCTCTCAGATTCTTCAACGGGAAGCGATTTTTTATCGATGTAGGCGGCCACGGCACGGCTCGCCTCCTGCATCTGCCCGACGAGACCTCTGTCAAGAAGCCTGACCTGCCGTGCGGGGGCGATGTGGCCAAACGCCCCCCGGGAGGAGAGTGCGATCTCGGTCTGCCGCACGGCGTAGTGGGTTCCGCCAAAGCCGATGAGGTTGATCGTCTCTTCCGGCACTGCGGAGAGGATGCTCTCCGCCACAGCCCTCCCGGCGGCCGGGTCCGCCCACTCAGCGGCGGTGGACCCGATCTCGACGAAGAATGACGGCGTGGAGAGTGCCGTTGGGCCGTGGTGCGTCACCTCGTAGGAGACGCGGTAGCCATCCGGTGCCCTGGCGGCGAGGTTCCGGAGGACCGCGTGCATCCATGCAGGAGCTGCCGGTGCAAGCATCCCCGGTTCTCCGCCGAGGTCGGCGGTATCGTAGTTGCCGGTCACGTGCACAGTCAGCGCAGGTATTGGCCGTGTACTCGAGTGCCGGGAGATGAAGATGATGAGGTCGCAGTCGACCTCCTCATCGATCCGATCCTGGTGGATCAGGCGCCCGTCGACCTCGTGGAACACCAGCGTGTGGTTCCCGGCAAGTGGCCACCGACCACCCGCCGCGAGCAGGTCATCGATGTGCTGCCTGATGTTTACCCCTGCAATATCATGTTTCGAATGAATCAGCGCGATCCGCATCGGGTTATACGTGGGTCGGCGAGATGCTAAATGGTGGTGCTCGATCGCATCGATAGTAAATCCTATCTCCCTGCAGACAGACCATGTGTGTACCATGGATAACGAAAAGATTCAGAAGGCGTTTGAGGCGCATGGTATTGAGGGCGAGATCACCTGCCCGCAGGCATTTGAGATATCTGAGAAGTATAACATCCCGAAGATGGATATCGCCCGGTACTGCAACCAGCATGAACCGAGGATAAAGATCCGGAGCTGTCAGCTGGGCTGCTTTCGATGAGCCTCTTCCTCGAGGTCGTCCCGGTCAGTGAGGCCGTGGAGGTTGTGCGGGGGATTGCACCCCCGCCCGGACACGAGGACGTCATGCTCGAGGATGCCCTCTACCGGGCCCTTGCGGAGGATGTCTCTGCTGACATCGATATACCCGGGTTTGATCGCTCAACGGTCGACGGTTACGCTGTCGCCGCGGCCGATACCACAGGAGCCTCCGAGGCCATCCCGGCGATGCTCCAGTGCCTGGGCAGGGTCGGGATGGGAAGTGCGGATCCCGGGAACATCTCCCCGGGGTCATGCAGGTACATCCCCACCGGCGGCGCCCTGCCGGAGGGCGCGGATGCGGTCGTGATGATCGAGCATGCCGAGCTGATCGGGGATGACGTGCTCGTGCACCGGCCGGTGGCGCCGGGTGAGAACGTCGTCCTGCGCGGCGAAGACTTCCGCGCCGGAGAGGCGGTGCTCGAACGGGGCCGTGTGCTCTCCCCCCGGGAGATCGGGGTCGCCGCAGCGATCGGGGCCGAACGGGTTCCTGTGGCGGTGCCTCCGGTGATCGGCATCATATCGACGGGGAACGAGGTTATCCCGGTTGCCGGGATCCCGGGGCCGGGGGAGGTGCGGGACGCAAACTCATACCTCGCCGGTGCTTTCGTGACCGACCGGGGTTGTCTGCCGATCTACTTCGGGATCATCAGGGATGAGCGAGAGGCACTCGAGAGCGCAATCTCTTCGGCGCTTGACCGATGCGATGCGGTCCTGGTATCAGGGGGATCCTCGAAGGATGAGCGTGATAACACCGCGGCGGTCATCGCCGACCTCGGTGAGGTGCTGGTGCATGGGATCGCCATTGCGCCCGGGAAGCCCACCATCATCGGGACGGCCCGGGGAAAGCCGGTCATCGGCCTCCCGGGACACCCCGCCTCAACCTACGTTGTGCTCGTCGCCATCGTTGACCACCTCCTCGCGGCGATGCGCAGGACCGGGGTCTCCCGGCGGACCCTGCGCGCCAGGCTGACGCAGAACATCCCCTCTACCCGCGGGCGGGAAGACTATATCAGGGTCAGCCTCGATGGTGGCAGGGCCACACCGGTCTTTGGAAAGTCGGGGCTCCTCAACACCCTGGTCCAGAGCGAAGGGTTGGTGCGGATCCCGGCGTCAAGCGAGGGGCTTGAGATCGATGAGGAGGTGGATGTGATACTATGGTGAAGCGATACCTCTCGGTTATAACGCTCGCCGAAGCGCGAGCGCTCGTGGAAGACTCTTTCCCGGCGACCTCCGGGGTCGCGCGGGTGGGGGTGACGGCCGGAGCGGTCGGTCGGGTCACAGCGGCACCCATATTCGCCCGGTTCTCGGTCCCCGGCATCCACATATCGGCGATGGACGGGATAGCGGTCAGGAGCGCTGATACCGTTGGGGCAAGCGAGCAGAATCCGGTAGTCCTTCCTGATGCGGCGCGGGTCAATACGGGAAACATCATCCCGCCCGGGTACGATGCGGTGATCATGATCGAGGACGTCTGGGTTGACGGCGAGACCTACACCGTCAGGGGGCCGGTCAGCCCCTGGCAGCATATCCGCCCGGTCGGTGAGGATATTGGAGAGTCAGAGATGATCCTCCCCTCGAATCACCGGATCCGGCCGCATGACCTGGGGGCGCTTGCAACCTACGGGGTCACGGATCTTGCTCTCCTCAATGTCAGGGTGGGCCTTCTCCCCACCGGGAGCGAGCTGGTTCCGGCGGGCGTGATGCCGCCGCCCGGGAAAGTCGTGGAGAGCAACACCCTGATGGCCGCGGCGGTCCTCGAAGGGGTGGGTGCAGAGGCGCACCGTTACCCGATCGTCCCGGATGACTACGACCAGATCCTTGAGGCCGTCCGCATGGGTGTCGCTGAAAACGATATCCTGCTCGTCTCTGCAGGTTCATCAGCCGGGACGCGCGACTACACCGCTGACGTCATACGGGATCTCGGTGAGGTGCTGGTGCACGGTGTCGCCATCAAACCCGGGAAACCGGCGATCATAGGCCGGATCGATGACAAACCGGTTATCGGCCTCCCCGGCTACCCGCTTGCGGCCGCGACCGTGCTCCGGGAGATCGTGCTCCCGCTCCTCGCCTGCTACGGCCTTTCCATCCCGCAACCGGAACGGGTCCAGGCCCGATTGACCACGAACCTCCAGTCAGATATCGGGACCGATGAGTTCGTCCTCCTCTCGACGGGAAGGATCGGTGACCGCTGGGTTGCGGTGCCGCAGTCACGGGGCGCGGGAGTTCAGATGAGCGCGGTGCGGGCAAACGGGTATATGCAGATCCCGGCGCAGAGAGAAGGTGCTGAGGCCGGGGGGGTGGTCGATGTTCGTCTCTCGGTTCCGCGCGCTGAGGCGGAGGAGGCGGTGCTCATCACCGGCAGCCACGATCCATCCCTCGACCACCTGACCGACCTGGTCAGGCCGCGCGGCGTCGACCTCCACTCCACCCACCTCGGGAGTATGGGCGGGGTGATCGCGCTGAAGAAGGAGGAGTGCCACGCGGCCCCGATGCATCTCCTCGCCCCCGATGGCACCTACAACACATTCTACCTGGAGCGTTACCTGCCCGGCGCTGACCTCCTCCTCCTCTGCGTGGCAGAGCGGCAACAGGGGATCATATCGCGCGATGAGATTGGGCTCGACGATCTTCCCGGGCGGATGTTCATCAACCGGCAGAGGGGGTCAGGGACCAGGGTGCTCCTCGATCACTGCCTGGCAGGGCGCGGGATTGACCCGGTATCCATACCCGGGTATGGGCGTGAAGCGACGACGCACCTTGCGGTGGCGCTTGCTGTCCGGACCGGAGAGGCGGATGCGGGGATGGGGGTCTACAGTGCCGCAAAGGCCCTCGGGCTCACGTTCGTCCCGGTGGCGACTGAACGGTACGAGCTCGTGATGCACCGTGCGATGCTCGATGACCCCAGGATCGAGGCCCTGGTCAGCACCGTCTCCTCGGAGGCGTTCAAACAGATCCTCCAGGGCCTCGGGGGGTATGAGACAGATGATACCGGTGTCCTGCGCGAACTGCTTGGCTGACAGCCTCTTCTGGTGTGGAGCAGGCCACCACCCCCTCTATCTCCCAGGTGCAGAACCCAAAGACTGACTTTCCTGTCTTGAGCGCGATGGCTATCTCGGACAGCGTGCCGTAGCCCCCGCCGACGGCGATCATCGCGTCACCCGAGTTGACCAGGATGACGTTTCTCGCATGCCCCATACCGGTGCGGATGACCACGTCCAGGTAGGGGTTCCCGTCCCCAGTGCCAAGGATGATGCCGACGGTCGTGCCGCCTGCCTCCTTTGCGCCCCGGCAGACGGCCTCCATAACTCCGCCGAGGCCGCCGCAACAGACGGTCGCGTGGTTGCCGGCGATGAGGCGGCCTATGGTCTCCGCCGCCTGGTATTCTTCGGTGGAACAGTTCGCGCTCCCGACGACTGCGATCTGCATGGAAGAGACTCGGGCTTCCATGCGGATAAAGGATGAGGGGGCCTGGAGCGTCGAGAAGGGTGATCTCCCTGGTTTGTGGCTCCGGGTACGATCACGCTCCGGTGGGCCCGGGAACAGGTGACCGCAACCCTGTGCTGTGCTATCACAGGCTCTATCAGCCCCCGGGGTACCTCGCTGGCCACCGCTCCCCGCCCCCGCGCGGGGATCACTCCAAAATGATTTGTTCCACGAAGACAAACGGTACACCAGAGCGTTGATATGAGGGATATGAGGTGAAGGAAGTCACCAGCAGCTATAATCCGCAGGAGATCGAGACGAGGGTCCAGGACTACTGGGAGAGAGAGGATATCTACGCACGCGTCAGGGCTTTGCGGAAGGGCGGGAAGGCGTTTTTTTTTGTAGATGGGCCTCCGTATACCACCGGCCACATCCATCTCGGCACCGCCTGGAATAAGATCATAAAAGATGTCATCCTCCGGTACCACCGGATGCGCGGCGCAGATGTCATCGAGCGCGCAGGATACGATATGCACGGCCTTCCCATCGAGGTGAGGGTGGAGCACCAGCTCGGGTTTGCATCCAAGAAGGATATCGAGGAGTATGGTATCGCCAGGTTCATCGATCAGTGCCGGGCGTTTGCAGTGAAGCATATGGAGATCATGAGCGACCAGTTCCGGGAGCTTGGTGTCTGGCTCGATTTCGACAACCCCTACCAGACCATCAAAGAGGACTACATCGAGTCTGCCTGGTGGACGATCCAGCGGGCGGACGAACGCGGGCTTCTTGAGCGCGGTCACCGGGTCGTGAACTGGTGCCCCCGGTGTGAGACCGCGATAGCCGACTCTGAGGTGGAGTACTGGGACGAGGCCGATCCCTCGATCTTCGTCAAGTTCCCTATCGTTGGGCGTGAGAACGAGTACCTGGTGATCTGGACAACGACGCCCTGGACCCTTCCGGCAAACGTGGCGGTGGCGGTCAACCCGGCGTTCACCTACACCCGGGTGCGGGCCGAGAAGGATGGAGAGGTCGATATCCTCTGGATCGCCGATGAACTCGTTGAGTCCGTCCTGAAGATGGGGCGCTACCAGGACTACACGGTCCTTGACCGCGTCGCAGGAGATGATCTGGTCGGGGTGGAGTATGCATCACCGCTCGCTGATCGCGTGCCGCACCAGTCCGAGATCCGGCACCGGGTCGTGATGGCCGACTACGTCGAGCTCGAGAACACCGGTCTTGTCCACATCGCTCCGGGGCACGGGTGGGACGACTACCTCGTCGGCATCAGGGAGGGACTTGAGGCCTTCTGCCCGGTTGACTCCGCCGGACGTTTCACCCCGGCGGCGGGAGCGTTTGCAGGGATGTACGTTCGGGACGCAAACGAGGCTATCATCGACGCACTCGGCGATCTTCTCCTCTCCCGGCGGACGATCACCCATCGCTACGGCCACTGTTGGCGGTGTAAGACCCCCATCATCTACCGGGCGACAGCGCAGTGGTTCCTGAAGGCGACCGAGATCCGTGACGCGATGCTCGACGAGATCATGAAGGTGAAGTGGTACCCTGATTGGGCAGGAAGCGCTCGGTTCTACGACTTCGTCAAGGGATCGCGTGACTGGTGCATCTCCCGGCAACGCTACTGGGGTATCCCCATCCCCATCTGGCACTGCGAGGGATGCGGCGGCTACACCGTCATCGGTACCATCGCCGAGCTCGAGGAGCGATCGGGCGCAAAGGTCACCGATCCCCATCGTCCCTACGTGGACGAGATCACCATCCCATGCCCCTGCGGCGGGGAGATGCACCGGGTGGATGATATCTTCGATGTCTGGTTCGACTCGGCCGTCGCGTCGTGGGCGACCCTCGGGTTTCCCCGGGAACGCGAGGCGTTCGATCGGTATTGGCCGGCTGACTTCATAACCGAGGGGCAGGACCAGACCCGGGGTTGGTTCTACTCCCAGCTCGGGGCAAGCAATGTGGCGTTCGGCCGCGCTCCCTACAAGAGTGTCCTGATGCATGGGTTTGCGCTGGATGCCGAGGGGCGCAAGATGAGCAAGAGTACCGGCAACGTCGTCACGCCCGAGGAGGTGGTGGACCGGTTCGGTGTTGACGTTCTCCGGTTCTACGTCCTCTGGGCGAACGCTCCCTGGGACGACATGAAGTTCAACTGGGATGGTGTCAGGACCATCCATAGGGCGATCACCATCCTCTGGAACGTCTACCGGTTCCCGCTCCCGTACATGGTCCTCGATGCGTTCCAGCCGGCATCCGGGGACGACGGTCGATGGGACGAGTCGTTTATCAGGGCTCATATCCACGATATGGCAGAAGAGGATCGCTGGATCATCTCCCGGGTGAACACGCTCGCACGGACGATCCGGGACGACCTGCAGGAGTACCATCTTCACCGGATGACGCGAGCGCTCACCACCTTCATCCTCGAGGATCTCTCCCGCTGGTACGTCCAGCTTGTACGGCCCAGGATGTGGCTCGAGGAAGATTCGCCGGAGAAGCGGTATGCCTACGAGACGACCTACTACGTCATGCGCCGGGTCATCGCGCTCCTGGCCCCGGTCACCCCGCATATCACCGAGGAGATCTACAAAAACCTCCGTCTCTCAGGGGACCCGGAGAGCGTCCATATGCTCGATTGGCCGGAGGCAGACGATCTCCTGATCGACCAGGACCTGGAGGCTGCCATGGAGGTCATCAGATCGTTTGATGATGCGGTTGCCACAGCCCGGCAGGCCGGGAGGCGGAAGCTCCGCTGGCCTGTTGGGAAGGTCGTGGTGGTCACCGGGAACGGTGAGGTGCGGGAAGCCTTTGAGGAGCTGGGTGACCTTGCCCTGATCCGGGCAAATGCCCGGACGGTCAGGGCCATCATGGGGGCATGGGACCGGATCCTCTGGCGGGCTGAACCGGTCATGCGGGCCATCGGCCCGGAGTTCGGGAAGGAGGCGCCGAGGGTCAAGGCGCTGCTCGAGCAGTCCGACGGCACAGCCCTGAAGGCCGCCATCGAGCGGGACGGGGTGGCCAGCCTCGACGGCTACGAGATCACCACGGAACACGTCACATTCGCAGAAGCCCTCCCTGAGGGTGTCTTTGCCGCACCCATGGAGGATGCAACGGTCTACGTCGACGTCACCCTCACGCCGGATCTTGAGGCCGAGGGCTACGCCCGTGAGGTGATCCGGAGGATCCAGGAGATGCGCCGCCAGCTCGATCTGAACGTCGATGACTTCATCGTCGCGGCTGTGGATGTCGCCGACGAGCGGGTGGCAACCCTCGTCGAGGCGGCGGAGTGGAGAGATGTGATCGCCGGCGAGGTGCGGGCGGAAACCCTCACCATCCGTCATGTTGATGAGGAGAGGCCGGCAGGGTCCTTTGCACTCGAGCGGGACTGGGACGTGGAGGGCGTGCAGATGCAGATGGGCATCTCACGCGCCGGTGAGTGACTGGATCAGGGCCGTTCCCTCAGCCGTTGAGAAGAGGGGCGTCTCCTCCAGTTCCCTGATACGGGTCCTCGTGACCAGGACGGTCTCGCCGGTCATGGGGTTATACCCCTCTTTTGTGTAGCCTTCCCGGTAGAGGAGTGTCCCCCGCCTCTGCCAGGCCGGGGTCGCCGCCAGGTTGACCCCCCGCTCAAACATCATCTCGTGCATGGCATCGGACCGCATCCCCTGGAGCGCGGCGGCTGCCTTGCGGGGGCTCATCCCCTCCTTGATCAGGGCGTTCTGGCAGTAGGCGTTGATGTGGTTTCGCCATGCTTCGTTCTGCCGCCAGGTGAGGTACTCAACCGCGAACTCGCCCGCTGCAGGGATGATCCGGGCATCGAACGCCAGGGGCTCCGTGCACCCGAGCTCGATCGTCAGCACGCTTGCCGCAGCCGAGGCGGTCACCGAGTCGATCTTTTCCACCCGACCCGAGAAGGGCAGTGTCTGGAAGTAGAGGCTGATCTCGTCGGAGAAGGTGTAGGCGAACGTGGGCGTAAATCCACTCTCCTCGAGGAGGTAGCGGCAGACCGCCCGCATGCTCGCGTGGAACGCCGGGTCAAACGGTGCTGTAAGGTCGAGTGCACGGGTCAGACGATGAAAAGCACGGCCATCGAGCCGGACGAAGATGGGTGGAAATATGGAGAGGTTTGCGAAGATTTCGCGGTCCTTTGTATTCATGGCGCGCCAGACCGTGAGAGCAGTGTCATCTGTGCAGATCGCCGGCACTCCCTTGAAGCTTCCATGCGAAGGCTGTGCGGCGGGTGCATAGGTTATGTGGTGTTTTTGGGGATCAAGAGCGGTGAAGAGGGATCTCCAGAGCTTTTGCGGTTCATCCCTCTTTCGCTTGCGATTTGAAGATCCCCGGTATGTGGCGGACGATGACGATATCTCCAATGCTCTTTATGATACGAAAGGGGATCTGCAGCCCGGAGTAGCCCTTGATCTCTCCGATCTCGGGGTTGAGCTCCCCGACCGCAAGGGAGTCGATCTTTTTTTGATCCACGTCGATCACGACATCATCAACGCTCCCGATAAAGATGGCTTTATCGGTGTACACGTTCAGTCCGAACAGCTCTGTGACCTGCGTTCTCATCGGTATCCTCTCAAGGTATATTACTATAAATGATAAAAAGATACTCATTCGCATGAACGCCTCGTTGCAGATAGGGACTCTGGCCGGGATTCCGGTTAAGTTGCACTGGAGTTTCCTCCTGGTCATCCCCCTCTTCGCCTGGATCATCGGGAGCCAGATCGAGCTCACGACGGAGTTGATCGCGGTTCTCTTTGGTGTCCCGATCGATATGACGCTGATCGTGATGGGATTTAACCCCTACATCCTCGGGACGATCGTCGCGCTCGGTCTCTTTGTCGGCGTCTTCGTCCATGAGATGGCGCACTCGCTCATCGCGAAAGCGAAGGGGATCGAGATCCACAGCATCACGCTCCTCATCCTCGGCGGTGTCTCCCAGATGGAGGAGACCATGCCGGACCCGAGGATAGAGCTTCCCATGGCGCTTGCGGGCCCGCTCATGAGCCTTGCGGTTGGTCTGGTCTGCGGCGTCCTGGTCTACGTCTTCGAGGTTGCCATTCCCGATCCTGCTGTTGTTGGCGTTCTCGTCTTCGTCTTTGGCTACCTCAGTCTCTTAAACATACTGCTCTTCGGGTTTAACCTCCTCCCGGCGTTTCCCATGGACGGCGGGCGTGTGCTCCGCGCATGGCTTGCCCGGAGGATGTCGCTCTCCCGCGCGACCAAGATCGCCGCTGATATCGGGAAGATATTTGCCGTCCTCTTCGGGATCGTCGGGTTTCTGCTCCTCAACCCCATCCTGATCCTCATCGCATTCTTCATCTACATCGGGGCAAGTCAGGAGGCTACATCTCTGCGCTACAACATCCTGCTTCAGAACGTCACGGTGGCGGACGCGATGAACTCCCCGGTCGTCACGGTAGAGCCGACGGTGCCGCTCTCCCGGGTGCTGGAGATGATGCACGAGACGAGGCATCTTGGGTTTCCTGTGATGGAGCGCGGATCGCTTGTCGGAATCATCGCCCTTGCAGATATCCACAAGATATCGTCGATCGATCGGGAGGCTATGCAGGTCCGGGACGTCATGACACGGAGCCCGATGACCCTTCAGCCATCGGCACCGCTCGTTGATGCGTTGCGGATCATGTCAAGCCAGAATATCGGGAGGATTCCCGTGGTCACGGATGATATTCTGGTCGGGATCGTCACCCGGACGGATGTGCTCAGGGTGATGGAGCTCCGTGAGGAAAAGTAGCGGGGGGTGTCATTCTATCGGGAGCGAGTGATGGGGTCTGGGTATTGCTGATTTGAGGTGATGCGGGAGAGGGGGGGGCCCGGGCCGGACTTTCTGTATCAGTCTGGTAACCCTTTTCCATT
>MTBK01057251.1_pt1 | contig 12024 bp, 9 predicted proteins | sample 1535981 | NCBI WGS metagenome assembly MTBK01 (sample SAMN06109225, study PRJNA356200) | anaerobic digester metagenome | isolation source: biogas reactors fed with pig manure or primary and secondary sludge | place: Spain | collected 2016-06-30 | reverse complement strand
GTGATGAAGGGAAGCTTCGTGCTGATGGTCCTGGGCACATCCCTGTACCTGGTGTGCGCGCTTCTGCTGGGGCTTTTGATCTCGTCCGCGACCCAGTCGCAGTTGGTGGCCAATCAGGCCGCGGTCATGCTGACCTATCTGCCGTCGCTCTTGTTGTCTAATTTCGTTTTCCCGATTATCAATATGCCGGTTGTGCTGCAGTGGATGACGTATCTGGTCCCGGCCAGATACTACATCGATATTCTGGTGGGCGTCTATCTGCGCGACACCGGCCTTGCCTACCTGGGGATGGACATGGTTGTGCTGGGCGTCATGTGTCTTCTCCTGACGGCGCTCAATTACCTCCTTTTGAAAAAGGAGGGCTTATGAGTTGGATGAGAATCCGTGAACTGGTGCGCAAGGAGTTCATTCAACTTCTCAGGGACCGACGCTACCGGATGATTCTTTTTGTCGCGCCGCTTCTGCAGATGGCGGTTTTCGGCTATGTCGTTAATTACGACATCAAAGATATCCGCGTCGCGGTGGTGGATCACTCCCGCACGGTGGAAAGCCGGAAGCTCGCGGACGTCTTTGATGGCAGCTGGATTTTCACGATCGCCCACCGGTTGGAGGATGAAAGGGATCTGGAGGACCTGCTGCTGCGGGGTCAGGTGGATATGGGCGTCAAAATGGGCCCGGATTTTGCCGGCCTGATCCGGAAAGGGCAGACCGCTCCCGTGCAGATTATCGCTGACGGTTCGATGAGCAATATGGCGTCGCTGCGCATGGCCTACACCTCGAGCGTCCTGGAGCGGTTCAACAGCGAAACCATCCGGGAGTTGTATCCCCAGACGCTGCGCTACGGCCGGATCGACGCGCGCGTCCGCACCTGGTACAACCCCAACATCGAGAGCCGCTATTTCTTTGTGCCCGGCATCGTGGCCTTTGTGGTCATGCTGATCTCCCTGCTGTTGACGTCGATCGCCATCATCCGGGAAAAGGAGGCGGGCACGATGGAGCAGCTCATCGTAACTCCTTTGAAATCCTACGAGCTCATTTTCGGGAAGACGATCCCCTATATCATCATTTCGCTGGTTCAGCTGGCGGTGGTCATCATACTCGCGGTTTTCTGGTTTGAGATCCCGCTGGTGGGAAGCATTCCACTTTTGTTTTTTGCCGCCTGCCTGTTTCTCCTCTCCACGCTGGGCATTGGTTTGTTCATCTCGACCATCTCCGCGACGCAGCAGCAGGCCATGATGACAACCTTCTTTTTCATCCTTCCGTTCTTCATGCTCAGCGGCTTTGTTTTCCCGATCGCCAACATGCCCGCCGTAGTCCAGTGGCTGACATATCTGAATCCGCTGAGGTATTTTCTGGTGATCCTGAGGGGCGTATTTCTCAAGGGGGTCGGGCTGGACATCCTCTGGCCCCAGTATGTTTCCCTGGCGATTCTGGGAGGCGCGGTGTTTGCCGGAGCGATTGCCCGCTTTAAAAAACGTCTGGATTAGTGTAAGGAAAGCACTATGGTGGATAGTGGATGGAAAAAAGTGAAAAGTGATGAGTGATCAGCAACGAGAGATGTAGCGCGGGGTGCTTGTGGCCTTTAGGTTATCAGACCCGCTGTTGTGGATGGTGAAATGCAGGGAACGGTCGCGACTACCCTTGCGGGTGGCAAGCCCGTTCCCTGCGGGAGGATGGGCAGGTCTGAAGACGGAAGGTAAGGCATATGCTGAAGGTTGTCGAAGATGAAAAACTGATCGCCCGCTATGCGCGCCTCTTTACGAAAAGCTTCCGGCTGTTTGCCGATGAAAAAATCCGGGTGAAACTGGGGCATCAGGGAGCGAATTTCGACGCCAACGTGGCTTGGTCGAAAAAGCTGAATCTCTGGATTTACTCGCAGGTGACCCGGGGTGTCCGCTACGGGAATGTGTTCGGAAGAGACAAGCCCGTGGCGGCAGGTTACCTGGCGATCACGGCGGAAATCAATTTTCCATGGGAAGGCATCGATCGGAAGACCGCCGCCGCCTTTGCCCGGGATCGGCAGAACCGTATTTATGTGATTCACCGGGGAAAAATCGGAGGCGGCAAAAAAGGCGTCGGCAAATCTCTGTTTGAAGAAAACTACCGGGGGGTATGGGCCTGGATGGAGGACGGCGGTTCCCTTTCGCAGGTCGCAGTGGTCGGACTGTTGGGAAGCGGACGATTTGCCCTGCAAGCCGCCGGGTTTGTCGAAAAGATCGAAAAACTCAAATTGGCGGTCTCCCGCTCCCCCCAGACGTCGTTGGATTTCCCGGACGTGTCTTTTTCCGTCATGCGTGTGGGGAACCCGCCTTCATCCGCCCCGGAGGAAGAGATCGCCGCCGCCGACCATGGCCTGATCGTCGGCCGTCTGGCTTCTCTCCTGTCACGCTGGAAATGTAAAATCGGAAATGATGAGAGCGTGGAATTGTTTGTCATGCAGCCCGACTCGGACAGCGTGTCCTCCCTTTTTGCCGTTTGCGCCGACCGGCGCGAAAAAAGCGTGCTGGCCGCGGCCGCGAAACTGCTTTTGGAAAAATTCACCCGGGACGGCCATCCCCGGGCGATTCTTGTTCTCCCGGAGGAGGAGGCAAGCCGCTACGCGGCACCCATGCGGCGGATATCGGTCGAAGTTTTCCGCTATCGCCTGGAGAAAGAAAAAATACTTTTCCCGGACCTGGATCGGGCCGGACTGGTCCGGAGTTGATGAGAGGAGCAGGCACAATGGATGAGTTGTTGGACATGGGCCGGCAGGTTCTTGCCTCACAGCCCTTCAGTGTTTTGATCGGGGCGGAGCTGACCGATTTTGCCGTGGGCAGCGCTGCAATCAGGGTTCCCATCCAGCAGAAGCTCAAGCAGCAGCACGGGTTTCTGCATGGCGGCGTGGTCAGCTACGCGGCGGACAATGCGCTGACTTATGTGGGCGGCAGCGTTTTAGGCCCCGCCGTCGTAACGTCGGAATTCAAAATCAATTATGTGCGGCCGGCGTTGGGCGACGCGATTGTGGCGCGGGCGACGGCGGTTTACATCGGAAAAAATCAGGCGGTCTGCCGCTGCGACGTCTTTGCCGTTGACGGAGGCCGGGAAAGCTTATGCGCGACCGCCCAGGGGACCATCAACAAACTCGGACAATCCAAATAAGCCGGGAGCGTTTCTTCAGTGAATCATGCCGGATTCCGGTCTCTACGGGATTGCCGAAACAGGGTGACTGGTCCGGCGGCCTCCATGCGCCGGACCGCTTAACGGTTCCGCAAACCAGGTGACGATATCCTGGGCGCGGGCCATCCATGTTCCCGACATCACCAGACCGACAACCGCCTACACCAAAAGAACTTTCCAATGCTTCATTTATTTGCTTGTAATGCCCGGAGATATTTGGTTAATAAACTCCTGCTTTATGCCTGTGGATCCGAACCGTGCCGTGAAAAATGGTTCTGCAAACCGAAAAACGAATGATATCAAGGAGAAACTATGGGCGAAAACATCGATGATTATTCACAAAACATTGTTGATCTGAGGCGTCACATGTGGATGGCGGGCGTTGAGGTGGAACTAAGAAGGCTGATCTGGCAGATTGCCATTGTCGGCAAGTACATTTCCGCCAAAATTCATGAATCCAACCGTAAGTTAGCGGGTTTTAAGAATATTTACGGAGAAGAGCAGCTTGCCCTGGACCGCGTGAGCGACAACATTCTGAAAAACAAACTGCAGCATTCGGGCTTTGTGAGCCATTATGCATCCGAAGAACTGGACGACATCGTTGCCATCGGCAACGGCAAAGAAAAATACATCGTGACGGCCGACCCTCTGGATGGATCGTCTCTCGTGGACACCAATCTGGCCATCGGCACGATCATCGGCATCCACCGGAACTCCATTTTTGACTGCGGGCGGAATTCCATGATTGCCGCGCTTTATATTACGTACGGTCCGCTGATCACGATGATTTATTCGGCCGGGAAGGGCGCGCACGAGTTTGTTCTGGACCGGGAAGGGGAATATGTGCTCTCGGAGGAGAATATCCGCCTGAAGGAAAAAGGATCGATCTTTTCGCCCGGCGGCCTGCGCCGGGACTGGACGGACGCGCATCTGAAGTTCATCGACAAGCTGGAAACTGACGGCTACAAGCTGCGCTACAGCGGCGGCTTTGTGCCGGACATCAATCAGGTGATCATCAAGCGAGGCGGTTTGTTTACGTATCCCGCCCTGAAGAAATCCCCTCAGGGGAAGCTGCGTTTGCTGTTCGAACTGCAGCCGATGGCCTTCATTGTGGAGCAGGCCGGCGGCAGAGCCACCGATGGAAAGGACGATATCCTTTCCCTGAAGGTCACTTCAGTGGATCAATGCGCGCCGGTGTATATCGGCTCTGCGGCGGAGGTGTCGATGGCGGGAGAGTTTCTTGCGCAATTTTAGAGGTATTAAGGAGCAGCCATGATTTACGAAAACAAAGATCAGTTGAAAAGAGGATGCGAAACCGTTCTCTCCTGTGAAGGCGGGGACGTCCGCATTTTGGATGAAGAAAGGTTTCAGGGCAGGTTGATTGATGATTTGATCCAGACCGTGGTGTTCAGCCCCGATCAGGGAACGAGGGAAGCCGCGGGCTTTCTGATTCGTCGGGGAGCGGCCGCGCTGGGAATCCTGTCGTCGTCGATTCAGGCCCTTTATGACGCCATGGGAGGGGGGGAAGTAGGCGGCTTTACGGTTCCGGCCATCAATATCCGCGGCCTCAGCTATGATGTGGCGCAGGCGGTTTTCCGCGCCGCTCTCGCGGGGAACGTCGGGCCGGTTCTTTTTGAAATCGCCCGGTCGGAAATCGACTACACGAAACAGAGGCCTTTTGAATATACCTGCGCCGTCACGGCAGCCGCCGTGAAGACCGGCTGGCGCTGGCCGATCTTTCTCCAGGGCGATCACTTCCAGCTCAACGCCAAAAAATTTGCCGCCGATCCGGAAAAAGAGACACAGGCGGTCAAGAATCTGATCTGGGAAGCCATCGAAGGCGGGTTTTACAACATTGACATCGACACCTCCACGCTGGTGGATTTGTCCCATCCCACAATCAAGGATCAGCAACGGACCAATTTCTCGCTGGCGGCGGAGCTCACGACCATGATCCGCGATCTGGAGCCGGAGGGCATCACGATTTCCGTGGGCGGAGAGATCGGCGAAGTGGGCGGTAAAAACAGCACGGTGGAAGAGCTGCAGGTTTACATGGAAGGGTATCTCGAGGAGCTCAAAAAGCGCGGCGACGCCTTCAAGGGTATCAGCAAGATCAGCGTTCAAACCGGCACGACGCACGGCGGCGTTCCGCTCGCCGACGGCACCGTCGCAAAAGTAAAAATTGATTTCGATGTTCTGGAAAAATTGTCGGACGTCGCCCGCAAGCAATATGGCCTTGCCGGAGCGGTTCAGCACGGGGCTTCCACGCTGCCCGACGAGGCGTTCGACCGCTTTCCCGCCACCGGAACGGCGGAAATACACCTGGCCACGGGTTTCCAGAACATGATTTACGACAGCAAGGTTTTTCCTGCCGATCTTCGGGCGAGAATCTACGATCACCTGAAGACCAATATGAAAGGCGAGTGGAAGGAAAAGGATACGGAAGAGCAGTTCATCTACAAAACCCGCAAAAAGGGTTTCGGGCCGTTCAAACTGGAATTGTGGCACCTGCCGGCGGATATTCGCGCGGACATCTGCGCCGAGCTGGAGCGCCAGTTTGCGTTTCTGTTTGACAAGCTCAAAGTCAACGGCACGCGGGACATTCTGAATCGCTATGTCCATGCGCTCGATGTTCCGTTGCAAATGCCCGCCTGCTTGAAATCCTAGCGGAGGATGTTTACGCCACGCTACCGCGGGAGTTGGTTGCCGGCGCGGGCAGCCGGAAAAATGACTGCGGAAATGAGAAAGCCATGAAAGCGGCCGTATTGGAGAGCATCACGAATATTCGGGAATATCCACGGCCGCTTTCTTTTGTGGATCTTCCCGACCCCGAACCCGGCGAGGGGCAGATCCTGGTCCGGGTTTCCGTCTGCGGCGTCTGCCACACCGAACTCGATGAAATCGAGGGCCGGACGCCCCCGTCTTCCTTTCCCTTCATTTTGGGTCACCAGATCATCGGCCTCGTTGAAAAACGCGGCGCCCGGACGAAAAGATTTTCCGAAGGCCAGCGGGTTGGCGTCGGCTGGATCGGTTCGGCCTGCGGGACGTGCCGATATTGCCGCGGGGGAGCGGAAAACCTCTGTCCGGATTTTAAGGCGACCGGCCGCGACATTCCGGGCGGCTATGCGCAATACACAACAGTCCTGGAGGATTTCGCCTTTCCCGTTCCGGACACATTTTCCGACGCCAAGGCCGCGCCGCTTTTGTGCGCGGGCGCCATCGGCTGGCGGTCGCTTCGCCTGGCCGGTCTTTCCGACGGCGAGCCCCTGGGGCTCACGGGATTCGGCGCTTCAGCCCACCTGGTTTTACAGCTCGCCCGTCATCTTTATCCCGCCTCCGATATTTTTGTCTTTGCCCGCTCCGGGCGCGAACGGAATTTTGCCCTTTCTCTGGGCGCTGGCTGGGCGGGGGATACCGCTGAGAAAAGTCCGCAGAAGCTTGCCGCCGTCATCGATACCACGCCGGTCTGGAAGCCGGTGGTCGAGGCGCTGGAAAATCTTTTACCCGGCGGACGGCTGGTGATCAATGCCATCCGCAAGGAGGCATCGGACCGGGATCAGCTCCTGCGCCTCGATTATCCGCTGCATCTCTGGCAGGAAAAGGAAATCAAAAGCGTGGCCAACGTGGCGCGCCGGGACATAGAAGAATTTCTGGAACTGGCTGCCCGCATCCCGATCATTCCGGACGTGGAGGAATATGCTTTTTCCGACGCCAACCGGGCGCTTGCCGAACTCAAGGCCGGCCAAATCCGCGGCGCGAAAGTCCTGATCATGGAGCAGCCCTGAACCGGAAATCAAACTATGCGGTGCGGACCGCTTGTGACCTTCAGGTTATCAGGTCCGCCGGATACACAGGCGCCGTGCTTATCCATTTCTATCCTTTGCTCCTGCTGTGACTTGCGCAGGCATCCCTTTTCCGCTTGGCTTTGCGATGCAATTTGCAGCTTCTAAAAAGCAGTGCGCCACCGAGCCAGGCGAAAATAATGAACAGTGGGTATGCAAGCACGCGTGGAAAGAATGCCAAGATCGCGGCCAACACCAGGAACAGCACACCGACGCCAATCATTAAGCGCGCCTCAACCGGATCGAGTACACGCCGGTTGGTAAAATCCGCGCCGACAGCGTTGCCGATACGAACCGCCCCAGCTGCCGCTCGTCCGGCGCTTCCGCCGCCGCTTGTCATCACAAGATGCGGGTGGGGCGGCTCACCGGGTGCGCGAACCTTCTGTTTCGCATTCAGGACGACTTCCGTCGCGTTCGTTAAATCCTGAAGGTACATCTCCTCCATCTCATGTGCGAATAATTCGTTTTCGACCACCGCATCCAATTCACAGTTGCCGAGCCAACTGGAGATATTGAGATTGGTCGAGCCGACGCGCGCCCAACGCCCGTCTGCAACCGCGGTCTTCGCGTGCAGCATCGTGCCGTTCCACTCGAAAACGCGCACGCCTGCTTCCAGGAGGGGACGATACCCCGCTCTCGATAAAGGTTTTAAGACAGGAATGTCTGTCCTGTTCGGCACAAGGAGACGCACGTCAACGCCGTCCTTTGCCGCCGCACGCAACGCTTGCAAGTAAACGGTCGTCCCGGCGTAGTAGGCGTCTGTTAACCACAAGCGTTCCCTCGCCAGTGCGGCAACAAGTTGGTCTAATCGCAGCAACCCTGGCGTCGCCGGCACAGTTGCCACGATGCGCAAGCTTGTATTACCAGCGAGAGGAATCTCTTCTCTCTTAACTGTTTCATGTTCAGGAATCGCCTCACCTGTCATCGCCCATACCTGTGCGAACGCTTGCTCAATATCAGCCACCGCAGGTCCGCGCACTTCGATTCCGGTGTCCCGCCACGGGTCGATCTTCTTTTCAGGAACACCCTCCCACATCCGCTCGACGCACAAGCCCGTGACGAAGCCAACCGAGCGGACGATCCAGGCGCGGCGGGTTGTAACAACGCACCTCGACCCCGCCTTCACGCAATCGATTCCAGAACCGACGGGAGGCCTTGCCGAAACCGCCCAGCCAGTCGTAAATAAGCCGCACGCGCACCCCCTCTTGTGCTTTCCCGATCAGAGCATCAGCGAACTTGCGTCCTGCATTGTCCTCGCGAATGATGTAGTTCTCGAAGTGGATGTGACGCTTCGCCGCGCTGATGGCTTCGAGCCACGCCGGGTAATTTTCACGGGCGTCTTTGAGCAGCCGGACATGATTACCTTCAACAAGCGGGCTGCCGGCGGCGCGAGAGAAGGACTGGTCGGCAAGGGCGCGCACCTCCGCCATGTGATCGTATTTACGGTTGTTGATCTGTGTGGCCGCACTCATTGTAACGTCCCTATTGTTTTATGCGCCATTATTTGTGACGCGGTGTGTGAGACAGCTGCGACCGCCTTTGCTTTTTGATTCCCAACTTCTTGATGCGGAAAGTCAGTGTGTTGGGATGAATATCTAGCAGCTCAGCAGCACCGCCTGGTCCGTGTATTTTTCCCATGGTTTTTTCCAGCGCCCATTCAATATGCTGACGCTCGTTATCCTGTAAAGTAACGGCGGAATGCTTTTGTATGGGTGTGGTTTGATATTCCCAATTGAGCAAATTTGTTATGCTTGTGCGTGAAGAAATCACATAACGTTCGACGCAATTCTTAAGCTCCCTTACATTTCCCGGCCAGTCGTATCGAGTCAGTTCCGCCATTTCTTCGTCTGAAATTATCCGGGATATTTTTCCGGTTTTAGTTGACCAAATATTTAAAAAATATTTAATCAGCAGAGGAATATCCTGTCTTCTTTCACGTAGTGGTGGAACGTAGATGGGAAACACATTAATTCTGTAAAAGAGATCCGCCCTGAATAATTTCTTTTTTACATTTTGTTCCAGATTACGGTTGGTTGCTGTAATGAGCCGGAATTCGGAACGTCTTGTTTCTTTTCCGCCGACGCGCTCGAATTCTTTTGTTTCCAGGGTCCGAAGCAACTTCACCTGCATATCTTGAGTCAAATCTCCAATTTCATCAAGGAATAAAGTGCCACCATGAGCCTTTTCGAACCGTCCTACATGACGACGATCCGCTCCAGTAAAAGAACCTTTCTCATGTCCGAAAAGTTCACTGTAAACAAGGTTCTCAGAAAGAGCACTGCAATTTAAAGTTATGAAAGGTTTATTCTTGCGGCTGGAGTTATTCAAAATAGCTTTGGCAACCAATTCCTTCCCAACGCCGGTTTCGCCTAGGATTAAAACAGTTGTGTCGCTTTGGGCAATCTCGTCTATTTGAGAGAGCACTCTTTTGATTTCTGGGCTTTCTCCAATAATGTTTTCAAAAATGGTCGGTTGATAATCGGTGTTTTGTTTTTCGTAATGATTTTTTATTTTCTCGATTTTCTCTAACAGACAATCATTTTCTTTGTGCAATTTATCATTTTCCAGGACCAAGGCTGCATAGTATGCCAAGGATGAAAGAATTTCTAAAAGAGATCTATGGAAAGCGTTGCTCAGCAATCGGTTGTCATTATAGAGAACCCCCAAAATTTGTTTTCTAATGATAACCGGAACACAGATGCTGGATAAAATGACTTCTTCTTCCGGCGAATCGGAGTTTTCCTGTATTCGTGCATCCTGCACCTTTCCTTCGCCGCATGCAACGACTTCATTTATTAATTTCAGTGAAGATTTGAATTCGGGAAGACATACCTGATCCTGGGTCAGGTTTTTCGATGCCCGAAGCTTGAAAATGTAAGGCGGTTTTAAATCATCCAATAAAAAGATACCGCCCCTTTCAGCGCCAGCTATACGGTTGGCAGTGGAAATGATATATTGAATCATATCCTTACTGTTGTTTATGGAGCGCAATTCTTTGTTGATAACGATTAGTTCTTTAAATTGATTATCGTTGGCTGTTGAACTCTTGATAAGCGGCTTGAGATCATCAGGAATCAGGTTCGTATTGAAAGAAGAGAGAACATTGCAAGCAATTTCAGCCGTATGTAAAGCTTGCTTTTGCTGCCCCCGTAGCAGATAGAGACGGGCAAGTTCGAGACGTGTTTTAGCCAACTCAATTGCATGCCCGGATACTTCCAAGTATTCAATGGATTTATTCAATGTTTCTATAACCTGATCGTGAGACGCACCATCTTTTTTCTGAAGAAGTGCTTTAAACCTATAGGCGACACCTTTCAGGAAAACATTTTCGCCGTTTATCATTGCATCAACTTCTTGCCTGATATACATTTCCGGATGCGACGGTAGACGTCCTTCTTCAATTGCCCAGCAAAGTTCCATAAGGTAGGGCCAGGGACGCACGGAAACATCCACTTGCTTGCTTAACTTATAAAATTGACTGATATGAAATATGCATTTATCCCTCTCATCCTTGAGATAATAAGCGTAGGCCAGCATCAGCTCCCCTTGGATTGTACTCCAATCCGGCTGTAACTTTCTGGCCTCTTCTATAGATGGTACAAGATGCTGGAGAGCATCATCTACATGACCGATATCCAGCATTATCGCCCCAATGATAATTCCTGAATGGGCGGCCAAGCCAATATCACCATTTTCCAGACATTGCCTGCGGATGGAATCTATCATGCCTATTCCCTGTGTTATCTGACCGATTTGTCCATAACATGTTCCGACTGTCATGGCGGCCAGCAGAGGAAATCTGCCGAAAGGAAAATTCTCCACATCGGTCAAGTATTTTTCATAATCAACAACAGCTTCTTTAAAAAGCCCCTGCCAATAAAGAAGAAATGTTTTGAAATTTGCGATTGATCTGATCAGTTTTTCATCACCCAATTCTTGAGCCCGGTTCCGTGAACTTTCAAAGTGGTTTAGAGCGTTTTTGTATTGAGATTGCATCCACTTGTTTTTAGCAATGTTCATGTCAATCATGGACTCGTATCTTTGATCTTTTAAATTCTTTGCCCGAAACATTGCTTCCTCAAGAATCGAAATTACATATTTTACATCATTTCTTGCTGTATTTAGTTTGGCGTACTCAATGGCGGCGTCACAGAAAATTTTATCAGATCCTTCCTGATAAAGACCGGACAGATCTTCCAGTATTTTAATATAACATTTAATTGCCGCTTCGATACGATAATTAGAGCGGTAGCTTTTAGCCGCTTTCATCAACAATTTGCATCCTTCTATGTCATTAAAAATGGTTAGCAAATGAGGTGCTATCAATTCAGCTTTTTCGGGAGTATCGGGTAATTCTTTAATCAAGATTGCGGCAATGAGCTGATTATATCTTTTTTTCTCATTAGGAAATAGTTTGGCTTGAAATTGTTTGATAATTTTCCCCTGCGAGAAAGAAAATGTACCAACATCTCCGCGCGTTAAAAAACCATGGTTTACAGCTTTTTCGAAAATGGAAAGAACTTGTGAGGCTTTTAATTGAGTTAATTCCTGAATCCAATCGATAGAAAAATTTCCCATAAAAAGTGAAGAAACAGCTAGGACATGATCGTTTTCCTTGTCAAATTGATCATTGCTAATTTCATTGTTCATTGTTAGTTACCACAGCACTACCGTCCGGTTAAATTAAATTTGGGTTGTATATAAATGAATAATAACGACATAATGAGACCATTTTTACTTTTTATCGATTTGAAATTTCATTCCGGGTATAACTGCCTTCATTTCGTTGGAGGTGCAGATAATGAATTCCGGGAAAACAGTTTTTTTGGTCACGTCAAGTAATGTTTGCAATTTCGATTAATGAGTCCATCGACATCTTCCGATTACGCTGCCTTTCGTAGTTCTGCCCGTTGCTCTTCTATGAGCGACGGTCTCACATAACATTTTCCTGTCGACCAGTCCTCGGCATATTCAATCAGGTAGGCGCTGACAAGTCGAAGATAACTATCCATGCTGGGGAAGATGC
>MTBK01248467.1_pt1 | contig 12041 bp, 10 predicted proteins | sample 1535981 | NCBI WGS metagenome assembly MTBK01 (sample SAMN06109225, study PRJNA356200) | anaerobic digester metagenome | isolation source: biogas reactors fed with pig manure or primary and secondary sludge | place: Spain | collected 2016-06-30 | reverse complement strand
CGTGAAGAACTGGTCCTACAAGACGGACTGCTGCGGCGGGTCTTTGTCGGTCAGCAAGACGCCCATTGTCACCCAGTTATGCGACAAGCTGATGAAGGCGGCCCGCGAGGCGGACGCCAACTGCGTGGTCGTTGCCTGCCCGATGTGTATGGCCAACCTGGAGATGCGTCCCAGCCGCAACATGAAAATGCCCGTGTTCTATTTTACCGAGCTGATTTCGCTGGCCATGGGCCTGCCCGGTTCGAAAGACACGTTCAAGTCGCACCTGATTGATCCGCAGCCGCTTTTGAATCAGTTGCGGCTGATTTAAAACAGAGGGAAAGACCGACGCTTGAAAACCATAACAGTTGGATAAAATAATAAATTAGGGACAATTATGGAAAAACGCTTGATCAAAAAAGACGCGCTGGCGGGCATCGCCAGAAAAATGGCCGGAGACTTCACGGTTTGGGTGCCGTTGAAAAAAGAGGACAATGTTCTTTTTGCGCCCATGGGGTCCGACGACGAACCTTTCTTTGCCTACCTGAATTCCAAAAACGCACCGAAGAATATTTTCTTCCCGCACACGGAAACAATGATGAAATACACGCGCACGCCTCAAGGCATGGTGTTTTCATCCGAGGTCAACAAGGCCGACCAATCGGTTTTATTCGGTGTGCGCCCCTGCGACGCACACAGCTTTGTTGTTCTGGACAAGCTCTTCGACCAGGAAAAATATAAGGACCAGTACTATATCGCCAAAAGGCTCAACACGACAGTCATTTCCCTGGCCTGCGTGCAGCCGCCATATGACACCTGCTTTTGCACCTCGGTGGACGGACAGCCGGTTTCCTCAGAAGGAGCGGATATTCTTCTGACCGACATCGGCGGCGATTATCTGGTGGAATTTGTGACCGGGAAAGGCGAAAAGCTCGCCGGATATTTCGGCGATACGAAGGCGGACGAGACAGCCGACGCAAAGAAAACCGAAGCGGCGGCAAAGGCCAAAGAGGCGCTCAAATCAAAAATCCCCGCCCATGAGGTGAAACCGATTCTGGACAAGAATTTCGACCATCCCTTCTGGGATACCATCCATCGCAAATGCCTGGCCTGCGGCACCTGCACCTATTTGTGCCCCACTTGTCACTGCTTCGATATCAGCGATGAAGTGATCGGCGCCGACGGCATCCGCCTGCGCTCCTGGGATTCGTGCATGTTTCCGTTGTTCACGAAGGAAACATCGGGGCACAACCCCCGTTCCTCGCAAAAGGAGAGATGGCGTCAGCGCGCAATGCACAAATTTAAATACTACATCGACATGTTCGATACCATAGGCTGTGTGGGCTGCGGCAGGTGTGTGATGTACTGCCCCGTGAATATTGATATTCGAAAAATCGTAGACGATATTTCAAAATTATAATCAGGGAGTTCGTAATGCAAAACCCGTATATTCCTTATCCCGTCGTAGTGGATAAAATCATTACCGAGGTCGACACCAAGGACATTAAAACGTTCCGTTTCAAATTCGTCAACCCGGAGGACGAACAGAAATACGCCTACATTCCCGGCCAGTTCGGCGAGCTTTCCATTTTCGGCAAGGGTGAGTCGCCCATCGGCATCGCTTCTTCCCCTACGCAGAAAGGCTATGTGGAATTCACCGTGATGAAAGCCGGCGTCGTGACATCGGCGCTGCACGAAATGGAAGAGGGTGAAATGATGGGCCTTCGCGGCCCGCTGGGCAATTCCTGGCCGCTGGACTACCTGGAGGGCAAAAACATCGTCATCGTGGGCGGCGGTTTCGCTTTTACCACGTTGCGCTCCATGATCAACTACGCTCTTCACGAAGACAACCGCAAACGCTTCGGCGATATCACGGTCATTTACGGAGCGAGAACGCCGGGACTGCTGCTTTACAAAGACGAGCTCGACGCCTGGTCGCAGCGCTCCGACATCAATATGAATGTGACGGTCGATAAGGGGGATGCAACATGGAAGGGGCGTGAAGGGTTCGTGCCGGCCGTCTGCAAGGAAGTTGCGCCCGGCAAGGATAACACCGTCGCTCTCATCTGCGGACCGCCTGTCATGATCCGGTTTACCTTACCGGTTTTCTTCGAACTGGGATTCTCCAAGGAGAACATCATCACCTCGCTGGAAATGCGCATGAAATGCGGCATCGGCAAGTGCGGACGGTGTAACGTCGGCAGCAAATATGTCTGTAAGGACGGGCCGGTGTTTTCGCTGGCACAACTCGATGCCCTCACCCCGGAATACTGATCAACGATTGCCAAATCTTCAAAAAATACAAGGGAACCTTTGGTTCCCTTTTTTTCAAGGCCGGATGTTAAAAGACTTTGACAGATCCGTTGTCCTCCACAGCAACCAGGGTTTGTTCGTGCCCTCTCAGAAGAAGATACCCGGATATGATGCCACGTCTGCATAGCACTCAGAGATGAAATTTAGATTTGCCGATTGAATATGAATGTGCTAGCAGAGGCACTAATGATTTTTACGGGAGATATTAAATGTCACAAGCAGTTACACCTTATCTGGAGATGTCGCAGGCGATTATGGAGGCGGGCGGTGAGGCGCTGAAAAAATGCTATCAGTGCGGCACCTGCTCGGGAACCTGTCCCTGGACGCCGATTACGCATTTCAATATCCGTCAACTGATCCGCTTCGGCCAGATGGGCCTCGACGGTATTGAAGAGTTCATGTGGGGCTGCTCGACATGCAAATTCTGTGTGGATCGCTGCCCGCGGGGCGTGGAAATAATCGATGTCGTCACGGCCATCCGCAATGTTTACAGCGGCGGAGGCATGCTGCCCCAGAGTCTGCGTGCTTTTGTAGGCTCCCTTTCCGCGCGGGGCAACCCCTGGTCGGGCGAGCAGGACAAGCGCAACGACTGGGCGCAGGGGAAATACCCGCTTTATACGGAGGGTATGGAATATCTGTTTTGGACCTGCTGCACAATCTGCTACGACCCGCGTAACAGCAGGCTGGCCAAAGCGACGGCGGAAATTCTCAATCTTGCCGGCGTAAGCTGGGGCATTCCTTCGCTGGATGTCAACTGCTGCGGTGAAAGCCTGCGCAAAGTGGGGGATCTGGAACTTTTCGAGCGCCTCCGCGATAAAAATCTGGACTACTTCAAATCAGTCGGCGCCTCCAAGATCATCACCGTCTCGCCTCACTGTCTGGTGTCCTTTAAAAAAGATTACGGTGCGGATTGTGAAGTCCTTCATCTGAGCGAACTGATCGCAAAACTGATCAGCGAGGGAAAAATCACGCCCCAGAAGGATTTCAGCGGCCTGAAAGTTACATATCACGACCCGTGCTACCTGGGTCGTCACGGCGGCGTTTACGATGCACCCCGTGATCTTCTCAAGGCGATTCCGGGCCTGGATTTCGTCGAGATGGAGCGCGCGCGCGAGCAGAGCATGTGCTGCGGCGGTGGCGGCGGCGGGTTGTGGATGGAAAAGGTCAAAGGCGAGCGCCTCAGCGACGTGCGCCTGGAAGAGGCGATGGGCACAGGCGCGGCGGTTCTGGCGACGGCCTGTCCTTATTGCATCGCCATGTTTGAAGACAGCGTCCGGACGCTCAACGTCGATGAACAGATTAAAATACGGGATGTGACCGAGCTTCTCTTAGAGAGTCTCGATATCAGTGTGGACGAACCGGTTGTCGATACATGCGCCTTATAGGCTGAAAGGATATTCCCGCCGGATGCAGGACACCGGCGGCAGGAACATGAGTTTTGAAGATATATAGCCAGGAGAGACTATGAGCAGAATTGGTGTTTTTGTTTGCCACTGCGGTTTGAATATAGCCAAAACAGTCAAGGTGAGCGAGCTGGCGCAGTTCGCCTCCACTTTGCCGGATGTCGTCGTCGCCAAGGACTACAAGTTCATGTGCTCCACGCCCGGCCAGGAAATGATCGCCAATGACATCAAAGAGCACAGGCTGGATCGTGTGATCGTCACCGCCTGTTCGCCCCTTATGCATGAGCAGACCTTCCGCAAGGTGCTGGCGGCTTCCGGTTTGAATCAATACCTGCTGAGTATCGTGAATATCCGGGAGCAGGTCTCTTGGGTTACAAATGATATTGACGTAGGGACGGCCAAAGCCAAGGCCCTGTTGAACGGAGCGGTCAACCGCTCGAGACTGCTGGCGCCTCTGACCTCGCGTGAGATTGACGTGAATCCGGATGTGATGGTCGTCGGCGGCGGTATCGCCGGCATCCAGGCCGCGCTGGAGCTGGCCAATACGGGCAAAAAAGTTTATCTGGTCGAAAAGAACTCGACCATCGGCGGCCACATGGCGCAGTTTGACAAAACCTTCCCGACGCTGGATTGCTCGGCGTGCATACTGACGCCGAAGATGGACAGTGTGCTGCAAAATAAAAACATAGAGCTTTTGACCTCTTGCGAGGTCAGCGAGGTAAAGGGCTTTGTCGGTAACTTCGACATCACCATCCGCCAGAAGGCCCGCTACGTCGATCATGACAAGTGCAACGCGTGTATGGCCTGCATGCAGAAGTGTCCGGGCAAAGGCATATCCGAATGGGATGAAGGCCTGGTCAAGCGCAAGGCGATATACATTCCCTTCCCGCAGGCCGTTCCACAAAAGCCGGTTATCGACCGGGAGGTTTGCACTTATTTTCTCAAGGGCAAGTGTCGTCTGTGTGAAAAGGTCTGTGAGCAGAAGGCGATCGATTTCGAACAGCAGGATACGTTTGTTACAGTGAAAGTCGGCGCCGTGATTGTGGCTACCGGTTATGACCTGATGGACACGAAGCCCCTGGTGCAATACGGCTACGGCAGGTATCCGGGCGTCTATAACGCGCTGGAGGTGGAACGGCTTTTCAATTCCTCGGGTCCTACCGCAGGCAAAGTGACGCTGCGTGACGGCAGCGAGCCGCAGGCCATCGCCATTTTGCACTGCATCGGCAGCCGCGATAAAAACAACTACGAACACTGCAGCCGTGTGTGCTGCATGTATTCGCTGAAATTCGCGCACCTGTTCAAGGAGAAAACATCCGCCGATGTCTATCAGTTTTATATCGACATGCGCGCGGCCGGCAAAGGCTATGAAGAATTCTACAACCGCATTGTCGAAGAGGACGTAAAGTTTATCCGCGGCAAAGGGGCGCGGGTGGCCGAAAGCGCGGAGGAGCCGGGCCGCCTGATTGTGGAGGCGGAAGACACGATCACCGGAAAATTCATCAGCCTGCCGGTGGACATGGTCGTTCTTTCGCCGGCGATGAAACCGCGGGAAGACGCCAAAGAGATCGCGCGGCTTTTCAATATGAGCACCGACAAGTACGGCTTCTTCATGGAACGGCATCCGAAGCTGGCTCCTCTATCCACCATGTCGGAAGGCGTGTTCATCGCAGGCGTGTGCCAAAGCCCTAAAGACATTCCCGATACGGTCGCTCAGGCAACCGGCGCGGCCGCCGAGGCGCTCACCATTGTGGAAAAAGACAAGATGGAGCTGGAGGCGACCACAGTGATGGTCAACCCGGCGCTTTGCTGCGGCTGTCAGAACTGTGTGCGCGTCTGTCCCTATGGCGCGCCGTTTTTCAAGGAAGATAAAGGCGTTTCGGAAATCAACGAAGCTCTGTGCAAAGGCTGCGGCCTTTGCGCCTCCGTCTGCCCGCCCTCGGCGATTGTCGCCAGACATTTTACAAACGAGCAGGTGCTGGCGGAAGTGGAAGGATTGATGGAATTCTAGTTACGGAGAAAGGAAATATTCATGTCGTTTGAACCTAAAATCCTGGGCATTGCCTGCAACTGGTGCACTTACACCGGTGCGGACCTGGCGGGAACGACCAGGCTCGTGTATCCGCAAAATACAAGAGTGGTGCGGGTGATGTGCTCCAGCCGGATCAACCCGTCATTTATTTTCCGCGCCTTTCAGCTCGGAGCGGACGGAGTGCTGGTGGGCGGCTGCCATCCGGGCGACTGCCATTACAACACGGGCAATCTTTACGCGCGCAGGCGGCTGGCCGTCACCAAAAAAATTCTGGAATTTTCCGGGATGGAACCGGGGCGTTTCCGCGTGGAATGGATCTCCGCCTCCGAGGGCAATAAATTTGCGGAGGTTGTCCGGGAGTTTACCGAGCAGATCCGCAATCTCGGGCCCCAGACCAGGTTTACGATTACACAGTAACGTCGGGAGAAAATATGGCAACGAGCTTTAAACAAATCGATGAGAATCTGAAAAACGAAGCCAGAAATCTTCTGGAGTCCGGAAGAGTGGCGCTGGTTTTGGCCTATACCGGAGGATATGATGAAAAGCATCCTCTGCCCTACACCGCCAAATCCGTGGCGGACGTGGAAAATATCATTTTCAATGAATACTGCAACGCCAATCTGGCGCGCTACCTGATGCGCCATCCACGCGGCACGAAAATAGCCATTGCCGTGAAAGCCGCCGACAGCCGCGCCGTGGTTGTTCTCATTCAGGAAGATAAGGTCAGGCGCGACGATCTGATCATCCTGGGCATTCCCGTCTGCGGGATGAAAAACCACAAAACAGACGAAGTGATCGACAGCAGCACCACCGGCGGGTTGTATAACCCGGTGCTGTGCGACATCATGCTGGGCGAGGAAATCGAAGACCGGCCGGCCGCGGCACCCTATGACGTACTGGCGCCGTACGAGGCCATGGATAAGGAAGAGCGCTGGGCTTTCTGGAAAAAAGAGCTGGACCGCTGCATCCGCTGCTACGCCTGCCGCAAAGCCTGCCCGATGTGCTACTGCGACCCGTGCTTTATCGACCTGGACAAGCCCCGCTGGGGGGAAAAAGCGCCCGGCTCCGGCGGGAACCTGATGTATCACCTGACCCGTTTTCATCACCTGGCCGGTCGCTGTATCGACTGTGGCGAGTGCTACCGCGCCTGTCCGGTGGACATCCCCCTGCATTTATTCCACAAGAAAGTGGCCAAAGAGTGTGAAGAAATGTTCGGCCAGGCCGCCGGTATGAGCATTGAAAACAAACCGGTGCTGGTCGATTTCCGGATGGACGATTCCGACGCGATTCTGGAATAAACCGCGGGGCATCCGAAGGAGGTGCCGAACCAAAAACAGGATAAACCGGAATCATGCGCGTCAAAGCCCGCGGGAGCGCTTAGCCGGTTACTTTGCAACGCTTCCAAGCGCATCAATAAGTTTCATGAATAAGGAGCAATTTTGTGTTGAAGAAAATATCCGTTGATAAAATATCAGAGCTTGCCGCCCGGCTGATGGGCAAAGGCACACTGATCGCCCCCGTGCGGGAGGAGGCGGGATTCAATTTCCGCGAGATCTCCGATGCCGGACAGGTGGATTTGAATTTTTACAATACGCTTTTGAGTTCCAAGTCGGCCTTTTTGCCACAGAAAGAAGATTTTATACGGTATGAAAGCGGACAGTCCGTGCAAGATGCGAAATGCGTCGAGCTCAACCTGAAGCCGACATTTCTTTTCGGCGTCCGCCCCTGTGATGCCAGAAGCTTCGAAATCATGGACATCCACTTCATCGAGACAGGCGCGCCGGACCCCTACTGGCAGGACAGAAGACAGGCCACGACAATTTTCGGCTATGCTTTCGATTTGAACAGACCGGCCGAGCCTGCTGACTTTTATACCGCACTGGGCATCGGCGCGGCGGACCCCGCAGGCAGCGACGTCTTTATGATCCAAAAAGGCGACGAAATGCTGTTGAAAGGCATCACCCCCAAAGGGGAGAAGATTCTGGCGGAAATCGATTCCCTTTCCGAAGCGTCGGCGGACGACCTCAAATATTTTGACGATACCGTAGAGGCCGGCCGTTCGTTCAAGACCCGCTTCATGAACATCGACGCTCCCGCCGTCGCTAAAAAATTCGAAGACCTTTTTCACAACACAGAATTCTGGGAGAGAATTTCCGACGGGTGTTTAAGCTGCGGCGTGTGCACCTTTGTCTGCCCCACCTGCTACTGTTTTGACATCTGCGATGAAAACCTGTTCGGCGGCGGCACGCGTCGCCGCGTCTGGGACGCCTGCATGTTCACGGACTTTACGCTGGAGGCCAGCGGCCACAATCCGCGTACAAAAGTCTATCAGCGGCTGCGTCAGAAAGTCTGCCACAAGTATTCGTATCACGTCCGCAAATACGGGCCGGTTTCCTGCGTCGGCTGCGGCCGCTGCACGAGATCCTGCCCGGTCAACATAGACATCTTTTCCATTGTGGACCAGGCACTGAAGGCTTAGCTGCGGCAAAGATAAAAACTTAAATCTTTTGAGGATCGATATGTGTTCAAATAACCCCTACATTCCCATGCCGGTTGAGATTATAAAAATCATCGACGAAGTTGACACACACGACCAGAAGACGTTTCGTCTGAGATTTCTCAATCCGGAGGACGCGAAAAACTTCCGCTATCTGCCGGGGCAGTTTGCCGAGCTTTCCGTTTACGGCAGGGGGGAATCCCCCATCGGCATTGCCTCTTCGCCCACCGACGAAGGATACGTGGAATTCACTGTGCAAAAGGCGGGTGCGGTTGTGCCGGGCCTGGTGACGGCCGCGCTTCATGGCATGGAAGAAGGGGCGAAAATCGGTTTGCGCGGACCTCTGGGCAATTCCTGGCCGATCGAGTTTCTGGAAAACAAAAATATCGTTGTCGTGGGCGGCGGATTTGCCTTCACCACACTGCGCTCACTTATCCGCTATATCCTCCACGGAGACAACCGCAGACGCTTCGGCGATATCACCGTCATCTACGGCGCGCGCACCCCCGGCCTGCTTTTGTATAAAGACGAGCTGGCCCGATGGGAAAAGCTGGGCGACATCAATACCGTCATCACCGTGGATAAAGGTGACGCCGGCTGGAAAGGCCGTGAAGGCTTTGTGCCTGACATCTGCAAAGACACAGCGCCATCGCCGGACAACACAGTAGCCGTCATCTGCGGCCCTCCGATCATGATCAAATTCACACTGCCGGTGTTTTTCGATCTGGGGTTTTCCAAAGAAAACATCCTCACCTCGCTGGAGATGCGCATGAAGTGCGGCATCGGCAAATGCGGACGCTGCAACGTCGGCTACAAGTACGTTTGTTCGGATGGGCCGGTGTTTTCACTGGCGGAGCTGGAAGAGCTGCCCCGCGATTTTTGAAGATGCCTCCGACAGTACAAATGACACGGGTAAGAGGTGGAACATGAAGAAAATTATCGTTGTCCTGACCATGATCGCTTTTGCTGCCGCGCCGGTGTCGGCCGCGGACGATACGTTTCAAAAAGCCGATCAAAACAAAGACGGCAAAATCAGCCTCCAGGAGTACCTGAATGCGACTTCACAGGTCTTCGACGAGCTGGACAAAAATCACGACGGCGCACTGACGAAAGAAGAGATACAGGCCAACACGAAGACAGATGCCGATAAGTTGATCCGCGAAGCCGACGCGGATCGTGACGGCAAAATCCTGAAACAGGAATTTCAGAAGGCGGCCCAAAAAAGGTTTCACTCCATGGATAAGGACAGGAGCGGCTACATTGACCACAATGAATGGGCGTCCGGCCGCTCCGATCTCTATTCTCCTTTCAGTCTCTTTTCATTCTGATCGGGAAAACGCCGTCGCAACGGATCTGGAGCAGCCGCTGTTCCTTCCGACCAGCTCCCTTGGCGGAGGCGATGTTCTGGAAATTTATTCAGCGCCCGGACACCGTCTCGGCAGCATCTGCCTCCGGACCGGTGAAATTCTCTTTATCGGTAATTAGCCCGCCGGTTCCGGTTGTGCGGCCTGATGCTGCAGGCGGAACAAGACGGTTTTCGGTTGAGGGCCGCACAAGGGCAGGAAGAGGCAGATGCCTTCGCACCCGGCCATTGATGTGGAGAATTTTCTGAAAAATAGGTTGATTTAACCGTCAAAAAAACTTAAGAAGCACCCTCAAGCGCATTGAACAACGAAACATCCGATTCATTTTTTTCGGCAAGATTTACCCGGTAAACAGAAATTTGAACAATATTTTTCGACAAGGAGAATGCTTTATGGAAATCAAGAAAATTTGTGTGCTGGGCGCGGGACTGATGGGCAACGGCATTGCGCAGGTTTGCGCGCAGGCGGGGTACGAAGTGGCCCTGAGGGACATCGAACAGCGGTTTGTGGACGGCGGCATGAACACGATCAGAAAGAACCTGGCCCGGGACGTCGAAAAAGTGAAAATGACGCAGGCGCATATGGAAACGCTGCTCAGCCGCATCACGCCTACGCTGGATTTGAAGCAGGCGGCCACCGACGCGGACGTGGTCGTCGAAGTCGTGATTGAAGTCATGGACATCAAGAAGAAAGTCTATGCCGAACTGGAAGCCGTCGTTCCTGAACACTGCCTGTTTTTTACCAACACGTCAGGGCTCAGCATCACGGAAATGGCGGCCGTGACCGGCCGTCCGGACCGTTTTATCGGCACGCATTTTTTCAATCCCGTTCCGGTGATGCGTCTGCTGGAAATTATCCGCGGCCATCAGACCTCCGATGAAACGCTGAAAACCGCCCAGGAGTGGGGCAGGAAAATCGGCAAGGAGGTCATTACGGTGAAAGAGGCCCCGGCCTTTGTGGTCAACCGGATTCTGTGCACGATGCTCAACGAGGCCTTCTTTGTGCTGGACGAGGGGCTGGCGTCGGCTGAAGACATCGATAAAGGCATGGTACTGGGGTGCAACCATCCGATCGGCCCGCTGGCGCTGGCCGACCTGGTGGGCAACGAGACATTGCTGCGCGTGATCGAAGGTCTGCACCGGGAACTGGGCGACAAATACCGTCCCGCGCCGATTTTGAGAAAACTGGTCCGCGCTGGAAACTTCGGACGCAAAACCGGCAGAGGGGTTTACGATTACGGCAAATAGCATCATCCTGCAGCTGGGCGCAAGCTTTCGGGCCGCCCGGTAATCTATGATTTACGGAGGAAAAGGAGAAATTTCGCATGAATTTTGAATTGACGGAAGAAATGAGAATGTTGAAGGAGATGGCCTATAAATTTGCCGTGGCGGAAATCGCGCCGTTTTCCGCAGAATGCGACGAGCAGGAAAAATACCTGCCGGAGATCCGGAAGAAGGCGGCTGAAAACGGCCTGGTCGGCGCGTGGATTCCGGAAGCCTACGGCGGGTCCGGCGCCGGCATTCTGGGCAATGCCATCATTACGGAGGAGCTGTCCAAAGTCGATATGGGCATCGGCCTGAATATCGTCGCCTCCGGCTTCGGCTGCGAGTCCATTCTCAACTACGGAACGGAAGAGCAGAAGAAGACCTATCTGCCGCCGATCTGCGAAGGCGTCCAAGTGTGCGCCGGCGCCTATACCGAACCCAACGCGGGAACGGATGTCTCGGGTTACAAGACGCGGGCCGTCAAGGACGGGACCGACTATGTGATCAACGGCAACAAGATGTTCATTACCAACGGCACTGTGTGCGATTTCATGGTTGCGCAATGCATCACCAACCCCGAACAAAAGAAGCACAACAGCTTCAGCCTGATTATCGTACCGGCGGACGCCCCGGGAGTGACACGCAACAAAATTCACGGGAAGATGGGCATCCGCGCCAGCGACACGGCGGAGATCGCGTTTGAAGACGTCCGCGTTCCCCAATCCAACCTGGTAGGGAAGGAAGGGAATGGCTTTCGCCAGCTCATGCACTTTTTCGACATCACCCGCGTGATGGTTTCCGGACAGGCCCTGGGGCTTGCGCAGGCGTGCCTGGAAACCAGCGTCAAGTATGTCAAGGAAAGAACCGCTTTCGGCGCGCCGCTGGGCTCTTTTCAAATCACCCAGATGAAGCTTACGGAAATGGCCATCCGCATTGAAGCGCTGCGCGGCCTGGTGTACAAGGCGGCCTGGCTGATCGATCAGGGGAGGCCCGATTACACGCTCGCGGCCATGGCCAAATTCTACGGCGGTCAGACCGCCGTCTTCTGCGCAAATTATGCCGTGGAGCTGCATGGCGGCTACGGATATATCGAAGAGTACCCCGTGCAGAAATGGTACCGGGATGCGAAAATCCTGGAGCTTTATGAAGGGACCAAGGAAGCCGAAATTATGACGATCGGCAGGGTGC
>MTBK01234446.1_pt1 | contig 12044 bp, 8 predicted proteins | sample 1535981 | NCBI WGS metagenome assembly MTBK01 (sample SAMN06109225, study PRJNA356200) | anaerobic digester metagenome | isolation source: biogas reactors fed with pig manure or primary and secondary sludge | place: Spain | collected 2016-06-30 | reverse complement strand
GAATCTCGTCAACATTATTGACCGATATACTACCAACGCCGAGATCGGATCTGTCGAGCAGGAAGGGTGGAAACTCATTTGTGGTGTTTCAAAGAGGACAAATGAAGCAAGAGACCTCATTTCCCGAACCGAGCCTCCGATTGACCCCAAGCATCTGGTACCGACTCAGTGCATGAATATCTATGCCGAAAAGGTCGACTGCTCGCTCTTTGGCAGGAATGGAACTGTTGTGGTCTATGTGGACACTGAGCGAAGGATGCGGGAGATAAAATCCCGGAATTATGCTCTCTACCGAATTTCTGAAGAATTGAAGGAGTTCCAGAAGATCTGCTCATTGATGCAGAAAAATGAGGTGGAGGAGAAGGTCAGGAAAATCATACCAGACGCGTATGCAAAATACTTCACCTACAGTGTTCACCAACGGCAGACTGGGATCGAACTTGAGTGGAGTGCCAATACCGATGCCAGAGTCCGGGCCGAACGTCTGGATGGAAAGTACCTGCTGTACGCAACCGATCCCACCCTTTCGGCTGCTGAAGTGGTGATGAGGTATTTTGAGCGTGATTACGTCGAGAAAGTGTTTCGTGATTTGAAGACGTATGATGAGATCGCTCCGATTCGACACCGGAAAGAGTCACGGGTGCTTGGGATTATATTCGTCTGCACACTGGCACTCCGGCTAAAGATAGCATTGCGTGCGATGCTTGCAGGGATCAAAGGAAATAGTGTGAGCGCAGAGATGCTCCTGAAACAACTTGGGCGCGCGCATCAGGTGAATTTCCAGATGGATACGGATGTGAGGGTGTGGTACGTCGGACTGCAGAGAAAAACAGATGAGGTGCTGAGGAAGATTGGCATGAAGGGACTCTTCGGGGAGAGGGTCGAGTATACCTGGTGATCATTTTCACGCTGTTTAAGACAACGGTATTGTAGACTGGGATGACGTACAACTTTTGGTGGAGGAATTCGTGAAACAAGTTGGCTAGCTACCCGGTGATAGAACCTCTCCGCTTACCCTCATTTTTTCCATCCATTAAGTTCCTGGAACTCAAAACGGTTGTCTCAGGACTGTAAATCTCCGAGAAAACGTTTGCCATATCGCCGGTTGGCTTACGATATACTGTCGGACCCAGAGAACACCCTGTAGGGTAAGCAGGGTTGGTTCATGCTATCGAATAAATATAAGAACGTGGATATGGTCCGGTCCGGTAGAATATGGAAGATAAGATCATCATACTGGGCATAGACTCCCTGGATCCATATGTTATCCTGAATAACCGCGATAACCTGCCCCATTTTTCGAGTCTGATCGAGGAGAGTCCTACCTTTTTCTCAACTTCGATATACCCTGTTGATTCTATCCCCGCCTGGGCCAGTATTTATACCGGTCGAACCCCCGGCAACCACGGTCTGCTCTACGTGTACGACGTCTTCGACACGGGACTTAGTGATCTCAGCAAGCTCGACATGAACATGATTCGCGGGCAGACGGTATGGGATTTCACAAGCGAACATGGATACCAGAATTTGCTCGTATTTCCGATGATGTTGTACCCGCCTTGGGAGGTTAATGGGGCAATGATAAGCAGATCTCCCTACGATATGCGATTGGATAAGATGCGAACGGTGAGTGATATTGCTTCAGTTCCTGCTGGATTGATCGAGAAGTATCACCTGCCGAATGCAATCGAGAGTATCTGGGGCGGATACGTGGGCACCAAAAATCTGCATTCCTGGGCAGCACTGGGAATGGATACAATTCGTGCAGAAAATCGCATCAGCGAAATTTTGCGCCAGAATGAAAGATGGGATCTCTTCCACGTATATTTTTCGTTACTTGACATCGTCCAGCATCGCTTGTGGCGATACTTCGATGAAGATGACCCGACATATCCTGGCAATACTCCACTTAAAAATGTCATCCTATCGTACTACATGCTTTTTGACAGTATAATAGGAAACTTGAGAAGTACCTACCCCGATACTACCCTGATCGTAATGAGCGACCACGGCCACAAACCGCGGCCAATAAAAACCATCAATATTAACGAGTATCTGCTACGACAGGGATACCTGATTGCGCAAAGACGCAAAGGGATGGTAAATACTGTACGGAGGGTGCTATTAAATACCTTAACCCGGCTGAACATTGAGCACCACATCATCGATATAGTCAGCAAAAACAAAGCGCTGGCTCAAACAGGGAAATCGATGTACTCATCCAGGAGCCTGATTGATGAAGAAAAAAGCAGATCCTTCCTATCGAACTTTGCGGGGATTAAGTCATATTCTTTTGGAGGCATTGAGATTAATCGTGACTTAGTCTCGGCGAACGAGTACAATATACTAAGAGATACTATCATTCAACTACTGTTGAAGATAAGCACAGATGACGGCGAACAGATTGTTACCTGGGCAAAGAGAAGAGAGGATGTGTATGAAGGACCATATACCGATAGCATCTATCCCGACATTATATTTGAACTCAAGGACGATTATGGGATCGGATGGGATCTGCACGCGAACATCTTCGGAAAAGCGTACGATCACAAGGTTTCTCCTGGAGGGCATGCGAAAAATGCAGTTCTCCTCATGGGAAACGTTTACAAACCGCGAGTTAAGAAAGATGTTAGTCTCATCGATATCGCGCCAAGTATCCTCGATCTTCTCGGAATCGATGGAAGTGAGTATCCTTTCGACGGGAAGAGCGTCTTTCGATGGCCGTAGCGGATCGTTGCACTTCAGTTTTATCTGCACTTCACGGGCTTTCTGTATTAGCTATCCCGCGCAGTTCTATGCACTTAATGCTGCCCTACTATATCCAGGATAGCGTTTTTCAACCCAATTTCCCTCTTTTCCCGGGAAAATTTAACCTTAACACGTTCTCGTGCAGCTGCACCCCTGTTTGAGGTCAATGCTTTCTGTACGGCGTCTATTGTCCTCTCTGGATCATTGAATGGGACAACAAACCCTGTGTCACCGACCACCTCTGGAAGTGCGCCCCTGTCCGTCACTACGGGAACACACCCACACGCCATCGCTTCGGCAAGCGAGACACCAAATGATTCACGGTACGAGAGCTGGCAATACACCTTCGCCCTGCGATACCATTGCAGGATCTCATCTTGAGATGGAGAGTCGGCGAAAATAATGTTTGAGGGAGCGTATTGCTTGAGTATGTTGATGCTCCCATCAAGAGCAACACCAACGATGGCAAATTTTGTATGCGGAAGATGCCGGGCGACATTTATGAAAGTGTTAAGCCCTTTTAGCTTTACACTCATCTTATTTATCATACACACCGTCACGACCAGATTCTCTTTCGCCTCTCCGGGTGTGAATTGTGCACAGTCAATGCCGTTGTACACAAGGGTAAACGTACGATGGCCATCAAGTCTCGATACTTCTCGCCCGGTAAACTCAGAGACAACAAGAATTTTGTCCGCAACCTTTAATGTCTCTAATACAGTGCTTCGTGATTTTGGGTTCAACAAAGAACCATACCCTATTTCGGGTTCATTTGCAACCTCATATCCCCCGACAATAACCAGAGATGCCCGCCTGAACATATGGGATAAGGATACAGTCCAGTATGCATGTTCACCTGCAAACCAGGAGAAGGTAATATCTGCCCAGAGCGTTCCTCTGATCATTGATAAGACAGTATCAATGGATTTTCTCACTCGATTTATCGATAGTGGGGTAAAATCAATCACACGCACTTCAAAGTGCTCGCGTAAAATATCTACATCTCTGGAGATATACGGAGGATTAAATGGGCGGACGAATAGTAGTTTGACACGCTCCTTCATCGGGTTATCCCTACAATCCGGCTATGTTTGTTATAGATTCATAGCAGTGTATACATCTGGTTCAGCCACGTAACAGCGAGTTTTATCTTCCTATCGTTCGTCGCGCCCAGATCTGTTCTCGCTATGGGAAATTTATTTGCAGTAAAGTAGTACAGTTATATATAGCTTGCCCATAGTCGCGGTTCGGAGCAATTATCCCACGTATGTACCAGATACCGGTGTACCGGGACTTCAGGAAGTCCTGGACTCATTTTCCATGAAAATGGGATCAGAAATTTTCATTAGTTAAGCATGAGGCTACTGCCTCAGGTCACTTTAAATTCGCAGATCCCTTACTGCTCTTCATGACCATATCGCCTTCATATAGCATCAGAATTCCATCTCCTCATGAGGCTATTGGTATTTTGTCCGCCCCCCAAATCTCCAATATAAGGTGACAATGGGTACTACTCGCATCATAAGGATTTTCGTAAATTGCCCGCAAATTGCTGATAGCCCATCTGGAAAAGATAATCTACAAGTCTCGTGCGAACAGATAATCTAAAACTTCGTTCAGAATGCACTGATGGGCAAATTCAATGCTGGAATCGTTGTTGATACGTATACACCTGATGACATGCAGATGATCACTTAATGTGCTATACATATTCGCTTGATTTTCCCAGATCTGGTGGGCGTGGTCGTATGATGGAATCTCTTCACTTTTTCGGGCGTGAGCCAGTTCAGGAGGGATATCAATTAAGAGCAGGATATCAGGATCTGGCATGAACCACTGAAACAGCTGTATGAGCCTCTCTCTTTTTTCATCGGGAATATTAAATTCTCTGCAGAGTGCAAAAATAACATCGTAGTAGTATCGATCGAATATGAGAATTCTCCCCCTTCCAAAGTGCTTCGGCAGGGAAGCCCGAAAAAGGCCAAACCGGAGATAGTCCAGCAGGACAAATCCTGTGTATGAGTATGTGAGAAGATGCCGTGCAGTCCATCTCTCATTCTTCGCATGAAAACGCCCTCTCCCGGCTTCATCCGGTACGTCTGGGGTCTTGGGGTTCTCATGGAATTTTTTTAAGTCTCCAGAATCTGGTTTCTCTGAGTTCAGGTACTCTCGCCTGGTCCCGAATAGTTTTGAGATAAACGTCCTCAAGAGTGATTGTTCTGCCTCCAACCACCACGTATAGCGTACATCATACCCTTTCTCTTGCAGTGCCACAACGAGCTTTTTTGATAGCGTACTCTTCCCCGAACCATCTATCCCCATAAAACATATGATCATGTTACCTGCCATCATCCACCCTCAATGTGACAGTTTGAGAGTATATCGTCCACATACCAACCCTGGAGCTTATTGCAGCTCAACATAATATCTCTTCATAGATCTTCAACAACCGCTCGATCACCGTGGTCCACGCATAGGGTAACACCATCTGCCTTGTACTCACCGTTATGCTTTGATTCTGGAGCAATCGTAGTTTATCGGGGATCTCTGTTACGTCCTCAGCAAAGAAGAGGCCGTTGCCTTCAGAAAAGAGTCTTGGAAGAGAACCGAATCGGGTCGTTATTACCGGGAGGTTGCAGGCCATCGCCTCGATAACAGAAAGAGGCGTCTCTATACATGCTCTACTATTAATCGTTGGAAATACGTAGCAGTCAGCAATAGTGTAGAGTACTTCAACATCTGGAAAATGTCGAATCAAGACCTGGCACCCTGCTTTCCGTAGCGTATCTACCAGATCCTGTTCAAAAGGCTCGTGTTCCCTACCTATAATGAGAACCAGACATCCCGGTTCATCCTCAAGGTGGCAGAAGACTTCAAGATTCCGCTCTGTCTTCAGTGAAGCAAGGTGGAGCACTACAAAGTCGTCCTGACCAATACCCAGCATATCTCGCATCTCATACTTCACCCCCCTACCCAGTGGCCTGAACCTATCTATATCGACGCCGTTTGGAAGAAAAATCGAGTTAAACTCCAGAGACGAGAATATCTCCTCAGACTCACTGGACTGGGTCAATATTGCGTCCGGCCGGAGCATCCGATACATATTTCGCGGCGTGATCGCAGGATGGATAGCAGATATGATACTCTTCGGTCCAGGATGCACTGAAGAGATGAGTTTGGAGACAAAGAGACCTGCTGGAGTTGGATCGATGATGAAATGAATAATGTCCGGCTCAAATCTCTGAATCTCTTTCCACTGGACAGGTCTGGAGATATCCAGTTTTATGACGTCCACACCTGCTTCATCCAATCCCTTGAATATATTCCTGCTGATATTTCTGACACCCTCATCCAACCTGTCTCCAAAATGCCCCAGTAAACAGATTCGCATCTCTCTCACTCACCGCCCATTTTCTATAGACTTGAGCAATACTTTCTCAAATATAGAGCCTATGCTGTCCCACGAGTAGTTCATCTCCACGAGAGTTCTCCCCGCCTCTCCCAATTGCTTGATGAGCTCACGGTTCTCCTGAAACACCAGTAACCGGTTCTTGAGATCCTTACTGGTGGTGAAGTAGAGAGGGAGATCGCCGGCCGCTCTCTTTACCCCGGGAATATGCGTAGATATTACTGGCTTTTCGCATGCCATATACTCGAACAATTTCAGCGGAAGCGAATTAAGCGCCACAGCACTGTCATCGAAAGGCAACAGACAGATATCCATGCTGGATATATACCGTGGCACTTCGGCGTATTGTATATTGCCTACAAAGCAGACTTTTCTTGAAATGCGAAGATGTTCTGCGAGATTTCTGTAGTATTCATACTTTGGTCCATGCCCAACCACCAGCATGGAGACATCCATATTACCCTCAAGACCTTTTATTGCGGCGAAGGCAACATCCAGATTCGTCCATTCCCCTAGATAGCCCACAAATCCAATGAGAAAGGTATCGTCAGGTATCTGGAGGTCTGTCCGTATTTTATCGCTCTCAATTCTTCGGAACCGGCGTGTGTCTACTCCATTTGAGATCAGCGCTGTCTTGTTTCCAGGGAATTGATATTTTTCAATAAGCGATTCAATAGAATATGTGACTCGATCCGCCTGATTAAGGATCCTTTTGAAAATAAAGGATCCAATAGCTTCTCCCGTAGGTTTGCAGAAAGAGGGGATTTGCAGTGAATCCAGGATCCAGTCTACGATGCCATCACATACATCTATCACGATAGGGAGATCCCCCCCCTTTGCCAGGAGAGGCCCCGCGATCAGGCTATGGAAACTTACTACAACATCAAAATCTTTCAGAGCAAGATCCAGAGATGCTACCTTTTTTCTTGCTGATATTTCCTGAATAAATGGGTTTTGCGGTGTTTCTGATAAGTAATAATGCTCGATATCCTCCAGGAGAAGTTCGTTAAACTCATCACTGCATGGCTCCAACCACCACGCATTAACGCTCAATACGGTAACCTGATGTTTCCGAATAAGATAATGTAGCAGATGATGCGGGCGTTGAGGATTTATCTTCCTGAGATCGGGTAAGGTTGCGACGAGAATGTTCATATTACCTCAAGCACCTTTCAAGCTCTGCCTCAAGCCTCTGTGCAATTTTTTCCCAGGAAAAGTCGTTACATACCAGTTTTCGCCCATCGAGAACTTTTTGCTCAGAGAATCGTCCATCAAGGAGCCGCATTATCTGGATCCGGTACTCCTGAGGGGTATCTGCATACAGTATTCCATCTTCAATGACATCTCTGATTCCCTCAAGCGACGTGGAGATAACTGGCTTTTCGCATGCCATGTACTCGAAGAGTTTGATTGGAATCGCACTCTGGGAGATTTCATCTTTTGTAAATGGGACTAAGCATGCATCCATTATTGAGATATATTCAGGTAGTTTTTCATGTGGAACCGTCCCTAAAAAGACTACTTTGTCCTGTACCTTATATCGCTTGACCAGATTTTTGTTCTCCTCTAACCTGCCCTCTTCTCCAATAATAAGCAATTTTACCCCGTTAAAGTACTGCAGAGCATCGTAAACCGGTTCAAGATTGACCCATTCTCTCAATACTCCAACATACCCCAAAATAAAAATGCCCTGAAGGCCCAACCACTCCCTCAATCCACTCTGTCTTATTCTGAACAGCGCACTATTCACACCATTGGGAAGCAGGACAAACTTATCATCGGGTATTCGATATCTGTCCTTAAAGAGCGTTGCTGTACAGGTGATCACTTCAGAATTCTGAATATTCTTTTTAAGAAGGTACTCTGCAAGTCTTTTCCCATATGGTCTCATTATTCTGGGTATCTGAGGGGAGTGTGCAACCATTGCAGGCAGATCATCTGCCATATCGTAAACCATTGGTATCTTGAGCCTTTTTGCCAGGAAATTACCAGAAGTCAGGGTATTATAGTTAAACAACACATCGAATTCGTCGTCGAAAACAGGCTTTATCAGGCAAAATGATAGAGGCTCTTGATATACAGGGCTGATTTTTCTCTCCGTAAGATAGTGTACTTTGATCTTCCCATTTTGGCCTTTATCGTTTTGATAGTAGTACCTGGGATCTACCATCTCGCTCTTCCAATGATCTTTTATGCATACTACGGTGACATTGTGCCGCCTTGAGAGATGGCGGATGAAATGGTGGATCCTCTGTGGGGCAGAATTTCGCACATCCAGAACTGAGGAGACAAGAATATTCATGTGAATCTCGGGTCTCTAACATCATGCTATTCTGGTTTATTCACTGGAGTGGAGAAGACCCCCCGTCCGGGGAAGCTAAATGTTGCTGTATAGGTTGCACAGTTTTACACTCCTCGTAATAGTAGCCTCTGATGGCCCATTCGAGCCTTAAGCGCTTCAATGGACCGTTCAACACTCTCTTCATATCCTGTCACGAGGACGTGGTAAGTATCCTGATATGATATAGAGTTATCGATGGTTTTGCCTCGAAGATCCCCAATTCATTGATAGCGGATGTCAGTTCGGTCTGGCCGAGAAATGGTACATCGTAATGCTCCCTACTATGAGGCAAGTTGTTTCTTGAATGCTCGCTCTATCTGGAAAACCGTTCTACGATGCTGTCAGGTATTACAGATATCAGGGATGCTCCTGACCTGTGGTCAGTACATTGTCAGTCTCACTGACAGATCCGGGAGTATGACTTTCCATCATCGGAACAGGCCCAATCGCTCCATCCAATCAATATGTTCTGGAGGAATCAAACCCCTGGCCATCTCCATGACCTCACTGCGAATCAGGGTGTCGGTAAAGAACATCAGGAGATAGTAAGCAACTGCTGTTATTCCAGCAATTCCAAGGAGGAGGAAGAATGGGAGTCCTGTATACGCCCCGAACACGAGAGGGAGAGAGATGGCGATGCTCAAAAACAGGTGCCGAATCAGGCTGAGAGCACTCCCCCGGTATCCTGCACCTGATTCCCGGATGAGGTAGGTGCTCTTCGCCCCCCACATAAGCACACCGACGGCGGAAAAGAAGGCGAGGGTGAGGATGGGGTTTCTAGTGGAGCCACCGATGAAGAAAATTATGGCCCATGCGCACAGGATCACAGCCTCGAAAAACAAATAAGCCCTCTGTTTCTCCAGGACGTCGAACAAAGATGAGATAGGCGAGACGATAAAGACGGCAAAGAGCCAGGGAGCAAGGATCCTCGCATAAGTGCCGGCGATGGCCCAGTCTGCGCCAAATACAAAGGTGAAGAGATCCTCCGAGAGGATGGTGAAGAGAATAAGGGGGAAGATCCCGACGGCGATGAGCCGTGTATGGACCTCCTGAACGATGATCTGTACACCTCCAGTCAGATTTTTCTCCTCGCTTGCTTTCTGGTAAAACACCTGGTCGACAGATTTACCCACCATCGCCATCGGTAACCTGACCGCCATCATGGCAAGGGCATAGTTGCCGAGGACGGTTGGATTGAAGAAGCAGGCTAGCATGAAGGTGGGCAGTTCCCAGGACATGCTGTTTACAAGGATTCCAGTAGTCCCGTAGAGCGCGAACTCCTTATACCGGATGGCGAGTTCCCTCATCCGCTTTGTTGTTATAGTTTTCAGAAGGGTGATATCCTCCTTCAACCCCCGGAACATGAAGAGGACGGCAACGACCAGGCCTGCCACTGAACTGAGGATGAGACTCAGGGGAGAGGGAGCGATCAGACCACCCCCGATCTGGAACACTCGTGTCGAGACCGAATTTATGACGATCCCCCGGGAGAGGGTGCCATACCTCACCTTCCGGGAGAGCCATTCATTCAGGGTTGCGAAAAGCCCGCTGAAGGCGACGAAGATCGGGAACCATATGAAGTAATCTGCGATCAACGGGATCTCGAAGAGTGCCCCGAACCGATCTGCAAACCCAACAAAGACAGCGCCGATTATGATAGAAATACCCAGGATGCAGGCTGCCGATAACGCAAATACGTTTGCGGAATCTTCATCTCTCTTCGGCAGCATGACGGCAAAGTGATAAGAGAGGGGAGCGATGACTGCGGGTACTGCAGCGATGGAGAGGAAGAGCTGAGCGACCCCGAATGATTCCGGGGAGTAGATCCGTGTCACTACCGGGATGAGGAGGATACCAACGACCTGGGCGATCAGGGTGCCCGCCGTCAATTTGAAGAGGTTATTGAGAAAGCTCGCCACCGGATCCCCTTGCCCTTACCCGATCCTGATAAGGTATTATGTGTTTCGCTTTGAGACTGCCGTGTTGCACAAATGTTAGAAGCGTTAGAAGCTCTTGCTTCCTCCCCCAATTACCTATTCAAGACCAGTGAATCCATATCGGGAGATCCCGCAAAAAAGCAAAGACCAAACATCTTCTTGGTATTGGGTGTTATACTGCCACTTCCATCATCCTTCGGATAAAACTGTGCAACACGGCACTGGACACCAGAACCTCCACGAAAACTGAACTCTTTGCAATGGATCCCTCGCAAGGGCAGGTGCCGGCGGAGTTACTGCAACGTGCCGCCTTGAAGCAGAAGGTAATTCGGCTATTTCGATAGGGTAGGAGAATGAATCGGCGTTGCGGGCAGTCACTGGAAATGTATATCTATGTGACGTCTCTATACAGGCCAGGAGATCCGCTTGATGCCACAACTTGAGATAAGGGAACTCGAGGGTGCTGAGCTTTATGCATGGGACACGCTGGTCGCCGGTTCGGCACAGGGTACAGTCTTTCACACGAGTGACTGGTTGGTCAAGAATGCTTCTCTACAGGGTCAGGATTTGATCCTGCTTGGGTGCTATGAAGGCGGCGAATTGGTCGGAGGTTGCCCTCTTTACCTATCACGCCTCTATGGCCATCTCCAGGAGGCTTCCTCAACCACGGCCATGACCCCCTATGGAGGGGTGATGATAGCTGAGGCTGAGCATGCCAAACAGCGGAGGAGGGAAAGGCATGCGCACCGGGTCATCACCGCGCTCCTGGAGTATATCGCCAAACAGAAGTTTGATCATGTGAACCTGATAAACGCCCCTGACCTTATCGACATTCGGCCGTTCACCTGGAAGGGATGGAACCCGGTGGTCTACTACACCTATATACTCCCGCTACATGGTGATATTCTCAAAATTGTCTCAAAAGATGCTCGACAGAATATCCGCAAGGCACAGAAGCAGGGCATCAGTTCAACCAGGAGGTTTGACCCGAACGTATTCTGGGATCTTATGGTGCGTACATTCGAAAAAAAGGGTGAACAGCCTCCAATCTCCGAGAAACACCTCACGGGCATGCTGGCCATGATAAAGGAAGTGAGGGCCGGGGAGATGCGGATCGCCAGCACCTCATCTGGCGAGATCGTCGCTGCAGAAGTCACCGTGTGGGATGCGAAGATGGCTCATAGCTGGTCTGCCGCAGCTGCCCCGGAGTATCTCTCCACCGGGGCTCCTTCCCTCCTCTGCTATGACACCTTTACCTCACTCAAAGAGCGAGATTTCAGCGCAATAAACCTGATGGCGGGAAACCTCCCGCACCTGAGCGCATTCATATCTGGTTTCAATCCCAGGCTGGTTCCTTACTACGGTGTAGACCAGACCCGGTTCCGGTATCGTATCCTCAAGCGGTTGATGGGTATAAGATACCTGGGCAATTCTACTGGATAGCGCATGGCATTGCCTTTCATACTCCGCCGGGTGGCACATCCTGTTACCGGTACGAGCACAGCAGTGTTGTATTTCTATGATAGCGCTGTGTTACAAAAAATCAGGTGATCTGGGTCAAACAGGTTACTGATAGTGGATTTGTTACTCATTTTCATGTTGTTTCGAT
>MTBK01275452.1_pt1 | contig 12048 bp, 10 predicted proteins | sample 1535981 | NCBI WGS metagenome assembly MTBK01 (sample SAMN06109225, study PRJNA356200) | anaerobic digester metagenome | isolation source: biogas reactors fed with pig manure or primary and secondary sludge | place: Spain | collected 2016-06-30 | reverse complement strand
TCACAGCGTCAGGCTACCAAAGAAGCCGGTGAAATTGCCGGACTTAAGGTACGTCGTATCATCAACGAGCCTACGGCTGCCTCGTTGGCATACGGACTGGACAAGATGCATAAAGACATGAAGATTGCTGTGTTTGACCTGGGAGGAGGTACGTTTGACATTTCCATTTTGGAGTTGGGCGACGGTGTGTTTGAAGTGAAATCTACCAACGGAGACACCCATTTGGGAGGCGATGATTTTGACCAGACCGTTATTGACTGGCTGGCAGAAGAATTTGCTCAAGAAAACAGCGGCCTGGATCTTCGTAAAGACCCTATGGCGCTGCAACGCTTGAAAGAAGCGGCAGAAAAGGCTAAAATTGAACTGTCCAGCCAAAACGCTACAGAAATCAACTTGCCTTACATTATGCCTGTGGACGGCATGCCCAAGCACCTAGTGAAGTCATTGACCAGGGCTAAATTTGAGAGCCTGATAGACGGTCTTGTAGAACGCACAAAAGGACCTTTGCAAAAAGCCCTTACAGATGCTGGGTTAAAACCGTCAGAGATAGATGACGTAATCCTTGTAGGCGGATCCACGCGTATTCCGGCCATTCAGCAACTGGTAGAGCAGTTTTTTGGAAGAACCCCCAACAAAGGTGTTAATCCGGACGAGGTGGTGGCTACGGGTGCTGCCATTCAAGGAGGTGTGTTGTCAGGCGACGTAAAAGATGTGTTACTGCTGGATGTTACTCCGCTCAGCTTGGGTATCGAAACCCTCGGCGGTGTAATGACCAAACTCATTGAATCCAATACCACCATTCCTACAAAAAAATCGCAAGTCTTTTCAACGGCCAGCGATAACCAGCCTTCTGTAGAAATTCATGTATTACAAGGCGAAAGGCCTATGGCTCGGGATAACAAAACCATTGGTCGTTTCCACTTAGACGGTATTGCTCCGGCACCTCGCGGTGTTCCCCAAATTGAAGTGTCTTTTGATATAGATGCCAACGGTATTTTAAACGTATCGGCAAAAGACAAAGGAACGGGTAAAGAACAACACATCCGTATTGAAGCTTCTTCCGGACTTACAGAAGAGGAAATCAAGAGGATGCGAGACGAGGCCAAGGCCAATGAAGAGGCTGATCAAAAAGAAAGAGAGCGTGCAGACAAGATCAACGAAGCCGACGGCATGATCTTCCAAACGGAAAAACAGTTGAAGGAGTATGGAGACAAGTTGCCGGAAGACAAAAAGGCCCCCATTCAGGAAGCTTTAGAAAACCTGAAAAATGCGCATAAATCGCAAGATGTAACGGCTATAGACGGTGCGTTGGAAGCCCTTAATAAGGCTTGGCATGCTGCCTCGGAAGAAATGTACAAGGCTACTCAAGGTGCAGAAGGAGCGCAACAGCCCGGATTTGATCAAAGTGCTGCTGGAGGTGCCGGTCCGGACGTTTCTTCTGATGAAGGAGAAATTAAAGACGCTGAATTTGAAGAAATCAAGTAATATGCAGGCAACAGAGAAGAAAGTACATCAGGCCTCAGACGGGCCTGATGTACCTATTACAGAAGAAGACCTTCAGGAAAAACTAGATCAGACAACCGACAGGTTGCTGCGGCTTCAGGCAGAATTTGACAATTACCGCAAGCGCACGGCAAAAGAGCGACTGGATTTGATTTTGACGGCTTCAGAAGACGTAATAACAGGTATACTGCCTGTACTGGACGATTGTCAGCGTGCCCTTAAAACGCTCCGGCAGTTGGAAAACGCAGATCCACATTCTGTAGAAGGAATCCAACTTATTTATAACAAATTGTTCTCGTATTTGCAGACTAAAGGATTGAAAATTATAGAAGCAGAAGGAAGAGAACTGGACACAGATTTTCACTGTGCAGTAGCTAAAACAGCGGTTGAAGGGAAGAAAAAGAAAGGGGAAATTATAGAGGTGGTGCTGGAAGGTTATACGCTGAACGGAAAAGTAATCAGGTTCGCTAACGTAGTAGTAGGCGAATAAGAAAAGTTATGGCAAAAAGAGATTATTATGAGGTGCTGGGTGTAGATAGAACCGCCTCGGCAGATGAAGTAAAAAAAGCGTACCGGAAGAAAGCCTTGCAGTATCACCCCGATAAAAACCCCGGGGACAAAGCAGCAGAGGAAAAATTCAAGGAAGCAGCAGAAGCATATGATGTGCTAAGCGATCCTTCTAAAAAATCCAGGTACGATCAATTTGGTCATGCCGGAGTAGATGGTATGGGAGCCGGCGGGCCGGGAGGGTTTGCAGGCGGGTTTACCATGGATGATATTTTTTCACGGTTTGGAGATATTTTTGGCGAGGCTTTTGGAGGCAGCCCTTTTGGAAGTCCCTTTGGAAGCCGTACGGGAGCGCGACGTGGCGTGCGACGCGGATCTGATATCCGTATTCGCGTTAAACTCACGCTGAAAGAAATCGCACATGGTGTAGATAAGACCATAAAAATCAACAAGCTGGTAGCTTGCAGCTCTTGCGGAGGAAAAGGAGCCGTGAGCAAGTCTGATATGAAAACGTGTCCTACTTGTAACGGAACAGGAATGTTTACACGTATTACACAAACGTTTTTGGGTCAGATGCAAAGCAGCAGCCCGTGTCCTGCTTGTAATGGAGAGGGAAAAATCATTACCAATCCTTGCAGTGCCTGTAAAGGAGATGGGGTAGTAAAACAAGCAGAAGAAATATCGTTCTCAATACCTAAAGGGGTAGAGGAAGGCATGCAACTTACTATTACCGGAAAAGGAAATGCTCCCAAACGAGGCGGTGTAAGTGGCAATCTGTTGGTAGTTATTGAAGAAGAACCTCATCCTGAATTGCAGCGCGATGGACAAGATCTCATATATAGCTTGTTTGTATCTGTTACACAAGCCGCTCTTGGAGACCATGCAGAAATTCCCACCATTGACGGGCGTGTGAAAATTAAGATTGATCCGGGGACCCAAAGCGGACGCATACTAAGGTTAAGGGGTAAAGGATTGCCCGATATCAATGGTTACAGTACCGGTGACCTGCTTGTGTTTATTCAAGTCTGGATTCCCAAAAAACTAAATAAAGACGAAAAGGCATTGTTGGCTAAACTTAAGGATTCTCCTAACTTTGTTCCCAATCCTGCCAAAGAAGAAAGAAATTTCTTTGAGAGGATGAAAAGAATGTTTTCGCAACAATGAAAAAAAATAACCGGGTCTTGGCTGTTTTTCTAACAGCATCTTTCTTTTTCTTTTTCTGTGCTTACGGACAGAGCAACCAATACGATTGGACAGTATATTACGGGAAGCCCTTAGCCATAGAACCGCTTGCCTTAAGTGGAAGTATGGGTGAATTTAGGGCTACACATCTTCATACGGGGTACGATTTTAGGGTAGGAGGTGTTGTGGGAGCACCGGTGTATGCCGTAGCAGACGGATACATTTCCCGGATTACCGTTTCACCCGGGGGGTATGGCCATGCATTGTATGTTACTCATACTAATGGAACAATTTCTCTTTATGGCCACCTGGATACCTTTTCAAAGGAAATAGCAGCCTACGTAAAAGAAGAACAGTACAAAAGAGAAAATTTTCAACTTTCTCTGAATTGCCCGCCGGAATTGTTCCCTGTATGCAAAGGACAGGAAATAGGCAAAGCCGGAAATACGGGAAATTCTGCCGGACCGCATCTTCATTTTGAATTACGGTATAAAGATCCTGAAGGAGGCCCGTCTTGGATAACCGCAAACTTATTGCAACATAAAATTTACGAATTTGAAGATACGTTGCCTCCGGAGTTCAGAGCGGTCCAACTTTACGGATACAGCACCGGTGAACACAACGTACCGCAGGCCCGATTGATTGCTGCTTTTGACGGGAGGGTAAATAGAACGGCAACCCATGTTCCCGATACTTTTTTTGTGGCTGTAGATGCCATTGACAGAATGAACCATACGTGGTCTCGTATGGGGATAGAAACGTGGGAAGTTTTTTTAGATGATGTACTTGTTTACAGGTACAGAAATAAAGACCTGCCTTTGGACAAGGTTCGTTATATTTTATCTTTAACTCACTATCCGGAAAGGGCACAAAAAGGAAGAAGTTTACTGAAGACCTGGATTGAACCTGGAAACAGACTGGCAGATACAGACCGTATCTATGCGCCTTCGAGAGGTTTGTTTTCCTTTTCAGACACGCTGGATCACAAATTACGCATAGTAGTGAGCGATGCGGCAGGCAACAGAAGTACAAGGACTTTTACACTCCGTCATAAAGGAGCGTTAGAGGCATTGGTAGACAGGAAGACGTACGGTGCAGAAGCAAGTAGTACAGCCGTGGCCGCTCAGGAATATTTTGAAGTTTTTGGTTGGGATAGGAGCAATAGTTTTGTAGCAGAAGGTCTTGCTATTAGTATGCCGGAATACGCATTGTATAAAGACATTTTGTTCCGAGCAACGCGTGTGGATGAACGCGAATGGATTTTGCACACGGTAGAGGAACCCTTGCATCATCCCATAGAAGTACAGATGGAAATGCCCGAAGATATACCGGAAGAACTGTATAATAAAGTGTTTGTAGTTAGGCAATCAGACAATGGTAGAGATGCGCACATGCAGGAAGCCGATCCGCGTTTATGGCGTTCTACCGGAGGGGGGCATTACCAAGGTATGGTGACGTTTAGATCCCAAGCTTTTGGGAGGTTCAGAATAGCACTGGATACCCTGGCTCCTTCTGTAAGTGCTTCGTTTGCCCATGAGGCTGATTTGCGTGGTCGCAGAAGCCTCTTCTTTACTATAAAGGACAATGAATCGGGTATAGATTCGTATGTGGTAACCATTGACGGCCAATGGATACTGGGTAATTACGATGCCAAACGATCCCGTGTTACATGTCTTTTGGAACCGGAAAGAATTACAAGAGGTACCCTGCACAACGTAGTTGTTACCGTTACAGATAACAAAGGAAACATTACAGCGTATAATTCTTCGTTTTTATGGTAATTGATTTGGAAAAAGGAATACAAGCCTTGGGGCTCATGTCCGGAACTTCTCTTGACGGACTGGATTTGTGCATGGTTCATTTCACGTTACAAAACGGGAAATGGTCCTACAAAATTCTTCATGCAGATACGGTGTCGTATCCGGAAGAGTTAAAAAAAGCACTGGGATCTGCCCAATCCATGACGGCAGAAGCATTTGCTCGGTTACATTCAGATTATGGGTTGTACTTGGGAACACAAGTTAAGTGGTTTACACAAAAATACAAGGTAAGTCCACAGCTGGTGGCTTCTCACGGCCATACCATTTTTCACCAGCCCGCTGTGCGGTTTACTTCACAAATTGGCAGCGGTGCCGGGATTGCAGCAGAAGGAGGAATCCCTGTGGTTTGTGATTTCAGGACTACAGACGTAGCACTTCACGGACAAGGAGCCCCCTTGGTTCCGGTGGGAGACAGGTATTTGTTTCCGGAGTACGATTTTTGCCTGAACCTGGGAGGTTTTTCAAACATCTCTTCGGAACAGCCGGACGGTACCCGAAAGGCATACGACATTACTGCTGTCAATTATGTTTTGAACCATTATGCACGCCGTTTTGGAGAAGAGTATGATAAAGATGGATTGAGGGCACGCAGCGGGAAAGTACATCCAACCGTATTATATGCATTGAATGCACTTCCGTTTTACAAAAAAGAAGGTCCTAAATCGCTGGGTAGAGAATGGGTAGAAGAGGAGGTAATTCCGTTGATAGATTCTTTTGGACTTACGCCGGAAGATGCGTTGGCCACGTACTGTGAACACGTAGCCGTGCAAACGGCCAGTCACGTTACTCCGGGTGCACGGGTGCTCGTGACCGGTGGAGGCGCATGCAATCGCTACCTGATAGAACGTATGGTTGCCGTTGCATCGCAGGTTACGTACCATATTCCAAACAGCCTTACCATACATTTTAAAGAAGCCCTTATATTTGCATTTCTGGGGGTACTTTACATAAGTGATATTCCCTCTTGCTTGTCTTCGGTGACCGGAAGCCTGCACGATAATATTGGTGGGGCCCTATACAAAATTTGATAAAAAAATTTGGGTAACAAGAAAAAAAGGCTACCTTTGCAAGCCCAAAATTAACAAGATACGTACGAAAATGGACTTAATAAAAGTAGCAGAACAAGCATTTGCAGGAGAAAGTAAAAAGCTCCCCAATTTTAAATCGGGTGACACCATCACCGTTACTTATATAATCAGGGATGAGAGTAAGGAACGTCTGCAGAGGTTTCGCGGAGTATGCATCCAACGCAGGGGATCCGGAGCAACGGAAACATTTACCGTACGCAAGATTTCAAACGGAGTAGGCGTAGAACGAATATTTCCCGTTCAGTCACCTTTCATAGATTCTATAGAAATCAATAAATACGGTAAAGTACGCCGTGCACGTATTTTCTATCTGCGTAAACTCACCGGCAAAAAAGCTCGAATTAAAGAAAGAAGGGTTATATTGGATAAGCCCGCAGCAGCAGAAGCTTAATACAGATTGGCCCCGTAGCTTAACTGAATAGAGCATTTGACTACGGATCAAAAGGTTACAGGTTTGAATCCTGTCGGGGTCACCATCTTTTTACCATCATGAAAAAAACGACCATATCTCTGTTTTTGCCATCAGAGAATGAGATGGCATTGCCTATGGTAGAGGGTGTTCAGTGTGGTTTTCCGTCTCCTGCAGAGGACTTCTCTGATATGAGGCTCAACATAACGGAAGAGATTGTAAAGAACCCTGCTTCTACATTCTATGCCCGGGTAAGTGGTAACAGCATGATCAACGACGGAATTGGCGACGGAGATATTCTGGTGGTGGACAAATCTGTGGAACCCTATAACGGTTGCATTGCTATTTGTTTTATAGACGGTGAATTTACCCTTAAGCACGTAGAGAAACACAAAGACCACATTCTGTTGGTCCCCGGTAATAAAGAATACAAACCCATCCGAGTACATCCTGAAAATAATTTTACAGTATGGGGTGTAGTCCGTTACGTGATTAAAAAGCTTTGACCATGTATGCATTGGCAGATTGTAACAACTTTTTTGTCAGTTGCGAAAGGGTTTTTAATCCCGGATTAAACGACCGCCCTGTTGTGGTACTCTCTAATAACGACGGTTGCGTTGTGTCGCGCAGCAACCGAGCCAAAGCTTTAGGTATTGCCATGGGCGTACCGCTGTATCAGGTAAGAGACATTGTCAACAAATACAACGTAGTTGTTTTGTCTTCTAACTATGCTTTGTATGGTGATATGTCTAAACGCGTTCATGCCACGTTACGCTCACTCGTCCCCGCCATTGAAATGTATTCCATTGATGAGGCTTTTCTAGACCTTCGTGGATTGGAACATACAGATTTAGAGGATTTTGCCAAGAAAGCCTCGGCTTTATGCTTGAAAAACACAGGAGTTCCGGTATCTGTTGGAGTAGCTCCTACTAAAACGCTGACCAAAATAGCTTCTGCGTATTGTAAAAATCGTCCGGAGTTAAAAGGAGGGTATTACCTGTACAGACGGGAAGACAGAGAACGTATCTTGCGAGAGACTCCCGTTGAAGACGTCTGGGGTATTGGGCGCAGGTATGCTGCTTTGCTTCATGCACACAGCGTACGAACGGCAGCTGATTTTACTTGTTTGCCGGCAGAATGGGTTAAAAAGAAAATGAGCATTACCGGATTCAGAACTTGGAAAGAGTTGCAAGGGGAACCGTGTATTGATTTTTTCGATCACATACCGCCAAAAAAACAAATATGTATTTCCCGTAGTTTTGCCAAAGAAATCTTTGATTATGAAAAACTAGTAGAACAAGTATCTCTTTTCGCTTCTATGGCCGGTGAAAAATTACGTAAACAAGAAAGTGCCTGCCGACAGGCTGTAGTTTTCTTGTTGACCAATTGTTACAAAACAAATGTACCGCAACAGACAGAAAGCCGTTTGATCACTTTTCCGGTAGCCACTTCCAGTGCATTAGAGATGAACCGGGCAGTGTTGAAAGAACTGTCTTTTATGTTCCGTAAAGGGTACGGCTATAAAAAAGCCGGTGTGATTTTTTGCAGCATAGTACCCCGGGAAGCTGTTCAATTGCATTTATACGATCCTGTAGACAGAAAAAAGCACATCCGCCTTATGCGGGTTATGGATGAAATCAATGCCGGGTTCGGTCGCGGAATGTTGGCACTGGCTACAGAGTCTGCAGAAGGCATTCGAATGAACAGGCAATGGTGTACTCCGCAGTATACCACTCAATGGTCAGACATTCCTGTTGTTGTATGTAAATAACCTTATCATGATGAAAAAAGCTAGAAACAAAAATCAAGATCCAAAGAAAAGAAGATTGCTTTCAGAAAAAGAAGAAGAAAAAATATTAAAGAAAGCACGTTTTCCACAATTTGGGTTTCGTCTGTATGCTGTGGCTGCTTTGTTCGCAGGAATTGCTCTGCTGGCCATATGTTATGGGAACAGTTTTACCTGGGTAGAACAGAAACGTATTATAAAGAAAGGGAAGGAGGGGGACGTTATGCATATATATACGAACCTGAACAAGAAAGAACTGCGCTTCTTACATCAAAAAGCAGAGCGTCTCTCTAAAAGAGCAACCCGGGGAAGGGAGTACACGTTGCTTACAGAGAGGATGCTGGCTACCGTGTTGGATTCAGCCCATGCGGGGGTGGGGATTGCTGCCCCTCAGGTAGGCATTGGTAAGCAGGTGATAGCTGTACAACGGTTTGATAAAGAAGGGCATCCGTTTGAATTCTATATAAACCCCACCATTGAATATTACAGTCCGGAAGAAAAATGGGGCTGGGAAGGGTGCTTGTCCGTACCCGGCCGCCGCGATACCGTACTACGCTCTACGCATGTAGTAGTATCTTACCGGGACCGGAACTCTTGGAAGCTGTTGCGCGACACGGTAGAAGGCTATACAGCCGTTATCTTCCAGCACGAGGTAGATCACCTGAACGGGAAGTTGTATATCGATTAACTATAAAAAATAGTTGCATAACTAAAATATTTAGTTACATTTGCAGTGTAAACAATATTTTATTATGAAACTCACTGCAAGAGAAGAAGAAATCATGTCCTTTTTCTGGGATATGGGCCCCCTTTTTGTAAGGGAACTGCTAGCATGTTACAACCCTCCCAGACCGCACTTTAATACCTTATCTACCATTGTGCGTGGTCTGGAGGAAAAAGGTTTTCTGGACCATAAGGCCTTTGGTAATTCCCATCAGTATTTCCCTGTTATAAGTCGTGAAGATTTTAGTAAATCTTCACTGAAAGGAGTCATCCGAAAATATTACAGCAGTTCTGCTTTTAGCGCGGTATCTTCGCTTATTGAAGAAGAGGCTATTTCGTTAAGCGATCTGAAGAAGCTCATAGCTGAGGTGGAGCGCAAAAATAGCTGATATGGGTGCGTTAGTAACATATGTATTGCAAACCGGTATTTTTCTGCTGGTTTTCTACCTGTTCAACCGGCTTTTTTTAGCGAGGGAAACTTTCCACAAGTTCAACAGGATAGTATGGTTGCTCATCATTCCGCTTTCCCTGATTTTTCCATTTTGCATTCCGGGGTCTTTTGATCCCTTGGCTTGGTTTGGAAGGCAGCAAGCGCAAGGACAGGCGGTTGTTATTCCGGAAGGCACAATGTTAGGGGTGTTGGCCCCATCTGAGCATTCGGGTACCGTAGTACGTATGGTGCAAGGGTTTCTTTTGATATACGTCACCGGTGTTTTGGTCAGTTTTATTTTTTACGTTATTTCGTATGTCAGACTACTCTTTGTAATCAATAAAAATAAAGACAACGGAAAGGCTGTAGCCTTTGAAAACCTGCTTGATGAATGCCGTAAGTTGACAGACACAAGTAAGAAGGTCAAGCTTATTGTTCATACTGACCGGATGGTTCCTTTCAGTTGGATGCGTTACATAGTAGTTTCCGAGCAAGATATGATGGAAGACGGGAAAACTATCCTTATTCACGAATTGTCTCACGTACGTGAAAGACATTCTTGGGACCTGGTGTTGATAGATCTGCTCATTCTCTTTCAATGGTTCAATCCGGCGGCCTGGCTATTTAAGCAATCCATGCAACAGGTCCACGAATTCCAAGCCGATGACCATGTCTTAAAAGCCGGTGTAAATGCAAAACAGTACCAATTATTATTAATAAAAAAAGCTGTTGGCACAAGATGCTACTCCATGGTCAACAGCTTTAATCACAGCAAGCTTAAAAAAAGAATTACTATGATGTGGAAAAAGAAATCAAGTAAATGGGCGTTTGCAAAGTGCATATACGCTCTGCCTCTCGCGTTCATAGCCGTAACGGCCTTTGCAACGCCTGAAATCTCGGGTACGTTCTCCGAGATATCCTCTGTCAAAGATATAAAAATTTCACCTGAATCTCTGGCAGCCGTACCTGTAGCAGAGATTGTTCAGGAAATTAACCAGGATACGCTGGTTCCCCTGGCCATACTTGATACCAAACCTTTGTTCACCAACGGGGAAGGGGAGGACGCATTTACCCGCTGGGTATTTGAACATATAAAATATCCGGAGGAAGCTCATAAAAAAGGTATTCAGGGAAGGGTAGTGGCCTCTTTTATTTTAAACAATGAAGGAAATGTTACAAATGTTGAAATACTCAGGAGTGTAGATCCCCTTCTGGATGCAGAAGCCATTCGCGTTCTTGAGTCATCTCCAAAATGGGAATGTCCCGGGATATCAAAAGGCAAAAGAGTACATGTCAGATACAACTTTCCCTTGAATTTCTCTCTCCGTAAAGAAAAAGTAGATAACTCCCAGGTTAAGCAGTCGACTGATCCTAAAGACCTTGGATTGGAATCTGCCGTATTTGCCAACGGAAAAGGAGAACAGGCTTTTCAGGCATGGGTTATGAAAAATGTTACTTATCCGGAAGAGGCACGTAAAGAAAAAGCCTCGGGTACGGTAATCGCCTCTTTCATCATAACGGAGGAAGGAACTGTTTCCGATATAAAAATTCTTAGGGGAATTTCACCGGCGCTGGATAACGAAGTGATTCGTGTACTAAAAACGGCTCCCAAATGGGAAAAAGCTCCCGTTACCAATGGGAAACCCGCACGTGTTACGTATACGTTACCCGTTAAATTTGAGTCTGTAGGGGACGAGTCACAAACAAATAAAGAACTTTCCACCATTGTTGTACCAGGTGAGAAAGACCTTCCCCGTAAGGCTCTTTATATTGTGGACGGCAAGGAAGTCACCTCTCTGGAAGAAATTGACCCCAAAGACATTGACAACATCAAAATCTTTAAAGATGCTGCGGCCATAGAAACCTATGGCGAGAAAGGCAGGCACGGAGTGGTTGTTATACAAAGAAAGCAGCCTTAACGGGAAGCTATATATTGACGGATGTTCTCTCCTATCATGGCTACCAAGCGCCGGCGGGCTTCCACAGAGGCCCAGCCAATATGCGGAGTCAAAAACAGCTTGGTTTTGTCTTCTACTTTGTAGTAACAATGGTCTGCCGGGAGCGGTTCTGTGCTGAACACATCTATGCCCGCACCGGCTAGTCGGCCTTCGTTGAGAGCGTCTGCCAGGGCACATTCGTCTACAATGGCGCCTCGGCCCAGGTTGAATAGATAGGCCGAGGCTTTCATCTTATCCAGCTCGGCTTTTCCAATCAGGCCACGCGTTTTGTCGTTGAGCGGAGCGTGGATGCTCACCAGGTCGCTTGTCTTTAGCAATTCTTCCAGTTCCAGGTGTTTGTACAGGCCGTCCGAGCGGTCTGTACCGCTTGTAGAGTAGTGGACCACTTCCATTCCAAAGGCTTGCGCTATAGAGGCCACTTTGTGTCCAATGGCACCTAACCCTATAATTCCCAGACGCTTTCCATGAAGTTCATGAAAGTACTTGCCACCAAAATGGGTAGGCACACCGCTGGCGGGGTAGTCCTGCGAATGGGCATACGCGTTAAAATACGGTCCTTGTTGCGTAACGGAAAGAAAGTGAAGAAAAGCCGTTTGTGCCACGCTGTCTGTAGAATACCCGGCTACGTTCTTTACAGGAATG
>MTBK01226997.1_pt1 | contig 12054 bp, 15 predicted proteins | sample 1535981 | NCBI WGS metagenome assembly MTBK01 (sample SAMN06109225, study PRJNA356200) | anaerobic digester metagenome | isolation source: biogas reactors fed with pig manure or primary and secondary sludge | place: Spain | collected 2016-06-30 | reverse complement strand
GACGGTCATCGTCGACGAGCCGTGCGTGATCGTCGTAAAGTCGCCGCCAAAGAAGACTTGATTATCGGGCGTGATAGCAATTGCCCTGACCGAGCCGTTGGGTCTGATTTCGCCATAAGCCGTTTTAGGCACTTGCCACGCGCCGCCTCGTGAGTAGGCGATTTTGCCGGTGAAGTCGCCGCCAGCCCAGATGCGTCCAGCGTTGTCTTCAGCCAAACACCTCACTTCGCCATCAAGTCCGGGTAGCGCCACCCACTCGCCGGTTTTTCGTTTCATAATCACGTTGTTGCTTTCCAGCGGCACTTTTTCACCCAAGCGGTAGCCGTCCATTGCATTGGCGTAGAAATAGCCCAGATGCGCCTCAAAGGTGATGACGTCATCAGCTACTGTAGCGTATTTAGGCGCGTCGCGCAGTCCATCCTTGTAGCGGCATTCGATGGTGACTTGCTCTGATAGCGGTTCGCCGGTCGTAGCGTCCACGAATTGATGCAGCAGGTTCAAGGGTTGCCCGTCAAGCGCGTCAGGTCGGATGAGCATGGACAGCTTCTTGCGCTTTTGAAAAAGCTCAACCCTATCTTTGCCCTGTATCGTGCCAATAAGCGAAAAGTCTCTGCTTTCCGTCGTGTAGCCTTGCGGTACAGCACCGTCCGTCAGTACGTCCGTGCGCCGAAGGTTAATCGGCGCCATGCCAAAGCCGATTGCCTCGGAGACCATGAACAGGTCGTCGAGGTCAATAAGGCGTCCAGCGCGGCGGTCAAGACCGGTGTGGATGCTAGCTGATGCCCACGGCGCGCCTTCCCATGCGAAATGCGCGGCGCTATCAGGGTCGAAGCCAAAGCCACAAAACCATGACCACGGACCCTTGCCGTGTTGGATGCTGAAGCGGTCGGCGTAGAATGAGCCTGAGCCGGCAATCATCTCAATTTTCGGCACTTTGTCGGTGGTCGCTTGAAAGTCCATGTCGCAACGGCGCCATTGTCCATTGACTTTGAAAGTCTCGGACGTGCCGGAGATGGATAGCCTGATTTCGCTATTCTCAGCAGCCCAGATGTCAACGCCGAACGAGTACCACTTGCCAGCCTCGAGATTGCTGATTGCGGTGTGCGTCACGCCAGAGCCGGTGACTTTCAGCACGGGTCCGCCATTGCGCATGCGTTCGGTGGATGTTTCTATGGTCGCGCCGCCAATAGCCGTAAAGCCATCGGTCGTCCACGGCAAGGGATGCGTGAATTCATTGCGATTAGCGATAGGTTCGATGATGTGCCAGATGTGCTTTGCGTTTAGTGTCATGTGTGTTCCTTTTGTGTTACTCACCATGCGTTGATGTTCTCAAACGCTGACGCCAGCGGTCGGTGGTAGCCCGAGCCTTGCGTGCGGCGGTCACGCGCTTCAAGCACGCGCTCCATGCCAGCCACAACGGCGCTTGCGATTGCTTCCGCGTCAATGCTTGCGGTGGTGTTGACTTTCCAGTCGGGCACAATTGTTCCGGCTGTGTTAGGCACGAACCTTTCGGGCCCGCGCTCGCCGACCAGATAGGACGAACCAGAGTAGACGGGTCCACCGAGGGCGCGCGCACCCTCGGTGGGTCCAACAATCGGGTAATTAGTGCTGCCACTACCCGGGTCTGTGGGCGGTCCGTAAGTTTGTGGATAACCGGGGATGGTCGGAAATGTGCCGCTCGTTTTGATTTTGATTATGATGTCGTAGTCACGCTCAAGTTTCTCAAGCGCCGTTTTGAGCAAGTCCACCGCGCCCTGAGCTGCCTCAACATCCTCTTGCGCTTTCCTGACGCTCTCCGATAGTGGCGAGAACGTATCAGACATGTCTTTGAACTTGTCCTTGAACGCCTCGGGGTCATAATCTGGCGAGATAATGTAAGCGAGCATCTCGTCCATTTGCGATTTGAATTCAAATTGTGTGACGTAATCCTTACCGGTCACCTCGCCCAGTACCTTGAGGCGGTTTTTGATTTCGTCAAGCGATAAGCCGGACTTTGCTAGCGCGCTGTAAAGGTCGTCGCCCATTGAGATGTTGAATTGTCCAACGGCAAGGTCGAGGCTCTTTTGTGCGTCCTCTAGGTTTTTATATGCGCCGATGAGCTGCCCCTGGATTATGTCTTTCTCGCGCTCATACGCTGCGGTAAGCCCGTCAACGCTAAGTGCGGTTTTTTCCACCGCCTCTGTTTCAGCATTGGCGCTATCAACGACGGCCTGCTGACTTTCGGTTAGCGCGTCCTTTGCTGCGGCTGCTTCTAACACCTTTTGCTTCACGAAGTCATAGATTTCAGCTTCAGTCGCGCCACCGACTATCATTTCCTCGACGATTTGCTTGTTGATTTGTGCCCAATCAAACTGGCTCATGATGTGGGTTTCATAGGCTTTATCGAGTAGGTCAAGCGCCTGATAGTTTGACGCGATGGCTTTCGTCATCTGAACGTAACCGTCTATGCCCTGAGCGAATGTCGGCATACTGGATTGCCAGCGCGAGGTAATGGCTTGATGCCTCTGTAGCATGCTGTCATAGGCGGCGGTCATGGCGCTGTTTTCGTCAAAATAGGACGTCACCGCATCTGTGATGCCAAGCCGGCGCGCGTAAGGCGTTTTCAGAATGTCGCGGATTTCCTCGGCTGTTCTGTCAGCCCAACCTACCGTTCGCTCAGACACAGCACGATTGACGTAGTCCGTGAATTTCTTTTGGCTTTCAGCGTCGGCATAAAAGCCGGTGCGCAGTAGTTCAATCAAGCGTTTTTCTGCTTGAATTTCGGTGAGCCTATCCGCAAAATGACTTTCTAGTCCAGAGTAAATGCCCTGTTGAGCCTCACCCAAGCCGCGCGTGTCCCAAGCCATTATCTCGGCGAACATGTCCTTGATGTTCTTTTTCGTGGCGTCGAGTTGTGCCCATACGCCTTTCATGCTGTCGGCAAGATGACCCTCAAGCGCCTGTTTGGCTTCACCAGCTTCAACGACTGCCATTGCCATTGCTTCTTGCGCTTCCAAACCGGCTTCTTTCAGTTCGTTGAAGCGAGGCACGACAGCTTCAATAGACAGCCCGAGTTGGTCGAGACGCATGGTAGATTGATTGGTGATAACAAGGGATAATTGGTTCAAGTTCCAGCCTAGAGCGCCAGCAACGGATGTCAGCCGGACGGCTTCGTCATGCGATTTGACGAGTTTCAAACTCATCAACTCCACGGCACCGGCGACTAAGTCCATGTCGGCAACTGTGCCACGTGTAGCGCTTTTAAGGTCGGTAAGCAGCGCCTTGCCGGTCGTTCCGATGGACGCGGCAAGGTTGTCGAATTTAGTTTTGAGGTAGTCGACTTCAGCACCAGCGCGAGCTAGCTCCGAAGCCTTGTCAAGCGTTTTGTAGGCCAGAACAACGCCACCGATAGCGGCAGCTGCGGGAATAGCGGCTTTTGCGATGCCAGCCATAGCGCCAGCGCCGCTTGCTCCAGCTTCTTCTGATATGTCGCCTAACGCGGACATTTTTGAGCCCAGACCACTTAGAATCTGGCCAGCTTGCCCGATTGGGCCGCCGAGACTGCCAAAGCTCCCGCCAAGTTGCGTTAGGCTGTCGCCGAGCTTGCTGAAAGATGAGCGTTGCGCTTCAGCGGCTTTTTTGGCTTCAGCTGCGGCTTTTCTAGCGGCTGCTTCTTGTGCCTTTTGCGTCTTTTGGATTTCCGCAACGGCTTGTGCGGCGCCCGTAGCGGCGATTTCGACCATGATTTGCGATACTTTAGCCATGACGTTTTAAGCGCTCCTTTTGCTTTTCGGTTTCCACCTCGGCAATCAGCTTGTACATTTCGTAGTAGATTGGCGGCTGTTGAGCGAGCTCCCACGCAGGCACGCCCGCTTCTTTCGCAATCCAAAACAAGTTCGCCATCTCTACCAAGTCGTTCCCTGGATGGGGATAAAGGTCAGGGGCTATCAGGTAGCCCCTTAGTCGTTTTTTGTGTCGTTGTCCTGGAACATGTCCGCACGGATTGCAGTCACGATTTCGCTAAGCAGCCAGTCCGGGACGAGCGCGGCTTTCACGGCATCTATCTCAATCGGGATGATATTTCCGTCATCATCTTCTAAGTCCCATGAGACCAAAACTTCTTTCAGATAAGCAAAGCTTCGCTCCTCGCTGTCTGCTTCGGCTATTCTCGTGAAAAAGCCGAATGGGATAGCGCGCCAGCGATATTCAACCTCGATGTCGAATTCAGCGCTCACGCCTTGCCATTTGATAACCAGTTTCTTGGTGTCGTTTCTTAAGTCCGATACTTTCATTTCCAGTCCTTTCTTTTTCGCCTAAAGTTGCTTCAGGTCGGTGATGAGTTCAATCTCAACGGATTTACCCCAAGTCGCGTCATGGATTGGGGTCAGTCCTGCTTCGATTGTGTACACGTTCTCGTGGTCGGCGAAGTCGCCTAGTCCTGACACTTGCGCAGGGAACGTGATGGATAGCTTGTGCTTGTAGGTGTCTACGATGGTTTCACCCTCGGCAACAATGCGGAACCACTTGGTCTTTGATGTTCTAAGCGCGCTAAAGATTGCCATGCCCTCAGCGTTGGTTGCCATGCGGATTTTTGAATCAGCGTTAGGCGCGCCTTCAACGGCAACGGGGTCTTGACCGAGCGGCCATGCCAGCACGAATTTGTTGGTCAGGCTGTAGCTGATCGAAAACGCGCGGGTCATTGCGGTTGCGCCAGTCAGCCCCGCGAGTGTGTCAGCCATGTAAAGCTTGACATGGGTAGGTAATACCGGCACGGGATTGAGCGCGGTCGGATTGGGTGTGATAGTGACGTTCTCGTCAAACTTGGTGGCGATACCGTCTCCGGACACCTTGACCTCATTGCGTCCAAAGTCGAAAGTCAAGCCGGCAATCTTCGCACCTTTTACGCGCCATGCGTTATTTGCGTCACCCTGCTCTACCGTGAACGTTTTGCCGATATCCTCAGCTGAAGTGTTCGAGGTGAACGTCCACTTGTAGGCGGTAGTCACGCCCTGTTGCGTCGGTGCGCTGTAATGCAAGAGCGCCGAGAGCAGATAAGGCAATTCGGTGTAAGTTGGTTTGCCGTCAATGGATAGCGCGGCGTATTCCTTGTTTAGGGACACGAACGAGGCGTATTTGTCGCCCAATGCCCGGAATGGGTCGCCCTCGGCGCGTGGCTGCGGGATAATAGACACGGATTTGAGCTTCTTGTTCGCGGGTACTGCGGTGCCCGGAGTGGTCTCAACGCCGATTTGTACGCCTTGAAAAACGGTTGCTTTTTCAGACATGTTTTTTACTCCTTCATCGGGTTTCAACCCGAATATCAACAATGTAAATTTGGTAAATCTCGCCGTCCTCGACTTGCGTGAACTGGCGAGATTGTTCGAATGTGCTGGCGATAACGTCGTTCGCTTCGTCATGCACTTTGTGGAATAGGCTCTGGATTAGCGCACCTGCGCTGTCAGCTTTTGCCGCGCTTATTGACTTGTCGATGTAGCGGATGCGCCACAAGTCGTTATCTCTAAGCCGGTCGGCAAACGCATTTTCAGTTTGAATGCGTGAAACGCGGGTTAGGTCGATGTTCGGATATGGTGATCCTTTCGGCGCAATGCCGTCATAAACACCGCCTGCAACCAGCGCCATGAGATCGGTACTGGCTTTGATGCGCTCCCTGATCCACTTTCTCGCGCTCATAAACTCTCCATCATGCGACGCATCGCTTCAACAAATTGAGGTTCAACAGCCTCAACAGCAGGTGTCACGAACGGCTGTGCCGCCATTTTGTAAGTGCCATACTCGACGTAAGCCCAATACTCGGCGCTTGATGTCACCTGACCACCAGCGTTATTAACCTTGCCTTCAATCGAGTTGGCGAGATAGCCAGTGTCCACAGGCGCGTTCATTACGGTTTGTGCTGCGATGTCCATCGTGGCTTTTTGAACGATAAGCGCGGTTTCACGCGGTATCTTCGCCATCAGCTCCGGCATGCGGTCGAACGTGATTCGCATGGTGTAATTGACGTTCATAAGTCGCGCTTGCTTTCCTTTTGCTTTGCGATATCGTTCAACTTGTCACGCATCGCAGCATCATGAGCGCAAGCGGAGCTTTCCATGCGGGCGAGCGTGTCGAGGATAGCGCGGTTATTGACGTCCATCGCTGTTACCATTTTTTCGTTGCGTCGCTCAAAAGCGTCGTCACGCTTGTCGAGGGCTTCCATGAAGCGGTCTTGCGCTTGTCGTGCTTGCTTCCCGACCTCGAGCGAATACCAGATGAACACGGCGACGAATGGGATTTGACTTAGTATTGCAACCCATGTTTCGCTCATCACCTATTCCTCGGTTTCGCATCCAGTCGGTTCAAAGTAGATTGCTGGCAGTTCGCGTTTTTCTGCAGCGTCCTCATGGGCGATACCCAGAATGAGCGCCACCATCACGGGCTGCCATGCGCCGATAAGCCAGATGATGCGTTCGGCTAGTTCAGGACTTGCGAGCCACGTCAGCAAATAGGTTGCGGTCGAGATGACCACATCCAGCACCATGAGCCAAAACTTACGGCTTCTAATTAGTTTTTGAAGTGGGCTTAGTTCTTCCCACGGGATATTTGTTTTCATTATTTTTTCACCTCGCTAACAATCACGCGTAAGGCGGTCATGTTAGATTTATCGGCGTTAGACCAGTGGGCTTTCCACTGCTTGCCATTGATTTGGATTTCGTCAACGCCGTCCAGTGTCACGTCAGCGGGCAGCGTGATAACCGCCACCACTTTCGCGTTTATCCGTCCGGCCTGCTCCTGTTCGAGCTTGCCGTTCGGCTCTCCAAGTCGCGCCTTGCATTGCTTGATGGTCTCCATCGGACCCTCAACTTTGCCGCCCATGCCGTCATCAAGATAGCTTCGGGCTTGCAAATAAGCGGTCTCCGGTAGGTTCAGCTCTTGCGTGGCGCGCATTTTCTTTAGGTTCTTGTCGCTAATCATTTCTCACCCTCATTACGGTTTGGATATCGCCCAGCCCTCGGCTAAACATCGCGTCTGATTTGGCGCGAAAGTCGGCAGCGAGTGCTAGTTTGCCTTTTGTAGCGCCGGCAAATTCATAGCTTGAGCCGTCGGCTGAAAACTTGGTGATGTCCTGTTCCAAGCGTCCAGCCCATAGGACTAAAAGGTCGGCGCAAACGGCGTAAAGGTCGTAACTCCAGCCACTCACATAAGCGGCGGCTGGAGCGTTGTCGGTAATCACGAAATGACCGGCGATAAGGTTTGACGCCTCGTAATCAAGCGCGAGCTGTGAGCCGTCCGGGTCGCGTACTACCACACCCAAGTCCCAGAATTTGATAGTTGAGCTGAATAACTTTGTGTCGCAAGACTGACCCAATGGGTCGAGCTCCGCGTTGTCGTGATATGCTCTGTTCTGGTCGAGGTGTGCTTGTATCTGTTCGTCCTGGAATGTCCAGTCTCTCGGATCAGAACTGCCGTCACCGATGTACTGCCTCACGAGCGCGACAAGGTCGACTAAACTTTCTCGGGTCATTTCGCAATCTCCTTATTTCGGCAATTCCCATGCTGTGATTTTCAGCGTTTGGTTTTTCGAGGCGGCAGGGGTTGACTTAATTTTAATCTTCCCGTCCGCATGCATAAACCGTGCAGAATCAAGCACCACATAAGCAATGTCTTTCTGCGAAAGTTCAATAGACAGGTCGCCAAGACTTCCCAGAAACGCCGGAGGGGTAGTGCCAGCCAGAATATCGACAGTCATTTTGTCAGCCTCAAGTGCGGTGTTCTCGAACTTCAAAAGAACATTGTGAGTGTCACCTGCCACAGTCAATGGCAGGGTAACAGCCGCAGTTCCGGTGTCCAATACACTCTCGGCACAGTCGTCCTTTGCGGTATCAACTGCCAGAGAATTCAGGGTAATTTTCGATGCGTTAGCCATTTGTCACCGTCCTAACTTGCCGCATTCTTGGCATAAAGGGTTGCGACCAAAGCAGGGCGAACCACCTTATAACCCCAAACGTGCAGACCCTTCACAGCATCGGCAAAACGCAATTCGGGGCGATAAGCCTCAACGCCAGAAATCTGTTCGGCATAAGACACAGCCGCAGGGTGGCTGGCGATAATTCGGTAGGTCTTTGCAGACTCTCCGTCGTCAGTCACGTTATTAGACAAGTAGACATTCAAACCAGCCGCCTTGCCGATAAGACCATTCATTCGAATCTGATTGCCCATTTCGGTTGCATTCACGAAACGAGAGTCTTTTAGCAGGTAACCGTGCGCCCACGCAGGAACTACAACCCAGCGACGACCGTCATCAGGACAGTTATTCTCGTCGAGGATAACCTTCAAGTCGACAAGGTAGTCGTACAGGGCAGAACCAGCGGTTAGAACTCCACCGTGTTTGGCGGTTTGTCCATCTCCGCCGACCTTGTTTCCGGCAGGGGTCGAGGTGTGGATTTTCGCAAGTTCAGTATCAACTGCCCGGGAAAGTCCATAGGCGGCCTCGCGCATCGCCTCGTCCATAACCTTCGGTTTTTGCTGAGCTTTATCAATGTCATCAATTTGGAAATTGAAATAATTTGCCTTGTCGATGACGAGCGTGGTTTGAGCGTCGGTCAGCGTTTCGGCGGCGGCCATGTTGGTGTTCTTGGTATAAGGTCCAACCGTGACCCTACCAATCGCATTGATTTTGACGGTATCGCCAACACCCTTGATTTCGCCTTCATAATCACGATTTACCAAGTTGGCAAATACGTGGGCTTCGTTCAGGTTTTGGAGTAATCTCGCAGACCAAATCTGCGGAATGAAGTTGTTTAGAGTCATTTTATTCCTTTCGTTTTAGCGGAACGCTTTATCGACCACTTTCGAGCGAGTCCTTAATCGCGTCCCAATTCTTGTTGATTTCAGCCGGAGTCATTTTTTCGATTTCCTCTCTGCTGAACTTGCGCGCCCTTCCTGGGTTCATTGCCGATGTGCCAGCGCCTGCCAGATAGGGCTTCGCCTTGAGCAAGTCATTGAGCAGCGCCTCGGTATTGGTGGGCTTGCCGTTTGCGTCAAATTCGATGGCTCCTTTATCGAGCAGTCGAGACGCAGCGTCAGCGTCCACAATGCCGAGTTTTGCACTAAGCGAGGCGATGCTGCTTTGCACTGCCAGTTCTTTCTGTGCATTCGCGGCTTGTTCCAGTCGCTTTTCCAGCTCCGCATTCGCAGCTTGCGCTTTCTGCAGTTCGGTCATTTCGGCTTGTTCACGCTCTCTGCTCTTTTGCACGATGGCGCTTAGTTCGTCGAAGCTTGACACGCCGAGACTGGCAAGTTGCTTTGCTGCTTCGCGTCTGGCTCTTTCAGCTACAATGCTGTTGACTTGGTCTTGTGTGAAGGTCTTTTCAGCCCCGCCGGTGTTCGCGGTGTCGTTTACCACCTGTTCGCTGGTCTGTTCTTCAACTTGGTTTTGTTTGACTTCGTCGGTCATTTTTGTTCCTCTCCGCCTTTTTACCGTCGGCGTGACGTAATTTTTGGTTAAACGCAAAACGCCCGCTCACCGGGCATTTCTGTCCTGCGAGCGGGCGCAATTCCGCAAAATAGCGTGTGGCGATTTCTCGCCTATTTGGTTATAAATTTATTATAGCACATTTTAGCTAAAATTCAAAATGCTAGTCTTTTTCGTCCTCATAATCTGGCGGCAGCAAGTCCTTGATTGAGGTGATGCGAATGCCCCCGCCCCATGTAAGCGAGTGCGTGCTGGTCGCCATGTCTGCAAACTTGAACGCGCCGTCCTGCCATGCCCTGAAGCGCTTGTCGCCCATTATCGCGCGCTGCTTGTCTTCGCTTAGCGTCCTGAACCATGCCTCGCCGTCAAGCCGCCTCGCCTGATTAGGCGCGCCTCTTTGGTCGAGGTCGCTCCAGTCCTGCCCAACGAGCCTGCCGAGTTCTTCCCAGCTTGCCGTTTCCGGTACTGACACGCACCGGCAGTTGACGTGTGATTGCATGCTCTCGGTAATTGGGTGCAGCGTTCCGTGCATTGCGAGGCACGCGAGGCACGTCCTGCCGTCAAGCGATGCCTGCCATCGCCATTGTTTCACCACGTCGCTGTTAGCCTCGTAGGACGCCATTTGCGCTTGCCTTAGTGCCCGGATGCTCTCGGTTCTGGCAATTGTCAGCGCGCGTGTTAGTGTGATGTCGAGCGCGTCACGGATCGAGCGGGCAACTTTGCGTGGATTGTAACCTAGCGTGATGCCGTCGGTTAGTGCGTCAAGCGCCCCTCTCGCGCCCTGCTCCGATATCGAGCGCAATAGCCTTTCAAGTGGCGACCCGTGTTGAGAGTAGGCGAGCATGGCTTTGATAGCCTCGGTGTTGAGCGTCGCGCGAGGGATGGCGATCGGCGCGTTGGCGAGCACGAGGTCAAGCATCTGCTCAGAGTAGCGCAAGGCTTCATCAACCAGCGTGTCTATTTCGCGATAAGTGACAGAGCGCGCTGTTGAGCCCAGTCGCCCGAGTTCCTCGGCGATAAGACGTTCAAGGTCGCGGTAGCGTCCAGCTTCATAGTACCACGCACCGCCGATGGTTTCGCCACGCTCTTTGGCTTCGCGATAGTAGCGTTCAAGCCTTGCGAGCTTATCCCTCAATGTTCGCCATGAGCGATGATAGGCGCGGGCAATATCAGAGCGCGCGCGACGGTCGGACGCGTCAATGCGTCGCCGGAATTCGTCTAAAGCGCGCTCAATCTCGGTCATTAGTCAATCACCTGATAGCCACGATCAAACTGGCTCATGAGTTCCTCGCCGAGTGTCTTGACTTCTTCGCCACGCTTTATTTTCTCGTCGTCAGGATTGTAGCCAAGTTCCTGAATCAGCGTGTCGCCAGATACGCCGAGCTGTCGTTTTGCGAGTGCCGCGCTGGTCTGCACGCCAACGTCTTTGGGCAATAAAGGCTGCCAGTGTAGCGTGGTAATGTTATTCTCACCCTTACCGTCAATTGCCAGCAGTCGCCGGTTGGTTTCAACGATAAGCTCGCCGTAAGTGACGCGTTTCGCCTCGGTCTTTTCAAGTAGCGGTTGGTACAAAATTTCAAGCGCGATGCCGGATAATTGCCCGACGCTCTCGACTTTGCCGACGCTCACTTCCGGCACCCTCGCCAGTTCGTGAATAGCCTGTTTGAGGCGCGTCGCCATTTCGAGCGATGATACCATATCCGAGCGCATTTCGAGACTTCCGATTGTGGCATCCTTTGGTAACAAGAGGGTGGTGTTAGGCGATGCGTCAATATTCGTGCCCGGATTGACGCCACTAATCCAGGTGATTGGGTGAGCGTGATAGCGCTGCGTGCGTAGCATGTTTGACATCACGAAGTTGTACTTGTCAATCAGCTCAACGAGGTCGTCCTCGATGTCCGAGACACCCCAAAACTCATTGGTGTTAATCATGTTTTGGCAGTGCACGATTGGCGAGAACGAGAACGGCCAGCGTTGTTCGCCGATGGTTCGATATCCAACGCCGTCCGAGTGCCCGCGCTGGTCGGTAATAAGCCAGCCTGCACCGTCGCGCTCAATCACCTGCCGGATCTGCACCGACTTTTCAGTCACGGGGTCAACACTCGCGTAAGCGATGACGTAGCCATGAACCTCGTCGATATCGTCAGCCAACATCTTGACCGTGATTGTCTCGGGGTCGATGACCACCAGCTTCGGCTCAATGCCCGGTCGCCAGTGGATTTTCAGGAACGCCGTGCCACAAATAGCGCCGTTGGTCGCCAGCTTTTGAAGCAGTGACATTTTGCCGTTTCGTCGCCAGATTGCGTCCAGCCATTTTTCCTCTGGCGTTTCCTTGCCATTGACGAGGTCGAAGCTAATGTCCTTGCCAAATAAGAACGCCACGCCTTTGTCAACAAACATGCGAGCGAAGTTGACGCGTGCGTTGTCGCCGTCCATCAAGCCCTTGCTCTCGTCCACCTTGAGTTGCTTGTCGAAAAATCCCTCGTAGTATTCGCGTCGCCTCTTGAATTTTGCGAGCCGGTTCTGTTCGTCCAGCTTGATTTGTTCGTCAAGCGCGGTTTTGATTGCATTAATTACAGTCATTAATAACCTCCTAAAATCGAGGA
>MTBK01209444.1_pt1 | contig 12075 bp, 15 predicted proteins | sample 1535981 | NCBI WGS metagenome assembly MTBK01 (sample SAMN06109225, study PRJNA356200) | anaerobic digester metagenome | isolation source: biogas reactors fed with pig manure or primary and secondary sludge | place: Spain | collected 2016-06-30 | reverse complement strand
CCGCAACACCGAGAACTCACGCCGCCGGATACGCTTCCACTGCACCCGCGCCCAGCGGGCCAGCACCAGATTCACCACCGAGCACCTGCCCGGTTAACTGCGAAGAGCCGGTTTGCCAGGCTTCGCGGTGCCCCGCGTTGTTGTGAACTTCCTGTCAGTCCAACCCACCGAACCAGGTGCCGCATGGATGCCTCGCGCCGGGTCACTCACACTGTGCTGATGATCAGACGGCAACCATGCTGAAGCTGCGAATCCTATCGCCGGCGAGGCTGACCGATGACGTCATCGGGGTGTTTGAGAACGAGGCGGCGGTAAGCGGCCTGTCCGTCGCCAAGGGGTCCTATGAAGAATCCGAACTCAACTGGACGTACCTGAGTTTCATGTCGCTGGCCACTCTCATCGCCGCCATCGCGATCGTCCTGGACTCGCAGATTCTGGTCATCGGCGCGATGGTGCTGGGTCCGGAGTTCGGTGCCATCGCCGCCCTCGGTGTGGCCCTGGTCCGGCATCGGTACTCCCTGCTCGGACATGCGGCCCGGACCCTGGCGCTGGGCTTTGCCGCGGCGATCGCCTTCACCACCGTTGTCGCACTGCTCGGACGGGCCGTCGGCTGGATCACGGCCGACGACGTCGTCGGACCGCGGCCGGCCACGGACTTCATCTACAGCCCGGACAAGTGGTCCTTCATCGTCGCGGTCATCGCCGGAACTGCCGGTGTCCTGTCACTCACGTCAGCCCGGTCCGGCGGACTCGCCGGTGTGTTCATCTCGGTGACGACCGTGCCGGCCGCGGGCAATATCGCCCTGGGGATCGCGTTCGGCGCCGGCTACGAAATCTGGCCGAGCGCACTGCAACTGCTGGTGAACATCTGCGGGATGGCCGTAGCCGGGTGGGCGGCCCTGGCACTGCAGCAGTTCGTATGGTCACGGGTGTCGATTCGCCGCACCAAAGCCATGACCCGGCATCGGCGGATGCTGTGAACACGCCATGGGCTGCAGCACTGGGGTTGTCCGCCCCGATCGTCAACGCCCCGATGGGTGGTGTCGCCGGCGGTGCGTTGGCGGCCGCGGTCAGCCGGGCCGGAGGCCTGGGCATGATCGGCATCGGCAGTGCGGGGTCGACCACGACGCTGCAGCGGGAACTGGGCCACGTCGCCGGACTGAGCCTTCCCTTCGGGATCGGGCTCATCGGCTGGGCCGTTCATGCCGAACCCGGCCTGCTCGAGACGGCTCTGGCGGCGCGACCCACCCTGGTCTCGGTGAGTTTCGGCGACGACTGGTCGTGGGTGGCCCGGGCCCGGGACAGCGGGTGCGTGACGGCGACACAGGTCGCCGATCTGGACGGCGCCCTTCGGGCCGCCGATGCCGGCGTCGAGATCCTGGTCGCCCGGGGCGCGGAGGGCGGCGGGCACGGACAGCCCGCCATGGGGACGCTGCCCTTGCTGTGTCAGATCCTCGACCGCACCGACCGACCGGTCCTGGCCGCGGGTGGCATCTCCTCCGGGCGGGGTCTGGCGGCGACCCTCGCGGCGGGCGCCTCCGGGGCATGGATCGGAACGGCCTTCGCGGCCTGCCGGGAATCCACGCTCACCGATCCGGCGCGGGCGGTGATGCTCGCCGCTGACGGCGCCGACACCGTCGTCACCCGGATCTTCGACATCGCGCTGGACTACCCCTGGCCCCCGTCGACACCGGAACGGGTGATCCGGAACGCCTTCTTCGATGGCTGGGACGGCCGCGAGGTTGAGCTGGCCGGCGACCGGGCTGCCGCGGCCGAACTCCTCGGTGCCATCGCCGCCGCCGATTACCGACTGGCCCCGGTCAACGCCGGCCAGGGCGTTGGTGAGGTGACCGGCATTGAACCCGTGGCCGTGGTCATCGCCCGACTGTGCGACCAGGCCCGCGACATCCTCGCCCGCGCGCCGTCATGAACGCGCGCCGGAGAACCTCCACCGGGCACAGACAAACTCACCGTTGACCCCGGCATCGGCGAGCACCCACTCCGAGGCCACCGGAAGCACCGGGGCGCCTGACCCCAGACTGCAGGGGGCGTAGGAGACGACCATCTCGTCGACCAGACCCGCCGAAACGAATTGCGCGGCGGTCCGTCCGCCACCGACCACCCAGACATCCCGGCGGCCCGCCGCCCCGAGTAGCAGCGGGTGTAGATCCGCGACGTTCCCGTCGAACACAGTGACGGGGTGGTTGGCCAGCACGGCACCCGGACGGCTGGTCAGCACCCAGGTTGGCTGGTCATACATCCAGTCCCCGGGTTGGTTGTCCACCAACCACTGGTAGGTCGTCGATCCCATCACCAGAGCGCCCACGTCCGCGATGAACGGACGGTACCCGAACTCAGCATCCTGATCGATGGGCCTGGACACCAGCCAGTCCAGACTCCCCCGGTCATCGACGACGAACCCGTCGAGACTGGCTGCGGTGTAGTAAATCGTCGTCATGAACGCGCTACCCGGCTACCGCGGCCGCAAAGGGGTGCCCGTCAGGAGACGGTGACGTGGACGTGGTCGAAGTGGCTGGCCACCCGCCACATCGTGTACGAGATGCCGAAACGTCCCGCCTGAGCCTGCAGGTCGGAGTTGATGGCATCACCGAGAGACATGTCGGAGCCGATCATGATGTCGATGGCACGGCCGCTCGGATGGTCGGGCAACGGATCCGACCGCACACCGCCGATCGACCGCACACCGGGGTAGGTAGCCATGATGTACGCCGCGAGCATCCTCGCATTCGGTACCAGTCCGCCCATTCCGACTGTGGGGATGGGCGCGATCGGACCGAGAGCCGCCACCACCGAATCCGGCAAGGTCTTCAGAACGGCCTGCTCAGCGGGGGGCAGCATGGCGACGCGAGCCCGAACGGTGGTGACCTGGGAACGCAGCTGAGACTGTTTGCTCTGCATATCCGCGCGGATGGTCGCGGCGGCGTCGGCAGCCGCCCTGGCTTCGGCCAGGGACTGGGCCGAGGCCGCTTGAATGGCCTGGGCCTCCTGCTCAGCCCGGCGGTACCCCTGCATCTGCGCCGAGGCCTCGGTGGCGATCGATCGCTGGATGGCGAGTTGGTCGATCAAACCCTTCGGCGACGCGGCCGTCAGGATCGTGTGGAGGCCGTCGGTGCGCCCGCCCATGTAGACCGCCGCGGCCAGTTTGTCCGCGGTGGCCTGGTAGCCGGCCAACTCTGCCTGGGCGGCGTTGAGCGCGGCCAGATCGTCAGTATGCTTCCGGTCCGCCTGACCCAGCAGTTGCAGCTTGTTGTCGAGATCAACCTGGGCGGCGTGCAGCGTGCCGGCCAGCTGCTCCACCTGCTGCGAGAGTTCGGTCAGATTCGAGACGGCGTCCTGGGCCGGATCGGCATACGCGATACCGCCCCAGACAGCACTGATAGCCGTCATTCCGGCCACCACACCGACCAACTGCTTCCGCACACCACATCTCGCCACACATCGGAGGTCGAACTTCAAGATTGCGCATCCTTTGACTGCCGTCGACGTCGCCGCCGAACTGCCTGTCCCCATGCCTGCCCTAAGTGCCCTTAGGTCTCAGAAAGGTTACGAAACGGCAACGGGATTGTCTACCGCACGACCTGGAGGCTGCGGGGCACCGCATGGCCGTCATGTTTGCCGAGTTACCGCAGCAGCGTCCCCGCCGTGCCGACTACCCACCATAAGCACCTGGCTCTGGAGGGTCAAAAAAGGTTCGGCAAGGCTGCCCTTAGGGCCCCCGTGCTATCGGCCGGTACGTTCTCGATGCGCGCAGCCCGGCCAACAGCAGGGCCGACGGAGTCCATCTTCCAGTTCCTCGCGCGTCCGGCGGATTCGCCGCTCACGGGTTGCGGCCTGCTTGGCGTCGTCGACCCAACAGATGAACTCATTGCGCGCCAACGGTGTGATGTCCCGCCAGGCGGCCAGTGCCCTCGGATGGGCGGCGAGCGTCGCCCGCAGGTCGTCCGGCAGATCGTGCACCACACCGCCGGGGACGTGCCCGACTCCGGTCACCGGAGCAATTCCTCGCGCACCCACCTCGACAACTCCCGCGAGTGCTCGCCGACCGTCTCGGCCCAGGTCCGACCCGCTCCCTCGCTGGCGTCGTCGCTGACCAGTTTGATCAACCGCACCGACACCTCAGCGGCGCGGGCCGCCCAGGCCACCGCATAGCCCTCCATATCGACGAGGTGCGCGTCGCGGGCGAGCGAACTGCGCACGTTGCGGTCCGCGACAAAGTGGTCACCGGTCGCCAGGATCAACCGCGCGGTCTCGTCGTCGGAATCGAGCCTGATCGGCAGGCCGTAGTCCCGATCCACCAGATCCCGAAAGATCGCGTTGTCGAAGTCGTGCTGCATCACGGTATGAACCTCGTGTACGCCGCGCAGACCGTCATGCAGACCGCCGGCGGTGCCCAGGTTGATCACCGCCGCCGGCCGTGACGATGCCAGCACGGACGTCACCGCCACAGCGGCGTTCACCTTGCCCGGTCCGGTGATGAGAACCGGAAGATCGTCGTCGAGACCCTCCGCCTCCTCCTGCAGGGCGACGACCAGAAGGGGCAGGTCCAGTCGCACCGCTCCGCGAAGTTCCACCCGCCGATTATGGCCGATCAGTCGGCTACCGCCTCCAGACCGAAATCGGAGAAGTCGAAACCCGGCACCACGACGCAACTCACCAACGCCGGTTCGGGGTCGCGCGGCCGGGCACGCTGCCAGTACCCGGGCGGAACGATCAGTTGAGGGCTTTCGCCTGCGTCGATGTCGGGTCCGAGGACGTGTGTCGTCGCACGTTCGGTATCCGGACCGAATTCAAGAACAAGCGGGCTGCCGCGGTGGTGCATCCAGAGTTCGGCACTACGCACGGTATGCCAGGCGGATTGCTGTTCGGGCATCAGCACAAACAGGATCGCCGTTCCGGCGCTTCGCGACCCGGTGTAGCCGTCCGGCAGGGCGGATTCGTCCAGAGTCAGTTCGCTGCGCCAGGTCTCCCGAAACCAGCCCCCCTCCGGATGCGGTGCCAGGTCGAGCCGTCGAACCCACTCGGGCGGTTCAGTCACGGCGTCGAGGGTAGATGGGCAACGGCCGGCGTTACGCCGAATGACCCTCGCCGGGATCAGCGAATTCGCAGAAGGCCGTGTAAGCCCGTGCGCCGTAAATGGTCGCAGGACCCCCGTGCATCATGATGCTGACGCCGATCGCCTCGGCCGCTTCCTGTTTTGTGGCGCCGGCGCGGACCGCAGCACGGGCGTGCGACGCGATGCAGCCATCGCAGCCGTGAACCACTCCGATCACCATCGCCATCAGTTCCTTGACCTTGCCGTCGAGAGCGCCCGCGCCCATCGCGGCTCGGCTCAGTTCACCGAACCCCTTGTAGACCTCGGGAATCATCTGCCGCAGGGCGCGATGCTGGGGGTTCAACTCACTGAGAACGCCGCTGTAGTGGTCATGGCTGTGGTCCTGGTGATCGGTCATGAGTCCATTCTCTCCCCGCGCGTCTACTCCGCGGGTGGCAGCTGCCGCGGACCACTCGCAGCGCTCAGTTCGGCGTCGCACCGGTCGGCCGGCCCACGTAACGAATCCTGTTCGTGGCGCCGAGTCGGGGTAGCCCCGATGGAGGGGGCGGCGGGGCGAGTCGCCCCTGCCCGCGGGTGGGTCACGGAGTCGACCCAGCGGGGACCCGCACCCTGCGAAGGCGGGCGGCCAGCACCCGATCCTGAGCGGTCTCGCCCCGCCACAACCGGAGCAGCAACGGCAGCAGGGTCAGGAATCCGAAGAAGGCGGCGAGCGCACACCGCAGCACGACAGTCCCGGCACCGGCCATCGTGAGGCTGTTCATCGCGACCCAGCGTGCCCCCAGCCCACGATCTGCCAACATCCCGTTGGCGGTGCGGGTTTCGGGCCCGGCGCCCGGTACGCCGGTGATGAACGACTGCGGGCACTCCGGCGACGGGTTGTACTCGCAGCGAGCCACCACCAGCGAGGCCAGTTCGCCGGCGATCGCGCCGATCGCGAGGGGGCCGACCGCACGGCCCGCGAAGGCTCCCGCGTTACCGATCACTCGGCCGGCGACCGCACGGTTGACCACCCCGACCAGCAGCCCGAAAAGCAGACCTACGGCGATGGCCACACCGATCGGCATCTTCGGCGAACCGGCAAGGGCTCCGGCTGCGGCGAGCCACGCCAGGGAGGTGTTGACCAACACGACGATCCCGGCCGGTACGTAGCCCGAGCGCGCCCGAGACTCCAGGGTGGCGCGGTTGTCAGCACCTCCGATCCACGTCAATGCCCCCGCGGCAACCGATTTCGCCGTTTCCCGCTCGGGTCGCGCGTGCAATGCCATGAACTCTCCCTCACTGCGAAGAATCCAGAATGCCAGCGCAGCAACGAATCAGCCCAATCACACAGCTGCACCGGTGACAGTCTTCACAGTCCCGCCACTCAGCGATCTACCTCACGATATCGACGAGATCCGTTGCGCCGCCGAGCTAGTGAAGCAACCCCTCCGACCGCAGCGCATCAATCAGTGAAGCCTCGAGAAAGCGATCCTTGCGAACAAGTCGGTTGACCGCCGGTTCACGGGATCCCACGTCATTCGACGTGATCAGGATGATCTTCAGCGCGCGCGGGATCTCGTCGATAGCACGCGCAGCCTTCGCCAGTGACAGTCCGGAGATGTCCGAGGTCTCATAGCTCGTCAAGACTGCGCCATAACCGCCGTCGTGAACCAGTCGCCCGAGCGCTTCGTAGCCACTGCACGTCGTCGATGCGGCGACTCCCCGCGAATCGAGAAGCCGCCAGTACGCGCGCGACATGCTCTGGGCCGGCTCAACGATCAGCACCCGCAAGCCAGACTTCGGCCCGGGCCCCGAAAGCTCGTCGAGTCGGGCGGCGAAGGATGCGCCCGACCTGTCCCCACCGCCGGCCACGGATGCCACATAATCGCGCATCAGGTCGACGTAACAGAGCAAGCCGTCCAGATAAGCCTGATGATCCTCTCCTGCACAGCTACCCGCGAGGAAGTCCTCCAAGTGGTGGCACACGTCGGTGACGAAGCCCAGGCCGTACGTCCCGGCCGCGCCCTTGAGCGAATGAACCTCCCGCACAAGCTCTGCGGATGCGGCACTGCCCGCGGGCCAGGACACGATCTGAGTTTCGAACTTCACCAAGGTTTCGGGAAGCTGGGCCAGGTACTCGGCGCGCAACGCTGCAAAAAGCTGTTCCGCATCATCAGAGGGCATCGGTTCAACAATGCCCCAGTGTCGTGCGGGACCGCAATGTTAGCGTACGGCGACGACGCGACCGCGCTGGCCGGTCGGCAGATTTCGGCTACGTTCCGACCGTACTGAAGGTGGAATCGTGACGGACCGGACACAGGACCAACGGGATGACGACCGCGGGGATGACGACCGCGTCATACAGGACTTCATCGAGGAAACGGCGGAAAACCTCTCACAGGCGGACCAGTGTCTCCTCGATCTCGAGCGAGCGCCCGCCGACATCGTCCCGGTGCAGACGCTCTTTCGGGCCGTCCATACGTTGAAGAGCAGTTGCGGCTGGCTCGGGTTCACACAGTTGGAACAGCTGGCCCACGCCGCGGAGAGCCTGCTCGCACCGATTCGCTCCAGAGAGCAGTTCCTCACCCCGGAGGTCATCGAAGCGCTTCTCAGCACCGTGGACGAGACCCGCAGGCACCTCCAGGTGATCAAAGAGCATGGGCGGGAGCCGTCGGAAGACGGGGCCCCGGCCCGATTGGCCGACCGGCTGCGTGCGCTTGCTGCCGGTGCTGCCGAGGGGTCCTCCTTCGAGACTCCGGAGACGCACACACCGAATACCCCCACCCCTACCCCAACCGCATACGCTGCCTCCGCCAACGAAGCAGTCGGTTCCCCACCGCCGCCGGCGCGCCACCCTTCGCTCCCCGGGGCGCCAACGGGGGCCGGGGATGGCGCGGACCTCACGGTGCGGGTCGATGTCAAGCTTCTCGATGAACTGATGAAGCTGGTGGGTGAGCTCGTTCTCACCCGCAATCAGTTGATGCAGGTCACCGACCACGCCGGTTCGCCCACCGTGGGCGCCGCCGTACAGCGACTCGACCTCGTCACGACCGAACTTCAGGACCGCATCATGCTGACCCGGATGCAGCCGCTGGCCCATATCTGGGCACGATTCCCGCGCCTGGTTCGCGACGCCGCGCAAGCCTGCGACAAGAAGGTGCGACTCCAGATGGAGGGGGCCGACACCGAACTCGACCGAACCATGGTCGAAGCGATGCGCGACCCCCTGACTCACCTCATCCGCAATGCGGTTGACCATGGGATTGAAACTCCCGAAGAGCGTTCCGCGGTGGGCAAGTCGCCCGAAGCCGTGGTGCACCTGCGCGCCCACCACGAGGAGGGCCGGGTGCACATAGAAGTCGAGGACGACGGCCGCGGGATCGACGTCGCCGCCGTCCGGCGCAAGGCCGTTTCCGCGGGGCTGCTCTCTACCGCGGAGGCCAGCACCCTTCCTGACGAGCGGATTTGTCAGCTGATTTTCACCGCCGGCCTCTCGACTCGCGACGAAGTCACCGCACTCTCCGGCCGCGGGGTGGGAATGGACGTCGTCAAGACCGATGTCGAACGCGTCGGCGGACGGGTCGACATCCAGTCGGCGGCGGGCAAGGGCACTCGCGTGACGATGAGGCTGCCTCTGACGCTGGCGATCTTGCCCAGCGTGCTCGTCGAATGCGCCGGCGAGGTGTATGCCATCCCTCAGATCAACCTGCTCGAACTCGTCCTTCTTAGTGGTGATGCGGAAGCACCCGAGATCCGCGAGGTCGGAGCCGATTCACCGGTCTACTCACTCAGAGGCGAGCTGCTGACGATCGTTTACCTCAGCGAAATCCTCGAACTTGCAGCGAAACCCGCAACCGGGCCAAACGGTGTGTTCGTCCTCGTCTTGCAGGCGGGGGGCCGCCGTTTCGGTTTGGTCGTTGATTCGGTGCTCGACACCCAGGAGATCGTGGTCAAGCCGCTGGGCCGCCACTTTGCCGATACCCGCACGTTCTCCGGGGCCACGATCTTGGGAGACGGCCGGTTGGCGCTGATACTGGACGTTGCTGACATAGCCCAGCGGGGGCACATCGAGGCAGACCGGTCACTTCCCGCAGCCACCGACCCCACACCCCCTGACGCCGGCAGCCCGTACGACACCCAGACCTCCCGGGTACTCCTCATGAGCACCCGGACGGGTACTCGACTAGCCCTCCCGCTCGACAAAGTTCAACGCCTTGAGGAGATTCCGGAGGATGCCGTCGAAGTGATCGGGGGGCGTGAAGTGGTGCAGTACCGCGGTGGGATTCTGCGCCTGCTGCACCTCGACGACCTGCTCGACGAGCAGCCGCGAGCAGTCCCTGGCACCCAGCGGCGAGCGGATGCCGACGGAACGACCGAGGGCGGGATGCACGTCGTCGTACACAGCGACGGTGGTCGTGAAATCGGCTTGGTCGTACATCGAGTTCTCGACATCCTCGACGAGAGCATCGACCTTCACGAGAACCGGCCGCGTCGAGGTGTGCTCGGTAGCGCCGTCTTGGCGGGCCGCGTCACCGAGGTGGTCGATCTCGCCGCCGCGATCGCCGCAGTGTCCCTTCCGGCCACATCGGAGGTACTGCCGCAATGAGCACGAAAGTGCAGGTTTGCACCTTCCGGGTCGGGCAGTTCTACTGCGGCATTCCCATCTCCGCAGTGCAGGAGGTCATTCAGTCGGCGAACTTCACACGAGTTCCGCTGGCGTCCGGCGCGGTGAGCGGGCTTGTCGCCGTCCGTGGCGATGTGTTGACCGTGATCGACATGAGGAAGGTTCTCCGCCTCGATACCGCACCACCTGAATCTGAGCGGGTCAATGTCGTAGTGAGGTCGGCCGATGAGGCGATCAGCCTCTGGGCCGACGCGGTCGAAGAGGTAATCGAGTTGGAGGAAGATGCCGGCCAAGACCCCCCGGACACCCTGATGACGGAGGTTCGTAATGTCATCAGAAGCGTGTACGAAGTCGGTGACCGTCTGCTGTTGCTGCTGGATCCGGCGCGGATCACCGACGTGGATACAGCGATCCGGTGATGTCGATCCAATGATGTCGCAGCCCCGCGCACTGGTCATCGACGACTCCCGGGTGGCGCGCGCCATGGTGACGCGAGCACTGGCCGGCCTCTACGAGATCTCGCAGGCCGACTGCGCTGAAGCGGCGCTGGAGACACTGGACACACTGGCCGGCTCGGATCCATTCGCACTGGTCGTCGTCGACTGGAACATGCCCGGAATGACCGGTGTGGAGTTCGTCCGGCAGTTGCGAATGTCCGACTCCTACGCGGACGTCAAGATTTTGATGATCACCACCGAGGTTGAGACCCAAGGGGTGATCACGGCGTTGGAAGCCGGAGTGGACGAATACCTCATGAAGCCCTTCAGTCGTGCCGCGGTTCTGGAGAAGTTGGCTTTGCTCGGCCTACCCTGCGATGAGTTCGGCACGACTTCCGTTGATTGACAACAAGAAATGTCGCATCGTACTGATCGATGACAGCAAGCTGACCCTCCGTAGCCTCCAGCGATTCATCGATGCGCAGCCGGATATGGCCGTCGCCGGCGTGAGCACCGACGGTGCGGCGGGCCTGGAGCTCGTGCGCCGAACCGAGCCCGACCTTCTGGTCCTCGACCTCGAGATGAACGGTATGAACGGGATCGAGGTGCTGCGGGCGTTGAGGGATGAGCGCCCGGGGTTGCCCGTGCTCGTTTTCAGCGCGGTATCGCAGCGGGGAGCAGCGATCACTGTCGAGGCCCTCATGGAAGGCGCGAGGGACTACCTGACGAAGCCGTCATCGCTGAGTCCGGGGTCGACCCCCGACATGGTGCTGACGCACCTGGCTACCAAAATTCGGGCACTCACCCGGGATTGCCGGACAACCGCCGTCCGGCCGGTGCGGACCCGGCCCACCGGTGGCCGAGCGAACCGTATGGCTCACCGTCCAGATGTCGTCGTCATAGGTGGTTCGACGGGTGCCCCGGAGGCCCTCGCCACGCTCCTTCCCAAGCTGCCGAGTTCGCTGCCCGTTCCGATCGTCATAGCGGTGCACATGCCGGCAGGCTTCACCGCCACGATGGCGAAGTCCCTCGACCGACGGTGCGCGCTGAGGGTGCGAGAAAGCGTCGACGGGGAATCCGTTACGGCAGGAACCGTGTGGCTGGCTGCCGGCGGCCATCATCTGGAGCTCGCGAAGGCGCCGGGGACATCCACGGCGGTGCTGAAGATGAACGATCGACCCCCGGTGAACTTCTGCCGTCCGTCAGTCGACGTCCTGTTCGAGTCCGCTGCCGCCGTCTTCGCGAATCGGGTTCTGGCGCTGCAGCTCACCGGAATGGGCAAGGACGGTCTGGCGGGAGCGGCCCGAATTTCGGAGTGCGGAGGTACGGTCTTCGTTCAGGATCGGGCGTCGTCTGTGGTCTGGGGTATGCCCGGAGCCGTGACCGAGGCGGGGCTGGCCGACGAAGTGCTGCACATAGACACCCTCGCTGCACGCGTACAAGATCTCTGCACCCGTCCCCGGCTTCATGATTAGCGACACGCTCTCGGACTCCGAGTTCGCCGTTGTTCAGGAGCTGATGCGGCGCCACTCCGGCCAGCTCCTCGAGCCCCATCGGCGGAGACTGTGTGTGCTGAAGCTGCAACAGCTTGCGCAGGCGGTCGACCTCCAGGACTCTTGACATGGAGTCCGTCTGTGGTCGGTAGTTTTGTGGTTTGATCTGCGGTTTTCTTGGCGTGTCGGAGTGTGTTCCCGGCCTTTATGCGAAATAATTGATAGGACTATTTCGGTGTTCTCGCGGGGGGTGGTGGACGATGGGCGTGATGACCGCGCAGCCGCCCCTGCCGCTGGCGCCCGAGTGCACGCACCCGGTCGGTGCGGCGGCGGCGATCGTCGAGGACGACGATGGTGGCCGGGTGTTCTTGCACGGCAACCTGGCGTATGCCTGGGACGCCGGCGACACCGCGGGGCGCCGGTTCGCGGCGGTGTCGCTGATGCGGATCAAGGCGGCCACCCAGTTGC
>MTBK01137969.1_pt1 | contig 12081 bp, 13 predicted proteins | sample 1535981 | NCBI WGS metagenome assembly MTBK01 (sample SAMN06109225, study PRJNA356200) | anaerobic digester metagenome | isolation source: biogas reactors fed with pig manure or primary and secondary sludge | place: Spain | collected 2016-06-30 | reverse complement strand
TCCCTTGGTCGTTCGGTTAGCTGGGACTGTCCTTCGACGGGGACGAAACGGCGAAGGCGACGCGCGCGTGCGCTACACCGTCCTTGTCTGGTGCGCCCTTGGCTTGGCCGGAGGGGGTTGCCGGAGCCATCGGAACTGCGCTCCCACCCAGTCCGGTAGGTCCGACTCCGCGGGCATCCGTCGCGCTGAGCAGCCCGGTCTTCAAACCCGTTGGACGACCGCCATTTTCCGGCGGAAAGCTGGCCGGGGGGCGCGTGTAGTTAGTCAGGCCGCCGGCGGCCGGCACGGCGGCGGAGCTGAATCCACCGCTACCACCGCCAACGGCTGGCCCCACCCCGGCGGCCACCCCACCGACGCCCGGCCCACCGGCATTCCCCAGCAGAGCCGCCGGAAGCTGTCCGCTGCCGAGTCCGTCACGCCCGAACGCGCCAGCCAGTCCTCCCCCCATCGACTGCGGCAGGCTTGCCAGAGTCTGCGCAGCCTGTATCGGCGCCTGGAACATGCCCATCGCCGGCTGAAGAGCGCCGATAGCCGATTGCAACGGCTGGCCGAGCGCCGACGCCAGGCTCCCGGCGTCGGCCACCGCCTGGGCGGGGGCGGTGCTGCCACCGCCCGTAGCCGTCGCCGCGTCCGCAGACTTCTCCATCGCCTCACCAGCGACAGCTTGTCCAACTGCCTGCGCCACCGCCGCCGCGCCGGTAGCCGGTGCGGCGGCCGCGGCACCGGGTGGCGACAGGGGCGGCGGCACCGCAAGTGCGGCGACCAGTGCCGCCAGCGTCGCACCGTAGACAGCTCCGCTACTGGCATTCTGCGGCCAGAACTCACCGAAATAGACGGTGTCCAGTGCCACGATCGCCGGGGTGAGCGCTCCGAGAACCATTGGATTGAGCGCCACATCCGCGGCCTGCTCAGCCCGGTTCGCGAGGGCGACCTCTGCGGGGATCATTGAAGAAACCGCCATTTCGTAGGCCGCGACAGCGCCCGCCGCGATCGGGGGCTTCTCCTGAACCCAACAGGACAACAGTTGAAGTCCAGCGTTGAGCCCGGCGATGGCGGCGGTCGAACTCGCGCCGCCGACGCCTTCGAAGTCCAGGGCCGTTGCGGCCGTATTCGCCGTGGACGCGGCGAACAACGCTTCATTGCCGGCCATCAGTGCCTGCCACGCAGCCCCGCTGGCCATTGTGGTCGCTGTACCAGCCGCCCCAGGCCCGAGCAAGCGCAGATAGTTGACCTCCGGCGGGGATGACGGCCACGAGGGATCCGGCATGTCGATGACCCGCCCTACAGCGCGAGCGCGGCGTTGTTGATGACGTCGGTCGCGGTGTAGGTGGCGGCGGCGACACTCTGTGCGCCAGCGAACAGATTTCGATTAGCGCAGTGTTCGCTGGAAGTGCCGATATAGGACGCCCCAGCGGCATTCAGCGCCGCTGCGAACTGGAGGGAATCCAAGTCGGCACCCATCGGCATGACACCGATAAGCGCAGCTGACGCGGCTGCAGTTGACGCCGCCAGGCCGGCGGCGATGGCGCCTTCGGTAGCCGCTGACGCGCCGATAGTGCCAGCGCTGACATTGAGAACCATGTTGCTCCCTTTCCAACGTCGAGCTCCACAGCTACGACGCGGAAGCGATCCTAAGTCCGCGTGACGGGGGGTGCCAAGTCACCCCGTGAAGATTGTTCAGCAAACAACAATCCATAAACCGGCGAGCAGCACAAATAACCGTTTACAAGCCGATATTTGATCCGGAGGCGACGCGGTGGTGCCGAACCGGCTACTCCCCCGTGAACTCCGGAGCACGCTTCTCGAACATCGCCTGGATGCCCTCCTTGAGGTCGCGCGAGGGCAGGAACGCGGAGTTCCATGCGGCCACATAGCGCAGCGAGGCGGCGACATCCTCGACGCGTTGCTCGTCGAGGACATCCTTGATGCCCCGCACGGTCAGTGGGCTGTTGGCGGCGATCTCGGCGGCGGTGGCGTGGGCGGCGGCCAGGGTCACGTCGGCGTCCGGGAACACCTCGTTGACCAGGCCGATCTTCTCTGCCCGGGTGGCGTCGATGTCTTTGCCGGTCAGTGCCAGTTCCCGCAGGTGGCCATCGGAGAGGATGTAGGGCAGCCGGGCCAGGCTGCCGACGTCGGCGACGATCGACAGCTTCACCTCGCGCACCGAGAACCGGGCGTCGGCACTGGCGTAGCGGATGTCCACCGCACTGACCAGGTCCACGCCGCCGCCGATGCACCAGCCCTGGATTGCCGCGATGGTGGGGGTCCGGCAGTCGGCGACGGCGGAGATCGACTGCTGCATGCTCGTGAGCTTGGCGTGGAAGGTGGCCCGCGGCTTCGCGCTGACCTCACCGCCACCCATCGACGGCAGCATTCCGCCCATCGCCATCAGGTCAAGGCCGTAGGAGAAGTTGCGCCCCGAACCGGTCAGCACGATCGCGCGGACCTCCGGGTCGGCGTCCAGCGCACCGAACACCACCGGCATCTCATCCCAGAATGCCGGGCCCATCGCATTGCCCTTGCCCGGGCCGATCAGGGTTACCCGGGCGACGTGGTCGGAGATCTCGACGGTTAGCGATTCATACGCACTGCTCATGGGCATAAAGGCTACGACGCGCCCAGTCCGTCGCCCCGACCGCCCTGGCCGATCCAGCTGCGCGCGAAACGCAGGAACGCGTCGTTCTCCTCGGGCGCCCCGATCGTCACCCGGGCGCCGTCGGAACCGTAGGGCCGGACAAGCACCCCGGCCTGCGCGGCGGCGGCGGCGAACCCTGCCGTGTGCTCCCCGAGTGGCAGCCAGACGAAATTGGCCTGGGACGCCGGGAATCGATAGCCCAGGCAGGCGAGTTCGGCGCTGACCCGGCGGCGCTCGGCGACGACGGCATCGGTACGCGCCAGCAGTTCACCGGCGGCCTGCGTCGAGGCGATCGCCGCGGCCTGAGCGAGGGTGCTTACGGTGAACGGCACGTAGACCTTGCCCAGTGCGGTGATCACCTCAGGGTCACCGACGGCGTAGCCCACCCGCATCCCGGCCAGCCCGTAGGCCTTCGAAAAGGTTCGCAAAACAATCACATTGGGATGGTCCCGGGCCAGCGCGAGGCTGTCGGGCAGCAGACCGTCGCGGATGTACTCGACATAGGCCTCATCAATGACTATCAGGACGTCCGCGGGCACCGCCGCCACGAACCGGGCCAAATCCGCGGGGGCGACCACGGTGGAGGTGGGGTTGTTCGGGTTGCACACGAAGATCAGCCGGGTGCGCTCGGTGATCGCGGCGAGCATCGCGTCGAGGTCGAACGCCTCGTCGCGCAGCGGCACCTGAACCGGGGTGGCGCCGGCCACCCGCACCTGCAGGGGGTACACCTCGAAACTGCGCCAGCCGAAGATCACTTCATCACCCACCGAGCAGGTGATCTGGATCAACTGCTGGCACAGACTGACCGAACCGCAGCCCACCGAGATCTGCTCGGTGCCGATGGCCCCGACCGGGCTGAGATATCGGGCCAGGTGCTCCTTGAGTTCGGCATGGCCGTTGTCGGGATAGCGGTTGATCGTGTCGGCCGCCGCGGCGATCGCCTGCCGCACCCCGGGAAGTGGACCCTGCACCGTCTCGTTGCTGGCGAGTTTGATCGCACCCGGGACCGTCCGGCCCGGGGTGTAGGCCGGCAGAGCAGCCATTTCGGGGCGCAGTCGGACCGTCACCCGGCCAAGTCTAGGGGCGGTCTTTTGCCATCCGTCATCGACGCTGTGTACGCTCTCCCGTGGTTCAGGAGGCGTGCCAGAGCGGCCGAATGGGACTCACTGCTAATGAGTTGTCCCCCTTAAAGGGGACCGGAGGTTCAAATCCTCTCGCCTCCGCCGCGGCTGTTTCGCTCAGCCACGACACAACTGAAGATCGGCGCCCGTAGCTCAACGGATAGAGCATCTGACTACGGATCAGAAGGTTAGGGGTTCGAATCCCTTCGGGCGCACCATCTAGCAGCGGAAATGCTTCTGAGTTCGGGATGTGAACCCCGCGTGATCCGCTACATTCAGCTGACATTTTCCTCGTGTGCGGCAAAACGACCCCGCGGCTACCGCGCATCCGCACGTCCACGTACGCGCGTGGCTCGCGGCCGGAAGCACTGCCGCTATGTCTTCAAAGCCTGGTCGATGAGGATCTGCGCGGCTTTGCACGCATGTGTCCATGGCGAAGGGTCGTCGAGAGAGGTTCCGAGGGCGGCTGCGCCCTCGTAGAGCACGGCCAGTTGCTGGCCGAGCAGTCGTGGGTTTCTGACGCCGGCGTGTTTGACCAACGCGATCAGGCTGTCGATGAATTCCTGTTTGTGGTGGTGGACGATGTTCTGCACCTCGGGCATGGCTTCTGCGGCTTCGACGGCGGCGCTGTGGAACGGGCAACCGCGCAATTGTCCGGTCGGTGTCGCGGGCCTTCGGGCTGACCGTCTCTCCGACCCACTGCGGCATCCCTCGCAGGTATTCCTCCACCACCGCCGATTTGCTCGGAAAGTGTTGGTAGAGGGTGCGTTTGGATACCGCTGCTTCACTTGCCAGGCGCTCGACGCCGGTGGCGTTGATCCCGTCCCGGTAGAAGAGTCTGGCGGCCGCCTCGAGGATGCTCTTGCGCGCGCCACGGCCGCCATGGCCGCCTCGGGCCGCGCCCTCGGCCTGTCGATCCGGCATCGGGTAGCCGCGGCCGCCCCTCCGTAGTGTGATTCCGCCGACCCAGACCGCTCGGCCCGATCGTCAGGATCGAGGTTGCCGATTTAGTAGCGCGATTCCAGCGCGGGGTGTGAGTTAGTAACGGTTGACGTTACTAACGTCTAACGTTATTGTTGGCTTGTGATCCGCTCGTTCCGGGGCAAGGACTCGGAGGCGATCTGGCAGCGTCGTTACGTCAAGAGGATCAGTCCGGAACTCAGCAGACTCGCGTACAACAAGCTGACCCTGATCGATGCCGCTGGAACCATCAACGATCTGCGTGTTCCGCCAGGCAATCGACTGGAGAAGTTGAGCGGGGACCGCGCCGGTCAGTACAGCGTGCGGGTGAACGACCGATGGCGAATCTGTTTCGCCTGGAGCGCCGGCGGTGCGTCGAACGTCGAGTTCGTCGACTACCACTAGAAAGGGCAGGCACATGGCTGACTTCGCACCCACCCATCCCGGGGAGATCTTGATGACGGAGTTTCTCGAGCCGATGGGCATCACCCAATACCGGATCGCCAAGGCTATCGACGTGCCACCCCGCCGTATCAACGAAATCGTCCACGGGAAACGGGCGATCACGGCTGACACTGCGCTGCGACTGTCGCGTGCGTTGGGACTCAGCGACATGTTCTTCATCAATATGCAGGCCCGGTATGACGCCGAAATCGCCCGTGACAAGCTGGCGGTTGAACTCGGCACGATTGAACGCATCGCGTGATCGTGTGGGGGTCTGCCTCCGGCGCACCGCCCGCGCCCGATCGGGCACTTGGATCCGCTAACTTCCCGATCGTGAAGGGCTCGGCTGGAACACGGGTCAGCAAGGCCTGACCGCTTAGCTTAGAGAGACGGCACAGACCGGGGTGCTCGCGCCCGCTTACTGCGCGTAGCGCAGCAGGGCGGTGGCCGGCGACTCGCCGGGCAACTGGTCAGCCGACAGCGCCACGACCCGCCCTCCGTTGGCCACTACCCGACGAGCCAGTTCTTCGGCCAGCACCGGCCCTTCGGGGTCCAAGGTCAGGGCGCCGTCGTCGCCGATGGTGCCCCGCTCGTCGTACTCACGGTCGACGATCAACGTGGCGACCGCACTGATGGTGGCCGCCCGGGCGATATCGGCGAGGTCGCTGCTGGCCCTCCGTTGTCCGCGTCGCTCGTCGACCAACGCGGCCAGGGCGGCATCGGACTCCGCGACGTGCTCGGCGAGCGCCGACTTGACCTTGTCGGCGACCTCGGTGAGGGTCCATCTGTCCGGGTTCGCCTCGACGCCGATGGCCGACAGGGTTGGGGCGCTGCACACTTGGCGGAAGATCGCGTTGATCGGTTGGGGTGCCACCAGCACCAGTGGGCGCTCGTCGCCGCGCAGTAACGGCATCAGGGCGTCGTCGACTGCGCGCGCGTACTGGCGGATCCGCACCCGCTTGCCCTCCGAACCCACCAGCCGGCCGGACGGGGAATGATCAGTGAGCGAAGACTTGCCGACGGCACTGGCCGCATCGGTGGGCAGGTCTGCCACCTTCACCTCCTTCGGCGGAAGGTCGGCGGCCATGTCGATGAGCCGAACTGCGCCCTCGGACAGGCACAGCACGTGAGCATCCTGGGCGGCCGTCGCAGAGATGCGCAGTACCTTCGCCGCAGCCGTCTGGATGGTCATTGAAGCCCGCAAGCGCCAGATCCGGTTTGTGGGCTTACATCCTGGCGCTCTTGCGAGGGAAGGCAGATCCCGAATCGGGGACTATCAGCCGGCTCTATAAGGCGCCCAAGTGCCTGACCCGATCAGTCGTCGCCGATGCCCACGCCGGCGAGCGCTGGGACGCAGTCTTCACGGCGCAACACCGACTCTGCGCCAGCCTTGAACCGCTGGAATGTGTCGATGATCGTCTGTCCTTCCGGAGTGTGCCCCCAGATGCTGATCCCCTGATGGGTCGTCGGTTCCCAGGTGGATTCGTCGACGACGATCGGGTTCCAGCCGAGCTCCCATTCGAAACCGGACGGAGTCATGGCGTAGAACGACAGTTCTTTGTCGTTGGTGTGCTGGCCCACCGACAGGGCCATCTCGAAGCCGAGTTCCTTGACCCGTTGGTAGGCCAGGGTCATGTCGTTGAGGTCGGCGACCTGGATGTTGCAGTGCTGAATTCGGGTGCGGATCGGGTTGATCGGCAGCCTGTTCACCGACGCGATGGCGACGGTGTGGTGGCGCTCGTTGACCCGCAGGAACCGAATTTTGAACTTCAGGCCGCTGATCGTCTCATCGATGTAGTCGCTCAACCGGGCGTCGAACACCGTGCTGTAATAGCCGCGCATCTGGTGCGGCTTCTTGGTCGCGATGGCCACGTGTCCCATGCCGTCGGCCCCGGTGACGAACCCGCCGCGGGCGGCCAACCGCAGTGGCTCCGCCGCCTTGCGGGCGCTGACGTACATCTCCTGGCTCAGACCGTTGGGGCCGGGGAAGCGGACGAAGCGCTCGACACCGCGAAGGGCGGCTTCCTCGGCTGCCCCCTCGGTGATCGGTACACCGTGACTGCGGACCCGCGCCTCGATGTGCTCGAACGTGGCGTGGTCGTCGATCTGCCAGCCCAGCGCCGTGGTGTCCTCGGCCGGCCCGCGCTGCAGCAGGAAGCGGCATTCGTTGTCGTCGAGACGGAACCGCATGACGCCGGACAGAGTGTCGTCGAGGTGCATGCCGATCGCGTCACGTCCGAACCGGCGCCAGTCGTCGAACTTCTCGGTCTCGATCACCAGATAGCCGAGATGGACTCGGCCGAAGACGTCGGTGAGGGTCATGAGAGTGCCAATCGCGAATCGGCGCTGAGGAATTCGGTGACGAGCTGGTTGAACAGATCGGCGCGTTCCCACTGCATCCAGTGCCCGGTATGCGATGTCATCACCAACTCGGCGTTGGGCATGAGGTTGAGCAGCAGCGGGCCGCCGGAGGGCCGGTTGACCTTGTCGTCCCGGCCCCACAGCACCAGGGTGGGGTTGGGCAGGTGCTTGAGCCGTTTGTCCCGGGTGAGGTCCATCCGCACGAGCGTTCGCAGCCCCTTCGGCCGCTGCAGCGGGGGATCGGCCACCACTTCGGGATCGACGGAGGCTTGGTAGCGCAGGTCGATCAGTTCGTCGGGGACGGCCGTGCCGTCGTAGACCAGGTACGTGCGGATGAACGCGGCGAGCTTCTCACGGCTCGGTCCCTCACCGCCGTAGTACGACAGCAGGCTTTTGAGCCCCGCGGTCGGCAGACCGCGGGTGGTGCCGATACCCCCCGGTCCCATCAGGACGAGCCTGCCGGCACGGTGTGGCGTGTCAAGGGCCAGCCGCAGGGCGGCGGCGCCGCCGTAGGAGTTGCCGATCAAATGTGCTGTGGCGATTCCCATTTCGTCGAGGAGCCCGCGGATCATGTCGGCGAGGAACCCGAATGGATCACTGTGGTCGACGTGCTTGGTAGACCGCCCGTAGCCGGGCATGTCGGGGACGATGACGCGGTGCGATTGCGCAAGCGCATCGATGTTGCGGGAGTAGTTCGACACTCCCGAGGCCCCGGGTCCGCCGCCGTGAAGCATGACGACGGTCGGCCCGTCGCCACCGGTATCGGCAACGAAGATGTCGGCGCCTTTGACGCGGACGGTGTGTTCTGAATCGGTTCTGGTCATGCGTGGTCCTTTACTGGATGGGATTTCGGGGCTTTGAGTCCTGCCGGCGGCGACGGGAGGGGCTGATCGCCGCCGGCGCCGTAGACGAATCCATCGGGTCGGACCGCTACGACGGTGGCCTTCTTCTGAGCGAGCCAGCCGATGAGTGTTCCGTTTCGATCGACGACGGTCTCGGCGGCCGGCGCGCTTCCCGGCGCGGCGATCCTGATCACCGGCACGCCCGCGGACCGCCAGGCCTGCCACGAGGCGCCGCGGCCGGTGTGCAGGATCGTCAACCGGCCACCGATGATGTCGTCGAGGCGCACCTGCTCGCCGGTCTCGTCGATGACCCACGGTTGCGGAATGAGCCACCCGACGGCGTCGTTGCCGTTGCGCGCCAACAGGCCTGCGTGATAACGCGCGTCGGGAAGCCAGCGATGGTTGCGCAGCCAGGTGGTGAAGTGCGGAACCCTGCTGACCGTCCGGAAGAAGCGGTTACGTACCGCCGCCTTAACCGGATTGCGCTCGATGATGAGCTTGCCGGTCTTGACCGCCCGATTCGTCACCTCTTTGAGATGGGGCAGCCGCTCGGCCTGATAGGTGTCGAGCACGGACTCGGGCAGTGCGCCGGTCAGAACGGCGTCGAGTTTCCAGCACAGGTTGGCCACATCCCGGACGCCTGCGCACATGCCCTGGCCGATCCACGGCGGCATCGCGTGCGCGGCATCGCCGGCGAGGAACACCCGGCCCACCCGCCACCGCTCGGCGAACCGGACGTGGTGGCTGTAGCAGGCGAAGCCGATGATCTCGACGCTCTCCTTGGTGATCCCCTGCGCGGACAGGACATCCCAGATTGCCTCCTCGGTGAGGAACTCCTTCTCGTCCTCCTCGTCGCGAACCGGGAACTCCCAGCGATGGTGACCGAGCGGAGTCGGGCAGTCGACGGTGGGCCGCCCGGGGTTGCAGTGAAACCGCAGCCGGTCGTGGCCGGGCCACTCCCGAAGCACCTTGGTGTCGATGACGATCCAGCGCTCCGAGAAGGTGCGGCCGCCGAAACCGACACCCAGTTGTCCGCGAATCGAACTCGAACCCCCGTCCGAGGCGATGACGTAGGAGGCGCGGATGCGCTTGAACTGGTCGGTGGTCAGGTCGGCGAGCATCAGCTCGACACCGTCGGGGTGCTGGTGCAGGCGCAGGCATTCGTGTTCGAGCAGGATCGTGACGTTCGGGAAGCGCTCGACGCCCTCGCGCAGGACCTTGTCCACGGCCGGCTGGTAGATGAACTGTTGCGGCGGATGCCCGTTTCCCCGATCGGTGGGCAGTAGCTTCACGAAGGTCTCGCCGTCGGCGTCGACGAAGTTGGCGCCCGCTCCAGGTTGCATATCGGCGTTGAGCCGGTCAGCCAGCCCGACCTGTTGCCAGATCCGCATCACTTCTTCATCGGTGGAGATGGCCCGGGCGCGGAAGTAGATGTCCGGGTCGCGTTCGACCACCACGACATTCAGTCCCATCTGGCCCAGCAGGTTGGCCGCAGTGGCACCCACCGGCCCGTACCCGACGATCGCGACGTCATAAGTCGCGACGTCGCGGGGCGCGACGTCATTGGTCGGGGCTTCATTCATGGCTGTGTCTCATTTCCTGTGCCGTGTCTCCATTGACCAGAACACTTGTCCTGTAGTGATCGCTACGGTACTGTAGTGTTCGCTACAGCGTCAAGAGTGAGGACGAAAATGGTTCCAAAGGACAAGCCCCAGCGCCGCCAACGCCGGGCCGATGGCGAGTTGTCCCGCAATCGGATCCTCGACGCGGCCACCGAGATTGCGGCCGAGCGCGGCTACGAAGGAACCAGCATCGGAGCGGTCAGCGCCAAGTGCGGGCTGCCGGCGAGCTCCATCTACTGGCACTTCAAGGACAAGGACGACCTGATCGCCGCCGTCATCGAGCGCAGCTTCTCCAACTGGCTTACGGTCTGGCAGCTGCCCGAGGGCGTCGTGGCACACGACCGGCTGATGGAAGTGGCGGTCGGCACGGCCAAGGCGGTCCTGGACTCGCCGGACTTCCTTCGACTCGGTCTCATGCTCGCATTGGAGCGACGGCCTGTGGAACCGCGGGCGCGCGCCATGTTCGTCCAGGTGCGTAAACAGGCCTTCGATTCGCTGTCGACGACCATCGGGGATCTGGGCTTGGGGCTGACCCAAGACCAGATCGACCAAATTGCGACCTACGCCATCGCGGGCGCCGACGGCCTGTTCATCGCCCATGAGATCGGCGGCGACAGTGTCGATCTCATCGGATTGTTCAAGCTTCACGGGCAAGCCCTGTACAACACCGCGCTGCGCATGATCGAGGAGAACGAGCAGCGATGACGTTGACGCCCGACCAGATTGCGTGCGCCGCCGGCCTGCTTGCTGTGGCCGACGCCGACGCGGCGCCGATCGGTCAACTCACGCAGCGCTATCCGGACATGGACCTTGCTGACTCGTACGCGATCCAGCAGCTGAACCTCGCTCGACACCTGACCAATGGCCGAGCCCTGGTCGGTCACAAGATCGGGTTGACGTCCGAACCGATGCAGAGGCTGCTCGGCGTCGACGAGCCTGACTTCGGCTACGTCCTCGACAGCATGGTGGTGCCCAAAGGAACTGCGCTGCGGTGCGGCCGGTTCTGCGCACCCCGCGTCGAACCCGAGATCGCATTCCTGCTCGGCAAGCCGCTGCGCGGTCCGGGGATCACCACTGACGACGTGCGGGCGGCGACCGATGCGGTCGCGGTGGCCCTGGAGATCGTGGACAGTCGCATCGCCGATTGGAAGCTGACGCTGCGCGACACCGTCGCGGACAACGCCAGTTCCGCTGCCGTGGTATTGGGCGACTGGGTGCCCTACAGCCAGGACGGGGAGCTTGCCACCGCCCGGGCATCGCTGCGGCTCAACGGGATCGAGGTCGACTCTGGTCTGGGCTCGGCGGTCCTCGGCGATCCGGGAGCGGCAGTGGCCTGGCTCGTCAACGCTCTGGCCCCCTTCGGCACCGACCTGCTGCCTGGCCAGTTCGTCATGTCCGGGTCATTCACCACCGCCGCGTTCGTCCATCCGGGCGATACCGCGTCGGCCACCATCAGTGGCCTGGGTTCAGTGTCGCTGAGCTTCACGTGAGGAAAACCATGTCAGCACAACAGCACTGGCCAGTAGCCGTCATCGGCTCCGGCAACATCGGCACCGACCTGATGCTCAAAATCCTGCGGGACGAAGGACCACTGACAATGGGGGCGATGGTCGGCATCGACCCGGACTCCGACGGCCTGGCTCGAGCCCGCCGGATGGGAGTCGCGACCACGGCCAATGGCATCGATGGCCTCTTGGCGATGCCGGATTTCGGCGATATCAAGCTCGTCTTCGATGCCACCTCCGCCGGCGCCCATCGGGCGAACTGGGCCAGACTCGAAGAGACCGGAGTGCGCATCGTCGATCTGACACCCGCGGCCATCGGACCCTACTGCGTTCCGGTGGTCAACCTCGACGATCACCTCGACGCCCCGAATCTGAACATGGTCACATGCGGTGGCCAGGCCACGGTGCCGATCGTCGCCGCGGTCGCCGAGGCGGGGATCGTCTCCTACGCCGAGATCGTCTCGTCGATCTCCTCGAAATCAGCCGGGCCCGGAACCCGCGCCAGCATCGACGAATTCACCGAGACCACCGCTGCGGCACTGGTAGCCGTTGGGGGCGCGCAACGCGGACGGGCTCTGCTCGTCCTCAATC
>MTBK01028905.1_pt1 | contig 12103 bp, 13 predicted proteins | sample 1535981 | NCBI WGS metagenome assembly MTBK01 (sample SAMN06109225, study PRJNA356200) | anaerobic digester metagenome | isolation source: biogas reactors fed with pig manure or primary and secondary sludge | place: Spain | collected 2016-06-30 | reverse complement strand
TGCTTCCCTGTGGGGAAGTAGCGATCCAGACAGGGGTTAGCCGTATGGACAGGGATGTTGTAGTGGTCTTCAATGCCATAACCGGGGAGGCGGAGGAAGCTTTAAAGATCGTCAAATCCGACGAAGAGTGGCGGCGCCAGCTGGCGCCGGAGCAGTTCACCATCACGCGGGAGGGAGGGACGGAGCCGGCTTTCACCGCGGAATACCTGGATTGCAGGGAGGATGGACTGTATGTCTGCGTATGCTGCGGCAACCACCTCTTCTCCTCAGATGCGAAGTTTGAGTCAGGCACTGGCTGGCCGAGTTTCACAGAACCGGTCTCAGCCCGGAACATCTGGACTGATATAGATACCCGGTTCTCCATGATACGGACCGGGGTGTCCTGCAGGCGGTGCGATGCCCATCTGGGCCACGTCTTTGATGATGGGCCGCCGCCGGGCTATAAGCGCTACTGCGTGAACTCGGCAGCGCTCCGGTTCATGCGGCGCGGGGGTGTGTGATCCGCAAAACAGGCTCTTACCACGCCGCTACACCATCACCGAGGTACCAGACCGGACTGGCCCTGCCGATGCTCGCCTCGATATAGGCATGGAGGGGATCGAAGTCCTCCGGAACCTCGAAGAAGAGATACCCATCCACAGACTCATGCCGCTCAAGAAGCCTCCCAGAGTAGGCCTCACCCTGGTTGGTCGGCCCGGGGGGTGGTATCGGGCGGTAGGTCTCTCCAGCATAGTAGAGGATGAAAGCACTCTCCCGCGGGGCCTGGAGACGGTAATTTGTGCTGTCCCCCTTATGACCGAGATGGGTTGCTTTTATGGCGACTAACAGGAAAGATTCCCCGGATTTTGCGGCGTAACTCTGCGGTTTTACACCGGTGGTGTAGAATGAGGAGAGCGTCCTGATCCTGAAGACGACAACTGAACCCGAGTTCGCCCCGCTGGCATCATCGTAACGGAACCGCTCACCGATCTGCAGGGCGTCAGGGAACTCAGGAGCAAGTTCCGTGGCATGGCTCATCAAGACCGGTTCAGTCTCCGGGTTGCCGGCATCAGGGGATCTGCAGCCCTGCATGGCACCTAAGAGGTGTTCGGTCCCAAGAACCAGGTGATCCAGTGCTTCATCCACCATACTCTGGTTCAGTGGGGCACTCCCGCCGAGCAGGGTGCCGGCCGCGATATACTCATCGAGGGCCGCGATAAAATCCGTGTGGGCTGGCGCGATTTCAGGTGATACCTCAAGGGTTAAAGCATCGTGGCGGGCGCCGCCAGCAAGGGAACAGATGCCGGTTGCCCGGTCGCGGAGCGCTGCATCATCTCCGTTATACGCAGAATAAATCCCCCCCGCGGCAAGTTCCAGGAGCGGGACGCCTGTCCTTGCGATCAGCGCTTCCAGCCTCTCATCATCACTGAGAGGCTGAAGGAAGAGCGCCGTACCGTTCTCATCAAAAGAATCGGAGAAGGATCCTGTGGAATCTGACCCATTCACCGGAGGATAGGGGAATGCGATCGCAAACGCTCCGGGAGAGAGTAGACACAGGAGCAGGATCACCCCTATAAAGCCTGCTGCAAGCAACATTATCGTTTGAGGACTCCTCGATGCCACTGGTTAGAGTAGTGAACACCATATAGATATTTGTTGCGGCTGGATGAACGATCACGGCAGATCCAGGTGTTACACTGGTGAGATCAGGTCAGAGTCTCTTTCCGAGTGCCCAGACCGGGGTCTCTCCTCCGCCGAGATCCACCCGCAGGTAACATTCATCGATATCGAGCGCTTCCGGGAGATCAAAGAGTATATATCCTGCCTTCTTCTCATAACGGTCCAGTGTCGCCGCACCATACGGCTCACCAAGTGATGTTTTGGGCGCAAGTTTTACCGGAGAGTAGATGTTATCGCGGTAGTGGAGTGTGAACGCGCTGATATCCGGGGCCTGGATCTTATATAACCGGCTATCTCCTTTATGGCCCAGGTTTGTAACCCTCACCTCAATAAGCAAGAATATCCTTCCGGGTTCCGCCGCAACCACCTCTGCGCTCTCATCGAACCGGCAGTATGCGCTGATCTTTGTTGCCGCCACCAGCATCAGAGAGATATCATTTGCACGACTCCGGTCTTCATACAGGTACCGCTGCAGGAGCGCCAGTTCCTCTCCGGTGCCGGTTCGACCGGATCCGGAGAAGCTGACCTCGACAACCTCCTGCGGTAGATGCAGCACCGGGCGGTCCAGGCTCTCGAATACCCTGCTCAGGGAGCTCGATCCCCGATGGAGCTCATCAAGGGCTGCATCCACACGGGTTTTGTTTAAGGGGGCGCCTCCCTGCAGCATCTCACTGGCTGCCACGTATGACTCCAGAGAACGGGTAAACTCGGCCTTAACAGGCTCCTGGAGATCCGAGACCTCAAGCCCCTCCGCCTCGTCGAGGATCTTTTTTGCAAGCGCATGGAGAGATGCAGCGTTCTCCCTCACTGAGAGCTCATCCCAGGAATAGAGGGCATAGGTATTCTGCAGGGAGAGCAGCATGAGCGAGACGCTGCTGTTCTCGATCAGCCCTGCCAGTTCGTCGTCATCGTATTCGGGCATGATCGGCGTGCTGTTCTCGGCCACGTCTTCGTCAGGGATGGCCGGATCGTCAATCACTTCCGGAGTCGGCACGGGGGTTCTGTTCAGGAGCTGACCGCTAAAGGGGTGCCCCCCGGCGAGGAGAGAGGAGGAGAGGTTCTGGGTGATTGCCGGTTGCAGGGGATCGGGATCTGGTGAGACGGCAGCGTCCGGCGGGGCCGGGGAAGGGGCGAACAGGATCGCTGTAAACATGATCAGGCTCAGTATAATCGCAGCGGCATCCGGAAGATTCACGGAGAATATGTGACTCCCCCGGATAGATATACCTCCCTGATCATGTCGCGGCGATGCGGAGAGGATCTACGCCCCCGATCCACTGCAGACCAATTATGCTCTCCATCTTCCACAGGCGGGGTTTGCGCCCGGAGATCCTGCGCTCACTGCCCGGCACGAACCCTTATCCATAAGAGGCCGGCATCATCATCGACGATGCAGTGCGCCGACCGTTCCCGGTCCGCGCCTGCCAGAGCCGAGTATATGCGTGTCGGCAGGGGCGCGGAGACGGGGACACCCGGCCCGGCCGCATCCCACCGCCGGCACATGCGGGCCGGGGAGATGGATCCCTCAGGCAGCCGCATCACCAGATCCCCGGCCCCGATGATACAGATCCAGCCTCTCTGCACGGCATCCCTCCCCATCGATTATATCCGGCAAGGTGCAAGATGGTAATGAGGCATGTGAGGCGCATGATCCATATCATACCAAAACCGACTGATACGCCGGATGATGACTCAACCGGCACTGTAATACTGGAGCTGAAGAGAGCCGGCATCAGGTTCGGGGTTCTCGACCTCAATGCAGTCGACCCCCTCAACTGCGGGCTTGAGAACGAACTCATATGGGTCTGCGGGATCCGGCAGGATGGGCATCAGTTCGAGACCCTGAACGTGCTCTCACTCCATAACCGGGTGATCAACACACCCTGGAGCATTGTTACCTGCGCATCAAAAGCAATGACAACCGCGCTCCTCCTGAAATACGGGGTGCGGACACCTGAGACAGCCTACATCAGGGCAGAGTCACAGGCACAGGACTTCATTCTTCGGCATGGAAAGGTGGTCTATAAACCGCTTTATGGCTACGACGGAAACGGGATCAGGCTGGTGACGAAACCCGGCGACCTCGGGCCAGGACCATGGTACCTGCAGGAGTATATCCCGAACGATCGGGACTACCGTATATTTGTCCTCGGCGGGGAGGCTGTCGGCGCGATCTCTCGAATATCTGATAGCCTTACGCACAACATCCATCAGGGCGGGATCGGTACGCCGGTCACGATCGATGAGGATATGCGCACAATAGCCGAGGCTGCGGCAGATGCGATTGGGATTGACTACTGCGGCGTCGATCTACTCGAGGATAAAGAGGGCTACACAGTCCTTGAGGTGAATGGGACACCGAACTGGCACTGCATGTCGGCCCCAATCCCGAGACTCCTGGCCGAGTATCTCATTCGAGAAGAACGCGAGATGCATGCCTGAGGAGAGGGGGGCGGCCGGAGAGCCCCGGTAGTGTATCTCCCGTCAACAGGGCGCCGCGTGAACAGAATGCCCGGGTGCCCTTACTGGAGATACTCGATCTCTTTGAGGGTTTTTTCAGCAAGTTCCCTCATCCGGGCGGAGATCCTTCCCGATGCTGAAAATTCAACATCTTTCATGGCGTTTGCGAGTTCCGTTCCAAGCACGAATATCGCGTATTTATGCTCCATTTTGCTTTTATGCACCTGAGAAGGATCTATCTTCAGCGCATAGTACTGCGAGAACTTCAGCTCCGGATTTGCCAGTTCAAAATAGTCCTTAATCTCTGTAAGAATTCCATGCAAGGCTACTAATTCTTCCTTGTGCATACTCTCTCCCGGTGAGAAAAATGGTAAATATAAATATATATAAATTTGCACGCTGGAAAGATTTCAACCCATCTTTATAAGCCGGACGGATAGAGGGCGTTTAATGATCCCCTTAAAGTCACGGGCAGCCACGAACTCAAGATTTTTCTCCCCGATCTGATCGAGAAGCCTCTGGTCGACGATACGATCGACAACGATTCCCTCGATATCGCCACCCAGGGTCCGGAGCGCCCCTTCGAGATCGGCGGCATTCGATTCTAAGAGGACAGCATGATCTGAGGAGAGGAAGCGTGCGATCTTCTGATCCCGGACATCGGCCATATGCTCTCCGAGCGTCGGAGGAGCCTTTGGATCCCTATCCTTTCCGGTCTTTCGCAGTTGCGGCGGCCTTTCACCCTCCACAGCCTCACGCACACCCGCAACAGTGCGCACGTGCGGCGGGGTTGCCCCCTCGCCCTGAACCTGATCGGTGACGACCTCTACGGGCACTTTGTTCCTGAGCGCCTTGATGATCTCCTTGCGGCTCATCTCCTCGACGCTCTTCCCCCGCGGACAGTATGCCACGAAATCGATCTCAGCGATCTGGAGAAGCTCGCGGAGGATCAGTTCCCCTCCCCTATCCCCGTCAAGCAGGGTCGTTGCGGTCTTCTGCGAGCAGAGGTCGATTATGATCTGCGGGACGTTGGTTCCCTCGACCGCAACCGCGTTCTTGATCCCGTAGCGTAGCAGGTTGATCACATCGGCCCGCCCTTCGACCAGGATGATGGCATCTGAGGCCATGACATTCGGGCCGGCATGAACCTTCTCTTCACCGAGAAGTTCGAGCTTCTCTATCCTGATGACCTCCCTGACCTCATCCAGCAGGTCATCGCTGTTTATGGAACCCTCGTCGAAGTCCTCAAGGAGGAGTTCCTTCGCACGCTCGACGATCTTGCGTCGTTTGGTCACCCTGATATCCTCGATGCGGTCTACCTTCACGTGAGCCGTGCATGGCCCCACCCGATCGATCGTCTCAAGCGACGAAGCAAGGAGCGCAGTCTCTGCACGGTCAAGCGATGATGAGATGAGTATCTCACCTTTCGTCTCTCCCCTCCTCGTCGTTATCTGAACATCGATCCGGCCGACGCGGCCGGTTCTCTGTAAATCACGCAGGTCAAGGTCTTCGCCGAGTAAACCTTCAGTCTGGCCGAATATGGCGCCAACTACATCAGGTTTATCGACCACCCCCTCGGTCTGCAGAGTAAGATGAATAAGATATTTTGTAGTTTCTGGTGAGTACATGGAATGTTGCCTCCTTCAATGTGAATCTGATCGCCATATGTCATGCAGATCTTTATGCGCGCGGACATAGGTATCAGTTACATATCTATGGTACGATTACTTAAATCAGATGGCGCCAGGAAGAGAAGATTTATCAAAGCGCAGGTTCAGAAACGTGCCAGATTGCTCCTCCGATTTTAATTTTCTCTATTTAATATCAAATTTATAATAAAAATTACGCTGACCCGGCCCGGCCCATGCCCTATCAGGCGCCGCAGGCAGAAAGAATCGCAAGGGCTTCGGATTTCAAGAGACCGGCGATGGCAATAACCTTTGATGTAGAAGTGTGTCCGGAGATGATGCTAACGTCTGCCCGGGATACGCCGAACGTCTCTGCGACAATATCAATAACAGCCCGGTTTGCCTTCCCGCCGAGAGCCGGGGCCGCTACCTGGCAGCGTATACTCTTCCGCCACTCGTTGTAGCCTGCCGGAAACGTGGTTCTTCTGGCACCTGCTGTAACGTCAAGCAGTATGGTGACACCGCCTTTGGTCTCAGTGACAGCATCGGAGCAGGGTTCCATACAGTATTCTCCCGGAGAAGTGTCGCCCGACACTAACGAACGGTGATCACAGGCGGCCTGTGCCGATCCTCACCCGATCGTACCCTATATGCCGGGCGTGCCTGTCGCGCATCCGGGTTGTCCCGCGGTTCATGTCCGGGCATCCCGCCAGGTGATCACCCGGGGACCTATAAGATGCGCTGTATCGGCTCTCTATTATATGTTTTAGGGGGATAAAAATCCTTGCCCGGGATACCAGGCCGGTTGCGGCTCATAATACTCCCCGCAGGAGTAGGCGCGCCGGCCCCGGATGACCACCTCCTCGGGGAAGATCGCAGCGAGCCCCTCAAACGGCGACCACCCGCACCTTGAGTGGAGATGGGAGGCATCGATGCGGGTGATCTCTCCGGGGTAGAGGGCGAAGTCCGCCCGATCACCTGGCTCAAACCCCGCGCGCGGGATGCCGAGGATGGCAGCAGGCCTCCAGGATGTCTTCTCCATCACCGAGACGAGGGTTATCCGGCGCTTCCTGGCCGCTGCCGCGAGAAGCGGCATCATCGTCTCGACCCCGGGGACACCGGAGGGAGCGGTCTGAAACGGCAGATCCTTCTCGCCTGATGTGTGCGGGGCGTGGTCTGAGGCGATGACATCGATCCTGTCCCAGCAGGACCAGAGACCATGCCTGGTCTGCTCGTCCCTGAGCGGGGGGTTCATGCGGGCCCGGGTATCGTCTTCCTCAAACATATCGTGCGAGAGAAAGAGGTGGTGTGGTGTCACCTCCACCGTGCCTCGTGCGGCCTCGATCGAGGCGGCGGCGCTCATGTGGCAGAAGTGAAGCCGCATGCCCTCCGGGGCGAGGGCCGATACAGCCCGCACGGCACGCGCCTCCCCGGCACCGGAGCGTGCGCTGTCATGACCGGTGAGCGTTCCCGGTGCCGGATCCGAGACCTCCTCGGCGTGGACCGTGGCAAGCCCCCCTAGAGCATGGATGCGGGCAAACGATCTCCTGAGGGTCTCCGGATCGAGCCCCTCGCTGTAACTTGACGGGGCGGCGAAGATCTCCCCGAACGCCATCGCGCCGGCATCCCACATCCCCTCGAGATCAGCACCGGGCATGACGCCGGCGTTCACCGCAAACCCGCAGATTGCATCTCTCTCTGCCTCACGGATACGGGCGCGGAGGATCCCGGGCGTGGTGATGGGGGGGACGGTGTTTGGCTGGTCGACCACGATCGTCACCCCGCCGGCGACCGCGCTCATCGTACCCGTCCGCCAGTCCTCCTTCTCCGCCTGCACGCCTCCCCGCATATGGACATGCATATCGACCGCCCCGGGGAGACATGTGAGCCGGCTGCAGTCGATCGTCTCGTCGGCGCTCACCGGTGCGCCGACGTGCCGGACGATCCCCCCGGCTATGACGATGTCAGCGCGCCGGCCCGTCGGGAGCGTCACATTCTTGAGCACCAGGTCAGCGGTCACCTGAGGCATACCTCCGGATCGTTCCGGTCAGCGTGCAGGAGAAGATCAGGGTAGAGTTTCCTGATCCATGCTTTGCCTGGCGGGAGGACGGGGCGCCAGCAGGGCCGATGGCATCTGCGAAATGATCCTCCAGGCCCCGGTGTTTGAAGTCAGGGAATCCCAAGCATGCTCACCTCTCCTCCGGGCACCACCGCATGGGGGTATGCGCCTCCATTCTCCGGAACCCACGCGGGGTGTAGAACGCTTCGATTCCGGGTTCGGCAACGAGGGCAACCCATGTGACGCCTGCAGATCTACAGTGATCCAGCAGTGTTGATAAGATCATCGTTCCGATACCCCGGCCCCGGTAGGAGGGGAGGACGACCAGATCCTGGATGTAGGCATCCGAGACACCGTCGGAGATCACCCTCCCCATGCCGACCGCCCTGGAGGTGGCAGGGTCGATGGCGACGGCGAAGGCAAAGCTCCCGGTGATGAGGGCACGAAGCCCCGCCGGGCTCAATTCCCAGTTCCACCACCCGCCCGCCTGGTAGAGGGCAGCGATCATATCCCCGTCCAGGGCATCCGCCAGTCGAACCTCGATCTCTTCTGCATCTCTCATACTATCCCTCCCGGTCAGAGTAACCCGGGAGTAAAAAAAAGATCCTCAACAGACGCGCGGGACCGGGTCACCGATCGGTGTCTCGATGAACCGCTCTCCTCCGATGGCGGTCCGCATGATCACGTGAGAGCCCCCGGTGACCTCGCCTACGATCGCCGCTTCCCGCCCGTAGGGGTGTGAGCGGAGCGCTGCAAGGACGGCCTCCGCATCACCGGGTGCGACCCCCATGATGACCTTTCCCTCGTTTGCCACCTCAAGGGGGTCAATACCCAGCAGGGCGGCGGCGCTCCGGACGTTTGTCCGGATAGGAAGGGCCTCCTCTTCTATGAAGACGCCTGCCCGGCTTTTATTTGCCATCTCGTTGATGGCGCTGGCAAACCCACCCCGGGTCGGGTCTTTCATGGCGTGGATATCTCCGGCCGCGAGCGCCCGCTCGACGAGTCTCCAGAGGGGAGCGACATCGGAGCGGATCTGGCCGCCGAAATCGAACCCCTCGCGGTGGGCCATTATGGCTATACCGTGGTCGCCGATGGTGCCGTTCACGATGATCTTATCGCCGGGCATAAGCCCGTTATCCCGCACCACCCGCCCGGCAACACCGATGCCGGCGGTGTTGATGATGAGGGAATCAAGTGCGCCCCGCTCAAGCACCTTGGTATCCCCTGTGACGAGGTTTGCCCCGCACTCATCGAGTGCCGCATCCATCGATGCGACGATTCGCTCAAGGTCAGCGATCTCGAAGCCTTCGGGTATGATCATGCCGCAGGAGAGAGCGATCGGCCGGCCGCCCATCATGGCAAGGTCGTTGATGGTTCCGCTGACCGCGATACGCCCGATATCGCCGCCAGGGAAGAATATCGGCGAGACCACATGGCTATCGGTCGTAAAAACAATGTTCTGGCCGTTGAGCGGTATGACCGCGCCGTCATCGAGCGACTCAAGCCCGATTCCGCCGGCGTTGTTGTTCTTAAACCGGGTGATCATCTGCAGGAGTTCGCCCATCACCTCGCCGCCGGCACCATGCATGAGGTTGACTTTCATGCCTCGTCCACCTCTATCTCTATGTTTGTAACCACGATCTCCATTCCTGCAATAATTTCCGGGAGTTTTCCACACCGGGGGCAGACGAACCGCTCGCTTCCTTCGTAACCGCAGGAGCAGCGGGTGCGCGCCTCGATATCCCTGCACGAGAGCCGGGCGCCTGAGAAGAGCGGATCGTCCTCGATGATTATGTTGAAGAGGAACTCCACCTGCTCCGGGTTCACCATCGCCATCTTCCCGACATCCACCGATACGCATTTAACCTCCCTTGCGCTGTTCTCGACCGCAGCGCGGCGGGCTGTCGCGTAGATGTCGTAGGCGATGCTGTACTCGTGCATTACTCCTCCATCATGGCGGCATAGACCTGCCTGAAGATCTCGCGGGTCTCAAGCCCCTCCTCCCTGCTGAGGCGCTGGATGGCAAACCCGACATGGACGAGCACGAACTCTCCGACGCTCACGTCCACGAGGTCGAGCCTGACCTCCTGCTTCAGGTCTCCGAAGTCGACGACACCGATGTTGCCATCCTTTATCTCAAGCACCTCAGCAGGCATTGCGATACACATTCTTTTCTCCTCCAGTTATTCTGCCCGGGCAATCAAAATAGGTTAACCATGCTGCATATAGAGACCCGGGATCGGTCTCCTTTCGGCCGGATTGTGCTTCCCGGGTTGACGTGCTCTGATATATAATTCGGTCTGTAAGTGTAAAAAATGTATGTCAGCTCCGGTCTCCCCAACCAGACCGGATTTCTGGAGCACAGACCTTGCCGTTACGAAACCCGCCCCGGATATATGAGTCTGCTCAAGCAGACTGTTTCTACTGGTACGGGTCGACCGTAGCTGATTTTCGCTCTCCTGGCGTGCTTCTTGAAGGGATCATCGATGCGGGCAATCTCCGGTTCATCGAGATTCTGGATGGCCTGACTGGCTCCAGACCACCAGCTCCTCCGATCCCGTGATCGCCCGGACGATCCCTGCAACGACCGCCCGCTCCTCTGGCTGGAGTCTCGTATAATACAGCCTTGTATCCTGTGCTTCGATGATCGTCACGGCATCCATAACGGGCTTTAAGAATCCTTCATACCCGGGCCCCCGGGCCGCTACGATTGCGCGGACGGCATCCCTGACCAGGGAGATCTCCCCTCCATCGATGATCCGCTTCAGGAACCCCGCAGTGGCCAGCTCCAGGTGGTCAGCGTGCGCGTACGCCTCAGCGATCAGGGAGAGGCCGTTTGCCCGGTTCCCGGCCAATAGCTCCTCAAGCGCGAGGTCAAGCACGGCCCCGGCCGGTGGCGGGTCGTCCCGCTTCCCGGCGATATACATAGCCAGCGACTCCTGCAGGGGCTCTTTTCTGGTGACCGCCGGCCGGCCGTGCCAGGCCTCCAGGAACCTGATGAAGGCCGTCAGGCGCTCCCGGCTGGCCGGTCTTCGCATCACCCGCCACAGCCGGAAGAGTCGGTCCCGGGCCTCATACGACGTTCGCTTCCCCATCGGGCGCGAGGTGACGTACCCATCCCGCTCAAGCCTCCTGAGCTGAGCGTTCACCACCGCCGGATCCAGCCGGGATATCTCTGCGATCTCCTTTGGTGTAAGGGGAGTCTCACTACAGAGGATCGTATCAAGGATGAGCCTTCGCTGTCCCGTAAGCCTCCAGAAAACCTCCCGGTAATACGGTGTCTCCCCATCCATCATCCCGGAAAAGATCTCCGCTGCACCGCCGGCCCTTCCCTGTGAGATAGCCTCATACAACCGGATAGCCAGTCTCGGGTTGCCGCCGATGAGAGAGAAGAGCGCCTCAATCGTTGGCTCGTGGTTCTGGAAGTTCTCGGTGAAGATGGTATTGCCATTAATCCCGGCAACCCTCTTCATCAATTCCTTGATCTCGGCGCACTTCAGTTCCTGCAGATGGAAGATCCGGAAGAAGTTATAGAAGGGTTCATCGTGATCAGATACGCCGGGGAAGATTTGCGGTGCTGAAGCAACCACTGAGAAGATGTTTGTCTGCTGGAACACCGAACGCAGTGCCTGGATCTCGCGCCTGTCCATCTGAATGAAGAGTTCGTGTATATTCTCAACAAATATCACAATCTGCCTGCCTTCCCGTGATGCAATGCCCCTGAGCGCATCGACCGCAGAGTCGCGGGCAAGCTGATCATCCCCGACCACATCCACAATGCGAACCCCCATCTCTTCCAATACCCTCAGGAAGAAGTCAGACGCCCTGAATATCGAGTACTCCTCCTCCCCAAGTTTTACGGGTATAACCCTCCCGGAGAGGTCATCGCACACCTGCTTGTAGAGCAGAGCCATCAGGTGAGATTTTCCGATGCCGCGAGGGCCGATGAGGAGGAAGAAACGCGGGGTTTTGCTCCCGGCCGCCTGATCCATCTCTTCAAACAGGCTTTCGGCGAGCTTCTGCCGGCCCACAAGGAGATACTGGAGAGTCTCCCGGTCCAGGAACCCGGGCAAGTATAGATGGAGGGCTACGCTAGCCGGCGCCGGCATAATAAACCCTCCACCAGTCCTGGAGCATCTTCGAATAAAATCTCAATTCGCCGCAAGTCTCTAGAGTGACATAAAAATCATGATCCAGTTGTGCCAGCAACCCTCGAAATGCATCTTCGTCCTCTGAACCATAGCTGCGCCCGAAGATATCATACGCAATGCTCACGGGCAGGGATTCTGCAACACTC